>ERZ1645187.949-NODE-949-length-27683-cov-9.429926_pt1 | contig 27683 bp, 32 predicted proteins | sample MGYA00575352_ERZ1645187 | MGnify/ENA primary metagenome ERZ1645187 (study PRJEB40837, sample SAMN11349314) | freshwater sediment metagenome | isolation source: river sediment | host: Sediment | place: India: Wazaribad , New Delhi | collected 2017-02-21 ...
TGACGCTGACCACCCCGCACTGCCCGGTGGCCGAATCGATGCCGGGCGAGGTCGAACTGCGGGTCAGTTCGGTGCCGGGCATTCGCGATGCCGAAGTGAACCTTGTCTGGGATCCGCCGTGGGACCCCGCCAAGATGAGCGACGAAGCGCGCCTCGAACTGGGAATGCTGTGATGACCACCACTTTGCGCCAACGCCCTGCCGCCGTGATCCTGACGCCGTCAGCCGAAGCGCGGGTGGCGAAGCTGATGGCCGAGGCTCCCGCCGATGCCATCGGGGTAAAGCTGTCCACCCCGCGGCGGGGTTGTTCGGGGCTGGCCTACTCGGTCGACTACGTGACCGAGGCAAACGGCCTGGACGAGCGGATCGAAACGCCGGGCGGCACGTTCTTCATCGACGGGGCCAGCGTGCTGTACCTGATCGGCAGCACTATGGACTGGGTGGAGGACGACTTTACCGCCGGGTTCGTGTTCCAGAACCCGAACGCCAAGGGTTCATGCGGCTGCGGCGAGAGCTTTACGGTCTGAACCGGACGCGACAGCGCTAACCCGGCTTTAAGCAAATTATCCGATACCGCCCCCCGTACTTGATCTTGGGGGCGACACGCCATGAGCATGCATTTCCATGACCTGACCGCGCAGGCGGTTGCTGACGGGGCGATCAGCGCGGAGGAAATCCTGGCGCTGCGCGGCGCCGGCTGGGCCGACGGGCGGATGGACCCCGAAGAGGCCGAATCGCTGTTCCTGGCGAATGACGCGCTGCGTAATCCCGGTCCGGACTGGTGCGACTTCTTCGTCGAGGCGTTGAGCGAGTTTGTCGTCAACACGGTAGAGCCGCGCGGATATGTCGACCAGCTGATGGGCGACGAACTGATTTCCCGGATCGACCGCGATGGCCGGGTCGGGACGATGACCGAACTGGAATTGCTGGTCCGCGTGCTGGAAAAGGCGCTGTCCGTGCCCGACAGCCTGAAGGCCTATGCCTTGCGGCAGCTGGAGGACATCGTCCTGGCGGGCGAAGGGCCGACCCGTGCGGGTGCGCTGGACGCAAAGGGGATCAACGAGGTGGAATGCCGCCTGCTGCGCCGCGTGATCTTTGCGGCGGGCGGGGATCGCCCCGCCGCCGCCAGCCGCGCCGGGGCAGAGATGCTGTTCCGAATCAAGGACGCGACGCTCTATGACGTCAACGCGGCCGAATGGGACCGGCTGTTCGTGCAGGGCGTGGGCAGCTATCTGTTGGGCTTTGGCGGCCGGGAACCGCTCAGCCGCGAGCGGGCCGCCGACCTGGAAGCGTTCATGAACCGTCCGGGTGCCGGGATCGGCAGCTTCCTGCGGCGGATGTTGGGTGCGGATGTCGATGTGGAAACCAGCAAGAGCTTCAGCAGCCTGCTGAGCATCACCCCGCACACGCCGGACGTCGAAGACGAGGCGGAAGAGGCCGCGCGGCTGACCGACGGCGAAGAGCTGTGGCTGCTCGACCATATCGATGCCGACGAGGAACTGGACCCGCTGGAAAAGGCGTTGCTGCAATTCATCGCCGAGGAAACCGGCGAGGAACCGTTGCGGACCTGACCAGTCCCGATCAGCGGCGACGCAGGGCGGCGATACAGGCCGCGCGGTCAACATCCTGGCCATCGCTGCCGCGCCGCGCGTCGACGTAAGTGGCCTGCGGCTCACGCCCGGCACTCGCGGGATAGAGATAGACGTCCAGCACGCAGGCATCGCCCGCGAACTGCAGCTTGCGGGCATCGCCTTCCCACACATCCAGCCGGGCGGATCCGAACTGGCGGGTCAACTCTGCCGGCGTGGCGCCGATCACGCCTTCCAGGCCGGGGGCGGACTGAATGCGGGCGCTTGGCGGCCCGGTGCGCGCCGGGGGGCGCGGAACGACCAGTGCGGGCTTGGCCGACGCGCTCTGCACTTTCGGCACTGCCGCTCCGCCGCCGCCACACGCGGCCAGCAACGGGATCAGGGCAAGTGACAACGCGAATCGGGCAGGCATGGTTGCCGCTTTGCCCGCGCCGCCGCCGCTGTCAACGCTGCGCCCCTTGCTCTGCGATCACCTGGCCGCTAGGCGCGGCAGGCACTTTTGCCCACAAGTTCAGGGAAATCCATGTCCGCCACCCAGTTTGATGTCATCGCCATCGGTAACGCCATCGTCGATGTCATGGCCCCCTGCGATGATGCCCTGATCGAACGGCTGGGCATGACCCGTGGCGGGATGACCCTGATCGACACGCCGCGCGCCCACGAACTCTATGACGCGATGGGCCCCGCGCGCGAAATTTCGGGCGGTTCGGCCGCCAACACGCTGGCCGGACTGGCCGCACTGGGCGCGCGCTGCGCGTTCATCGGCCAGGTTGCCGAGGATCAGCTGGGCGAAGTGTTCGCGCATGACATTCGCGCTGGCGGCATCGCGTTCGACACCCCCGCCCGCGCGGGCGATCCGCCGACGGCGCGCTGCCTGATCTTCGTCACGCCCGATGGGCAGCGCACGATGAACACGTTCCTGGGCGCATCGCAGTTCTTGCCGCCCGCCGTGCTGGACGAAGCGGCCATCGCGGCGGCGAAGATCCTCTATCTGGAAGGCTATCTGTGGGACCCGGAAGAGCCGCGCGCCGCGATGCGCCGCGCGATCGCGGCGGCCAAGAACGCGGGCCGCAAGGTGGCCTTCACGCTGTCCGACGCCTTCGTGATCGAGCGTCACGGCGCGGATTTCCGGGCGATGATCGAAACCGGCGATGTCGATATCCTGTTCGCCAACCACGTCGAACTGGCCGCCCTGACCGGCCATGACGATTTCGAGACCGGCCTGGCCGAACTGGCGCCCAAGGTGCCGGTGCTGGTGGTCACGCGCGGGGAACATGGCGCGGTTGCGATCGCGGGCGCAGAGCGTAGCGAAGTCGCGGCAGAGCCGGTGGCAAAGGTGGTGGATACCACGGGCGCGGGCGACCTGTTCGCCGCCGGGTTCCTGCACGGTCACGTAACTGGCCGCTCGCTGACCGAATGCCTGACGATGGGCGCGGTGGCCGCAGCGGAAGTCATTTCGCACTATGGCGCGCGGCCCGAAGCGGATCTCAGGCAACTCGTTCAGGCACGTCTTGGTTGAACATACGAATTTTCGCAGTTGCACACGCCTATGGGTTTCAGCTAGCTAGGCGCGCCTAACACAGAAGGGGGCTTTATAATGCGCAAGACCGTTCTCACTCTCGCTCTGCTCGCCGCTCCGCTGGCTCTCTCGGCCTGCTCGAAGGCTGAAGAAGCTGCTCCGGAAGCCACCGAAGCTGCGACCACGGAAGCTGCTGACGCTTCGGCCGCTGCCACGGACGCTGCTGCTGCCGCGACCGACGCTGCTGCTGCGACCACCGAAGCTGCCCAGTAAGGCGCTTATCGCGAGAGCGATCGGGATGGGCTGAATGCCTGTCCACAGTGGACCAGGACGGCGCTCTCTCCGCTAGCGGAGGGGGCGCCGTCTGCCTTTCGGGCATGAGATTTCCGGCTGCGGCGGCGGCGCCTCAGCCCTGCGCTTCGCGTGCCACTTCGCGATAGCCGATGTCGCGGCGGCAGAACCCGTCGGCAAAGTCGATCGCATCCACCGCGACATAGGCGCGGGCCTGCGCCTCGGTTGCGCTGGCGCCGCGTGCGGTGACGTTGAGCACGCGCCCGCCGGTGGAAATCAGCTGTCCATCCGCCAATGCGGTGCCGGCATGGAATACCTTGGCACCGGTTGCTTCGGCGGCGTCCAACCCGCGAATCGCGCCGCCCTTTTTCGGCGTGCCGGGATAGCCTTGCGCCGCCATCACCACGGTCAGGGCCGTATCGGGCGACAGGCGCGGTGGTTGCAATGTGGCCAGCCTGCCTTCGGCCACAGCCAGCAGCAGTTCACCCAGGTCCGATTCCAGCCGCAGCATCAACACCTGGCATTCCGGATCGCCGAACCGGGCGTTGTATTCGATCAGTTTGACGCCACCCTTCGTCAGCATCAGCCCGGCATAGAGCACGCCGGAATAGGGCATGCCCTCATCCGCCATGCCTTTTACCGTGGGCGCAATGATCCGGGTAATGGCTTCCGCCTCCAGCTCCGGCGTCAATACCGGGGCGGGGCTATAGGCGCCCATGCCACCGGTGTTGGGGCCGGTATCGCCATCGCCCACCCGCTTGTGGTCCTGGGCGGAGCCGAAGGGAACGATGGTGTGGCCATCGGTGATCGCGAAGAAGCTCGCCTCCTCGCCCTCCAGAAATTCCTCGATCACGGCTTCGGCCCCGGCGGCGCCGAACTTGCCGGAAAAGATCTCGGTGACGGCATCCTCGGCCTCGGTGCGGGTCATGGCGACGGTCACGCCCTTGCCGGCGGCCAGGCCATCGGCCTTGATCACCACCGGAATCCCGAACCGGTCGAGCGCGGCCAGCCCCTCCGCCGCACTGGCGACCCGCACGAACCCGGCGGTGGGGATGTCATGGCGCTCGCACAGTTCCTTGGTGAAGGCCTTGCTGCCTTCCAGCTGGGCGGCAGCCTGGCTGGGGCCGAACACCGGCACGCCGGCCGCGCGCAAGGCATCGGTCAGCCCGTCCACCAGCGGCGCTTCGGGGCCGACCACGACCAGTCCGATCCGCTGATCGGCGCAGAATTGCAGCACGGCGGCATGGTCGGCCACGTCCAGCGCGACCAGTTCCGCATGCTGGGCAATGCCCGGATTGCCGGGGGCTGCGAACAGTTTCGTGCACAGCCGGGATTGCGCCAGCTTCCACGCCAGCGCATGTTCGCGCCCGCCCGATCCCAGCAGCAGGATGTTCATGCCCGGTCCCCGTTCCTATGATGATGAATACAGTTCTGGCGAGCTGGTAGCGAAGGAACCGGCTGGGGACAACGCTGCCGCGCTGTCCGTCAGCGAGATTTCCGCCGCGTTGAAGCGCGTGGTCGAGGACCGGTTCGGCTTTGTCCGCATCCGGGGGGAGCTGTCGGGCGTGAAGCGCGCGGCATCCGGCCACCTCTATCTGGCGCTGAAGGATGAGAACGCCCGGATCGACGGGGTGATGTGGCGCGGCAATGCCCAGCGCCTGTCGTTCCTGCCCGAAGACGGCGTGGAAGTGATCGCCACCGGCAAGCTGACGACGTATCCGGGCCGCTCCAATTACCAGATCGTGATCGACCGGATGGAGATCGCGGGCGAAGGCGCGCTGCTGGCGCTGCTGGCGAAAACCAAGGCCCGGCTTGAGGCCGAGGGGCTGTTCGATGCCGCGCGCAAGCGGCCGCTGCCCTATCTGCCGCGCGTGATCGGGGTGGTTACGTCGCCCACCGGGGCGGTGATTCGCGACATCCTGCACCGGCTGGCGGATCGGTTCCCCAGCCATGTGCTCGTCTGGCCGGTGCTGGTGCAGGGGCAGGGCGCGGCGGAGCAGGTGGCCGCGGCAGTGCGCGGCTTTGGCGCGATTGCGCCCGGCGGGCCGGTGCCACGCCCGGACCTGGTGATCGTGGCGCGCGGTGGCGGCTCGATCGAGGACTTGTGGTCGTTCAACGAGGAAGTGGTCGTCCGCGCGATTGCCGACTGCCCGATTCCGATCATTTCGGCGGTGGGCCACGAAACCGATACCACGCTGGCCGACTTTGCTGCCGATGTTCGCGCGCCCACGCCCACCGCAGCGGCGGAAATGGCGGTGCCGGTGCGCGAGGACTTGCTGGCGCAGCTGGTCGAACTGGCGCTGCGCACCCGCCGCGCGGTGGTGCGTCCGGTCAAGCTGGGGCGTGAGCGGCTGGCGGTGCGGGCGGAGCGCCTGCCCCGGCCCGAAGCCCTGCTCAGCGCCCAGGCCCAGCGGCTGGACGAGTTGTCAGACCGGCTGCGGCGCGGCCTTCGGGATCGGACCGTGGTCGCCCGTCAGGCGCTTCAGGCCGATGCGGCACGGCTTTCAGCGCCGCTGCTGCTGGCCCGGCTGGAGCGGGCGCGCGACCGGCTGGGCGCGGCGCGGCTGGTTCCCGCGCTGGTGACGCAGCGGGTCGCCGCCGCGCAGGAACGCTTGCAGGCACTGGCGCGGCTTTCGGCCTCGCTCAACCCTGATCGCGTGCTGGAACGCGGCTATGTCCGGGTGACGGCGGCGGATGGGCGGACGGTGATTTCCCGCACGGTTGCGGCGGGCGAAGCGGCACTGGAACTGCATTTCCGCGATGGCGTGCTGGCAGTGACGCCCAGCGAAGCCGCGCTCCAGTCCGCCGCGCCCCGGCCCCGCCCTGCCGCGAAACTTGCCCCCAAACCTGCGCCACCCGAACAGGGCAAATTGCTCTGACGGCCAAGCCGGGCTAGGGTGGAGGCATGTTGATGTCTCCGTCCGATCGCGCCGCCACCCTGTTCTACCAGCCGAACGGCTTTCGCGTGCTGACCCCCGGCAAGTTCGTGACTTGCGCGGTGTCAGGCGATGCCATTGCGCTCGATGCGCTGCGGTACTGGTGCGTTGAGCGGCAGGAGGCCTATGCCACCCCTGAACTCGCGACCCGGCGGCTGCTCGGCGGGGCGTGATGCGCGCGCTGGCGCTGGGGTTTGCGCTGGTCGCGGCCGCTCCGGCGGCCACCACGGCGGCGGAACCGGCCGATCTGGCGCTGTCCGGAGAGTTGACTCAGGGCGGTTGGGCGCGTGGGTTTGCGCCGCGCGGGGTGGTGGCGATCAGCCTGGATGACCAGGCGGTTCCCCTTGCCGCAGATGGCCGGTTCCTGCTGGCCTTTGACCGCGATGCAGCGGCTGCGGCGCGGCTGACGTTGCGTTATGCGGATGGCCGGGCAGAGCGGCGGGAACTGGCGATTGCGCGGCGCGCCTGGCAGATTGAGCGGGTTGGCGTTGGTCTGCGGCCCGGTACGGCGCCTAGTGCGGAATGGGCGGCGCGGCGGGCGGGGGAGCTGGCGCAGATCAAGGCGGCGCGGGCGCTGGACCATCCGGTGCAGGGCTGGCGGCAGGGGTTCATCTGGCCGGTAAAAGGGCGGATTTCCGGGCGGTTCGGGTCGCAGCGGATCTATAACGGGGTGCCGGGCAGCTATCATTCCGGGCTGGACATCGCGACGGGGGGCAGCGGCACGCCGTTCGTTGCTCCGGCGGACGGGGTGGTGATTCTGGCGGCGGAAAGCCCGTTTTCGCTGGAGGGGCGGCTGTTGATGATCGATCACGGCATGGGCCTGAACAGTGCGTTCCTGCACTGCTCCGAACTGGCGGTGAAGGCGGGAGACACGGTCCGCCAGGGGCAATACATCGGCCGGATCGGCGCCACCGGGCGGGCAACGGGGCCACACCTGCACTGGTCGATCAAGTGGCGCGATTCCCGGCTTGATCCGCTGCTGTTCACCGGGCCGATGCCGCCGCGCTGATCGTTGCAGGCGAAACGGACTGCCCGTTACCCCCGGCAGCCCGGCCGTTATAAGTTGCGCAATTTTTGCAAAGCGCGCAAAAATATTGCGCATGGGTCACGTCGCTGTGGCTTCGTTGCCACAGCCGCCACGGCGAATGTTGCAGTTGCGTGAAAATGCTTTGCCCCTGTCGGCGCATTTCGTCATTGCCCACCCATCTATCTGCCAGTTTGGCGGGGGTATTCCCTGTTCAGGTGGCAGAGTGATCAGGAATCCGCGCGGACTTGTCCGCGGGATCTACAGAGGGACTGACCTGTGAAAACCACCAAGAAATCGCTCCTTTCGAGCGCGACTTACCTGCAGTCGCTGGCACTCGTGGGCGGCGCTGCTGCGCTGCTGTCCTCGACCGCCGCGTTCGCGCAGGATGCCGCTGAAGAAGACGCCGCCAGCGCCGATCAGACGATCGTCGTCACCGGCTCGCTGATCCGCAACCCGAACCTGTCGGCTTCGGCTCCGGTCGCCACCATCGGCACCCAGGAACTGGAACTGCGCCAGTCGAACGTCGCTGAAGAAGTGCTGCGTACCCTGCCGGGCGCCGTGCCCAGCATCGGTTCGTCGGTGAACAACGGCAACGGTGGTTCGTCCTACGTCAACCTGCGTGGCCTGGGTTCGAACCGCAACATCGTGCTGCTCGACGGCAACCGCATCGTCCCGGCTGACCTCGTCGGCCGCGTCGACCTCAACAACATCCCGCTCGCCCTGATCCAGCGCACCGACGTGCTGACCGGCGGCGCCAGCTCGACCTATGGTGCCGACGCGATTTCGGGCGTGGTGAACTTCATCACCAAGCAGGACTTCGCCGGGATGGAAGCCACCATCTCCGAACAGATCACCGAACGTGGTGACGGCAACGTGTTCCGCGCCGACCTGACGCTGGGCGCCAACTTCGACGACGGCCGCGGCAACGCCGTGCTGTCGCTGGGCTACCAGAAGCAGGATCCGGTCTATTTCGGCGGTGACCGTCCGTTCTCGACCCTGACGCTGGAATCGTACGACGAATTCTACGTCGCCGGCCAGGGCTCGTCGACGACGTCGCCTTCGCGCTTCGACATCGGTGATGGTCGCCGGCCGCAGCAGGTTTCGCCCGATGGCACCGGCCTGAGCAACTACTACCAGGCGTTCAACTTCAACCCGTACAACGTGTTCCAGACGCCGTTTGAGCGTTTCAACATGTACGGTCAGGCCCGCTATGAAGTGGCCGACAACATCGAAGTCTATGCCCGCGGCCTGTATTCGAACAACACCGTCGAAACCATCATCGCTCCGTCGGGCGTGTTCGGTTCGGCTGTGACCGTGCCGGTTTCGAACCCGTTCATGACCGCCGCCCAGCGCACCTACCTGTGCGCCAACGCCGACACCAACCCCGGCGTTCCGAATAACCAGACCCTGAGCGCTGCTGAATGCTTGGCTGCGTCCACCGCGTCGAAGTTCCTGGCGGATGGCACCACGCCGAACCCGGCCTATCGCGAATTCACGTTCGGTCTGCGTCGCCGCACCACCGAAACCGGTCCGCGTGTGTCGAACTACAACAGCCAGGTGTTCGATTTCCGCGCCGGCGTGCGTGGCAACATCACCGACGCGATCCAGTTCGACGTTTCGGCCTCGCATGGCGAATCGAAGAAGCTGCAGACCATCCAGAACTATGTGCTGCTGTCGCGCGTTCGCCAGGCCCTGCTGGCCACCAGCACCGGTGCCTGCCAGAACACGGCCAATGGCTGCGTTCCGCTGAACATCTTCGGTCCTGACGGCTCGATCACGGCCGCCATGTCGGACTTCATCAGCGACGCTGCCACCGTGCAGGAAAACACCAAGCTGGACCAGGTCAAGGCTGTCATCAGCGGCGACACCGGCATTTCCTCGCCGTGGGCGGCTGAAGGCATCAACTTCGCCGCTGGTGCGGAATACCGTCGTTATGCTGCCGAACAGTCGTCGGACGTGCTGGCCAAGACGCCGGGTGAACTCGGCGGCGCTGGCGGTGCGGCTCCGGACATCAAGGGCGGTTACGAAGTCTATGAAGGCTTCGGCGAACTGATCCTGCCGATCGCTTCGGACATGCCCGGCATCCACGAGCTGACCGTTGAAGCCGGTATCCGTCAGTCGCACTACAAGATCCAGGCTGCTGGCAACCCGACCTTCGACACCACCACCTGGAAGGTGGCTGGTACCTGGGCGCCGGTTCCGGACTTCAAGGTTCGCGGCAACTATCAGCGCGCCGTCCGCGCCCCGAACATCGGCGAACTGTTCTCGCCGGTCTCGACGGGCCTGACCAACCTCGGCACCGACCCGTGCCAAGGCGGTACTCCGCTGACCAATGCCAACCTGCGCGCAGTCTGCCTTGCGCAGGGTGCTCCGGCCGGCACGATCGGTGCGATCCAGGCTCCGACCGCTGGTCAGGCGAACATCACCGCTGGTGGTAACCTGAACGTGGGCCCGGAAACCGCGACCACCTGGTCGGCCGGTCTGGTCTTCACCCCGGCGTTCCTGCCCGGCTTCTCCGGCTCGATCGATTACTACAACATCAAGGTGAAGAACGCGATCACCACCCCGACTCCGGGTGACCTGATCGCGGCCTGCTTCGACAACCTGTCGGCAGCAAGCGCCACGTCTTCGGCGTGCACCTCGATCCGTCGTAACCCGATCACCGGCGGCCTCGACGGTGACCCGGCGACCACTGGCGGCCTGTTCGGCGTTCTGTCGAACCTCGGCACGCTGGCGACCGATGGTGTCGACCTCAACCTCGCCTACTCGACCGGCATCGGCACCGTGTTTGGCCAGGAAGGGCGTCTGTCGTTCTCGTTCAACGGCAACTTCACCAACAGCTCGAAGTTCAAGGCGACCCCGACCGCTCTGGATCGTGAGTGCGTCAACCAGTACTCGGTGAACTGCGGCTCGATCCAGCCGAAGTACTCGTTCAGCCAGCGCACCACGCTGGGCCTTGGCCCGGTCGACGTGTCGCTGCTGTGGCGCTGGGTCAACAAGGTCCGTCTGGAAGACCAGCAGCTGCAGGATGATCTGGACGCTGCCGATGCTGCAAACCGCGACGAGGACGGCGTTCTGCTGCCTAAGGACCTGACCAAGACCGGTCTCCCTGGTTTTCAGGCTTGCCCGAACTTCGAAACCGATGCTGGCGACGCGATCGGCGCTGGCGGCGGTGGTTGCGTTATCGACACGCGCTTCCGCACGATCAAGGCCTACAGCTGGTTCGACCTGACCACCCGCTGGGAAGTGTCGAAGAACTTCGACCTGACCATGTCGGTGTTCAACCTGTTCGACAAGAAGCCGCCGGTCGTCGGTGGCACCGTGGGTTCGACCTCGTACAACGGTGGTAACACCTACCCGTCGTCCTACGACGCGCTGGGTCGCCGTTTCGCGGTGAGCGCTCGCCTGAAGTTCTAGTCCTTAGACTTCAGTCAAACCAATCGGGGGCGGGCAGCAATGCTCGCCCCCTTTTGTTTGGGTCCAGTTCGCAGGAAACCCTCGCAAAACCCGTCACCCCGGATCACGTCGGCGTATTATGCCGTTTTCGAACGGTCCCACCACCAGCGTCACCCTGAACTTGTTTAGCTTCGCTGGCCTACGGCTCAGGGTCCATCTCTCCTCATGCTCGGACAGTGCGGGCTGAGAAATGGATGCTGAAACAAGTTCAGCATGACGGTTGGGGAAATACGTTGCGAAGGGGATAAATGCCGATCAAGTCCGGGGTGACGTGAGTAGAGTGGTGCTGTGCGGGGGGGTGTTGGCGGCGTGGCGGCGCTATCCCAGCAGCGGCAGCGGCAGGTCCATCGCCAGCCCGTTGGCTTCCGCCACGGCCTGCGCCCAGATCAGGACCTTGTCGATCTCGTCCCCGTGCGCGCGGCGGGCCTCGGCATATTCCTCCGCCCGCTGCGCCGCATCGAACGCCGCGCCGGACTTGGAATGACGGGTAAAGGCCGCTCCGCCCGCCATGGCGGCCAGATCGGCGGGGCTGGCCGTCAGCCCGTAATGATGCGCGGCGGCGGTCAGCACGGCCAGCGGTTCGCGCGTCAGCGTTTCGGAATCGAGCGTGCGCACCCGGCCCGGTCCCAGCTTGCCCGCCAGCTGGTGGAACTGCGCGTGCTGCGCCAGCCAGCCGGTCGCGGCGACTTGCAGGTCGGTCTGGCGGAAATAGTCGCGCGGACCCATCCCCAGATTGACCACATTGTCGGTCAGGAACCCTTCCAGCAACTCGCGCACCCACAGCCGGCACCACAGCCCCTTGCGCACCACGGATACCAGAAAGGTTTCCAGCGGCGCATAGAGCAGGATCGCCGGGGCATCGCCGCGCAGCGCCAGCAGCAATTCTGCCAGCGGGTTCAGGATGTTGGATGGCTTGACGATCACCCGTTCCTGCGGCGCGAACGGGCGGCCCAGCAGCCGGGTTGCGCTATCCGCCAGCCGCGCCACCGCCGCCGGGGCCGCGCCGCGCCGGCGAAAGCCGACGACGTCGTTCAGCAGCACCGGCTCGCTCAGCCCCATCGCCACGCCGGGGCGGTCCAGCGCGGACAGCAGCAGGGTCGATCCGCAGAACGCCGAATGAAACAGGAAGCCCATCGGCTGCGGCGGGACTGCGGCCAGGCATTCGGCCACCGGCACATCATGGCGCGGGCGGGCATCGCCCAGGTACTCGTCGGTCAGGAACGGCGCGCGGCGGTGATCGGCGCGGGGCAGGTGCACAAACGCGATCCGGTCCGCAGCTTCGATGTGGCGGTGGGGCAGCCATGCGGCATCGGCCAGAGTAAAGGGTGGCGTGGGATTCATGGCCCAAGCCTAGGGGGCGGGGAGCGGGGCCGCAACTGCCGCTTGCGGGTGCTGGGGCGCGGCCCTATCCATCAGCCATGACTGATACACCCGTCGATCCGGTCCGACTGGAACAGGCCCGCGCCGCCAATGCGGCGGGCATGGCCGCGCTGCGCGCCGGAAACGGGGCCGATGCGGCCGTGGCATTCCGCCGCGCGCTGGAGGCGGACCCAACCGCCGGGCCGCTGTGGCGCAACCTGGCCCATGCGGAGCGGCTCGCGGGCCATGACGTGGCCGAACGGGCGGCGCTGGATCAGGCGCTGGCGCTCGACCGGACGGACTTCATCGCCCAGCTGCGCAAGGCGCAGAACCTGGAACGCTGCGGGGAAGAAGCGGAAGCGCTGGCCGCGTGGTCGGGCGCGTTGCAGCTGGCGCAGGGGATTGCCAAGCCGGTGCCGGGGCTGGTGGAGGAACTGGCCGCCGGGCGCGCCTTCGTCACGGCGGTGCAGCAGCGGCTGGGGGCCGGGGTCGATGCCGCGCTCGCCCCGCTGGAGCCGCAGCTGGATGAGACGGAGCGCCGCCGCATCCGCGCCTTTGCCGATCATGCGCTGGGGCGGCGGCGGGTCTATGTCAACGAATGCGCCGGAGTCTATTATCCGTTCCTGCCCGCCGACGAATACTTCGATGCGCGGCACTTTCCGTGGTTTGCGGAACTGGAAGCGGCGGCGGGCGACATTCGCAGCGAGTTGCACGGGCTGTTGAACGAGGGGAACCCGGCGATCATCCCCTATGTCCGGCTGGAAGAAGGCACGCCGCAGAACAAGTGGTCGGCGCTCAGCCATTCGCACGACTGGAGCGCCTGCTTCCTCTACGAATATGGCGTGCCCAACCAGCCGGTGCTGGACCGCTGCCCGAAAACCGCTGCGCTGCTGGCCCGGCTGCCGCTGGCGCAGATCCCCGGCAAGGCGCCCAACGCGTTCTTTTCCATGCTGAAGCCGCAGAGCGCGATTCCCGCGCACACGGGCGTCACCAACACCCGTGCGATCGTCCACCTGGGGCTGGACATCCCGCCCGGCTGCGGCTTTCGCGTCGGCGGGGAAACGCGCGAATGGCAGGAAGGCAAGGCCTTTGCCTTTGACGATTCGATCGATCACGAGGCGTGGAACCACAGCGATGAGCGCCGCCACATCCTGATCATTGACACCTGGAACCCGCACCTGACCGCGCGTGAGCAGGACGCGATCGTCCGCTATTTCGCGGCGACGGACCAGTCGCTCGGCTGATTTTGTTCGACGAACGGCATGGGCCTGCGCTTGCTGCACTGCGGCAAGCAGGTTAGCATGCCGACTTTGTTTCACGACCGGGAGCGTTACCCGCTATGTCCCTGTTTCTTGCCATCATTCTGACCGCCGGGTCCGCTGCCAGTGCTGATGCGCCCGTGGCCGAACCCAACCCCAGCAAGATGACCCGCGCCGAAATCCGCGCCCACAATGACAAGGTGGGGACGGCGGACCCGTTGTTCATCCGCTGCCGCCGGGACGTGGAAATCGGCAGTCTGGCCAAGGCGAAGACCATCTGCCGCACCACCCGCGACTGGGCCGCTGCCGATTACGCCGGCAACCGCACCGCGCGCGATACCGTGCGGCTGATGCATGAAACCGCGGGCAACGTCGGCAATTAAGCCGCCGCTGCCGCGTCACTGGATGCGGATGACGCGGGCGTTCTGGCTCTTGCCGATCTTGGCGAAATAGCTGCCCAGCGAAGCCGTCTCGATCACGATCGGATCGCCGCGCTTGGCATAGGCCGGGCGCCCGGCGATCTGCTTCCAGCGCGCCCCGTCGGCCAGTACGAACACGAACTGCCCGTCGCGCGCGGTATAGGTGCTTTCGATCGTGCTTTCGATCGCCTTCACATCCTCGCTGTCGCCGCCGCCAAACAGCTTGATCGAGGGCAGCGAGAGGCCGAACAGGCCCTTGCGCGCTTCACGCATCGTCTCGCGGTCGGCGATGACCAGGTCTTTCGTCTCGCGCGCGGCGGCCATTGCTCCGACGGTGCGGTCATAGCAGGCGAGTCGCTCAGCCGCGTCGGCCACACTCTTGCAGTCCAGCACGGCCTGGAACACTGGCGGCGGGGTGCTGGGCGCATCCCTGTCCTTGTCCTTCGCGGCGACCGGGACGGATAGCACGCCCAGGGCCAGCGTTACCAGCGGCAGGAGCGATCGGTTCAGGCGGGTCACGGTGTCTCTCCATCAAAGCGCGGGCCATCTCGGCGACGGCGAGCGGACGATGCCCGCGTGGCGGGCCAGCGTCAATCACGTGCAGCACGCGCTTGATTTGGCCCGCCGCCCGGCCCACACCGTTACGCAATGCTACGCCGTTTGATGATTGCCCTGCTGGTGCTGGGACTGGCCCCTGGGCTGTGGTGGCAGATGCCGCGCCCCGCGCCGAGCTTTGAACAGAAGGTTGCCATCGCGCCGCTGCCGGTCGATCCGGCGTTGGCCCGGCTTGGCCCCTTGCGGCTGACCGGGGTGTGGCAGTTGCGCAGCCCGCATGAATGGTTTGGCGGCTATTCCGCGCTGGTGGCGATTCGCCCCGGCCGCCTGATGGCGTTTTCGGATCGTGGCTATACGATCCATTTTTCGACTCCCGGCACCAGTGCGGCCGCGCCTGCCCGGATCGGGACGGCCACTGGCGATTCGAAGGCTCTGAAAGCGTCCCGCGACATCGAATCCGCGACCTATGATCCGCAGCGCGACGAGATCTTCCTGGGGATGGAGTTCCGCAACGCCATCGTGCGGACCACGCCGACGCTGGGGGATTGGCAGATGGCGTTTCCGCAGCTGATGCGGGGCTGGTCCGGCAATCAGGGGGCAGAGGCAATGGTGCGGCTGGCCGATGGTCGCTTCATCGTTCTGGGAGAGCGCAATGGCGGCTGGCGCGATGGCGATTCGCACCCCGCGCTGCTGTTGTCAGGCGATCCGACCCGCGGGGCGCGGGAACTGGCCTTCACGTTCGACAGTCAGGGCGGCGGACGGCCGACCGATATGGCGCAGCTGCCCGACGGGCGGGTGCTGATCCTGCAACGCACTTTGCTCTGGCCGTTTCCGCCCCGTTTCTCCGCCAGCATCATGCTGGCGGACCCGGCTACCTTGCGGGCGGGCGGGACATGGTCCGGCAAGCGGCTGGCGCAGCTGGAATATCCGCTGCCCGTCGACAATTTCGAAGGGATGACCATCACCCCGGCAGCCGGAGGCAAGGTTCACGTCTGGCTGATTTCGGACGACAACATGGCTGTCACCCAGCGCACCTTGGTGTGGCGGCTTGAGCTGGACCCGACAGAACTGCCGGCGCGCCGCTGATTGCGGCGTCCATCGTACCGGATAAGGGGCCAGATTTAGCCAGACAAAGCAAAAGGCGCGCGGACAAGCCCGCACGCCCATTGCATTGCCGGTTGTCACCACGCGCGGCCACAGCCGCGCGGCGACGATCAGGCTGCCTGCTTCTTCGCCAGTTCGCGCTTAACCTTCAGCGCGGTGGTCGACAGCTTGTCGTCCGAGGTCTTCAGCAGCCAGTTGTCCAGACCGCCGACGTGCTCAACCGAGCGCAAACCGTGGGTCGACACGCGGAACTTGAAGCTGCGATCCAGCGATTCGGACATCAGCGTGACGTTCTGCAGGTTGGGCAGGAAGACGCGCTTGGTCTTGTTGTTGGCGTGGCTGACGTTGTGGCCAACCTGACGGCCCTTACCGGTCAGTTCGCAAATACGGGACATGGCTTAACTCGCTTCGAATTTCGTTACCGTTGCCGGGTGAAGGCGGGCGCTTAGCGATTCACCCTGCAAAGGTCAAGTTGCGTGAACGGGATCGGCACGGTAGCGCAGCCTTATGACCACGTGGCCCCTTCCGGAACCGATGGCCCTTGCGCTGGAACAGGCCCGTGCCGGGGCTGCTGTCGGCGAAGTGCCGATTGGCGCGGTCATCGTCAAGGACGGCGTGGTGATTGCCGCCGCGCACAACGCCCCGCGCGCTCTGACCGACCCCACCGCACACGCGGAAATCCTGGCGATTCGGGCGGCGGCGCGGCAGCTGGGCAACGAACGGCTGGACGGGTGTGAGCTGTGGGTCACGCTGGAGCCCTGCCCGATGTGCGCGGGCGCCATCGCTCATGCGCGAATCGGTCGGCTCTATTACGCGGCGGCCGATCCCAAGGGCGGCGCGGTGGAACATGGCGCACGGGTGTTCGAACATGACCAGTGCCTGCACCAGCCCGAAGTCTATGCCGGGATCGGCGAATCGGTTGCCGCCGGTCTGCTGCGCGATTTCTTTCGCATACGCAGATAGTTGACCTGCCCCCCCGCGCGCGGGCAAGGCGGCGGGCATGAACCGCATTGCCTTGCTCGCCACCCTTTCGATGTCCCTGTCCCTATCCCTGCCACTGGCCGCCCATGCCAGGGCGCCCGAAGCCGCCACCCGCCCGCCCGTATCGGGGATGCTGGACGATCCCTGTCCGGCGAATCGCGACGGGCAGTGGGCGCTGGCGGAGGACGTGCTGAAGAACGACTGGCCGTGGCTGTGTCGCTACCGCGCGGAAAATGCGGCCTATAACGCGGCCAATCCGGCGCGAGCGGTGTTCATCGGCGATTCGATTACCGAAGGCTGGGCGCGGATCGATCCCGCGCTGTTCAGCAAGGGCGTGGTCGGGCGTGGGCTGTCGGGCCAGACCAGCCCGCAGATCCTGCTGCGCTTCTGGCAGGACGTGATCGCGTTGCATCCGCGCGTCGTGCATATCATGATCGGCACCAACGATATTGCCGGCAACACTGGGCCAACCTCGGTCGCGGCCTATCAGGCCAATATTCGCGCGATGGTCGATCTGGCCCGCGTCAATGGGGTGCGGGTGGTGCTGGGCAGCATTCCCCCGGCCAAGCGGATGGACTGGCGCCCCGGCCTGGAACCGGCCCCGCGCATTGCCGAACTGAACCGCTGGCTGCGCGCGTTCGCGGCAGAGCAGGGGCTGGTGTTCGCCGATTACCACAGTGCGCTGGCCACGCCCGACGGTGCGCTCCGCCCGGATCTGGGCAAGGATGGCGTCCATCCCGAAGCCCCCGGTTATGCCCTGATGCGCCCGATTGCCGAACGCGCGCTGGCCGAGGCAGAGGCTGCTTACCCCTAACCCAGCGGGTTGGTCTCGCCCGGCTGGGACCCTTGCGCCGCCTTGGCGCGCAGGAACGCGGGGCGCTGGCTCAGCCGGGCCAAGTAGGCGGCCATGCCGGGGGTCACTTGCGCCTCCAGCCCGATCGACTGTGCCAGCATCACCGCATAGCCGACCGAAATGTCAGCCATCGTGAAACGTCCGGCGGCGGCATAATCCCCGTCCAGCATCGTTTCGGCATTGCGCAGGCGCGAGCCGAACCACTGGGCGTAATCCTCTGCCGCCTGTGTCACGCGCCGTTCGGGCGGCTCCAGCAAGGTGTAACGCAGATGGATCGTCTGCGGGAACGTCAGCGTCGCCTCGCCCATGTGCAGGAAGTTGAGGTAGGCGGCATAGCCCGGCTCATCCGGCGCGACCGCCAGCGGGCTGGGGCCAAAGCGGGTGGCCAGGAAATGCGGGATTGCCGAACTTTCGGTCATCAGCTGGCCATCGACGATCAGCGCCGGGACCGTGCCCAGCGGGTTCACATCGCGGTAGCCCTCCACAAAGACGCGCGGCGGAAAGCGCATCAGTTCCAGCGTATAGGGCAGTTCCAGCTCCTCCAGCGCCCAGAGCGCGCGGAACGAGCGGGCATCGCGGCAGTGGAACAGCTGGATCGCGGCGCTCACTTGCCGAGATCCGCCATGGTGGCCATTTCGCACTTCTCGTTGCTCTGCTGGGCATCGCCGCCGACGAGCGCCAACGCAACAAACCCGGCGACGATCAGCACGCCGAACAAAGCGGTCAGCAGGCCCAGATACTTGTCGATGAACGCCTTGATCGGCGCACCGAACAGGCGGAACAGGATGCCCACGCCCAGAAAGATGGTGGCGCGACCGGCAATGCTGGCCAGAATGAACGGCACCAGCGCCATTTCGATGAACCCGGCAGTGATAGTCAGCAGCTTGAACGGGATCGGGGTGGTCCCGGCGATGATGATCACCTCGACATCATATTCGCGCAAGTAGCAGGCGGCCTTGGGGAAGGCCTCGGCCAGCCCCAGCGACGACAGGATTACCGCGCCGACCGCTTCGTACAGGAAATAGCCCAGCGCATAGCCGAACAGCCCGCCAATCACCGATGCCCCGGTGGCGATCAGGCCAAAGCGTATGGCCTTCTCCGGTTCGGCCAGGCACATCAGGCCCAGCAGCGGGTGCGGCGGGATCGGGAAAAAGAATGCCTCGATGAAACAGAAGAACGCCAGCCAGCGTTCGGCATAACGGTGGGCGGCCTTGGCCATGGTCCATTCGTAGAGGCTGCGCAGCATGAAGGCTCCCTTGGGAACAGCAGGAAAGCCGTCTGCTTATAGAGCGGGCTTGCTGGCGACAAGCGCACTTGCGGAATAACCAAATGGGTTAAATGCGCTTGACATCGTCACGCTGGTTCGGTACATATCAGGAACATCGCGACAGACCGATTCGGCGGCACCGGCCGCATCGCTCCACCCGCTTTCAGCCAGCAGGAAACATCAGCATGACCAAGGCGATTTCATCGTCCGGCAGCCCCGTGCCGGTGCGAACCCCGCGTCCGCGTGGACGGCGGATCAAGCTGGCCCCCGCGCTGCGCGCCGCCGCTGGCGAAACCGCGCTGAACAAGCACTGGCGCACGTACTTTCTGGCCGCGCTGGTCGAAACGTCGTGCGTCAAGGCCTCGGCCCAGATCGCCGGGATTTCTCCCACCCGCGCCTATCGTGCCCGGCGCGAGGATTCCGCCTTTGCCGCGCAGTGGCGCACCGCGCTGGCGGAAGGGTACGAGAACCTGGAGCTGGAACTGCTGGCGCACCTGCGCAATCCCGATCCGGCGCGGAAAATGGACGTTGCCAATGCGCTGAAGCTGTTGACGCATCACCGTGCCGCCAAGGCGGAACAGCGCGCGCCGGTTGACGAACGCAGCGAGCAGGAAGTGCTCGATTCGATCGATGCCATGATCGACCAGATGCGCGAACGCGCGGCCGCCAACGCCGCCTTGCTGGCCGAAGGGGACGACGGGGAGGGCGATCTTGGCGCGGATTGATCGGGCGGCCTATCTCGCCAGTCTCGATCCGCCCGACCGCCGCGCCGCCCTGATCCGGCTGAGCGACCGGGAACGCCGCTCGCTGCGCACGCACTGGAACCTGTGGGCGCATGAAGGGCAGATCGCGCCGCCCGGCGACTGGCTGGGCTGGCTGATCATGGCCGGGCGCGGGTTTGGCAAGACCCGCGCCGGGGCGGAATGGGTCCGGGCGATTGCCCAGAACGATCCCGGCGCCCGGATCGCGCTGGTCGGCGCTTCGCTGGTCGAGGCGCGCAGCGTGATGGTCGAGGGGGAAAGCGGACTGCTGGCGATCGCGCCGCGGGACAATCGCCCTCGGTTCGAACCGTCAAAACGCCTGCTGACCTGGCGCAATGGCGCGCAGGCCACGCTCTATTCTGCCGGGGAACCGGAAAGCCTGCGCGGTCCCCAACACAGCCATGCCTGGTGCGATGAAATCGCCAAGTGGGGCGGCCCGGCGGGACAGGCGGACATGGCGTGGGACAACCTGCTGCTCGGCCTGCGGCTGGGGGCGCACCCGCAAGTCGCGGCGACGACGACCCCGCGCGCGGTGCCGCTGCTGCAACGGCTGCTGAATCATCCGGACGTCGTGGTGACGCGCGGCTCCACGTTCGACAACCAGGCCAACCTGCCAACCCGCTTCATCCGCGCGGTGCGCCGCGAATACGGCAAATCGCGGCTGGGGCGGCAGGAACTGGACGGCGAACTGATCCTCGACCTGCCCGGCGCGCTGTGGACCCGCGCCGGACTGGAGGCCAGCCGCGAGGCCGCGCCGACGTCGCCGCCCTTGCGCACCGTGATCGGGGTGGACCCGCCCGCTTCGGCTGGCGGCGATGCCTGCGGGATCGTGGTCTGCGCGCTGGGCGAAGATGGCGTGGCGCGCGTGCTGGCCGATGCCACCGTGGCGAAAGCCAGCCCGGAACGCTGGGCCCGCGCGGTCGCGCAGGCGGCGCTCGCCTGGCAGGCCGACCGCGTGGTGGCCGAAGCCAACCAGGGCGGGGCAATGGTGGAAAGCGTACTGCGCGCCGCCGACATCGCCCTGCCGCTGCGGCTGGTTCATGCCAGCACCGGCAAGGCCGCCCGCGCCGAACCGGTCGCCGCGCTCTATGAAGCGGGGCGGGTGCGCCATGTCGGCCAGTTCCCGCAGCTGGAGGACCAGTTGTGCGGGCTGATCGCGGGCGGCCGCTACGAAGGCCCCGGCCGCTCCCCCGACCGCGCCGATGCGCTGGTCTGGGCGATGACCGAGTTGCTGCTGGGCAAACGCGGCCAGCCGCGCGTGTGGGTGGGGTGATGCCCCTGCCTCCGCCTCTGAACTGAATACGCCAACCCCTAAACCCCCTCCCGCACGCGGCAGGGGCGTTGCTGAAAGGCCCGTCATGTCGTTCTTCCAAAGCCTTGCCGCCGCCTTCAAGGGCGGGGCGCAGAGCCGTGTGCCCCTGGCGCGCAACTTTTCCTCGCCGTGGTTCTTTGCCGAAGGATCGGCGCGCGGACCGTTTGAATATACCGGGGCGGTGCGCCGGGCCTATCTGGACAACCCGGTGGCGCAGCGCGCGGTGCGGCTGGTGGCAGAGGGGATCGGCGGTGCGCCGCTTGGTCCCACCGATCCGGCGCTGGCGGCGCTCGTCCGGGCGAGCAGCGCGGGGCAGGCGCTGCTCGAAACGCTGGCGAGCCAGCTGCTGCTGCACGGCAATGCCTATGTCCAGGTGGTGAAGGACGCCGCCGGACGCCCGGTCGAACTGTTCGCGCTGCGGCCCGAACGGATCAGCGTGATCGCCGGGGCGGATGGCTGGCCGACGGCTTATGCCTACAAGGTCGGCGACCGCACGCTGACGATCCCGGTGCTGGACGAGGATGCCTCGCCCAACCTGATCCATGTGCGCCATTTTCACCCGGCGGACGATCATTACGGCGCAGGCTGCCTGTCCGCCGCCGATCAGGCGGTGGCGACGCACAATGCGGCGGCGGACTGGAACCGGACCCTGCTGGAAAACGCGGCGCGGCCATCGGGCGCGCTGGTCTATGATCCGGGCGATGGGGCGGGCCTCTCCGCCGATCAGTTCGACCGGCTGAAGGACGAACTGACCCGCGCCTATTCGGGCCTGACCAATGCCGGACGGCCGATGCTGCTGGAAGGCGGACTGAAGTGGCAGTCGCTCAGCCTCTCGCCCGCCGACATGGACTTTGCCGCGCTGAAAGCCGCCGCGGCGCGCGATATCGCGCTGGCGTTCGGGGTGCCGCCGATGCTGCTGGGCCTGCCAGGTGACGCGACCTACGCCAATTACCGCGAGGCGAACCGTGCGCTGTGGCGGCTGACCTTGTTGCCGCTGGCGGGTAAGCTGCTGGGCGCGCTGGCCGAAGGGCTGGCCACATGGTTTCCCGATGCGGCGCTGGCCATCGACCTCGATCAGGTGCCCGCGCTGGCGGAAGACCGCGAGCGGCTGTGGGCGCAAGTCAGCGCCGCCGATTTCCTCAGCAACGCCGAAAAGCGCGCGCTGCTTGGCCTTCCCCCTGCGGAGTAACCCCGGATGAACCGTGAAGATATGCTCGCCCGCCTGCTGGCGCAGGCGGCGGACGAAGGCGCTGACCTCGTCACCTTGCGCGCGATGGTCGAAGAAGCCAGCGAACTGGGCGCGAAACGCGTGCTGGCGCGGATGGGGCTGGATGATCCCGCCGCCCATTCCGACCTGTCGGAACTGCGCGAGCTGTTGCAGGCTTGGCGCGATGCCAAGACCAGCGCCTGGCAGGCCGCGATCGGCTGGGCCGTGCGCGGGGCGCTGGCGCTGCTGCTGATGGGCATCGCCTGGCGACTGGGCGCGGTGGAGTTGCTGAAGTGACGGCGGTGCAAGCCCCCTTGCGCTTCGCCGGATACGCCGCGCTGTTCGGCAAGCGCGATGCCGGGCGCGACACCATCCTGCGCGGCGCCTTCGCCCGCACGCTGGCAACCCGTGCCGAGCCGCTGCCGCTGTTCTGGCAGCACCGCCCGGACCAGCGGATCGGCTGGATCGAGCAGGTGCAGGAGGATGAACGCGGGCTGCGCGTGATCGCCACCATCGACAACCCGGCGGGCGGCGCAGCGGCGGCGCTGAAGCGCGGCACGGTCACCGGGCTGTCGTTCGGCTACCGCGCCCGCGCTTTCACGCGGGGACCGCAAGGCCGTGACTTGCAGGACATCGACCTGTTCGAGGTCAGCCTGGTTACCCACCCGATGCAGCACGGCGCGCGGGTCCATCTGATTGCCTGACCTCCCCAACCATCAACCCCGTTTCCCGGCCGCCCGTGGGGTGGCCATTCTCGTGAAAGGTGCAAGCCCCATGGAAAATACCCTGCCTGCCGAAGCGCTCGACGCTTCGTTCGATCTGGTCGCCCGCCAGGACGCCGCCGATGCCGCGCTGGGCGCGCTGCGTTCGGACGTCGAAGAAGTGAAATCGCGGCTCGACCGCGTCAGCCGCGCGGCGGCGCGTCCGGCGCTGTCGGGTGCGGCCCAGCCCAGCCCGGAACTGAAGGGCTTCGTCGATGGCTATCTGCGCTTCGGGCGTGAGGCGGAACTGAAGTCCGTTTCCGGCGCGGTGCTGGCCGATGGCGGCTATGCCGTTCCGCGTGAAATCGACGCGATGATTGCGGCCCAGCTGAAGGCGATCAGCCCGATTCGCGCCATCGCGCAAGTCGTGCAGACCGGCACGGCGGGTTATCGCAAGCTGGTCAGCACCGGTGGCACCGCTTCGGGCTGGGTCAGCGAAGTCGCCGCCCGGCCGGAAACGAACACCGCCAAGTTCAGCGAAATCGCCCCGCCGATGGGCGAGCTGTATGCCAACCCCTCGGCCACGCAGGCGATGCTGGACGATGCCGATTTCGACCTCGAAGCCTGGCTGGCCGGTGAAATCGCCACCGAATTCGCCCGCGCCGAAGGGGCCGCGTTCGTGAACGGCAACGGCACCAACCAGCCGCGCGGGTTCCTGGCTGCGCCGACCGCGACCACGGGCGATGCGACCCGCGCGTTCGGCACGCTCCAGTACCTTGGCAGCGGCAATGCCACCGGGTTCGACAGCGCGCCGGAACTGAAGCTGATCGATCTGGTCCACTCGCTGAAATCCGGCCACCGCCAGGGCGCGGCCTTCGTGATGAATTCCAAGACGATGGCCGCCGTGCGCAAGTTCAAGACCGCCGATGGCGCGTTCCTGTGGCAGCCGGGCCTGCTGGAAGGCCAGCCCGCGCGCCTGCTGGGCTATCCGGTGATCGAGGCCGAGGACATGCCGGACGTGGCCGCCAACGCCTATCCCATCGCGTTCGGCAACTTCCGCAACGGCTATCTGATTGCCGAGCGCAAGGTGACCTCGATCCTGCGCGATCCGTTCACCAACAAGCCGTTCGTGAACTTCTACGCCACCAAGCGCGTCGGCGGCCAGGTGCTGGATAGCGACGCGATCAAGCTGCTGCGCATCGCGGCGTAAGTCTGGCTGCGCCGCACGGCGCAGACCACGCGCCCGCGCCGCTCCTCCCTTGCGGCGCGGGCGCACATTTCTCTGATCCCCAACCACGGAGACCGCCATGCAGCGGGCAATCATTACGCCGGCCACGCTTCCGGCGGCGGCGCTGACCGAACTGAAGGACTGGCTGGGCATCACCGTCAGCACCGACGATGCGCAGTTGGCCAGCCTGCTGCGCGCGGCCATCGACTTGTGTGAAGGCTTTACCGGCACAATGCCGTTGGAACAGGGCTGCGAAGCGGTGCTGCCGGTCACTGCCGACTGGCAGGACCTGCCCGCGCGGCCCGTCCAGGCGATTACCTTGGTGCAGGGCATCCCGGCGGAAGGCGCGCGCTTTACCCTGCCGGCCGCCGACTATGCACTGGACCTGACCGCCGACGGTGCAGGCCGGGTGCGGGTGCTGAACCCCGGCGCGGCGGGGCGGATCGCGGTGCGCTTTACCGCGGGCCTTGCCGCCAGCTGGAGCGCCCTGCCCGAAGCCCTGCGCCACGGCGCGGTACGGCTGGCCGCGCATCAGTATCGCCAGCGCGAAGGGGACGGCGGCGATGCCGTGCCGCCCGCTGCCGTCGCGGCGCTGTGGCGGCCCTGGCGCAGGCTGCGGCTGGCATGACCGGCTTTGCCGACCTCGCCGCGCGGCTGACCGCGCAGGCGGCCCGGATCGCGCTCGCCCGCGCCGAAACCCGCCGTCTGGCCCAGACCGATCCCGCCGCGCGCTGGCGCAGGCCGGGGCTGCTGTGGCCCCGCTTCACGAAAGGATAAGCGCCATGGAAATCCCCCTGCGCGCCAGCCTGATCGCCTGGCTGGCCGCCGACCCGGTGCTGGCAGGCCAGCTGAACGCGATTGCCGAGGAAGCGCCCAGCCGCACCGCGCTGCCCTGGCTGGCCCTTGCCGCCAGCGCCAGCGCCGACTGGAGCTGCAAGGACCGCGCGGGCCGCGAAGTGCGCGTCGCGCTGGAGCTGCATTGCCGGGGTGACCGGAGCGATGCCGCCGGTGCCCTGGTCAGCGCGATCGAGGCGCGCGTGGCCGCGCTGCCACCGGCGCAAACCGGTTTTCGCGTGGTGACCGCCACGTTCCTGCGCGCCCGCGCCGAACAACGCGCCGCGAACACCCGCGCCATCCTGCTCGAATACCGCTTCCGCGTGCTGGCCAACTAGGCCGCCCCGTCCCCCCTGTTCCAAGGAGAACCATCATGACCGCCCAGAAAGGCAGCGCCTTCCTGCTCAAGATTTCGAACGGCGCGATCCCGCCGGTTTACAACACCGTCGCAGGGCTGCGGACCACGCAGCTTTCGATCACCGGGGACACGGTGGTCATCACCTCCAAGGAAAGCGGTGGCTGGCGTGAATTGCTGTCGGGCGCGGGGGTGCGGCAGGTGTCGGTCAGCGCCGCCGGGATTTTCCTGGGCAGCGCCGCCGAAGCGCAGCTGCGCAGCAATGCGATGGCCGGAACGCTCGACGATTATGAGCTGAGCTTCGAGGACGGCGAGAAGCTGCGCGGGCGGTTTCTGGTCCAGAAGCTGGACTATGCCGGGGATTTCAATGGCGAGCGCAACTACACGCTCAGCCTCGAAAGCTCCGGCGCGGTTACCCCGGCGTGAGTGGGGCCAACCCATGGCGCGGCGAGGCCAGCCTGACGATTGCGGGCAGTCCCCGTGTGCTGCGCCCCAGCTTTGCCGCGCTGGTCGCGGCGGAGGAGGAGCTTGGGCCGCTGTTCGCCCTCGTCGAACGGGCCGGGGCGGGCCAGTTGCGGCTGTCCGAACTCGCCGCGCTGTTCTGGCACTGCCTGTCGCCGCGTGATGACCTCACCCGCGAGGCCGTGGGCGAGGCGGCGCTGGCCATGGGCCTAGCCGCTGCGAGCGCGCCGTTGCGCGTGCTGCTCGGCCAGATCCTGCAAGGCGATGCGGGGCAGTCTGCCGCATGACCCGCGCGTTCGGTCCCGGCGCGCTGCGGCTGGCGGGGCTGGCCGCGCGGGCACTGGGCTGGCGGCCGGACGAATTCTGGCAGGCGACCCCGGCGGAATTGGCCGCGATCCTGCTGCCCCCAACTGAAACCGGCGAGCCGCTGTCTCGCCATGACCTCAACCGCTTGATGGAGCGCGATAATGACCGACCCGGTAGATAGCCTGCTGATCGATGTGCGCGCCAACACCCAGGGTTTTGCGCAGGACATCGCCGCGATGCGCAGCACTTTTGACGGCACACTGGTCGATGGGTTCGAACGCGCCGGCAATGTGCTGGAACGCGGCCTGCTGACCGCGATCCGCAAAGGCAGCCTGGGTTTTGACGACCTGAAGCGCATGGCGTTCAACGTAATCGACCAGATCGCCGCGCAGGCGGTGTCCGGGCTGTTCGCCGGGACTGGCGGCAGCGGCGGGGCGGGCGGGTTGCTCAACCTTGGCAGCCTGTTCGGCGCAGCGCTGGGTCTGCCGGGTCGGGCCACCGGCGGGCCAGTCTCACCGGGGCGCGGCTATCTGGTGGGAGAACGCGGACCGGAACTGTTCGTGCCGACCAGCGCGGGCCGGGTCGAAGCCAATGTCGGCAGCGCCGCGCCGCGCGATGTGCGCGTGTCGATCACCATCGCCCAGCCCGCCGGGGGCAGCGCCCCGCAGGCGCTGCAACGCTCCAGCCGCCAGGTCGCCAGCGCGGTGCGCCGGGCGCTCAGCGAACTCTAAGGACAGGAACTGCCTCATGGCCTACTGGCTTGCCGCCCGCCGCGAAGGGCAGGACGGCGACTGGATCCAGCGCTTCGATCCGCGCTTCTGGACCGTCAACTTTCCCCGCCCGATGATGGCCTCGGTCATCACCACCGCGCCCGATGCGCTGCGGGTGGACGCGGTGTTCCTGCGCGAAGGCGATCTGGCAGGGCTGATCTGGGACAGCGCCGATACGCTCGACCACCCGCTGCTGGCCTATGCCACGGACCGCGATTATGCGCGCACTACGCTGCGGTTCCGCTGGCGTTCGGAAGGGGTCTTGCCGCTCGATGCGGTCAACGGCCCGACCCTGACGATCGAGGGGCGCGATGCCGCCGGGGCGCCGCGCAGCTGGTATGTGCGGCTGTGGAACTATGCCACCGGCACGCCGACCGACGCGCAAGTGGAACTGCCGTTTTCCGCGCTGGCAGGCGGCTTCCTGCTGCCGGGCGAGGCCGATCCGGTCCATCCCGCCGCGATCGACCGGATGTTCATTTCGCTTGTCGCGCCGGGGTACGTCGCGAGCAGCACTCTGCCGCTCGCCGCCTCGGCGGAAGGGTGGGTGGAACTCTCGGCCATCCGCTGTGACGGCGCGCGGGCAATGCTGGAACTGGGCGATGTGATCGTCCCGCCGCACGGCCTGGCCATGGCCACTGCTTATGACGATGCCACCAACCAGACGCCCGCGCGCCTGATCCGGGGTGCCCGCCAGCTCGGCTATCGCGGCAGCCTGCTGCACTATATGGGGATGAGCCACTTCATGCGGCTGGGTGCGGCTGGCGGCGGCTTTCTGGCGCAGACCGGCGGCGATCCGCTCTGCGCCCCGGCGCGGGCCTGGCACAAGGCGTTCTTTACGGAGGCCCAATCCGCCGGATTCTCGCCCATCGCGTCGCTGTCCTACGAATTGCTGGCGCAGCATTGCCCGGCGGAGTGGCAACAGCGCGCCGCCAATGGCGATCCCGCGCGCACCGGCTGGAACCCGCCCTCGGCGCTGCTCTCCCCGGCCAGCACGGCCGCGATGGCCTGGCTGCAGGCGGTCGGCGCGGCCTTTGTGGGGCTGATGCAGGAAGCGGGCGTGCCAGTACGGTTCCAGATTGGCGAGCCGTGGTGGTGGATCATGGCCGATGGCCGCCCCTGCATCTACGACGATG
>ERZ1645187.950-NODE-950-length-27633-cov-6.194539_pt1 | contig 27633 bp, 25 predicted proteins | sample MGYA00575352_ERZ1645187 | MGnify/ENA primary metagenome ERZ1645187 (study PRJEB40837, sample SAMN11349314) | freshwater sediment metagenome | isolation source: river sediment | host: Sediment | place: India: Wazaribad , New Delhi | collected 2017-02-21 ...
TATCGGTATTGGGAGATGCTCGCTGGTGGCATCGTCTATTTTGCTTCTGGCATTTCGAAGGTGGGGCAGCGATCGGGGCGGGTTATTTTTTATGCCGGCTGTGCCCTTGTGTTTTTTTCGTTTGTCTATTTCGATGCCGGTTTTGCCTGGCCCGGTGCTTATGCGGTTGTTCCTGTTGTCGGAGCCTCTCTGATTCTTTTTTCTGCGCAACAAGATTTATTCATTAACCGTGTAGGAATCATCCAGTGGGTTGGGGACAGGTCTTACTCAATATATTTATGGCATTGGCCGGTTGTTGTGCTGTTGGCTTATTTCAGCAAGCTTGCTGCCCCGTTATGGGTCCTCGGTGGCATAGTTCTGTCACTGCTTTTGGCAGAGTTTTCCTACCGGCTGGTTGAGGTTCCTGCCAGAAAGGCTGTCTTTTGGGGCAAGGAATGGGGCGCGGTTTTCCTGACGGGCTTCGTATTGTTAGTCGCTGTGGTCTGTGCCCAATGGATTATTAATAGCAAGGGAGTCCTTTCCCGGGTGCCAGAAGATGTCATTGCCATCCGTGCGGAAAAAAATAATACCAACAAGCGTGGTAACGAGTGTGTCGCGGATAATCGGCCTGTTCCTCCATCTTGCGTTTATGGTGGCCAGAATGTTCGTGCAATAGTGCTTGGTGACAGCCATGCCAATACCTTGGTGACCGGTGTTGCGGCAGGTTTGCTCAGTCCAACTGATGGCTTGTGGTACTGGGGGCATCTCGCGTGTCCGTTTCTGAAGGGTGTGTCTGACTACCCGGGTTGTTCAGCTTTCAATGCCTGGGCCTTACAGCGGATGAGGGAAGTTTCTCCAGAGATACCATTGATTGTAATCAGCCGTTGGTCTTACTACGCATTAGGTGGCAATGAGGGAAAATCTGCAGGTGGTTCTGGTCGTCCGCCAATACATTTCTCTAAGGAATATGACAGACCCGATCCTGATTTTTTACAGGAGTTCCGTGCGGCGATGTTGGATACGCTCTGTGAGGCGGCCACTACCCGCAAGGTCTATGTCCTTAAGCCGGTGCCTGAATTGGCTGTCAGTGTTCCCCAGGCTATGGCTAGGGGCAAGATGATGGGTAAGGTAACCAGGGTCTCAATGTCTAGGGCTGACTACGGGCAGAGGAATGCGTTTATTCTTTCGGTGCTCGATGATGCCAGGCATAAATGTGGCATAGAGCTTCTCGATCCATTGCCCTATTTGTGTGATAACAATTACTGTTATGGTGATATAGGTGGTCGTCCTGCATATTTTGATGATGATCATTTGAGTGAATATGGCAATAAATTCCTTGCGCCACTATTTGCAGAGGTTTTTCAGTGAAAATTTTGCTGGAGATACCAATATGGTCTTTGGAGGCTGCTTGCTGATGATCAGGCAGTACTTTGAATTACTCACTTACCGGGCTCTGGCAGAACTTAAGCGGGATTCTTCCGGTATGTATCTCGGTATGCTGTGGTGGGTGTTAGAACCAGTTCTATATATGCTGGTTTTTTATGTTGTTTTTGGTGTCGGGTTGAAAAAAGGGGGGGGCGATTTTGCGCTTTACTTACTATGTGGATTGGTGCCGTGGAAATGGATTGATAGCACGGTCAGGACTTCTTCAGGGGCGATAATTGCCAGCGCGGGATTGATGCGGCAATTGTATTTCCCCAAATGGCTTTTACCCGGGTATGTAATCCTGGCCAATACCTATAAGTTCCTGATAATTTTTTTCCTGCTGGTGGTCTTCCTGCTGGCGCTTGGAGTAAGCCCTTCAGCTTCCTGGGTGTGGCTGCCTGCTGTTTTTATTCTTAACCTCCTTTTTGTTGCTTCCCTGTCGTTGGTGGCATCCGCATTTGTGCCTTTGATCCCGGATCTTCGCTATGTGGTCAGCTATGGCATGACGATGCTTTTCTTTATGTCTGGGATTTTTTTCAGTGTGTCTGAATTGGGTGAGCCGGTCAAAAGCTGGTTATTGTGGTTGCCAACAGTGCTGATTATTGACGCCTATCGCTCGGTTCTTTTGTATGATCAGACTCCCCATTTGTCAGCAATGCTGCATATATTATTTCCGTCCTTGCTGCTGTTTGCATTTGGTGCTTTTTGCCTTGCGCGGCTGGATCGCTATTATCCAAGGGTGGTTGGGTAATATGAACGATGTTGCGCTCAGTTTGCAGGGGGTTGGCCTCTCCTACAGGAAGCTGCTATCGCCAAGCCGTTCTGCTTTCAATGCATTGCATGATGTCAGCTTTGATGTTCTTCGTGGGGAGACGCTGGGTATCATCGGCAAGAATGGCGCGGGCAAGAGTACCTTGATGAAGGTGATTGCAGGAATTGTGCAGCCCGATACAGGACGGGTTGTGGCTCATGTCGACCGTGTCCAGCTGCTATCCCTGCAGGTCGGGTTCATGCAGGAACTTACAGGCCGCGAGAATGTGATCTTGAGCTCTTTGCTGCTGGGTATGCGAAGGAAGGATGTAGAGCAGAAGATGGAGCAGATCATTGCTTTCGCCGAGCTGGCTGATTTCATTGACAAGCCGCTGCGGGTATATTCTTCAGGCATGAGGGCCAGGCTGGGTTTTGCCATCAGTTGTCAGGCCGATCCGGATCTGCTGATAATTGACGAGGCTTTTGGGGTTGGGGACATGGATTTCAGGAAGAAGAGCAGGGCAGTCATCGAGCAACGCATGAAAACCATGCGTTCCTTTGTCCTGGTATCACATAGTGAGTCCATGCTCATGGAGTATTGTGAGCGTTGTGTCTGGCTTGATGGCGGCACTGTGCGGGCTATTGGCAAGACCAGCGATGTCATCCGGTCGTATGCTGCCGGTTAACCGGCTAATAGGTGGGATTGAAAATGTTCAAGAAAAGCAAGTCTGAGAAGAAGAGCGCGTCGCCGGTCATCCTGCAGCCTGCGGGCGCCAGCGGGACAGCCTACGGGCAGGATAACACGCCGTTTTTTATCCTGGGCTGTGTGCGTTCGGGTACCACCATGCTGCGGGATATTCTGAGGGTCCATCCGCGTCTTGAGTCGCCAGAAGAAACCCATTTTTTCCGGTGGGCTGATCCTTATGCCAGCCCGCGCTATGAAAAAAACTACATCGGTGCCAAATTATTCAAGAAGCACAGGGAGATCGACGGAATTACTGATTGGCAATTTCATTCCTCCCGTGCTCTGGCGCGAGACAGAAAAGAGATGTCGGATTTTTACGGCCAGTATTACCTGCAGGCAAGGGGTAACCTGGATGGTCGCTGGTTCGACAAGACGCCGCAAAACGTATATGGCATCTTGTTGTTGGGTTACATGTACCCGACTGCCAAATTCCTGCATATCTATCGCAATCCGCTCAATGTTGTCTCCAGTCTCAAGGAAGGTCGGGTGATGGCCAGGCATGAAGTCAAGGGCGGTATCAACTATTGGGTTGAATCGATGATCATGCTGAATGAGTACAAGAAGATCCCTGGTGCAGAAAATCGCATACTGGAAACGTGCTATGAGGATCTGGTGGCTGATCCCAAGCCCCACATAACCCGGATGCTGCAATTTGTCGGGGAAGATCCTGCCTTGTTTGATTTCAGCAAGGTTTCTACACACAGGGAAAAAGACAAGTACAAGAAAATACTGACTGAAGCGGAAATCGGTTATATAAAAACCTTGTGCGAGCCTTTTTATTCAATGTACGGCTATAAGTAGCCTGGCTTTACCTGTGGCTGCTGCGAAAAAATCTGTCGCCTTTGTACTGGGGATGCACCGGAGCGGCACGTCGTTGACTGCCGAGCTGGTGCATGCGATGGGTTTTGCAGTGCCGGGTACATTGCTGGACGGTATTGACAGCGTGAATGCGCGCGGCTTCTGGGAGTCTGCTGAAGTCGTTCAATTGAATGAAAACATGCTGGCAGCAGTGAGCCGGCGCTGGTTTCATGTGGATGCGGCAGTCGCTGTACAGCAACATCTTGACTCCCTGGCAGGGCAATTCCTGGACGAGATCCGTGCTTTCCTGTCGGCGCAGTCAGCCCGTAGCGGCAATCTTGTTATCAAGGATCCGCGGTTGTGCCTCCTGTTGCCTGTATGGCTCAAGGCTGTCGATCCTGATCGGTTTGCTGTGAAGCTGGTTTATGTAAACCGGCATCCTGCAGCGGTTGCTGCTTCTCTGGCCAAGCGCGACGGATTTCCGGTTTTTGCTGGTGAACTTCTCTGGCTCAGTTACCTGCATGCCCTGCTGGACAAGCCGCTTCCGCACGAATGCCTGTTTGTTGATTATGAAAGAATGCTGGCCTCATCCGAGGATGTCAGTGCCATGGCGACTTTTCTCGGTGCTGCCGCCGTAGATCAATATCGTCTGGCAGCGATAGTCGATTCCAGCTTGCAGCGCAATCGTGCGGCGGACTTCCCGCTGAATGGCGAGGCTGCGGCGATGGCTTGTGACGCATATGAGCAATTATGCGGCCTTGGCCTGGTTGCCAGCGGGACACCACTTTTGCAGCCGCTGCTCCATAGTCATACGTTGTTCATCGTGGAGCATGCAGAGTTTATAGCCGCTCTGGATGATGCCAATACAACATTGGTAGCTGCCCGTGCTGACGCAGTTGCGATAGGTAATTTGCACCAGCAGGCACTGGATACCATTGCTGGTAAAGATGCTGATATCCAGCGGCTTGACGGCTTGCTGGCTGTATCGCATGCCAGGATTGCCGAGCTGGAATCTGCCATGGCTGAGTTCGAGGCTTTGCGCTGCCGGCTTGCCGAAGTCGAGACATCCCTCGCTGCGCGTGAGGCAGGTGCGTTGCGCACCAAGGACTACATCGATCGCTGTGAGGCGAGGATCGCCGAACTGCATGATAGCCAAGCTGAATTTGATGACGTTCGTGCCCGCCTGGCTGAAGTGGAAACTGCGTTGCTCCAGCGCCATGCTGATGTCGCGCACAACACTGAATACATAGAAAATTGTCACCAGCGCATCGCAGAACTACATGACAGTCTGGCTGAATTCGATGCCGTGCGTGATCGCCTTGCTGAAGTGGAGGCTGCGCTGCTCCAGCGCGATGCGGATATCGCGCACAACAGCGAATACATAGAAAAGTGCCACCAGCGCATAGCAGAGCTTCACGATAGCCTGGCTGAATTCGAGGCCCTGCGTGCCAGAATTGGCGAACTGGAAGCGGTGTTGCAGCAGCGTGACACAGACCTCTCCCGTAATGCCGGCTATATCCAGCAGTGCGAGGCCAGGATTGCCAAACTGGATGAGGCGATGGTTGATTTCACTGCCTTGCGTTCACGGCTGGAGGCGGTTGAGCTTGCGCTGCAACAGCGGGAGCAGTCGCTTGCCGAGCGTGATATTGCCTTGTCACAGCGTGATCAGTTGCTGCAGGATCGAGAGGCTGCCATTTTTGCCATGCAAGGTCAGGTCGCTGGCATGGCGCAAGAGATCGAGAACAGCCATGCAGCCCGACGTGCTGCTGATGAACAAACCGACAGGGTTAGGGAGGCCCTGAACGCCTGTGAGGCGAGATTGCTGGAATCGGAATCTCGCCTCGCGTCCCTGCTCTCCTCAAGGCTGGTGCGCCTGCTGGATGAGTACATAATAAAAAGTGGTGTTCGCCATGATTGATGTCATTGTCCCCGTTTATGACGGCCTGGAAGAAACCAAGCGCTGTATCGAGTCCGTGCTTGATAACCGCAATGGCACCGCTTTCAACCTGCTGGTCATTGATGATTGTTCGCCGAATCCTCCCATCAAGGCCTACTTGCAGGAACTGTCTGCCAAGGGCCTCATCGAGCTGTTGGTCAATGAGGCCAACAAGGGCTTTGTCGGTACGGTGAACCGCGGCATGGCCCTGCATCCTGAGTGCGATGTCGTGTTGCTGAACAGTGATACGCAGGTGGCAAATGACTGGCTGGACCGCATCATGGTCCACGCCTCGATTGACCCCAAGATTGCCACTATTACGCCATTTTCCAATAACGCGGAGATCTGCAGTTTCCCCCGCTATTGCCAGCCTAACCCTTTGTTTGATGGCAAGTCGGTTGCTGAAGTCGACGCCGTTTTTGCATCGTTGCCGGTCAGGCAGATTGATGTGCCTACGGGTGTCGGGTTCTGCATGTATATCCGTCGTGCCGCCTTGTCAGAGGTCGGGCTGTTCGATGAGGGGACTTTCGGGCGTGGCTATGGCGAGGAAAATGACTTCTGCATGCGGGCTGCTGCCAAGGGCTGGCGCAATGTCACGTGTAGCAATGTATTTGTCTTCCATGATGGCGGCGTCAGTTTTTCTACCGAGAAAGCCGAGCGGGTACAGCATGCTATGGCAGTGCTGGACAAGAAATACCCTTCTTACCACCGCCAGGTGCATGAGCATCTGCAGCGTGATCCCGAGCGCCCGTTTCGCACCCTGGCACAACTGGAATTCATGCGGCAATCGCCGCGGCGTAAATACCTGTTCATTGTCCACCGTCTCGGCGGCGGGGTGATCAAGCACCTGCAGGAACTGGCAGAGCATGTCGGGCCCGAAGTCGATTTCCTGTTCCTGAAGCCGGGCGATGGCAGCCAGGTGGAGCTTGGCAGCCATTACGGTCCTTATCACTGGTCGCTGTTTTTTGATATCCGCACGGAGTACCACGACTTGCTTGATCTGTTGCGCTCGCTCGCGGTTGAGCGGGCGCATGTGCACCATGTGATGGGTGTGCCGGATGGTGTGCTGGCGTTGCTGCCCGAACTGGGTATTCCCTATGATGTGACCTTGCATGATTATTACTTCGTCAATGCCAATCCCACGCTGACGAATCGTGAAGGCATTTTTGCGGAGGAAAAATCCTCGCGCGATGCGCTGTGTGCTGAGGCGTATCCGCTTCCGGACAATATCCCCGTAGCTGACTGGCGCCTCAAATACGGTGAGCTGATGCAGCGAGCCGAGCGCGTGTTTGCGCCTACGCGCCGCTGCCGCGATGTCTACCTTGAATATTTCCCGTCACTGGCGGTGCGAGTCGCCTACCATCCGGAATGGGAACAGTCGTATCCCTATGCCACGCCGCGCATTCCTCGTATCACGGCCAGTGACAAGCTGAGGGTGCTGGTAGTTGGTGCATTGAGTCGCGAGAAAGGTGCTGATGTGCTCGAACGCACGGCGACCTATCGTGACCCGCTCAACCGGCTGGAATACCACTTGCTGGGTTATGCCTACCGGCCATTGGCACCCGAAGTGATCCAGCATGGGCCTTACGATGACCGCCGGCTGGATAGCCTGATTGCCGAATTGCAGCCGCACCTGCTCTGGTTCCCCGCGCAGTGGCATGAAACCTACTGCTACGCACTCAGTGCTGCCTTGCGCAGCGGCTTGCCGATACTGGCCAGTGACCTGGGTGCGTTTCCAGAGCGCCTGGAAGGGCGGCCACTGAGTTTCATCAAGCCGTGGTTGTCGACGCCGATCGAGTGGCATGACAGTTTGCTGCAGATCCGCGACTGGCTTGTCGCGCACCAGGACCATGTCATCAGCCCGGCTGACTGGCAGCAGGTCTCGATGGAAGATTACGGCTTTCTCTACAGCCGCGATTATGTGGCCAAGGCTAGCGAGCACCGTTTGCCGGAAGGCGGGTTACCGGATGTGGAGCAGGTGGCTTTGTGGTGCTGCCCGCACAAGGGTGGGGTGCAGAAACTGTCAGTGCGGGAAAAGCTGTTGTTTGTGCTGATTCGCCTGCGCGAACTGCCCGGTGTGCACCGCATCCTGCGCCTGGTGCCGTTCGAGCTGCAGCGCAAGATCAAGCGCCGGTTCAGCCACCGGCCCATCCACGATATTGTCAACGAACAGCAGTGTTCGTGACGTCCACCCAGATGGTCTTGTGCGGGGTCGGATCCTCGTTCGCCGGGCGTCCATTGGTGTAGTAATACAGCGCGATCGACTTGCGCGACTGTTCCGGCGGACAGGCCAGCGGATGTGGGTGGCCGTGGAAGCTGTCGCGTGTTGTCGAGAAAATCACGCAGCGCCCCGCAATTGGTGCAATGCGCTTCTCGCAGCGGCTGACGTTACGCGCCCACAGCTCCAGGTGGCCGCCCCAGTCGTCCTGCCAGTCCCGGTTGAGGTAGAACAGGATATTCAGGCGCCGGTCCAGCTGGAATTGCGGATGCTTGTTGAAATCGGCGTGCACCATCAACAGACCGTCGCGGCGGGTTTCGTGCACGCCACCACCGGCCATGTGCGGATCCGGTATCAGGTTCGTGATGCCGGTCAGCTGTTCCAGGAAGGACAGGAATGGCGCCGAGTTCAGCTCCCAGTACAGTTGCCGGATGAGCGGATCGACGCCGATCTGGTTCGACAACCATAACTTGTTCGGTTGTGGCAGCTTGCCGTCTTCCGTCATGGCGGCTTCGGGCGTCTGCCCGGGTTTTTCCTTCAGTTGCGGGAAACGCGCGACCAGTTGCTCGACCAGGGCCTGGTCGAGGAAATCATCCAGGGCGATATGCGGGAAGGGGCTGGCTGTCTGGTAGTCGTGCGCGCGCTCCGTGGCGATGCGGGCCAGCTTGCCGTAATCGAGCAATGGCTTGAGGCCGAGGGTCATGCGGGTGCTCCTGTGCGTGTCGCGCCGTGTTGCCAGTAAGCCACTTGCAACGCTCCCTCACCAACGGCAACCGACGCCAGTGTGTCTGCGCGGGTGCACAACACTGCACTGCCGTCGACGAGGGCAATGACCACCACCAGCGCGGCGTGCAGGCCGGTCGACGCATCCCGCCACTCACTGAGGCCAGAGTGTGTCGCCGGCGGCAGTAGCAACGTGGATGCCCGGCAGTGTGTGTCGGGCAGCAGGTGGTGCAGCCCGGTGATGTTTTCCAGCACGCGCAGCATGATGCCGCTCTGCAATTCCCACAAGCATTGTCGTCCGAGTGGTGACAGCTGTGGCTGCAAGGCCGTGTTGGGCGACGTCGTGAAGATCTCGCGCTCGGCCAGCAATTGCGCGCGCAGCGCCTCGACATGCTCGGGTCGCACAAACTGGTCGATGTGCAGCAGGCCCTTGCCCATGTCGCTGTGCAGGAAATGGCCACGCAAGTGGCCGTAACTGAACAGCGATTCCTGCTTGTCGGTGGCGGTAGCCGTCATCATCGTGGCTGTTGCTCCGTGTGGTGGGCTTCAGCGAGGTCGTAACCATAACTGGCGAGTGCCAGCCCGGTCAGCTGTTCCAGCCGTCGGTTACTGTCGCCGAATTTTCCGGCAAAGGCTGCCGCGACGGTTTGACGGAAATCATCCTCGAACCAGTCGCGGGTGAAGGCCGGCAGGGTGCCCGACTTGCTGCGGCGGATACGGCGGTGCACACCGGCCTCGGTGGATGGCAGCGGGCCGGCGTAGTTGAACGGACTCGACAGCAGCAGGTTCAGCAGGCGCTGCAGGTAGATGTCGGCCAGCGGCTGGTTCACATTGAGGCGTTTTTGCCAGGGGAGCTTGCTGAATGCTGCTGTTGGCTCGCGTCCGGCATGTTGCAGGATACGGCGCACGAACGCTGGCGGGTCTTGCGTGAAAGCCTCATACGGCAGCACTAGCACGTTGTCGCGGCCAAACAGTTGCTGGTAATAATCGGTTAGCAGGTCGAAGCGCAGGAAGTCGAGGTTGAATTGCGGCGCCAGTGAAGTATCGCACGGGTTCAGCAGGCGCCGGATCGTGTGTGGCATGCCCCACACCACCAGTGTCTTGTAGAGCGAGCGCATCAACTGGCGCTGCTCGCGCACGACCAACAGGATGCGCGCATCAGGAAACAGCTGGTGGATGCGGTCAGCATTCAGCCTGGCGTTGTAGCCGCCGCAATAGGGATTGCCGACCAGGGCCTCGGCGCTGCACACCGGCACCAGCCGGTCGGGACCAGGGCAGGCGGCCAGCGATTCCTCGATAAAACGGACGGCGACGGACTCGTCAAAGCGGAAGGGGGTGGGGTCGATGACGCTGATCGTGGTGCGCAGCGAATCCAGGGCATTGATGAAACCCTGCTCGGGCTTGAACAGGTGTTTCTGCAACCACGACGACAAGGCTTTCGGGTAACCGATGTGTACCAGCGGCGGCGGCATGCCATGTCGGCTGAAATCGTAGGCCATGGTCAGGGCTGGCTGTCTTGCTTGGCGGCCTGTTCCGCCTGCTGTTTTTCCAGTTGTTGCAAACGGCGCTGTTCCTGCAGGCGCTCCTGGCGCAATACCTTGCGCTTGTATTCATGGAAGCGCGCGGCGTGCGCATGGAAGGCGCGCAGGTTTTCATGCGTTTCGCTGTCGCCTTCGAACAGCATCTGCAGCAGCGGATCCGTCAGCGGCGGGCCCCCGGCCTTGCGCAGTACACCGAGCCCGAAGCCCTGCTTGAAGGTGAAGCTGTTGTATTGCGGCGCGATTTCTTCCCAGAACTTCCAGGCGCCGAAATCCATCATGCGTGCCTGGATGTCGTGGAACAGGATCACACCGCCCGGCTTCACCTTCGGGTACCAGTTGCGGAAGTCTTCCGCGACCGCCTCGTACGTGTGCAGGCCGTCGATGTGCACCAGGTCGACCGATTCGTCACTGAAATGGTTCAGGGCATCGTTGAACAGCATGCGCATCAGGTAGGCAATGCTGGCGTAATGGCTGCGCGCGTGTTTCTGCACGGTTTCGAAGGTGGTGTTGTCATAGGCGCCGGTATGTTCGTCGCCGGCCCAGGTGTCCACTGCATAGCAAAGGCCATCGATACGGTTTTCCGCCATCGACTGGCAGAAGCAGAAAAACGATGTGCCGTGTTGTGTGCCGAGTTCCACCAGCAGTTGCGGGCGCACGGCAGCGACAATGTCATAACCGAAGGGCAGATGGTCCACCCAGGTGCTGAATGCCATGTAGTTCGGCGTGAAGTTGCGCAGGGAAGGGGGCAGGAATGGTTGCATGAGAATGTCCTGTTTTCGCTCTTGTCATTGTCAGTAATCGAGTTTCATGGTGTCGATATGCAGATCATCAGGCCACGGTTGTTGGCCGTGCTTTTCCAGCCGCCCGAGCCGCTTGCGCGATTTTTGGCTGGCAAAGCGCAGGAATTTCTGGGCGTGGCTGCCAACGGCGCCGAGCAGCATCGGCTCACGGCGCAACGAGTGGAAATGGTTGTTCCAGTAGCTGTGCAGCTGCTTGCGGTGGCTTTCGAGCACCTCGTCGAGGTCGCTCCATTGCGCGGTCGTGATCCCGCCGTGGAACTGGTGGAAGGAGCCTTCGCCGGCCACGACGAAATAGTGACGGCTCTCCGGTAGCAAACCGAGCTGGCGGAAGATGTGCAGGTTGATCGAGCCGCCGCCGGGCAACTGGAAATCCGGGTTGGCACCGCCGATGGCAGCAAAGTTTTTCGCCGAGGTGATGACGCAGTTGCATTCCATCAGAGGGTTCATGCAGCCGTTCGGGTTGGCGCCGCTGATGGTGGCAATATCGAACAGGCGATAGCCGTTCTGCTGCCAGCGGGTGGCGGCGAGCAGCTCCATCTCGACGGTTTCGTCATAGGCCGCTTCGATGTTGTAGCGCTGGTCCTGCCAGCCGAGGCTGTAGCCGGGCACGGCAATCAGGGCATCGCTGTCGGCGGCAATGCCCATGAGGGCGTATTCCACCACGCGTGGCGTCACCATGCGCGCACCGTCGATCATCAGGCAGATGTTGCTGCCGCGCGCCTGTGCAAAACCGAAGTTGATAGCGCCGACCGGTGACTGGCTGGTCTCGTCGCGCAGGAAATAGCGGAAGTTGTTGCCGAGCGCCAGCACGTCCGCTTCGGCCAGGTTGCGGGCCGAGCGGTTCTCCACCACGATGATCTCGTAGTCCTGTTCACGCACATTGCGCTGGTGGCGTGCCGACAGGCTGTACAGCGTGTTCATCGCCTGGCGCGGCATGTTGTACACCACGACGATGAAGGACAGGCGGGGCTGGTGTGCGGTCAAAAGCTGGCTCCGGTGGCGCAAGTCCTGTAATTTAACCCTGTGCACCTTTTTTTGACAGGCTTGACCCATGCTCGATTACGCGCGGCTCGCCGAGATCGCCACCACCCGGGCCGAGGCGTTCCGCCACGCCGACCCGTTCCCGCATATCGTCATTGATGATTTCCTGTCGCCGGCGCTGGTCGATGCCGTGGTCGCCGAGATCCCGGACTACCGCAAGGCCAAGACCAACAAGGATGCCTGGGAGACGCTGGAAGACGGTTCGGTGGCGCAATATCGCAAGAGTTTCCTGTCGATGGAGATGCGGGTTGGCCGGCTGACGCGCCAGCTCTACTGGGAACTGAATTCGGCCGATTTCCTCGCCTTCCTGCAGCGGCTCACCGGCATCGACGGGCTGGTGCCCGACCCCTACCTGCTGGGCGGCGGCATCCATGAAACGCAGCGCGGCGGCTACCTGATGGTGCATGCCGACTTCAACAAGCACCCGGAACTGAAGCTCGACCGGCGCCTCAACATCATCATTTACCTCAACCGCGACTGGCCCGATGAGTATGGTGGCCACCTGGAGCTGTGGGACAAGCCGATGCAGCACTGTGTGCAGAAAGTGGCGCCAGTGGCGGGTCGCTGTGTGATCTTCAAGACCGGTCGCGATACCTGGCACGGGCACCCGCATCCGTTGAATTGCCCGGAGGATCGCACGCGACAGTCGTTGGCGCTGTACTACTACAGCAACGGGCGCCCTGAGGAAGAGGGCAACGAAGAACACCTCACCTTGTGGCAGAAGACGGCCTGAGCGCGCTCAGCGCGGGTCGCGTTTCGTGATGTCGGCAGCATCGCGCTGGTAGACGAAGCGTTCCCGGCCGAGATCGTCCTGGCAGAAAATGCAGCGGTTGTCGTGCAGGCGGTTGAAACGCTTCTGGCCGCGCACGCTGCTGTAGTGCAGCAGGGGCTGGGCGTGGCTGGTCACCGCGCCGATGAGGAACGGCTCGCGTTCCAGCGCGGGGAAGCGGCCGCCCCAGATGCCTTCCAGCTGTTCGCGGAAGGCTGTGAGCAGCGCCTGCCGCCCCTCCACCTGCGCCGTGGTCACGCCGCCGTGGAACTGGTGAAACGTGCCTTCGCCGGCCATCACGCAATACGGCTCACACTGCGGCAGCATCCCGATAGCGCGGAACATGTGCAGGTTCAATGAGCCGCCACCCGGGTACTGGAAGCGCTCGTCGGCGTAGCCGATGGCGGCAAAGTTGGCGCGCGAGGTGAAATAGCAGTTGTTTTCCATGAAGGGCTGGAACAAGCCTCGCGGGTTGGCTTCACCGAGGTTGGCGATGTCGAACAGGCGGTAGCCGTTGGCCTGCCAGTTAACGGCTTCCAACAACGCTATTTCCTGCGCTTCGCCGTAGTCCCCGTCGAGATGTTCATGGTGGCGGTACGGGCCGAGGTTGAAGGCCGGCACAGCGACCATGGCATCGGGCGCCATGCGCGACACGGCCAGTGCATATTCGACGACGCGCGGGGTGACCATGCGGGCACCATCAATGATGAGGCCGATGAATGGTGCGCGCGCTTCCCGGAAACCCTCATTGATTGCATTGACAGGCGATACAGCGGTTTCTTCGCGGCGGAAATGGCGGATATTGCTGCCAAGAGCGTTGACGGTGTCAGGATCCAGGTTGTCGTCCGACAGGTTTTCCATCACCAGGATCTCGTAATCGCTTTCCGCGACATTGCGCTGGTGCCGTGCCGACAGGCTGTACAGCGTGTTCAGCGCCTGGCGCGACATGCGGTAAACGACGACGATGATCGACAGCCTTGGCATCGGTAGTGTTCATGGAAGGGCTTGCCCTGATGGTAGCGGTACTACAGGTCATTTGCGATACTGCGGCGACTGTCCATTGGCGGCGTGCCTTTCACCGTGCTGCAAAAAGCCCGTACATTCCTGCTGAACCTGCTGCTGTTTGCCGTTGTGCTGCTGCTGGCGTACATGCTGGCGGAGTGGGCTTTCCTGCGTGTCTTCCCGCGCCTGTTCCCGCTTGAGGCCGTGCAGAAATTCGATGAGCCGGAGGGGGTCTGGCCGGTGCTGCAGGCCTCGAAACGCGGTTTCCTGCCGCAAGAAGACTACATCGCCCTGTTGGGTGACTCCTATGCGATGGGCATGGGGGACGCGATGCTGGCAGCAGGCCGGGACAGGCAGCCGCGTTTCCACAGCGCGCATGATATCCAGCAGCTCACCGGCCGCGATGTGGTGTCTTTCGGCTTGCCCGGCTCCGGCAGTGTGCGCGGCATGGTCGGCAACCCGGTGGCAGGGCTGCATTACCTGCGCAGCATGGTCGATGAGCGCTTTCCCGACCCGGCTTGGGTGGTGGTGTATTTCTACGAAGGCAATGACCTCACCGAAAACGTCATGTACCACGACAGGACGTTCCCGCTGGCCAGCGCTGCCGTGCAGGCGGCTGGCCTTGCAGGCTTCCCCGACTATGTGCGCGAGGTGGTGTTGGGGCGACAGCACCTCGCACTGGCCGCCGATGCCGCTGGCCGTGAGCAGCGCCAGTTTCTCTGGCGTTATGGCAATCGCGTGGTTGGTGAAAAACTGCTCGGCAGGAAATACTTCCGCAAGAAATACCCGGGTGAACTCGGCCTGGTCTATGTGCCTGAACAGCGCTGGCAGCCTCATCAAACCGATGAGCCGACCAATCTTGCTCGCATCGACGGCCAAACGGTCGCGCTGCCGGACAACCTGCAAGGCCCCGCGCTGGACCTGACCGAAGCGCAATTGCACCAGGCTGTCGGGATTTTCAGCCAGTCATTGGCCTGGAGCCGGGCGCATTTCCCGCAGGCCCGCTTTGCGGTCGTCTATATCCCGTCAGTGCTGTCTGTCTACGAACTCATCGGTGAACGCGTGTCAGCGCAGGATTATTTCCGCGACCAACCGGTCTCGGCCACGTCAGGGCAATTGCAGCAACGGCATGACGCGATCCGGGCCGGGGTCGCGCGCATCTGCCATGAGCAGGGTGTGGCGTTTGCTGATGCGACAGCGGACCTGCGCCAGGCGGCAGCCGGGGCAATCCTGCACGGCCCGCAGGACTGGAACCACTTCAACCGCCGGGGTTACCGTGTGCTCGGCGAGTCAGTGGTACGGCAGTTGCCTGCATTCGCAGAGCAGCCCTGAATGCAGCAGCACGCGGGAAAATGTGTTTGACAGCCTGCCCCAATCCGTTAGAATGCGCGCTCCCGAAACGGGTGGTTAGCTCAGCTGGGAGAGCATCGCCCTTACAAGGCGAGGGTCACAGGTTCGATCCCTGTACCACCCACCATACGGCAACCGTATGGTGGCGTTTCGGAAGCAAGGAAATGGCCCGGTAGTTCAGTCGGTTAGAATGCCGCCCTGTCACGGCGGAGGTCGAGGGTTCGAGTCCCTTCCGGGTCGCCATTTCTGTCATGACATTGCCTTTCAGTTTCCCCCCTTTTCCTTATTGGCTTTTTTGCGATGCTTCTTGCTGCTCGCGCAGGACTGCCAGCATGAAGCGGGCAAAGTTATCCGAGCCTTGCTGGTTCCAGTGCCCGTCGTGCGGGAAATATTGCTGTTGCCGCTCTTCCGGCGCTACGCCTGCGAAGGCGGCGAGGCCGTCCACGACGGGTGCACCGAGCAATCCGGCGAAATCCAGCACATTGCCGGCGACAGGTGCCTGGTGAGCCAGTTCGTTTCTTTCCGGTACCCGTACGATGATGACCGGTATCCGTTGCCGCTGGATATATCCCTTGATGTCATTGATCAGCCGCAATTGTGCCGGGCCCAGCTGGCCGTGCCCGAGCCGCGGGTCAGGGAGGAAGGTGTCATCCTCATTCGCAGCAGGCAAAACCGGCGTGACAGTGCCTGTGGCCAGGGCTTCCCTGGCTGACTGCAGTGCCAAGGCGCTGATAAAAAGCAGCGCGTCTTTCAGGTAGCGCCCTTCGGGCAAGGGCAGGGTCGGGTGCCAACCTTCTTCGACGAATTTGCGCCATTCCTCGCCATTGAGGATGTAGCCGTCGCTTTCATAGACACAGCAGGCGGCTACCTCGGCAAAGGTCTGCGGCAGGTGATCGGGGTCGTAACCCGTGCGGCCGATAAGCAGTTTGCGGGTGTTGCGCGCTTCATACACCACGAACTGGCGGAACAGGTTGTCGGCAAAGACGGGAATCACCAGCAGGTCCAGCTCATAGCCTTCCCGCTCGATACGTTCGAGCAGGATATTGCGCCAGTTCACCAGGCCGCCGCCGTTCAGCGAGAAATTCAGTATTTCCAATCGCCGGCCTGCTGGCTGCTGGCTGGCCCAGCTTTCTACTGTATCGGGCCAGTTGCGCTCGTGGAATTGCTCGGTGGCGAACGAGTCGCCGAGGATGGCGACGCGAAACGGATTGTCGGCAGGGCGCGCCGGGAAGAAGTCATGGCTGTCCTGGAAACCCTGGTTATTGCCCTGGAAAGTGCCGGTGTATTCCACCTTGCCTTCGACGATGCGGATATTGGTGCTGGGGTGGGCTCCCAGGCGGTAACCGATCACCGGATCGAAGTGGATGGTCTGGTCAGCCTCCTTGAAAAACCAGCCGTCACGCAGGCCATTGTCGAGCAAGCCATGGCGGTACAGATAGCTGTAACCGGCTTCTGCCAGCAGATAACAAAGCAGGCAAGAGACCAGGAAGATACTGGCGTTCTTCAGGTATTCCGGCATGGCGGGCGGCAAGCGGTCGGGATCCTGCATGATAACGGTTTGCTGTTGCTCTTGCTGGCCATCTTCTCTACAGTCACGCGACCTGAAAACAGAGGTTTTTTTCCATGTTCAGTGCTGAATCCCGCACCACGGATGTCATTGCCGGCATCAACCTGGCCGGCAAGACCGCTTTCATTACCGGCGCCAGCACGGGCCTCGGCCTGGAAACTACCCGCACGCTAGCCGGTGCTGGTTGCAGGGTGATCCTGGCTGCCCGGCCGGGTGAAAAACTCGACAAGGCGCTGGCTGCCGTGCGGCAGGATTTCCCGGCCGTGCAGGCAGATGCCGTGGCGCTGGAGCTGACCGATTTCGACAGCATCCGCGCGTGTGCGGCTGCGGTGCAGCAGCTGACCGACAAGCTTGACCTGCTGGTCAACAACGCCGGCATCATGGCGGTGCCGTTTGCCCGCACACCGGCTGGTTGCGAATCGCAGTTCGGCACCAACCATGTCGGCCATTTCCTGCTCACCAACCTGCTGGTGCCGCTGTTGCTGAACGCCGGCAAGGCACGGGTCATCAACCTCAGCTCCGGCGGCCACAAGCATTGCCCGGTGGATTTTGCTGACATCCACTGGCAGACACGCGAGTACAACAAGTGGGGCGCCTATGGCCAGGCCAAGACGGCCAATGCGCTGTTCACCGTCGCGCTGCAGAAACGCCTGGGCGACAAGGGCGTCAGCGTGTTTGCCGTGCACCCCGGCGCGATTCCCACCGAGCTGGGCCGCCACCTGACGCAGGAAGACATTGAGGCGCTGATGAACAGCAAGTCCTTTGGCGGCGAGAAGAAGGAGTCTGGCGGCAACAGCCGTGGCCGCTTGTTGTTCAAAGATATTCCCCAGGGCGCCGCGACCACTGTCTGGGCTGCCACCTCGCCCGAGCTGGACGGCAAGGGCGGCCTGTATCTGGAAGACTGTGGTATCGCCGAGGAAGTGCCGGTCGGTGTGGCCGAGCACGGCTATTACGCCTGGGCTGTCGATCCGGCGGCCGCCGAGCAACTGTGGCAAGTGTCCGAGCAGATCGTCGGCCAAACCTTTACCTGGTAAATCATTCCCATGAAGAAAACTGTACTGACCGGTATCACTACCACCGGCACCCCGCACCTGGGCAATTACGTCGGGGCTATCCGGCCGGCGATCCGCGCCAGCCAGCACCCGGACAGCCGCGCGTTTTACTTCCTCGCCGATTACCACGCGCTGATCAAGTGCCATGAACCCGAACACGTGCACCGCTCGACGCTGGAAATTGCCGCCACCTGGCTCGCGCTCGGCCTTAACACCGACAACGTGACGTTCTACCGTCAGTCGGATGTGCCGGAAATCACCGAGCTGGCCTGGCTGCTGTCGTGCATGACGGCCAAGGGCCTGATGAACCGTGCCCATGCCTACAAGGCGGCGGTGCAGGCCAACGAGGAAGCGGGTGACCTCGACCCGGACAAGGGCATCACGATGGGCCTGTTCAGCTACCCGGTGCTGATGGCGGCCGACATCCTGATGTTCGGTGCCACGCATGTGCCGGTGGGGCGCGACCAGATCCAGCATGTGGAAATGGCGCGCGATATTGCCCAGCGCTTCAACCACCATTTCGGCGAGCTGTTTGTGTTGCCGGAAGCGGTGGTTGAGGACGATGTGGCTGTGCTGCAGGGCCTGGACGGGCGCAAGATGAGCAAGAGCTACAACAACACGATTCCCCTGTTCCTGCCGCCGAAGCAGCTGCAGAAGAGCATCAACAAGATTGTCACCAACCTGCTCGAGCCCGGTCAGCCGAAAGACCCCGAGACCTCGACGGTCTTCCAGGTCTGGCGCGCCTTTGCCACGCCGGAACAGACAGCGGAGATGCGGCGCGAATTTGCCGCCGGAATCGCTTGGGGCGAGGCGAAGAAGCGCCTGTGTGCGCTGATCGACAGTGAGATTGCCGAGGCCCGCGAGCGTTACGAAATCCTGCTGGCCAATCCGGCGGCGATCGAGGCCGAGTTGCAGAAGGGTGCCAGCAAGGCCCGCGCGATCGCCAGCCCGTTCATGCAGCGCCTGCGTGCGGCGGTCGGCATCCGGCCCCTGGGTTGAGCGGTGCCTGCGGCCCTGTCTTTCCAAGGGCAGGGCTTTCCAGTAGGCTGGAAGCAGCAGTCAACCAACGGTTTCCCCTGTGAAAATAAAAAGGCTGGCGCTGGATGTGGAATTGACCAACCGCTGCAATGCGTTGTGCAATTTCTGTCCGCGCGACAAGACACCCGAGCAGGGCTTCATGAGTGAGCCTGTGTTCCGCCAGGCGGTGCAACGTGCCGCCGAGGAAGGGCTGTCGGTGATGCTGACGGGGCAGGGCGAATCGCTGATCCACCCGCGTTTCGAGCAATGCGTTGGCTACCTCGCCGGGCAGCGTGTGTCATTTGCCCTGACCACCAATGCCGCGTTGCTGACGCCGGAGAAATCGGCCTTCCTGCTGGAAGCGGGCATCTCGCGCATCACCTTCAGTATCAGCGATCTCGATGAGGACTACGAGGAAGTCTACAACCTCGATTACTCGACGATGCGCCGGCATGTCGAGGCCTTCATGGCACAGAATGCCGCGCTGACAGCGGAGAAGCGCAGCGAGGTGTGGATCAGTATCGTCGAGCACGATATCAACCGCGACAAGATTCCGGCGATGCGTGCCTACTGGGAAGCGCAGGGAGTGACCGGTGTCTACGTCTTTCGCCAGATCACCCGCGGCGGTGCCTGCGAAACAGGCCACTATTTCCTGCGCAGCGAAGCGCACCGCGCCGAAGCCGAAGCACTGATGGCGGCAAAAGGGGTCTCGACCCTGTGCAACCTGGCCTTTGTGGCGCCGTTTGTCGGCTGGAATGGGCAGTATTACATTTGCTGCAGTGACTACGAGAAAGTCGCGCCGCTTGGCTCCGTATTCGATTACAGCCTCGACGAACTGGATCGGATCAAGTTGCAGAGCATCTACCAAGGCAACCCGGCCTGCCTCAAGTGCAATTATGATCCGGTCAATGTGGTGCGCGAGGCGATGTTCGAGGTTGAGAACGGCGAGGCACCAAAGGCGCGCATCGCCAACCGGCTGGGCGTGCTGAAACAACAGCAGGCAGAGCACCCGGATCTCTATGGTGTCATTGACTGGCGTGCGGATTATGAGGCTTCGCTGCCTGTACCGTCGTCGCCACTCATTGCAGTGCAGAAGTGAGCAGGGCATGTTCGAGCTGACTGAACAACAGAAACGCTTTTTCGAGACTTTCGGTTACCTTGTCTTCAAGGGACTTTTTGCCCAAGAGGCGGAAAAGATCTCGCGGGTCTTTGACGAGACGATCGCAAAGCACGAGGGCGAGCTGGTCGAGTGGCGCCACCGTGCGCATGCCAACGAACGACGCCAGTTCCTTGCGCAGTTCATCGACCGCGATGAGTACCTGAGCTCGCTGATTGATGACGAACGCATCCTCGGCATCTACAAAGGCTTGCTCGGTGATGATTTCATCTATCGCGGCAGTGATGCCAATATTTTCAATTGCGGCACCTGCTGGCATTCGGATACCTACGGTGCGCTGCTGAAATACCGCAACGTAAAAATCATTTTCTACCTCGATTCGCTGGGGCCGGACAGCGGCTGTTTCCGCGTGTTGCCCGGTAGCCAGCATTTCGGTGACCGGTTTTCCAACAAGATCCAGTCCTTCCTGCGCAAAAATGACAGCCTGCTCGACGATCTCGGGCTGCAGGACCATGAGGTGCCGGCCCAGGTCATCCCTACCGAACCGGGTGACATCGTCGTATTCGATTTCCGCGTCAAGCACGCGACCTGCTTTGCCAGCCAGCGCCAGCGCCGCATGTTCACCATCTGTGCCGCCGAACGGTTGCGGGAGGAAGACATTCCCGCGCTGCGGCAGGAAATCGCCGCCACTGGCAAGCACGGCATCAAGACGTATTACGGCGAGGCGATGGTGCGCACCGCCAGCCCGCAACGCATGCTGCACCTGCAGCAATGCCTCGATAACGAAGACGCGCTGCAAGGCGCGTAGGTTTCTTGCCTTACCAACAGGAGAATTTGATGTCCAAGGCGATGATTACTGTGCTGAACCGCTGCCTGCTCAAGCCGGGCCAGACAGAGGCTGCGCAAAAGGTCTATGACGAGTGGGTACAGTTCTTGAAAGCCCACCACGATTGCAAGGCCATCGAGCTGGTCTGCTGTATCGAGGGCCAGCTGATCTGGCTGGAGCAATGGTCCAGCAAAACCGCGCTGGACAAGTTCACCGCTGAGCACATGGCCTATACCGACTACATCGCCCGCCTGTTTGCCTGCTCGCGCGGCGCGCCGGTGCGCGACATTTTCCAGCGCTTGCACTGAACTGGCGGCCATCCAGTGACCGCAGCCGGTTTCGAGAGCCTGCTATCGCAGGCGGGCCAGCTGGAGGCAGGCAAACTGCCGCCAGTGGAGCAGTGGAATCCGCCATTTTGCGGCGATATCGCGATCCGCATTGCCAGGAACGGCAGCTGGTACCACGAAGGCCGGCCGTTCCAGCGCGAGGCCCTTGTGCGTTTGCTTTCTTCGATCCTCAAGCGTGAAGGCGACGAGTATTTCCTGGTCTCGCCCGTGGAGAAAATGCGCATTGCGGTGGAGGATGTGCCGTTCATCGCTGTCGGTATGACTGAAGAAAACCCGCAGGATGGTGGTTCGCCCGTGTTGTGGTTTCGCACATTGACCAACGACCTGGTGCGCCTGGATGCGGCGCATCCGCTGCGGGTGCAAACCGATCCGCTTACCGGTGAGCCGCGGCCGTACATCCTCGTGCGCGGCGGCATGGAAGCGCGCATCCACCGCCCCGTGTTCTACGAGCTGGTGGAGCGGGCACGGGAAGTGCTCATCAATGGCGAGCCACACCTCGTCATCCGCAGCGGGGATGACGAGTTCGATCTCGGTGTGGTCTAGCGGGACTATTCCTGCACGACGCTGACCGGTGCCAGCTTGCCCGCGAAGGCAAACGGCGCTTCGTAATGTGGCGATACGGGTGAACCGGTGTCGTGACCCACATCAAAGCCCTCCCAGCCGATCATGAACGGCTGCGCGATTTCCGCGCTGCCAGCTTCCTTGCCGTCGATCAGTAGGGTGCCGGTGCCTTTTAGCACACTCAGGCGATTGAAGCTGATGCCCTCCGAGAACAACCCTTTGGCCACGGCAAGGCCGGTGGATACCTTGTCGTAGCGGAACTGCACGGTGCTGTTGCCCACCGGCACCGGCTCAGTGGACACGATGCGGATCACATCGGCGCCGGTATTGCGTTCATACACGAGGTGGTTGTCCTGTAAGTAGAAGCTGTAGCCGGAGAAGCGGTCACCCTGCGCCACGATCACGCCATTCTGCTGCGCATTCTCACGCGTGATGCTGGCGGTAATCGTGTAGGACTTGCCGGGTAACAGTGGCGCGAGGTTGTGTGGCACCGTGCCGCCGCCGGGCGGGAAAGTCATCCGGTCCGGTTGCGGGATATTGATCATCTTGGAATACAGCGCGCGTTCCAGCAGGCCGACATCGACCAGCGGCAGCACCTGGTACTGCTCGGCGGCCTTCCACCATTTTTTCTCCAGTTCCTTCACCTTGTCCGGGAATTGGGCGGCGAGGTCATGCGCCTCGGCGAAGTCCTCGTTCAGGTTGAACAGCTGCCAGCGGGTTTCGTCATAGGTCTGGTTGCCCTCGCGATAAGCTGCGATTTTCCAGCCATCGACCGTGTAACCGCGGTTGGCTTCCAGTTCGTAATACTGTTCGGTTTTGGGCGATGGCGCCTGCGGGTTCGCCAGTGAATAGGCGAGGCTCACGCCTTCCATCGGCTTGACCGGCTGGCCGCGGTATTCGGTGGGTGGCTTGATGGCGAGCAGTTCCAGCAGCGTGGGGGCGAGGTCATTGATGTGGTGGAACTGTGTGCGGATCTCGCCGCGCGCCGCGATGCCCTTGGGCCAGCTGATGATCAGTGGTGAATTGACACCACCGCCATGGGCCGTGCGCTTGAAGTACGGGAATGGCGTGTTGCTCGCCTGCACCCAGCCCCACGGGTAGTGCGGATGCGTCTCCGGGCCGCCGAGGTTATCGAAGTGCTTGAGGTTCTCGGCCGTGGTGGTCTTGTGGTAATGGAAGAAGGCAAGGCTGTTGGCCTGTCCTTCGACATCGCCTTCCGGGCTGGCGCCGTTGTCAGACAGGAAGACGATGATGGTATTGTCGAGCTGGCCGGTCTCGCGCAGGTAATCGGTCAGCTTGCCGACCTGCTGGTCGAGGTTGTCGACAAAGCCGGCGAAATTTTCCTGGAAACGCGCATACATCTGCTGCTGTTCCGGCATGAGCTTGTCCCACGGCTGCACCTGCGGGTTGTGGCCGGCGAGATCAGTGTTGGGCGGCACGATACCGAGCGATTTCTGTTTCGCCAGGCGTTGTTCGCGTACCTTGTCCCAGCCGTGGGCATACTGGCCGCGGTAGCGCTCGCGGTCGGCCGGCAGGGTCTGGTGCGGCGCGTGCACGGCACCGGGTGCGTAGTAGAGGAAGAACGGCTTGTCGGGGCTGACAGTGCGCAGGTCGCGGATCATGCCAATCGCGCGGTTGGTCAGGTCATCCGGGAAGTAGTAGTCCGGGTCTTTCGGCATCTCCTGGATTTCGTTGCCGCTGACGATGAACGCAGGCTCGAACTGGTCGGTCTCGCCTTCCATGAAACCCCAGTAGCGATCGAAACCTTTCTGTGTGGGCCAGGCGTCGAACGGCCCGATGCGCGAACGGTGCTCGCCGTTGGTGAGGTGCCATTTGCCCGCAGCGAAGGTCGCATAGCCGTGCTGTTGCAGGATCTGCGGCAGCGTGACGGCTTCTTTGGTGATTTCGCCGCGATAGCCAGGGTAGCCGTAATCCCACTCTGATACCCAGCCGACCCCGGCCGAGTGATGGTTGAGGCCGGTCAGCAGCGCAGCGCGGCTGGGCGAGCACATGGCTGTGACGGTGAAGCGGTTGTAGCGCACGCCGCTGTCGGCGAGCTGCTGGATGTTCGGGGTGCGGATTTCGCCGCCGTAGGGCGAGGTGTCTGAATAACCGAGGTCATCGGCGAGGATCACGACGATGTTTGGCGCGCCGGCCGGGGCGACCGGGTCCAGGCGGTAGTCAGGGTCGGAATCCCGGATGCTGTTCTCGATGTCGCCGGCGAACGGCTGTTCACGGCCATCGTTGGCGGGTTTCTGGCCGTTGTCACAGCCAGCCAGAATGGCAAGCAGCAGCGGCAGCAGCAAGCGCAGGGATCGCATGATCGGGCCTCATCCTTTTGGTGTTCTCGGCCGAGTATAGGGGGCAGCCTTGCGCGCTTGTAGTCGGTATCTGTCGCAGGCGGCTTGAGGTATCCTTCTGGCCAGTTCGCTGCTTGAGTGAGGTTCTATGTTTGGGCTGGGGAAAAAGCCGGCGCTGCCTGCCAGTGAGCAGGACCGCTCCTGGTACATGCTGGAGAAGATCATTGCCGAATCGCAGACGGAGCAACGCCGGGCCCGCCGATGGGGTGTGTTTTTCAAGTTGCTGACGTTCGTCTACCTGTTCGGGGCGATCGCGCTGTTCTCGCCGGCTGCGCAGAAGGGCGGTGGCCTGTCGTCCATGGCGAAAGACCATGCCGCCATTGTGCGGGTGCGCGGTGTGATCGCCGAAGAGCAGGAAGCCAGCGCCAATGTCATCGTCACCGGCTTGCGCAATGCCTTCGAGAGCAAGCACACCAAGGCCGTGCTGCTGGTCATCAACAGCCCTGGCGGCAGCCCGGTGCAGTCGAATTATGTCTATGACGAGATCAAGCGCTTGCGCGCCAAGTACCCGCAAATCCCGCTGTATGCCGTGATTGGCGATATCGGCGCTTCCGGCGCTTATTACATCGCCTCGGCGGCGGACCGGATCTATGCGAGCGAAAGTTCGCTGGTCGGCTCCATCGGTGTGACGGCAGCCGGTTTCGGGTTTGTCGGCACGCTGGACAAGCTCGGTATCGAGCGGCGCAACTACACTTCAGGTGCCCACAAGAGTTTCCTCGACCCGTTCTCGCCGGAAAAACCGGAGGAGCGCGAGTTCTGGCAACAGGTGCTGACGAAAACGCACGAGCAGTTCATCAAGCGCGTGCGGGACGGGCGCGGTGACCGCCTCAAGGAAACGCCGGACATGTTCAGCGGCCTGATCTGGAACGGTGAGCAGGCGCTGGCGCTGGGCCTGATTGACGGCATGGGGAGCCCGGGGCAGGTGGCCCGCGATGTGGTGGGCATGGAGGAAATCGTGGACTACACGCCGCAGAAGAACCCGTTTGATGCGCTAGCGCAGAAAATCGGTACCAGTATCGGTTACGGCCTGGCCGAGCGCATGGGTATTACCGCAAGCTGGCAGCTGCAGTAGCTGTCAGTGCCGTATCGCGGGTTGTTAGCGCCGGATCACGCCCACGCTGATGCCCTCGATCGTGCATTCCTGCTCGCGCAGGTCGACCTCGATCGGCTCGTAATCCGGGTTCTCCGGTAACAGCGTGAGCTGGTGCGGGCTGCGGCCCTTCCTGTAGCGTTTCACGGTGACGTCGTTGTCGATGCGGGCGACGACAATCTGGCCATTGTGTACGCTGCTGGTGCTGTGCACGGCGAGCAGGTCGCCGTCGAGGATGCCGGCATCCTTCATGCTGTCGCCGCGCACCTGCAGGAAATAGTCGACGCGGGGATGGAAGAAACTGGCCGGGATCTGGCAGTAATCCTCGATGTTCTGCTCGGCGAGGATCGGGTTGCCCGCTGCCACACGGCCGACCACCGGGATACCATTCTGCTGCTCCGGCAGGCGGATGCCGCGCGATGCACCCGCCACCATCTCGATCGCCCCCTTGCGCGCCAGTGCCTTCAGGTGCTCCTCGGCTGCGTTGGCCGACTTGAAGCCGAGCTGCTCGGCGATTTCCGCGCGGGTGGGCGGGTAGCCTGTCTCCTCGATGTGGCTGCGGATCAGGTCCAGGATTTCCTGCTGGCGGGGGGTGAGCGCTTGCATGGCGTGCCTCTGGTTTTATATCCAGCTTGTGATTATATACAGTGTTGGAGCGCTGGCAAGCGCTGCGCTAAGGTGCAGGGCATAACGTATGAAAGGGGCGATCTGTGTTGCGAGTCTTTTCCGCCTTTGTCGGTGTGTTGTCCTGCCTGTTGCTGGCTGCGTGCCAGCCGTCGCCGACCGGGCCGGTGGTCCGGACGGCCAATGGCGAGGTGCAGGGTTTCCTCCAGGAAGACGTCCACCTCTTCTATGGCATTCCCTACGCTGAACCACCAGTAGGCCCGCTGCGCTGGCAATCGCCGCAGCCGCTGGCGGCGAACTGGACCGGCGTGCGCGCAGCGACGAAACCCGGCCCGCTGTGCTTCCAGTACATGCTGTACATGCAGCGCGGCGTGGAAGATTGCCTTTACCTCAATATCGCCACGCCGGATGTGAAACCGGCCATGCCGAAGCCGGTGATGGTGTGGTTGCACGGCGGAGGCTTCATAGGCGGTGACGGCTTGCAGGGTTCGCCGCTACAGCGGCTGGCCAAGCGCGGCGATATGGTGGTCGTGAGCCTGAACTACCGTCTCGGTGCACTCGGTTTCCTCGCCCATCCGGCGCTGTCCAGCGAAGGCCAGCAGGCCCATGGCGTCTATGCCTCGGGCAACTACGGCCTGCAGGACCAGCAGGCGGCGTTGCGCTGGGTGCGCGACAACATCGCTTCCTTCGGTGGCGACCCGCAGAACGTGACCATCTTCGGCGAATCGGCCGGCGGCATGAGTGTCTGTGCGCAACTGGCTTCGCCACTGGCGGCCGGGCTGTTCCGGCAGGCGATTGTCCAGAGCGGGCCGTGCATGAGCCAGAACCCGTCACTGCATGCGGCGGAAAAACAGGGCGAATACCTCGCGATCAGGGCTGGCTGCGAAGGGCGCGGTGACCTGCTGGCCTGCCTGCGCAGCAAGACGCCTGAAGAACTGATGCAGGCACTGCCGAATGATCCGGCATTCGTGTTCGGCGAGGGCGAGTTCGGCGTGTGGGGCGTGCCGGTGGTCGACGGGCGTGTGCTGACCGACACGCTGCGCCACAGTTTTGCCAACGGGCAATTCAACCGCGTGCCGGTGATCAATGGCAGTAACGGTGATGAGGGTTCGATCCTCGTCATGTTCTCGCACGAGTACCGCTTCGCGTCCCTGCAGCCGCAAGACTACGAAAAACGCATCCGCTATCTCGTCGGTGATGACCCGGGAGTCATGGCCAGACTGCTGGCGCGTTACCCGCTGGCGAAATACCCCGATGCCGGTGCCGCACTGGCCGAGCTGTTCGGCGATGCGTTCATGAGTTGCAGTGTGCTGGAAACATCGGCGCAGCTGGCCAAATGGACGCCGGTGTACGGCTACGTCTTCGCCTATCCCGATGCCGATTTCATCCTGCCGGAAGCGCGTCGCCTCAATGCCTTCCACGGTGCTGAATTGCAGTTCGTGTTCCACTACCCGATGGGCTGGTTCGAGAACCGCTTCAGTGGCGAGGAACTGCTGCTGGCCAATGCGATGATGGATTACTGGTCGCAGTTTGCGCATCACGGCAAACCCGACAAGGACGGCTTGCCTGCCTGGCCACTGTTCGCAGATGGAGGGCAGCAGCTGGTGTTTGACCGGAAGTTGTCGGTTGATAACCGTTTCAAGCGTGAAGCCTGTGAATTCTGGCAGGGGTTGGGTGTGGCCATGCGCAATGGCCTGGCACATTACGAACAGCAGTAGACAGCAGTAGACAGCAGTAGGGGTAGTCGCAATGGATAACGCCAAACTGGCAGAAGCGTGGCGCGTGATGCGCATCCAGTCCGAACTGGTCGATGGCATCGAACAGCTGATCAAGCTCGGCCCGGCGGTCACGGTATTCGGCAGTGCGCGCCTGAACGAGGGCGATGTGTATTACGAAGACGCGGTACGCCTCGGCCAGTTGCTGGCAGAAGCGGGTCTTGCGGTCATCACCGGCGGTGGTCCCGGCATCATGGAAGCGGGCAATCGCGGTGCCTAC
>ERZ1645187.951-NODE-951-length-27622-cov-6.643559_pt1 | contig 27622 bp, 29 predicted proteins | sample MGYA00575352_ERZ1645187 | MGnify/ENA primary metagenome ERZ1645187 (study PRJEB40837, sample SAMN11349314) | freshwater sediment metagenome | isolation source: river sediment | host: Sediment | place: India: Wazaribad , New Delhi | collected 2017-02-21 ...
TCTTCTCGATCGGAATCGCCGCCACCGAACTCTCCTCCCTCCTCCCCGTTCAAGGCCTGGCGGGGTTTGGAACCTGGGAGACCGCGTTTCACCTCGTCTTCTCCCTCCTCGCCCCGGAACACCCCAACCCCTTCATCACCGGCCTCTTGATTCACACGGTCACACAGCTCTGAGAATACCTTCTGGGCCTTCTCTCCTTCGGGATCCTCCTTTGGCCCTCTCGACACCCTTCTTCCCCCTCTCCTTGATAGAAGGCCCCTTACGTGTTAAAGTAACTTTGGAGGGGGAGACCTCATACGCCCCATACCCTTTGTCGAAGTCGATCCTTCGCAAAGCCCTCTCCGGTAGGAGGTATCCATGTGGCAAGAGAACGAAGGGAACGAGGCTCCGCCCCGTCCTCCCAAATGGCTTAAAATTAAGTGGATTTTGATCGTCCTCATCGTCGGGCTCTTTCTTTTCGACACAATCTACCAGGTGAGCCCCGAGGAGGTTGGGGTCATTCTCCGCTTCGGGCGCTTCAACCGCACAGCGGAGCCGGGCCTTCACATGAAGCTTCCCTTTCTTTTCGAGACACTCCAAAAGGTTCCGGTCCAGAGACAGCTGAAGATGGAGTTCGGGTACCGCTCGGCGAAAGACGAGGTCCCCACCCGGTACTTGGTCTCTCCGGACGCCTCCAAGGAGGCCGTCATGTTGACCGGAGACCTTAACGTTGTCGTCGTGGAATGGATCGTTCAGTACAAGATCAGCGATGTCTACAAGTACCTCTTCAAGATGCGCGATGTCAACCAGACCTTTCGCTACATGAACGAAGCGGTTGTCCGGAAGATCGTGGGCGACAACTCCGTCGACGAGGTTCTCACGACCGGTCGCGCCAGAATCGCCGCGGAGGCGAAGAAAGAGTTGCAGGATCTCTGCGCCCTCTACGAGATCGGCATAGACGTCAACCAGTTGATCCTTCAAGACGTCAACCCTCCGGACCCTGTCAAGCCTTCGTTCAACGAAGTCAACGAAGCGCTTCAGGAGAAAGAGAGGAAGATCAACGAAGCCTGGTCCGACTACAACCAGACGGTCCCCAAGGCCCGTGGCGAGGCCGAGCAGACGATCCGGGAGGCCGAAGGTTACGCCCTGGAGAGGGTGAACCGGGCCCAGGGGGACATCGAGCTCTTCAACGCCATCCATACCGAATACGCCCGGGCGCCCCTGGTAACCAGGAAGCGACTCTACCTGGAGACCCTCTCCGAGGTCTTCTCCAAGAGTCCCAGGAAGGTCATCGTGGACGAGAAGCTGAAGGCCCCTCTCCCCTTCCTCAACCTGAAAGAGGAGGATAAACCATGAACCCCAAGACGAGAATCATCTTCCTGATCTCCCTGACCATCATCGTTCTCTTCGTTCTGGGGGACACCTTCTTCATCGTCTCCGAAATGAACCAAGTGATCATAACCCAGTTCGGAGAACCCGTGAGCGGCACCATCAGTAAACCTGGAATCCACACCAAGCTCCCCTTCGTTCAAGACGTCCACTCCTTCGAGAAGAGATGGCTCGAATGGGAAGGAGACTCCAACCAGATCCCGACAAAGGACAAGAAGTATATCTGGGTGGAAACCTATGCCCGCTGGCGGATTCACGACCCCTTGGTCTTCTTCCAAAGGGTGAGGGACGAGAGGGGGGGGCAGTCACGGCTCGACGACATCATCGACGGCGAGACCAGAAACGCCATCGCCAACTTCGACCTCATCGAGATCGTTCGCTCTTCGAACCGGAAGTTTGAAGCCTCCGCAGAGGTCGGCGCCCTTGGCCCCGACGTCAACCAAGCAGTCTCCAACATCTCCACAGGGAGGGTGAAGATCGCCGCCTTGATTCTTAAACAGGCCTCCAAGATCACCCCCGAGTTCGGAGTGGAGCTGAAAGATGTGAGAATCCGCAGAGTCAACTATGTGGATGAAGTTCAACAAAAGGTTTTCGAGAGGATGATCGCCGAAAGGAAACGAATCGCCGCCCAGTACCGTTCGGAAGGGGACGGACAGAGCGCGGAGATCCGCGGCCAGAAAGAGCGTGAGCTGAAGAAGATTCAGAGCGAAGCCTACAAGAAGGCACAGGAACTGCGGGGAAAGGCCGACGGCGAAGCCTCACGAATCTACGCCGCCGCCTACGGGAAAGACCCGGAGTTCTACCAGTTCATGAAAACCATGGAGACCTACCGGAAGACCTTTGATGATAAGACTTGGTTTATCTTCTCCACAGAGGGGGAGTTTCTCCGTTACCTGAAGTCAACGGAGAAACGCTGACCCCCTCGGGGAGCCGTCGGACGGGGCTTAAAGTCCCCGTCCGACGATCTCTTCCAGCTCTTTCGGTTCCTTGGGAATCGGCTCTCCCAGGATCCGACAGCCGCCTTCGGTAACAAGGACATCGTCTTCGATGCGGATGCCCCCGAAGGCCTTATACTTTTCGACGACTTTGTAATCGATGAAGGCTTCGAGCCTCTTCTCTCTCTTCCACTGATCGATCAGGGCGGGGATGAAGTAGAGCCCCGGTTCCACGGTGACCACAAAGCCCTTCTCGAGTTCCCTGGCCATCCGGAGGGCCGCAAGACCGAACTGGCGGCTCCTCTGCCACTTAGGACCGTAACCGACATAACTCTCCCCTAGATTCTCCATATCATGAACGTCGAGGCCCATCATGTGACCCAGGCCGTGGGGGAAGAAGAGGGCGTGGGCACCCTGCTCCACCGCTTCGGCGGGGTCTCCCTTCATCAGGCCTATGGCGGAGAGGCCTTCGGCGATGGTCTTGGCCGCCAACAGATGGACCTCCCGGAAGGGGATTCCAGGACGAATGGCGCCGATAGCCCTCTTTTGGGTCGTCAAGACCAGGTCGTAGATCTCCCTCTGCATCTTCGTAAAACTTCCCCCCACGGGGATCGTCCTGGTGATATCCCCGGAGTAGTGGGCCTCGGTCTCCGCTCCGGAATCGTTGATGAGAAGGTTTCCGGCTTCCAAGCGGTTACGGTGGGTGTGGTTGTGGAGGGTCTCACCGTGAACGCTCAGAATCACCGGGAAGGCGACGGCCCCTCCGCCGGAGAGGGCCTCTCCCTCGACCCGACCGGCGATTTCCCTCTCCCAGACGCCCGGTTTCGCCATGGCCATGGCGGCGAGGTGCATCTTCCTGGTAGTCGCCAACGCCTTTTCGATCTCTTCGATCTCCTGAGGCTCTTTCACCGATCTCAGGTCGACGACCGCAGAGATCAACTTGGTGGAGAGGTGGATCTCGGCCCACTCGCCCTTGACCCCCAGAAGCTCCTCGATCCTCTTCCTCTGTTCGTCCCTGTAGGGGGGAAGGAAGTGGACCCTCCTCCCCTTCGTCATGGCTTCCCGCAGGTAGGGACCCAGTTCGGAACGGGGCCGAACACTCTGGACGCCCACGCTTCCGGCGCGGTCTTTCAGGCTCGCCTGAGGGCCGCTCCAGATGATATCGTCTAAGGTGATCTCGTCACCGAAGAGAATCTCCTCACCGGACTCGGCGTCAAGGACTCCTTCGAGTCCAGGCGTGTCGAGACCGAAGAAGTAGAGGAAGGTACTGTCCTGACGGTAACGGTAGGTGTTGTCCCGGTAGTTCATGGGGCTCTCTCCGTTGGTCAGCAGAAGGATCAGACCGTTTCCGACCTTTTCCCGCAACATTTGACGGCGGTTGCTATAGGTTGCTTTCTCAAACAAGGGTTCACCTCCGGAAGAATTCCGCCGAGGAGCTTCACCGCTTTCGGCGGATTATCAACTATAGCCCTGAAAGTGAAGAGAGGCAAGAGTTGTTCCCCTCCCGGAGAGAGTGGTATACTCTTTTACTTTTTAATGGAGGCCTCCATGAAAAACCTCTTTCCCCTGCTCCTAGTGGATTGTTACGATGGGACAATCCTGAAGGAGCCGCTCCCCCCTTACCGCTCCTGGCTCGAAACCGCCGCCGCCTCTCTGGGAGTCACCCCTACACTGCTGGAGTGTAAAGACTCGGGACCCTTCCCGGAGGGCTACGGTTCGGTGATCCTCACCGGCTCGGAGAAGATGGTCGGCCAGAGGGAGTACGCTCCGGAGCTGATCGCATTTCTCGGCAAGGTCAAGGTTCCTCTCCTGGGGGTTTGTTACGGCCATCAGCTCCTGGCCAACTTTTTCGGGGCGCGCGTCTACCGGGAAGAGAGGTTACACCGAGGGGACGAGAGGATCGACATCCTCGACGGGAACTCTCTCTTCAGAGGGATCTCTCAGGGAACATCCTTCTTCGAACACCACTCGGAGAGGGTCGACCCGACTCCGGCGGCGGATAGGCTCGTCCCCTTGGCTGTCAGTTCCGAAGGCCTCCTGGAGTCCTTTCAGGTGAAGGGTCTCCCCTTCTTCGGAGTCCAGTTTCACCCCGAAGCCTCGAAGGAGCAGGGGGTGAAGGTTCTCGTCAACTTCCTCTCCTGGGGAGGGGAATAAGAGTGTTCTTCAAGAGAGACAGGACCCGTTCAAGGATTCCCGGTTTCGTATGGTTAGCCTCCTTTCCTCAGGGACCGGAAGGGGAGATCGTGAAAAACCTTCTTCAGTCGGAAGGGATCCCCTTCTTCGCCGAACAGGAGGCGATCGGCTCTCTCTGCGGTGTCTCTCTGGATGGGCTGGGAACCTTCGATCTCTTCGTCCCGGAGGAGAGAAAGGAGGAGGTGGCTTCCCTCCTCCGGGAGATGAGCGACAACCGTGAGCAGGAGCCTACTTCCGGGCCGACTTGAGAAGCAGGCCCGCCCCGACGCCCACGAAGGTCAAGGAGACGGCAATCTCCCACCCGTGGTGCCAAAACCACCGGTAGAAGGGGTTAAAGAAAGAGATTTCGTCCAGGAGGAAGAGGCACCCCAGGGAGACCAGGATGATGCCGAAGATCAGAGTCCCGTTCTTCCCGTTGTTAGAGGTTCCGCTCCTCTCGACGTTGACAACCTCCCCGTTCACGACGCCCTCTTCCCCGTCATAGGAGACGGGCATCAAGGCCCACCCGATGATGTAGGCGATCAGAGAGGCTCCTCCCATGAAGAAGATGAGAACCGCCGCCAAACGAATGAGGGTCGGGTCTACGGAGAAATATTCTGCCACGCCTCCGCAAACGCCGGCAATGACTTTATTCTTCCGACTCCGGTACAATCTTTTCATGGTCTCCTCCTTGTTCATAACTACACTAAAAGACGGAGAGAGGAGAGAAAAAGTTCCTTCAACCTCGGGGAGAGAGACGGTAGGTCTCTACGAGAAAGCGCGGGTGATAGGAGAGTTTTGCCTGTCTGAGGCCCTCCAGCCCCATATCCTGCTCCCTGTTCAGGTAGAGGCATTGCCCCTTCAGCTGCTTCGCCGTAAGCCAGTTGATCCCCTGCGCGCTGCCTTTGACTTCCGGGTCCGCCTTCTCGAAGTGGACTGTCACCATGTCCTCTCTTTGCCGACTGTAGAGGGAGAAGCCCACCAGAACTCCGGAGACAAAGAGGAGGACTCCCCCGAGGCCGATCCCGTCGAAGGCATCGAAGGAACGCTTCACCGCCGAGAGTTCCATGGCGAAGTCCGGACGATCACAGACCTTGACCCGGCACCACTTTTCCGCGAGGGCCACGCAAAGGTCTCCGTCTTCGGATGTGGCCGGGCGAAAAGAGTAGTCCGGGTACTCCTTGAGGAACTGGTTGAGAAGGTTCTTCTTCCCGTGGAACTTTCTTCCCTTGAGCTCCGCCAACTCCTCAGTCAGATAGACGTAGTCGCCGTTGTCTCGATCCTCCTCAAGCGAGAAGAGGGCTTCAAGCTCACCTTGACGCTGTTGAACGTACTCCTTGTCGGCCAGCAGGAACCCCCCACGGCTTCCCTGAAGGCGGAAAGCGTCGGAGATCTCCCGGAGCTCTTTCGGCGAAAAGTCCTCCCCCACCGGCATGATGAGGGTGTCGTAATTCACGGTGTAGATAAGAAGCCTCCCCTTGTAGACCTTCCAGAGGTACCGGTTGGTTCCATCCCATGTGTAGAGGGTGGAGAAGTTATACTCACAGTGGGCCTTCCGGTACCGGAAGAAGTACCCCTCCAGGAGAGAACGGTCCGGGAGGCGGAGAGGGTTCAGCGAACCTATCTCAAGGCTTTCCGTCAACACCACCCTCCCATCTCATCGGGATATGCCCTTCTAAAGGGCGGAAACCGAGCTCCCGGTAGAAGCGTTCCGTCCCGGGAACGCCGATGAGTCCGATCCAACCGATTCCCCTCTCCCGTAACTTCTGAACCAAGGTGCTGACGATCCCTGCACCGATTCCCCGGTTCCTGTAGGGGGCGGAGACAAAGACATCCTGAATGTAGGCGTCGCTTCCCCCGTCGGAGATCGCCCGCCCCATACCGATCAACTTTTCCCCCTTCCAGGCACCGAGAAAGAGGAGGCTCCCCTTCAGGATGGCCGAAACGGTCTCCCTCTCCTTCTCGGCAGTGGTGATCCAACCTGCTTCTTCGTAGAGGGCTAGGGGGAGAGAGAGGTCCACATCGGGAGCGAGTGATCGGTAAAGAATCTGCTCAACCATATTGGAATTATAACACAGAACGGCATTCGCCGCAGAGGAGTTCCCTGTAGCGGTAACAGGAGACCAGGTGGTCGTTGACCATCCCCGTCGCCTGCATATGGGCGTAACAGATCGTGGGGCCGACGAACTTGAAACCTCTGGCCACAAGATCTTTGCTGAGAAGGATCGACTCCGGGGAGGTCGCCGGAAGCTGAGAGAGGCTCTCCCACCGGTTGATCAGCGGTCGACCGTCGACGAAACGCCAGATGTATTCGTCGAAGGAGCCGAACTCCTCGCTCACCTTCAAGAAGGCCCTGGCGTTCGTTACTGCGCCCTCGACCTTTCGCCGGTTTCTGATGATCGAAGGGTCTTGGAGAAGAAGCTCGATTCTTCGAGAATCGAAGAGGGCGACCCTCTCGGGGTCAAAACCGGCGAAGAGCCGGCGGAAGTTTTCCCGCTTCCGAAGAACCGTACTCCAGCTGAGCCCCGCCTGCATCCCTTCGAGGACCAGGAATTCGAAGAGCTTGAGGTCATCGTGGAGGGGAACCCCCCACTCTTCATCGTGGTATTTCCTGTACAGGGGGTCGACCCCGGGCCAGGGGCAACGAACAGTATCCTCTCCCATAGACACCTCCTTGGAGAGGATACCAGGAGGAAGAGGAGGGGGTCAACGGAGAGGGGCCTTTTTCGTCGCCTCCCAAAGTGGGAGAACCCCTTCCCGTTGACAAAGGAAGCGGGTTCGAGTAACAATGGTACGGTGGAGGAAGATCATGAAAAGAGAGCTGAAGATTGTTTTCACTAAGGCCGAAGGTTATCGGCTCGTCCCGGTTACCGGAACTTGGGGCGGGGTCTCCCCTTCCGGAGAGATCATCGTGGAGTGTTTTGTCGAGCGGAGCTCTTTCCCTGAGCCGATCCATCTCGTCCTCGAAGAGGGACAGCCTGTTCAGGAAGAGGTCCCGCCTCTGTCTGAGTATACGAGAGAATCCCAGGTTGGTCTCGTTCTCCGACCCGACATCGCCCATTCCGTCGGCATGTGGCTCATCGAAAAGGCAAAAGAGGCCGGATTCCGCCCCCAACCTAATCCCACAAACTGAACTCTTCCATGAACTTCGCTAAAATTTTAGCCTTGGTCGCGATTCCGCTCTTTTTCTTCCTCGGTGCCGGAGCTCCCCAAGAGGAACCCGTGGTGGATCTGATTTTCTACAACGGGACCATCTTTACCGGAAACCGTTCTCAACCTTGGGCGAAGGCCATAGCCATCGGGGGGGGGAGAGTCCTCTACGCGGGAAGCACCAGAGGGGTGGCCCCTTTTCTCAAGAGGGCGAACCGTGTCGTCAACCTGAAAGGGCGTCTTCTTCTTCCAGGCTTTAACGACTCCCACCTCCATCTCAGGGATGGGGGGTTCTCCCTCACTTCCGTTAACCTCCGGGGGGCGAGGAGCGAGAAGGAGTTCGCCCGGATCTTGGAAGCCTTCGTCAAGACTCTTCCCCAGGGGAAATGGGTTCTTCAGGGGCAGTGGGACCACGAAAAGTGGCCCTCCAAGAGTTATCCGAACCGAAGCGCCATCGACGGCTTCACGGAGAAGAACCCTGTCCTGCTGGACCGGGTGGACGGCCACATGGCCCTGGCCAACTCGCTGGCCCTCCAGTTGGCGGGGATCACCGCTTCCACCCCCAACCCCCAGGGTGGCGAAATCGTTAAGGATCCCTTGACGGGAGAACCCACCGGGATTCTGAAGGATCAGGCGATCACCCTGGTCTCACGGATCATCCCCCCTCCAACGCTCCAGGAGCGAAGGGAGGCCTTCAAGGCGGCCGCCCTCTACGCAGTCTCCTTGGGTATCACCTCGGTTCAGGATATCACAGCCACAGAGGATCTCCCCCTCCTGGAGGAGATGAACAGAACCGGGGATTTTCCCCTCCGCTTCAACCCCTGGCTCCGAGCCACATCCCTGGAACACTACAGGCAGCTTCTCTTCTCTCCCATGAAGGAAGATTTCAAACCCCACACGATCAAGATCTTCGTCGACGGTTCCTTGGGAGCCCGAACGGCGCTGCTCTTCTCTCCCTACAAGGATGCGCCTTCCACTTCCGGGTTGGCCATCCATGAGGAGAACACCCTCAACCCCTTAGTGGAGGCCATTCACAGAGGCGGATTTCAGATTGCCGCCCACGCTATCGGCGACAGGGCGAACAGGATGATCCTCGACGCAATTGAAAGGGCCCAGACCCTTTTTCCCAGACCCGACTCCAGGCACCGGATCGAGCATGCTCAGATTCTGAGAAACGAGGAGCTCCACCGCTTCCAGAAGCTGGGAGTGGTGGCCTCGGTTCAGCCGGTTCACCTCCTGGAGGACATGCCCTGGGCGGAAAAGCGCTTAGGGGCAAGGATTTCCCATGGCTACCGTTACAACTCTCTGAGACGCTCCGGCGTCGTCCTGGCCTTCGGAACCGATTGGCCCTTCGCCCCTCTCGACCCACGCGAGGGCCTCTATGCCGCCGTCGCCCGCTGTCCGAGAAGGGGTGGAAACTCTTGGAGCCCTTCGGAAAGGTTAAACCTTCAACAGGCCGTCGAAGCCTACACCCAAGGCTCCGCCTATGCGGATTTCCAAAAGGATCGCCGGGGAACCCTCGCCCCTGGATACGACGCCGACATCGTGGTCCTGGACAGGAACCTCTTTCTCCTTCCCCCTTCGGAGATTCTTAAGGCCAGAGTGGACTTTACGATCATCCAGGGTCGAATCGTTTACGACCGGTTGATACAGGCTCCCCCCGCCAAGGAGAGGCACCCCGCCCCTTCGGCAAAGTGAAATCCGGATCCTAGTTCCTCACCCTGAAAGGAGGTTCCCCTTGAAGAAGCTCTATCTCCGGCCTTTCTCCTCTCCTCTCCACGACGCCCACCACCTGGAAGCGAAGCTCTCCCAAGCAGAAGGCTTTCTGTCAGACTCTTTCCAAGTGGAGAGGCTCTCCCCCACCGACGAGGTTCCCGAGGAGGCTTTCCTCGTAGACTTGATCCTTTCGGGTGGCTCCGAGGGAGTTTTTCGTGTTCATGCCGAAGAGGCCCTCACACGCCCCGTTCTTCTCCTGGCGGACGGCCGTGACAACTCCCTCGCGGCGGCCCTCGAAATTCTCTCCTGGGTCAAGGGACAGGGAGGACACGCCGAGCTTCTCCACGGATCTTCGGAGTCTCTACAATGGCGCCTTCGGGAACATTATCTCTACCACCTCGCCCGAGTACGCCTCAAAGGCCCCTTCGGAACCGTCGGAGGACCCTCGGAGTGGCTTATCGCCGGCGAGTGCGATTACGGAAATCTTCGCAGAAGGTGGGGATCCGAGGTTGTGGAGATCCCTATGGAGGAGTTGGAGGAACTCTACCAGGCCCTTCCCCCTTCGGCGGGCAAAGAAGAGGCCGACTCTCTCTGGAAGGGCTCCCGGTCCAGTGAGATCGGAAGGAATGAACTCGAAAAGGCCTGTAGGCTTCTTCCGGCCCTGGAAGAGCTCTTCAAACGCTACGCTCTCAAGGCCCTCACGGTCCGCTGCTTCGGCCTCATAGAGAGTCTGGCAACCACCGGTTGCACCGCCTTCTCTCTTCTTAACGACCGAGGGCTGACCTGTGGCTGTGAAGGAGATCTCTCCTCCCTCTTCTCCATGGTTTTGCTCGAATGCCTCTCGGGAGTCCCCTCCTTCATGGCCAACCCCTCACTTCTCGAGAGGGAGGGCAACCGGATCGTCCTTGCCCACTGTACGGTTCCCACGAAGATCGTCGAGGGCTACAGGTTGCAGAGCCACTTCGAAACAAAGATCGGAGCCGCCTTGGGAGGGAGCTTTCTCCCAGGTCAAGTGACTCTCCTCAGAGTGGGAGGCCCGAGAATGGACGAATTCTTTCTTGCCTCCGGAGAGCTTTTAGATTCACAGCCGGACCCCAACCTCTGCCGAACTCGGATAAACCTTCGGCTGAACCGCTCTCTGGACTACTTCTTCGAAAATCCTCTGGGCAACCACATCGTTGTTGTTCCCGGAGACCAGGAGAAGAGAGTCGAAGGGTTCTGCCGACTCTTCAACCTTCGTCGCCGGGGGTAGTCAACGGCTCTGGTAATGGCGGATGCCGCTCTTAAAAACAATTTTCAAGAGCCCTTCCCCTTGAAGTTCCTGTAGAAGTCTGCGGATCTCCGGGTCTTTGTAGCGGCGAAAGCGACCCACGATTTTCCCTTGGCTCTTGGGGGAGAGGCAGTAGCGGAGGATCTCGCCCCGCAGATCCCCTTCCACATCGGGCAAGGCCCGTAAGGGATAGACCACACTCTCTCCGGGGTTCCCGTAACTCTCCCCTGGGGTGTAGCGAACAAGGTCTGGGTACTTTTCCAGAAGACCACGAATCCGCTTCTTGATGGTCCCACCCTCTCCGGAAGCTCCGTAACCGTGGATCACCCTCAAGGAGCGACACCCCCAGGCCACAGAACGGGCATAGGCAGAACGGAAGGCTGACAGGGCCTCTTCAACGCTCATGCCATGCAAATCCAACTCCTCTTCGAGAGGCACAGTTCTTCTTCTCGGCTCCTGCTTTTTTCAAGAATGATCCCCCCGAAACCCTTTGTCAAGAGAGTAAGATCTTTCTTTTTCTCCCTTGCTTCCAAGGGCTTCTTTGCCCTATGGGAAAAATGTGGTATAAACTTCTTTAAAGGAGAGTTCGATGAACGCGAGGCTCTTTTTCTCTTCTCTCTTGGTCCTGCTTCTCTCCCTTTCCTTGGGAGCGGTGACGGTCCGAACCTACGACCACCCCACCTATACACGGGTCGTCGTTGAATCCAACAACCCCATGGAGTATACCTTGGAGAAGAGTCAAGGGTACCTTCTCCTTAAGCTCAAAGGCAAGGCGATCCAATGGGATGGAGAGAAGAGGCTCCCCTCCCAGAGAGTCTCTCTCGAACGCGTCCAGAGGGGAAAAGGCGGAGTCGTTCTCCGTCTTAAACCCACGACACCCATGAAAACGAAGAGTTTTATCCTTAAGAACCCCTTTCGTGTCGTTCTGGACCTTTACGACCCCGAGGTCAAGGCCGCCTCAGAGGTGAATCCCCCTCTGGTGGCGCCGCCGATGGAAGAGAAGGCCCTTCCGCCGTCCATCCCCGCTTCGACTCCCCCTTCCGGAGTCTCCTCCCGTCAAGACAGCCCTCTACCCTCCGGAAAACCTTTGGAGAGAATCGTCCTTGATCCAGGTCACGGTGGGAGTGAGACAGGGGCCATCGCCCCAGGAGGAACCAACGAGAAGGACGTCACACTGGCCATCGCCAAAATTTTGAAGAGGTTTATCGAAGATCAACTGGGTATCCGCGTCTTCCTGACCCGTGACGGGGACTCCACGGTCTCCTTGGAGGAGAGGGCGGCTCTGGCCAATAACCGCAAGGCGGATCTCTTCGTCTCCCTTCACTGCAACGCCTCCTGGAGTAAAGAGGCCCACGGATCGGAGACCTTCATTCTCAGCCTGAAATCCACCGACACGGAGGCGAGAAAACTGGCTTTCTTCGAAAACACCTTCGAGGAAGAGGACGAGAGAAAGCAGGCTCCTGCCGTTGAGAACGATGACCTGAAGATGATTCTTTGGGACATGGCCCAGGTCGAATACCTCAAAGAGAGCGCCTCTCTCGCTGAGCTCGTTCAGAAAGAGCTGAACATCCTCTTGGGGACAAAGGATCGCGGAATCAAACAGGCCCCTTTCAGGGTCTTAATGAACGTCGCCATGCCGGCGGTCCTCGTTGAAACGGCTTTCCTCTCCAACGGGCAAGAGAGCCAGATGCTGAAAAACGACGAATTCCAGAGAAAGATCGCTTATGCCATCTTTCTCGGTATCAAGCGTTACGGCGAGCTAAGGGCAAACGGTAGATGACACCCCTCACAGGTAAGCAGAAGCTCTTTATCCTTCTAGGCGGCGCTGTCTGTGTCTCCTTCATCGTCGGAATCCTCCTGGCCAGAATCTGGCTCGGCAACGACCGGGAAGAGCAGAAAGGGGGTTCCATCTACGCCTCCACCGAAGAGACCCGTCCCGTTTCGACAGAGAAGATCACCTATGATTTCTTCTTCCCCTCTTACTCCGGCGATTATCTTCTCCCCAGGAGGATCGAAGTCGCCAAGTTCAACGAGTTGAAGGCCCAGGTAAGGGAGGTGGTCGTGACACTTCTTCAGGGGCCCGGCGAAGGATCCCCTCCTTTGGTAAACCCCTTCTCAGAGAAGATCCGCCTCAACGAGATCTTCCTCGTGAACAACGTTGTCGTCATCGACGTGAACAGCGCCCTTCGGGATAAGATCAACGGCGGCAGCACCCAGGAGATACTTACGGTTTACACGATCGTTGACACGGTTCTCTACAATTTTTCCGCCCTTCAAGGCGTTCAGATCCTCCTGGACGGGAAGGAGTGCGAGACTCTTGCCGGCCACATCGACATCGGTAGACCCCTCTTCATGGATTCCCGGTGGATGAGGGCCCGGGAGTGAAAAATACTCTGCCCTGGGAAAAAGCTCTTGCTCTTTCCTGACAACCGTTCTATGATTAAGATAGATGGGGACGGCTCTCTTGGAGATCCTTCCAAGGCGCCTAGCCATTGCGGTTGCGAAAACGATAACGAATAGGAATGGTACGATGAAAGTAAGAAAGATTGTCACCGAAGAGGAGTTGAAGACAAATATTTCCGCCATGGCCGAGGAGCTGAAGAAGAAGATCACCTCTTCTGAGGTTACCCTGGTCGGAATACTCAGAGGGGGCATTTTCTTTATTCAAGAGCTCATGCGCTCGTTGAACAAACTCGGCATCAACGCCGAGGTCGAGTTCGCCATGGTCAAGAAGGATGAGAAGAAAAACATCCTCATCGTGGATTTTCCCTCTCCTAAAGCGATTCAAGGAAAGGTGGTAGTCGTTGTCGACGATTTGATCAAATCCGGGGAAACCCTCATTAAGGTCTCCTCCGAAGTGAAGAGGCACAAGCCCTCACAACTTCTTACGGCCACCATGGTCCTGAAGGAGAACGCTCTCTTAAAACCCGACGCTCACGCCTTCTCCTCGAAGGACACGGCCTATTGGGTCGGTTTCGGAATGGACTACCAGGGAAAGTTCAGGAACCTCCCCTACATCGGGGAAGTCGTGAAAGAGTAACCCCTCAATGGTACCTTTCTTTCAAGGGAGACAGAGCCTGAGAGGCGCTTTACTGGCTCTTCTCTCTCTCATGCCGTCACTTCTCCACCCTGCCGACAAGGTTCCCTTTTACCCGATGAACCTCATATCCTTAGCCTCCACCCCTTGGGAGACTCCGCTCCCTAAGGGGAACCTCCTGGCAGGAAACGACGGACCCCTACTTTCGGCAGACACCCAGCGCTTCGCCTTCTCCTGGCTGAATCTCATCCCCCTCACCGTCGCCAAACGTGAACCCTCCATAGAAACCCGTCAGGACCCCAAGGCGATCACCCTGGTGAACAGGAACGGCTTCCTCACCTGCCTGCTCGGAAAGAGGGTAAAGTGGCAGAGATGGGTCGGCCAGGCGAAGGTCGTCCATTTCGCCTCTTCCAACAACGTCGTAGGAGTACTCTTCGAAAACGGCATATTCAGAACCTTCAGCAAAGGCGGTGACCTGAAAACCTGGACCTATACCGATTTTTCGGCCCGATGGGTCTACCCCTCCAAGAACGGTTTTCTGATCTTTGCCACAGAACGCTTCTTCCACTTTCGAACGAAGGATTCCCTTCTCGAAAGCCGGGAACTCCCTATGGTCCTCTCCGCTCCGCCACTCTTAAGGGAGGGGGAGCTCTACCTCGCCGGAGTTCACAAGAAGGCCCCGCACCTTGTTCTGGCCTGTTTTCAGGGAGCCCGCACCGTGAGGGTCACCGTCCCTTCCGGCCTCTCCCTCAGGAGGGGAACCTCTCTTACCCTCAAGGTCGAGGACATCAACGTCGAGAAGGCCAAGATCACCTTCAAGCTCACGGTCAACGACGTCGTTCAAGAGGAAGAGAAACGGAGCTCTCGAAAGGAGTTCTCCTTCTACATGGCCCTTCAAGGCAAGGGGAAGTTGGAGTATACCGTCGAGGGGAAAGAGTATAAGCGTGAAGGGGCCTTCGAATTCACCGTTCAATGAGGCTTCGGTCTGTCTCTATCTCCCAGAGTCTGTAGTGGCTTTCCCTCATACCTAACTTCTCGTAGACCCGCTGAGCCGCTTCGTTTCCCCCTTCCACGTAGAGTCTCAGCCCGCAGGCTCCCTCCCGTGAGCACATCTCAAGAACTCCTTTGAAAAGAGTCTTGAACAGCCCCTGACAGCGGTGTTGGGGAAGGGTGTATACGCTCTGGAGCCAGAAGAAGGGGGCGTTTCTCCAGTCGCTCCACTCCCGAGTCACCATGGCCTGGGCGACGACCTCCCCGCCCTGAAGGGCTATGAAGTATCTCCCCTCCTCCGGGTGTTCCACGAGGTGGGCGACCCCTTTCCTGACAAGGTCAAGATCCAGGGAGAGCCTCTCCGTCTCCAGAGCCATCCTCACGTTGAAGAGCGCGATGGTTTCGACGTGCTCCCGCCCTCCCTCCGTGAAGGTGTAGACCTGATCCATTTCAGTATTCGCTGTAGGGACGGTTTTCCAAGGGGGAACTTCCGGGGGCGCCGGATTTCACGTCCACGATGCCCAGTTCCTCTGCGTTGTAGTTGCCCTCTTCAGGAGGCTCCTCCTGAACCGCCTGCCAGCTCTGAGAGCTCTTGGCGATGGGATCCACAGGAAGGACGTTGAGGTACTTCTCCTGGACAAGCTCCTCCAACGTATGGGGATAGCGTCTCTTGTCCTGGTAAAACTCCCGGATACACCTCCTCATGACGAAGAGGTTCTCCTTGAGGACCGTCTCCTTCGCCTTGAGAACCGAGTTCTTGTACTGGGGAACGGCAATGCCCATCAACACACCAACGATGGTGAGAACCACCATGAGCTCGATGAGGGTAAAACCCTTGCGGGAATCACCAGTCCCTGTAACGGCTTCCATCGATCGCCTTCCTTTCCGAGAGGGAGTAGACATCGTAGACATTCTCACCGCCCCAGCGTTTGCTGTCCGGTTTATCCTGGTATGAGCGCATGCCCCATTCCGCTTTCCCGGTGAGGGGATCGACGGGGATACGCCTGAGGAAGCGAAGTTTCTTCTTCTCTTTGGTTTCAACCCCTTTGACAAGGGTTTCCAGATCCGGAGGGTAACCGTAGGAATCCTCTTCCTCCGGCTCGAAGATTTTCTGGTCCGCCCCTTTCTTGTATTCGTCCAGGGCCGTGCGGATCTCCCTCAGGGCGCGACGAAGCTCGACCTCATCCTGACGCTGAAGGGCCAGACGGATCGATGGAAGGGCGACAAGGGACAGAACGGAAACAATGCCTACAACGATCAGTATCTCGATATAGGTGATTCCACTCTGTCCCTTTACCGCCTTCACGGTTCTCAACGACGACGGTCGCGATCCCTGTCCCTGTATCCGCCACGGCCACCGCGGTCGCGATCACGGTCTCTGCCGGAGCGCTCGCCTTGGGGGGCGGGAACATAGTTGGGAATCTCCGGGGGAAGCTCCGCGTCGATCACTCTCCTGCTGAGCCGCACCTTTCCTTGATCGTCGATTCCGACGATTTTGGACTTGACGCGGTCACCGAGCTGGAAGTAGCGGCGCACGTCCCGAACGGGTTTCTCGGCGATCTCGGAGACATGGATCAAACCATGAACGTTCGGAATGATCTCCACGAAGATTCCGTAGTCCTCGATTCTCTTCACATCCCCTTCGTAGATCTTTCCCATCTCGGGTTCTTCCGTGAGACGGTGGATGATCTCCAGAGCGGCCGCTTCGGACTCTTGATTGGGCGAGCAGAGGGTGATCTTCCCGCTGTCCTCGACGTTGATCTTGCACTTCGTCTCGGCGGTGATGGACTTGATCACCTTTCCGCCGGGGCCGATAACGTCTTTGATCTTGTCGACGGGGATGGTCACCTGGGCGATTCTGGGCGCTCTAGGCGAAAGCTGAGCCCTAGGAGCCGAGAGGGTCTCCTTCATCTTACCGAGGAGGAAGAAACGTCCCTCCTTGGCTTGACTGAGGGCTTCGCTCATGATCTGCCTGGAGATTCCCTGAACCTTGATATCCATCTGAAGGGCGGTGATACCGTGTTCAGAACCGGTCACCTTGAAGTCCATATCCCCATAGTGGTCTTCCAAACCGGCTATATCCGTGAGAATTGCGTACTTCTCGTCCTCTTTGATCAAGCCCATAGCCACTCCGGCCACCGGCATCTTGATGGGTACACCGGCGTCCATGAGGGCGAGACAACCGCCGCACACGGAGGCCATGGAAGAGGAACCGTTGCTCTCCAGGATGTCGGAGACGATCCGGATCGTATAGGGGAACTTCTCCTCTTCGGGAATAGCCGCGGAGAGAGCACGCTCGGCCAGGTTACCGTGACCGATCTCCCTGCGTCCGGGTCCCCGGTTGGGGGCAACCTCGCCGACCGAGAAGGCCGGGAAGTTGTAGTGGAGCATGAAACGTTTGTTGCAGTCGTCGTCCACCAGGTTGTCGATGATCTGCACATCGTCGAAGGAACCGAGGGTGCAGGTCACTAGGGCCTGGGTCTCCCCTCTGGTGAAGAGGGCGCTGCCATGAGGCCAAGGAAGAAGCCCGACTTCGATGGAGATGGGCCGGATCTGGGTAAAGCTACGGCCGTCGGCGCGCTTCCTGCTCAGGAGGGTCTCGTCTCTGAAGAGTTTCTCTTTGAGGGCGTGGAAGGCCTTGGTATAGACGATCCTCTTCTCTTCTTCTTCCTCGGGGATTGTGGCCTGAAGGTCTTCGAGCACCTTATCGATAGCCTTCTCTTTAGCCTTCTTCCCTTCCGTGTAGATCGCCTTAAGGAGCTTCTCGGAGCACTGGGCCTTGACCTCTTCTGCGGCCTCGGGAGTGATGGGGTTCTCCTCTTCCACAACCATCTTGGGAACGCCGATCTCAGCCTGAATCTCTTTGCCGAAGGCGACGATTCTCTTGATCTCGTTGTGGGCGAACTCAAGGGCGTCGAGCATGATCTCTTCCGAGAGTTCGTCGGCGCGGCTCTCCACCATCATGATGGCGTCTTCTGTACCGGCGACGATGAGGTTGAGGCGGCTCTCCTTCATCTGGGTGTAAGTCGGGTTGATCACCAACTGTTCGTTGATGTAGCCGACTCTGACGCCGGCCACCATGGCGGCGATGGGAATCTCGGAGAAGTTCAGGGCCATAGAGGCCGCCGTGATTCCGTGGACATCGGGGTCGTTCTCTAAATCGAAGGAGAGAACCGAAGCCACGATCTGGGTGTCGTAGTGATAGTTGGAGGGAAAGAGGGGACGCAAAGGACGGTCGATCAGACGGCTTGTCAGGATCTCCCGCTCCGAGGGTTTCCCTTCCCTCTTAAAAAAACCGCCCGGGAACTTGCCCGCGGCGTAGGTGTTCTCCCGGTAATCCACCAGGAGAGGCACGAAGTCGGCGCCCTCGATAGGGTTTGGCTTGTGTGTGGCGGTCGCTAAGACGATCGTTTCGCCATACTGCAACCAACAAGCGCCGTGGGCCTGCTTGGCCACTTTGCCGATCTCAACAGAGAGGGTTCTCCCTCCCACATCTATAGACTTTTTAATTACCATCGAAAACCTCGCGAAATTTTAGTGTTGCGGCGATTTACTTACGAAGACCGAGACGTTGAATGATCCCCTGATAGCGGGCGATATCCGTTCGGCGAAGGTAGTTGAGAAGCCGCTTCCTCTTGTTGATCAAGGCCATAAAGCCTCTCTTGGAGTGGTTGTCTTTCTTGTGAATCTGAAAGTGCCCGGAGAGGTTTTTTATCCTTTCGGTTAAAATGGCGATCTGTACGTCCGCTGATCCGGTATCCTTCTCATGGAGATGGAACTCTTTCACCACGTTCTGCTTGGTTTCAGCATTGATGCTCAAGGTAGTATCCTCCTACACACTTAGGGTAATACCGAGTATAACAGAGATCCTTTGAGAATTCAACAGTTTTCATCACCCCCCTCCTCCCTACCGGGTCTCCCCTTCGACGAGCCCGAAGAGACTCTCTCCCTCCAACGTCCTCCCCTCCCGAGGGTCGAGAAGAAAGAAAAGGGAGCGCGAGAGGTCCTTGACGACAACCCCCTCCCGGGAGAGCCGAAGGATCTGATACCGCCTGACAAGGCCGGTCTCCCTTTCGCTCAGGTTCAGGTTCCCTAAAGGTTCCAGAGGAGTCGATCCCCTTTCCTCCCCTTCCGACCACCCCGTTCGGGCCCTCATGGTGGAGAGGGAATCCAGGAGTGCGGAGACTCTCGCCTCCGAGACGGATGCTCCCGAATGAGCAGAGTCCCGGGAAGTGGTCTTCCATTGACCGTCCCCCTCCCTCTCGATGCGTATGGTCCGTCCCCCTTCCCCATAGTCGATTCTCCCGATTCTGGATAGGTCGAAGAGAAAAGGCCTCAGCTCCCTGAGAGAATCGGGAGACGGCACGAGCTCTTCCCACCGGGCGGGGTCGATCTTACCGAATAGACCGCTCCGGGGGGAGTAAGCCCACGACTCTCCCCCTCTCTTAAAGAGCTTCACCTCCAGAGGGAGCTCCTCTCCCTCCAGAGAGACCCTCACCCAACCACTCCCCTCGGCCTTTGCCCCCTTCATGATCCTCTGGGAGGAGGCCGCTTCGACTTCAGAAAGAGCCTCCAGAGTGGAAAGAGCCGAGAGAAAGCTCTCCACACCGGACTCTCCGGCCGGAAAGGGTGCGGGGAGGAATAGCCACCAAAGTCCGTCCTTCCCCCTCCTGAGCTCGCCTCCGTGAGCCGAGCCCCCTTGGCCCCAGGCCAGACTCTCCGCCCTCTCGGTTCGGAAGGGAACGATCCGTTTATCCCGCCAATCCCAGAGAGAGAGTCCCAGGGCGGAACGTTTCTCCGATGAGACAAGGAAGAGCTCAGGGCGACCCTCCACCCTCAGGTAGACCGATTCACCGGCGGGAGCCTTATCCCCCAGGAAAACCGTGGGGAGAGAAACCTTACCCCTCCTGAGGTGGAGACGTCTGGGCGAGTTGAGCCCATAACAAGCCCAACTCGACGGAGCAGAATCGACGGTTCTCTCGGCCTCCAGTGTGGAGAAGAGCGATAGAAGGGCCTCGACCCTCCGCCGGTCCGCCTTGAGGTTTCCCCCTATAAACCATTCCGCCCCCCTCCTCTGCAACTTCAGGAGAGTTCCATCGGAAAGGGAGAGCTCCAACGAGGTGATCTCTCCGGGGTCGAAGGAGAGGAGAGAGAGCCGTTCCTGGAAATCCTTCCGAGGCTTTTCGGCCCACCGGAGAACCACAACGAGGAAGAGCAACAGGAGGACGAGGAAGAGAACCTTTCCTCTGCTCACAACCTTCTACGCCTCAGCCAGACTCCCATGCCGACCAGGAAGAGGACCAGAGGAATCAAGACCACCCCTAGGAAGAAGACGAAGTTCCCCTGACCCCGGGTGAGGGTCACCGAGGAGGTACGGGCCGCCCGAGGGGTCAAGGAGATGAGGTTCTCTTCTTGGGAGAGGAAAGCGATGATGTTGAGAAGGAGGTTCTCGTTTCCGGAGGCGCCGATATAACCGTTTTTCGCGAAATCCGAATCGCCGACCACGACCGTTCGCCCGGTCCTCTGGGTCCCAGGGAGTACGGATTCGACGGCGACGGCAAGGGAGAGAGGGCCGACCCTGTCCCTCCCCTCGGTGTAGGCAATCCGGCCGGAGGTGCCTTCCCGGGCCAAGTCGGTCTCCCCCCAGGCGTTTTTCGATGTCTTGGCCAGCTCCACCACCGTGACGTTGGAAGGCAGAGGGGTGACCGCCGAAACCGAACGGGCCAAGGGGAAGAGGGCCGGGAGTTTGAAGTTCTTGGTGATCTCGTGGTATTGGTACTCCTCCACGATGGGCATGAGAGGGTCGCCGCTCAGGGTCCGAGAGACCAGGTCGACGATGACGTCGTTGTCTACGGAGACGCCGTAGGGCTTCAACATCTCCGGGATGAGGGAATCCCCGCCTGGGTCGAGGAGGAAGAGCGCGCTCTTGCCGTCTCGCAGGTATCCCCCGATCAGGGACGCCTCGGCGGGGAAGAGCCCTTTCTTAGGGCCGGCGACGACCAGAAGGGTGCACTCTTCGGGAATTCCCCCCTCCTCGGCCAAAGAGAGGGTTCTCAGGTTATACCCCATTTTCTCGAGAGTCCCCTTCAGCGTGCTCAGTCCCTCCCTCTCTCTCTCTTCGAGTTCCCCCTCCCCATGACCCTTGAGGAAGCAGAGGGTTTGGGACCTCTCCCGGGTCAGCTTGATGATCCCGTTTGTCAACTCCTCCTCGGAGAGGGCCATGAGCTTCTCCTGCCTCTCCCGATAGAGGATGACGACGGTGCCGTCGGCGGTGACGTTGAAACGGCGCGCCAAGCCGGGGTTCCTGTTGGGGTCCACGAGGGTGTAGGTGAACTTCCTCTTCCCAAAGTGGCTGTAGAGCCTGAGAGTCTCCTCGCCGTTCCCGATGAGTGCCTCGCTGAAGAAAGCGTAGACAGAGATCGGCTCCTTCAGGCTCTTGAGAATCTGAACGGTCTGAGGGGCAAGGGAGTAGACCTTTCCTTCCGTGAAATCGACCCGCCTTTGGAACCGGAGGGCCAGGAGGTTCACAGCTACAAGAATCCCCAAGAGAAGGCCCACTTCGAGGAGAAGGTTCCCGGAGAAGAGGAGAGCCCTTCGCTTGAGAGGGTCCCTCAACTCCCCCCGATGGAGGAAGAGCCCCCCCAGGAAGAGGAGAAGGGAGAGAGCCGTCAGAAAGGGCCCCCAAAACCTCCCGGGAAAGGTGTTCCAGGACCAGAGCCCAACCAAGAGGAGCACCGTGAAGAGCGAGAAGATCTGACGCTTCACCAGGCCCATACGCTCACCTCCACCGCCGGGATTCGATGACCCGTCGGCCAAGGCAGAGGAAGAAGAGGGTGACACTCAGGTAGTAGACCGGGTCGATGATGTTGAAGATCCCCCGGGGCATATCCTTGTAGTGCTCGAAGAAGGAGAGGTAGGTGAGAAGTTCCCGGAGAAAGGGTGAGGCTCCCTCGGCCCCCCAAGAGAGAACCCAGAGGAGGAGAAGGATTCCGAAGCTCAGTGAAGCCGCCACCATCTGATTCTCCGTCAGAGTGGAGGTGAAGAGCCCGATGGCGATGAAGGCCAGCCCCATGCAGAAGAGCCCCCCGTATCCTAAAAGCAGGGGAACAGGCTCGGGTCGGCTGTAGAGAAAGCCAAAGAGGGTGAAAACCTGCAGGAAGAGGATGAGCGTCAGCAGGATGAAGATCGCCCCGAGAAACTTCCCCCCCACCAGGGACGCCGTGGAGACTGGGGAGGTCAGGAGGAGCTCGTCGGTCTTTCCTCTCTTCTCTTCCGCCCAGAGTCGCATCGTCAGAAGCGGGAAGATCAGGAGAAGGATCACGGAGACGTTCTGGAGGAAGGGCTCATAAACAAAGCGGTTGATGTTGAGTTGCTGAACGTAGTAGGGGTTCTGGGACTGGGCCATGGACTGGGTGTGGAACCACCAGAGAAGGTTGTAGAAGAAGTAGCCGGAGACCATCAGGAAGACGGCCACCAAGACATAGGCGACCGGCGAAGTCAGGTACCCCCTGAGCTCTCTCTTCGTTACCGTCCAGAGGCCTCTCATTCCTTCACGCCCCTCTCTCGGGAGAGGGCCCTCAGGTAGACCTCTTCCAGGGTGAGGCGGATAGGCCGCCACTCCTTCAGGAGTCTCTCCTCTCTACGCATCCAAAGGTTCAGAGCCTTGATCCCCGCCTCCTCATCCCCAAAAGCGACGTGCAACCCCGCTCCCTCACGACGGACGCCGGAAATCCCTTCGACCCTCATCAACTCCGCCGGAGAGGGAAGGGGATCGCTCTCTATGTAGAGTCCCGGAGGTCCGCTGAAACACTTCTCTATCTCCTCCAGGGTCCCCGAGGCGTAAAGGGTCCCCTCGTTGATGATGGCCGCCCCGTCACACACCTGGGTCACCTCCGAAAGGATGTGGGTCGAAAGGATCACCGTGTGCTCCCCCTTGAGGGAACGGATGAGCTCTCGTATCTCGACGATCTGCGCCGGGTCGAGCCCGACGGTCGGTTCATCGAGGATCAGGACCGGTGGGTTGTGGACCAGGGCCTGGGCGATTCCCACCCTCTGACGGTAGCCTTTGGAGAGGTTCCGGATCAGGGACCCGGCGACACCCTTTAAACCGGTCCGTTCCATCGCATACCCTACCCTGGATTTCAGATTCTTCCCCTTGACGCCCCTCAGGCTGGCGGCGAAGCCGAGGTACTCCCCAACGGTCATCTCATCGTAGAGGGGAGGTGTCTCAGGAAGGTAGCCGATTCTCTCCTTAACGCTCTCGGATTGGGATACCACATCGAACCCCGCCACCCTCACCGACCCTTCGCTGGGGGCGATATAGCCGGTGATCATGCGCATGGTCGTGGTCTTCCCCGCCCCGTTGGGGCCCAGAAACCCCCACACCACCCCGGGGGCTACGGAGAAGGAGACGCCCTTGACGGCGGCCTTCTCGCCGTAAAACCGGGAGAGGTTCTGAACGTCGATCATCTTTGTTTCTTACATCCGTTCAGGCTTCGGAAGGGCCAGAATGTCCATCACCCTGCCGAGGGTGTCGTAGAGGGCCAGGAGGGTCGAGAGGCGAACCCTCCTCTTGAGGGGATCGTTCTCCTTGAGGATAGAGAAGTTGTTGTAGAGGTAGTTGAACTTCTGGCAAAGGAAGAACGCGTACTTGCCCAGCTTAGCGGGCTCGAGATTCTCCACGGCCCCATCCAGCTCCCCAGGAAGACGAAGGCAGAAGAGAAGCGCCTCCCAGAAGGAATTTTCCTCCTCTTCCGGCAAGACTCCGGCGAAGCGGTCGAAGTTTGAGACGTCCCGGACTCTCTCGCCGGTTGTCTCCTCGTACTTTCTGAAGAGGCTCTTCATACGAACGAGGCTGTATTGAAGGTAGGGACCCGTCTCGCCCTCGAACTTCAAGGCTTCGTCGAAGTCAAAGACGATCAGGGCGTTGAGGGAAAATTTCACCATGTAGTACCTGAGGGCGGCACAGGCGATCTGACGGGCGATGAGCTCCTTCTCCTCTCTGGTGAAATCAACGTGGCGGCTCTCCACCTCCTTCAGGGCCCGGCGTTCCAGCTCGTCGATTAGGTCGTCCGCCTTGACACCGATTCCTTTACGTCCTGAGACCTCGACGGTGCTCTTCTCCTCGTCCACGGTAAACCCCATGGATTGGGCGGCCTTCTTGGAGAGGGAGACCATCTCGTAGGAGAAGTGAATCAGGTTTTCGGCCGCTTCGGGATGCCCGAGCTGGGCAAGGGCCTTTCGAACGATGTTCTGGAGATAACTCTGCCTCTGGTCGATCACGTTGTAGACCCGGCCGGCGGCCCCGAAAATCGGGTGGACAGGGTCATCCTCCTGCTGGGAAGAGGTGGTGATCCAATGCCGTCCATCGAGCTTCCGGTAGTAGAACTCCTTGGGGAGAAGCCCGAACTTCCAGAGGTGGTAGGAGATGTCTTTACCCACGTAGGTGATGGCTCCGTTGGATTTGACGATCACCTTCTCCCGGTTCTCACCATCTTCGAAGACCTCCATGACCCAGCAGCCCTGGTTGGCCCCTTCGGTCCGGTAGGAGATAACGCCGCTCTCCTTGAGAAGCTCGAAGGCGCTCTCCCAGAAGCGAAGGCGGATGATGTCGCTCTCCCGGGGAAGGACATCGTAACCGATTCCCAGGCGTGCCATCGTCTCGAGGTGACGACGAAGAACACCGAGGGAAACGGTCTCGGCGTAATCCCTTTCCGGAGAGAGCCCCTCTTCCATGCGCCGGTGGACCTCTCGACGCCTGTTACGGCTCTCCTCGTCATCCCTCTCGTAGACCTTCACGTAGAGATCCCAGAGGTAATAGTCGGTCCTCTCCAGCTTCGCGACCTCTTCCAAGGAGAGGTGTCTCAACTCCAGGAGCCCATAGACGACGTCGGCCACCTGAACCCCCGTATCGTCGATGTAATTCTGAACCTCCACGTTCCTCCCCTGGGCCCGGAGCATCCTCACCAGTGTGTCTCCCAGGACGGCGTTGCGGAGATGACCGATGTGGGCCGCCTTGTTGGGGTTGATGTTGGTATGTTCAACAACAACCTTCACCTCGGTCTGATCGTTGGCCTCCTCCTCGAGGAAACTCTCCTGAAGGAAGAGATCCCTATGGAAGAAAAGGTTGATGTATCCGGGACCGGCGATCTCCACCTTCTTCAGGAAGGAGAGCCCCTGAAGCCGCTCTACGAAGAGGGCCGCAATTTCCCGCGGATTCCGTTTGTGTCTCTTTCCCAGCTCAAAGGCCGAGGAGATCGTCAGATCTCCCATCTCCACCTTCGGAGGCGTCAGAAACCGAAGAGGACACTTCTCGGAGAAAGTCTCTTCTATCCACCCTTCTAACCGTTCCTGTATGCGCTTTTCAAAGTTCATAGTCACCCCTTATGGTTCCAGAGTCGAAGATAGTATCGGTGTTCCCCCTTCTGCAGGTGGCAGAAGCCGGCGTTGTCCAGGCGGAAGCTTCTCAGAGTCTCATAGGGGAAGCCGAAGAGGAGAAAGAGGAGCGCCCTGGTCACGACAACGTGGGTTACCAGAAGAATGTCTTTTCCGGCGTAGAGCTCTTCCACCCTCTTCCATCCCTTCTCCACCCGCCGTACGACATCGAGGAAGCTCTCTCCGCCGGGGATAGGATAGGAGGCATCGTGGCTGACCCGTTCGTACTCGTAACGGGGATCCTGCCGAACCGTTAAGAAGTGAACCCCTTCCCAGAGGCCGCACTGAAACTCCCGGAACTCTTCAAAGGTTTCGGGAGGGGAAGTCAACGAAAGGGCTTGGGAGAGGATCTGCGCTGTCTCCGTAGCCCTTTGCAAAGGACTCGTGAGATTTCCATCCACCCGAAGGGAACGCAGGGAGAGGGCTTGAGCCGCTTTTTCAACCTCCCGCCTCCCCCCTTTGTCCAAAGGGAGATCGGCCTGCCCTTGAACGAGATCAAGGCGGTTCCATTCGGTTGTACCGTGACGAACAAGGTAAAGGTTCATGTCTTCTGTCCAGCGAGGGAGTTGAGCTTAAATTATAGCATAACCCTGTTTTGGAGAACCACCGGCAAGGGCGAAACAAAAGTTCTCCTCTTCCGTTTAATTTACCTTAAAAGAGTCCGCGGAGGCGACAATGGATGAAAGAGAGAGAGAACTTCAACGTTCTTACAGCCGCAGAGAGTTTCTCAAACTCACGGGAGGAATCGGTGTAGGCGGCCTTGTCTTGGGAAGCCCTACGGCCTGGGCGCAGGAAGCCTCCAAGACCGACTCCCCTGCATGGACCCCCAAGGTTCAGACCAATATCCAGACCGCACTCGCCGTTCCCCGAACGGAGTTCTCTCTTCCCGGGCTCTTCCCGGGGAGGGTCGTCGAAATACGGGATCCCCGGCTTCAGAGGGAGGGGAAGACCGACCCCGGTCGAATCCGGAAAGACTTTCACGAAGGGATACTCCGGCTTACCGGCAAGAAGCCCTCGGAGGCTTTCAAACTCTTTTTCTCCAAGAACGATACCGTAGGGATCAAGGTGAACCCTGTCGGAGCAGGCCAGATCAGCACCCATACGGAACTGGTCGATTCTGTCATCCAGTGGCTTCGAGAGGGGGGACTGTCAGGCCAACAGATAGTGATTTGGGACCGTTTCGAACCGATGATGAAGGACGCCGGCTTCACGGCGGCGCGTTTCCCTGGGGTCCGGATCGAAGCACTCCAAACCATCGACGAGAGCGCCGCCGAAGGGAAGAGCAACGACAACAGCCGCTGGCTCGGCAAGGACGGCCACCACCTGAGTGAAGATCGTTTCGACAGAGACATCTTTTATTGGGTCGACGTAGAGGCCCCTCAGGATCTTCCCTACCTCAACCAACATGTTTTTAACGGCAAAGAATCCTACTTCGGAAAGCTGATCACCAAAGGGCTGACCAAAATCATCAACCTCCCGGCCTTCAAAAACACAGGGAACGGGATCTCCATGGCCACCAAGAATCTCGGTTACGGATCGATCTGCAATACAGGAAGGCTCCACAAGCCTCTCTTCTTCCACGTCAACACAGAGGTTTTGGCCTTCCCCTGTCTGAGGGACAAAGTGGTTCTCAACATTGTCGACGGAATCAAAGGACAATACGACGGAGGGCCGGATGCGGTCCCCAAGTTTATCTACGACCTCAACACCCTCTTCTTCTCCACCGATCCCTTCGCCGTCGACGCCGTCTGCCACCAGTCCCTCCTCGAAAAGCGATTGGCTATGGGGGTCAAGGTTAACCGCCACCCCATGTTTTCAGAGTACCTCCGCTACGCCCAGCGCCTCGGGTTGGGAATCGGCGAGGTCTCTCAAATCAAGCACGTTCTCCTCGGATAAGGGAGAGAGAGATGAGAAGAAAACCTCTGTTTGCAGCCCTCGCACTGGTTGGGTTCTTGGTTTGCGGACTCTCACTCTTGGCCGCCGAGACGATTCCGGAAGGCTGGAAAGAGACGGAGAGACGTGAGTATACGCGCAACGATCTCTACGGCTACATCGACGGAGGAGCGGAAATTTTTCTTGAGTACGGGTTCCAGAAGTTGACTCTGATCCGCTACGGTCTCGGGAAGGAAGAGCTTGACGTGGAGCTTTATAGGATGGATAACCCCGAAGGAGCCTTAGGCATCTACCTGGCCAAGGCCGGACGAGAGACTCCTCTTACCGATTTTCCGACCAGGAACAGCGGAGACCGCTACCAGATCATGGCTGTCAAGGGGAGAACCTTTGCCCTCTTCAACAACCCCGAAGGGAAGGAAGCCCTCTTTCCTGCGCTCATAAACCTTGCCACAGAGGCTCTCTCCTCCATCCCCGACGAGAAAGGAAGAGACCTCTTCGCCGAACTTCTCCCACCAGGTTTTCTCGCCGGCACGGCCCGCCTCTTCCGAGGGCCTTTGGGTCTTCAGCCGATCATCACTCTCGGAGATGGGGACATTCTCCTTCAGAAGGGAACGATCCTCGGGGTCTTAGCCGACTACGCCGGTCCAGAGAAGGGGG
>ERZ1645187.952-NODE-952-length-27578-cov-8.433710_pt1 | contig 27578 bp, 24 predicted proteins | sample MGYA00575352_ERZ1645187 | MGnify/ENA primary metagenome ERZ1645187 (study PRJEB40837, sample SAMN11349314) | freshwater sediment metagenome | isolation source: river sediment | host: Sediment | place: India: Wazaribad , New Delhi | collected 2017-02-21 ...
TACTTCTCCGGCGGGAGCTCGCCGAGTTCCTTGAGGGCTGCCTTGAGGCCGGCCTCGTGGCGGTGGCTTTCGAGCGACGAGAACAGGCTGTAGGCGCAGGGCACGACGAGGAGCGTCAGCGCCGTGGAGAACAGCACGCCGCCGATGACGACCAGCGCCATCGGGATGCGCGTCTCGGCGCCGGGGCCTATGCCCAGCGCCGGAGGTACGGCCGCCGCTATCGTCGCGAAGGACGTCATCAGGATCGGGCGCAGCCTTATCGGGCAGGCCTCCAGCAGCGCGGCCTTCACGTCCATCCCCTTCTCGCGGCGGCGGTTGTTGGTGAACTCCACGAGCAGTATCGAGTTCTTCTTCACTATGCCCATCAGCAGTATCATGCCGATCATGCTGTAGATGTTGAGCGAATGCCCGCCGATGAGCAGCGCGATGAACGCGCCCGTGATGCTGAACGGCAGCGCCAGCAGCACCGTCACCGGGTGTATGAAGCTGTTGAACTGCGAGGCCAGCACCATGTAGGCCACGAAAACGCCGAACACCAGGGCCATCAGCAGGCTGCGCGTGGATTCCTGGAAGGTCTGCGAACTGCCGGAGAGCACGATGCGGTACCCGTCGGGCAGCAGCTCCTTCGCTATCTTCTCCACCTCCGCCAGCGCCGCGCCCTGCGCCACGCCGGGGGCCGGGTTGGCGAAGATGCCTATGGCGCGCTCGCGGTTGCGGCGCGAAATGGACAGCAGGGTGTTCTTCTGCTCCACCTTCATGACCTCGGAGAGCCGGATGAGCTCCCCGCGGTTGTTGCGGACCCAGATGCGCCCTATGTCCGCCGGCGTGCGGCGTTCCTTGTCCACCAGGCGCACGCGTATATCGTAGCGCTTGCCGTTCTTCGTGAACTTCCCCACGCGCACGCCGCCTATCATCGCGTTCACGGCGTCACCTATCGTGGCTATGTCCACGCCGCGGGCCGCGGCCTTGGCGCGGTCGGGCACCACCTGCACCTCGGGCATGCCCTCCTGGTAATCGGTGTCCACGTCCACCATCTTCCCGGAATCGGTCATCCGCTTCATCATCGCCTGGTCCAGCTCGGCGAGTTTGTCCCAGTCGGGGCCGCGGAGGCTTATCTCCACGGGGTAGCCGCGCCGGGCGGTGAAACCGGCCTGCGACGGGTCCTGTATGGAAACGCGCTGGAGCTCGGGCACCTTTTTAAGTTCCTTGCGCGTGAAGTTCATCATGTCCTGCTGCGTCGGGCGCCTGGCTCCGGGTTTCAGAGGCACGCGGTCGCCGGGCTGCTTCAGCGTGATGAACAGCATGCCGCTGTTCACGCTGCCGCCGCCGACGGCGCCGAAATAACGCTCGATGTTGGGCTGCCGCATCGCCCAGGCCTCCACCTTGCGGAAGGCCGCGTCCGTGTATTCCAGCGACGAGCCGATAGGGGTCTGCAGACGCACCATGAACTGGCTCTGGTCCTGCGACGGGGTAAACTCGCTTGGCAGGCGGAAGGCTATGAAGAGGGACACGGCGAAAACGGCCAGGGCGGCCCCGACGGTCTTCCAGCGGTGGGCGAGCAGCAGCTCCAGCAGCGAGCGATACCCGCGCGACACCGACGTGAAGGCCTTGTCCATCCATATACCTATGCGCGTAGTGCGTCCAGCGTCGACGAACTGGGAACAGCGCATCGGCGAGAGCGTCAGCGCCTCCAGCAGGGAGAGCAGCACGGCGGCGCTCATCGTGACGCCGAACTGGAAGAAGAACTTCCCGATGATGCCCTTCATGAAGATGACGGGGACGAAGATCGCGAGTATGGCCACCGAGGCCGCTATGGCCGGGAAGGTTATTTCCCTGGCGCCGACGAGGGCGGCCTTGACCCGGCCGTAGCCCATCTCGTTGTAGCGCACTATGTTCTCCAGCACCATGATGGCGTCGTCGACGACGATGCCGATGGCGAGCGACAGGCCGAGCAGCGTGAACGTGTTCAGCGTGAAGCCCATGAAGTAAAGTATCAGGAACGCGCCGATGATGGACGTGGGGATGGCCAGCAGCACGTTGAGCGTGGAGGACCAGGAGCCCAGGAACAGCCAGCAGACCGCGCCCGTCAGCAGGGCGGAGAGGAAAAGCGTGAAGTTGAGCTCGTGCGTGGAATCCTCGATGAAGCGGGTGCTGTCGTTGACCACGGCCAGCCGCATGCCCTGCGGCAGGGTCTTCTGCAGCTCGTCGACGCGGGCCCGCACCGCGCGGGCCACGGCCACGGCGTTGGAGCCGCGCTGTTTCATGATGCCGAGGCCCACCGACGGGCGGCCGTTGGCCCTGGCCTTGCGGCGCACGTCGTTAAGGCCGTCCTCCACCTCGGCTACGTCCTTAAGGCGGAACGTCTTCCAGATGGCCGCGCCGCCGCGGCCGGTGATGACGAGGTCGCGGAACTCCCCGGTGCTGGCCGCCTCGCCCATCACGCGCACGTTCATCTCCTTGTCGCCGGAGGTTATATAGCCGGCCGGCGTCTCGGTGTGCTGGTTCTGCACGGTGTTGATGATGTCCCCGACGGTGAGCTGCTTGGAGTCCAGCTTGCCGAAGTCCACCCAGATGCGCAGGTTGGGGTCCACGAAGCCGCCCATGTCGACGTCGCCCACGCCCGAGATGGTGGTGAACTTGTCCTTCAGGAAATCGTTGGCGTAGAGCATCAGGTCCTTGAGCGGCCTGTCGCCGGAAAGGGCCACGCGCATGATCGGCTGGTCCTCGGGGTTGCTCTTGCTGACCGTAGGCGGGTCTATGTCCCGCGGCAGGTCGTGCTGCGCCTGGGAGATCTTGGCCTGCACTTCCTGCATGGCCACGTCTATATCGCGCCCGAGTTCGAACTCTATCGTGACGTTGCAGCCGCCGCGCTTGGAGGAGGACGAAACGTCCTTGATGCCCTGTATGCTCATCACCGCGCCTTCTATGACGTCGGCGACCTGGGTCTCCATCACCTCGGGGGCCGCGCCCTCGAGCGTCACGTTGACGCTCACCACCGGGTAGTCCACGTCGGGCATCTGGCTGATGCCCATGCTGCTGAACCCTATCCAGCCGAAAACTATCAGTCCCAGCATCAGCATCCAGGCGAAGACGGGGTTCTTTATCGAAAGGTCGGATAATGTCATATGTTTTCCTGTGCGCGAAGGGCCTTACTGCTTCAGGTCCAGCCCCGCGGCGATGCGCAGCTTTATGAGGGCCAGGTCGGCGGCCGCCCTGGCCTGGGCCAGGGAGAGCCGGGTGGAAAGGACGGTATTCAGCGCGTTCAGCACGTCGAGATTGGTCACCAGGCCGAGCTTGTAGTCCTGCCGCTGGTAAAGGGCGTTCTGCTGCGCCAGCGCCAGCGCGTCAGAAAGCGAGCCGGCCTGCAGCACGGCGTAATGGCGTTCGTCGAAAGCGGCGCGGACGTCGCTCCTGGCCTGCCTTTGCGCCTGCCCGAGGGCGAGCCCTGCCGCGCGTTTCGCGGCGCGGGCCGAGTCGGCCGCGGCGCCGGCCGCGCCGCCGGTGAACAGCGGCACGCTCAGGAGCGCGGCGGCGTCCCAGCGGTACGGCGGGGACGGCATAGGCCGCCTTACGGCATAATAGTCGCCCGAGAGGGTAAGCGTGGGCCAGAGCGAGCGGGACTGCAGCTCGGCGAGGTAGTCATAGGCCTGCGCCGACTTCCCGCGGGCGGCCACGTCGGGGCGCAATTCGGCGAGCTTGAAATATTCCTCGATCGGGCCCGCGTCCGGCAGGGACAGCTCCGCGGGCGAGAGGTCCTCGTCGAGGCCGGTGGCGAACTTGAGCACCTGCTGCGCCTGGCGCTCGGCGGAAAGCGCGCCCAGGTAACCCGCCCTGTCCTGCGCCAGCTGGGACTGCGCGGCCGCCACCTCGCCGGGGCGGGAGCGGCCTATGTCCGCGCGGGCCTGCAGTTCCTTTACCCTGGCGGCAGTGACGTCCACCTGCTCGGAACGTATGCGGACCTGTTGCTGGGCCAGGTAAAGGCCGAGGTAGGCAGAGGCCGCGCTCTGGTAAAGCTGCTGGCGCGCGCGCTCCAGGTCCAGCTGGGCGGCGCCGGTCTTAGCCGCCGCGGCCCTGGCGTTAAGGTAGTCGCGCATCCCGTTGAAGACGTTATAACTGCCCGAAACGTACCACTTCGAGACGGACATCGTCTCCTGCTGCTTGTACTGCGAGATATTGGCGGTGAACGAGGGCAGGAACGCGGCGTTCGCCGAGCGCTCGGCGGCCTCGAGCTGCTTTATCCCCTCCGCCTGCTGGGCCAGGGCCTCGCTGCGGGCCAGGGCCAGGCGGCAGGCTTCGCCCAGGTTCATCGGGCGCATGGCCGCGGTGGAGAACTCCTGCGCGCCGAGCGGCGCCGCCAGGGCCAGCAGCAGGGCTATCATCGTGTTCTTCATTGTTTGAGTCTCCGTGTGCCGTTAAGGAATATTTTCATCACGCGCGCGGTCCGCTCCTGCACCGGCAGGTGGCGGCCGGCCGCGCGGGCATAAGAGGTGGAGCCGCGGCAGAGGCCGAACAGGGAGGAGGCGGCGAACATGGGGTCGTCCAGTTCCAGCAGTCCCCCTGCGGCGCAGCCCTCCAGCACGGCGGCGATGCGCCGCATATTCCCCTCGAAGCGCTCCCTCAGACCGGCGCGGGCGGCCTGGCTCACAGGCAGGCCTATGGAATAGCCGGTAAGGTCCCGGCGACGGTCGAAATTGGACAGCAGGGCCAGGACCAGCGAGCGCAGCCTGGCCTCCGGAGCCTCCGCCGCGTGCAGTATGGCGTCGAACCTGGCGGCCAGTTCGTCAACCCAGCTCTCCATGATGGCGAGCACGAGTTCTTCCTTGTTGGCGTAATAAAGGAAAAGGGTGCCCTTGGCCATGCCGGCCTCGCGGGCTACCCGGTCCATCGTAAGCGAGTCGGGACCGCCGGCGGCCAGTACCCTGGTGGCCGCCGTCAGTATGCCCCGCTGGCGCCTGGCGCGCTGATCGTCCGTCAATGCTTTCATGGCATTATTCTGACCGCACGGTCATTATGTTATCAAATACGCCGGCCGCACCGCAACGCGGCCCCCTTGAAGGCGCGGGCGGTATTTCATACGATAAAGCCATGGAGAACATACCCCCTCAGTACGTGTGGATAGTGATGGGCCTGGGCATCATGGCCATGGAGCTGTTCATGCCCGGCTTCATAATAGTCTTCTTCGGCCTCGGCGCCGTGCTGACCGGCCTGCTGACGGCGCTGCTGCCGCTGGGCGTCAACGCCCAGCTGCTGCTGTTCGCGGTCCTTTCCGTGGTGCTCCTCGTAAGTTTCCGCCGCATGGCGCAGGGCTATTTCACCGGCCGCGTCAGCGCGCTGAACCCCTCCGGCGCCGCTCCCGACGGGGCGGTCGGCGAGTCCGCGGTGGTCACCGAGGACATAGAACCCAATTCCCCCCGCGGCAAGGTCGAGTTCCACGGCACCTCGTGGAACGCCGACGCCGACGTGGAGATAAAGAAGGGCACCAAGGTAACGATAGTCGGCCGCAAAGACCTCACGCTGAAAGTGAAACCTTAAGGAGATAACATGGACGCCACTATAGTGATAGCGGTAGCGGTAATCTTCATAATGATAGTCCTGGCCAACTCGGCCAGGGTGGTCCCGCAGAAGACGGTGTACATCGTGGAAAGGCTCGGCAAGTACTACGCCACGCTCGAGGCCGGCTTCCACATACTGATACCGTTCATAGACAAGGTCGCCTACAGGCACACGCTCAAGGAGCAGGTGATGGACGTGCCGCCCCAGCAGTGCATCACGAAGGACAACATCTCCGTAGAGGTGGACGGCATACTCTACATACAGATCATGGACCCCGTGAAGGCCTCTTACGGCGTCACGAACTACGAGTTCGCCTCCACGCAGCTGGCGCAGACCACGATGCGCTCGGAGATCGGCAAGATAGAACTCGACCGCACCTTCGAGGAGCGCGAGAAGATCAACATGGAGATCGTCAACGCCGTGGACAAGGCCGCCACGCCGTGGGGCATAAAGGTTACCCGCCACGAGATAAAGAACATCACCCCGCCGGACAGCATCAAGGGCGCCATGGAGAAGCAGATGCGCGCCGAGCGCGAGAAGCGCGCCATCATCGCCGAGTCCGAGGGCGAGAAGCAGGCCAAGATCAACCGCGCCGAGGGCGACAAGCAGCAGAACATCGCCCTCTCCGAAGGCGAGAAGCAGAAGCGCCTGAACGAGGCCGACGGCCGCGCCGGCGAGATCGAGCGCGTGGCCTTCGCCACCGCCAAGGGTCTGCGCGAGATAGCCACGGCCATCAACGAGAAGGGCGGCGCCGACGCCGTCAACCTGCGCATCGCCGAGGCCTACCTGGGCGAGTTCGGCAAGCTGGCCAAGATCAACAACACCATGATCATCCCCGGCAACCTCGGCGACACCGCCGGCATGGTGGCCGCGATAAGCAAGGTGTTCACCCACGCCTCCCAGCGCGCCGCCGAGCCGGCCCCCGCCGCCGCTCCCGCCGCGCTGCCCGGCGTGAAGCCCGCCGGCCAGCAGTACCCCCCGCTCCGCCCGCAGCAGGGCTGAACCGCGGCCTGAAGAAATAAAAAAACCCGGGAGGCTTCTCCCGGGTTTTTTATTGTTCCGACGCGGCTACTCGGCCCACTCCCGCGCCAGGTTCAGCAGCACCTCGGCGGACTTGTTCATGCCGTCGAGCGACACCCATTCGTAGCGGCCGTGGTAGTTGTAGCCGCCGGTGAAGACGTTTGGAGTGGGCAGTCCCATGAAGGACAGTCTTGACCCGTCGGTGCCGCCGCGCACGGGCTTTATATGCGGCTTCACGCCGGCCTTTCGCACCGCGGCCAGCAGCCGGCGCATCACTTCGGGGCGCTTCGCTATCATGCCTTTCATGTTGCGGTACTGCTCGCGGAACGAAAGTTCTATCTTCGCCAGCGGGTATTTACGCCGGGCGGCGGCCACTATAGCCTCCAGCCTGCGCTCCATGGCCTTCAGTTTCTTCAGGTCGTGCTCGCGGGCTATGCCCTCCACCTCCGCCTTCTCAACGCCGGCGGTTATGTCCGAGAACATGATGAAGCCCTGGCGGGCCGTGGTGGTCTCCGGCACCATGCTCACGGGCCAGGCGGTCACTATGTCGGCCGCTATGCGCGCGGCGTTGGCCATGGCGCCTTTGGCGGTGCCGGGATGCACGCTCTTGCCGTGCACGACGATCTTAACGGCGTCGGCGTTGAAGGTCTCCTCCTCCACCGCGCCCTCCACATCCCCGTCGAAGGTGTAGGCGCAGTCGGCGCCGAAGGCCTTCACGTTGAAATACTTCACACCCTGCCCCACTTCCTCGTCGGGGGTGAAGCCTATCTTCAGCACGCCGTGCGGTATCTCGGGGTGCTTCAGCAGATGCTCGGCCGCGGTCATGATGATCGCGATACCGGCCTTGTCGTCGGCGCCAAGCAGCGTGTCGCCGGAGGCGGTCACGATGTCCTCGCCGCGGCAGGAGGCCAGTTCGGGGCAGTTCTTCACGTTCAGGATGACGCCGTGCCTGCGGCTTATCACGATGTCCCCGCCTTTCCAGGCCTTGTGCAGCTGCGGCTTCACGCCGGTTCCGGAGGCGTCGGGAGCGGTGTCCACATGGGCGAGGAAACCGATCACCGGCTTCTTCCCCTTCACGGTAGCCGGGATCTCCGCCGTAACATAGCCGTATTTATCCAGTTTCACCTTTTTCGCGCCTATGGCCTTGAGCTCGGCCGAGAGCATCTTCAGCAGCGTCAGCTGTTTCTTGGTCGAAGGGAAGGTCTGTGAGCGGTCGTCGCTCTGCGTGTCCACCTTCGCGTACCTTTCCAGCCTTTCGTAAAGCCTGCCTTTGAAGTCCATTTTTCCTCCTGGCCTTTTCTGGCCGTCGTCCTGCAAAAAGGATATAATTAATATATACCACCGTTCAACAAGGAGCCCCAATGTCCTTTAATTTCATGCCGAAAGAAGTGAAGTTCTTCGATTACCTCAACATGCAGGCGGAGAACATCGTGAAGACCGCAGGCTGCTTCCAGCAGGCCGTGAAGAAAGGCTCCTTCGACGAGGAGACGGTAAAGCGGATAAAGAACTTCGAGCACGAAGGCGACACCCTGGCCCACGAGATCGTGGACATGCTCAACCGCACGTTCATCACCCCGATAGACCGCGAGGACATCTACGCGCTCGCCAATACCCTGGACGATATCCTGGACATGATCAATTCCATGTCCAACCGCATAAAGCTCTACAAGCTCAACACCAACGACGAGCATATGATCATGTTCGCGGACACTATAGACCAGAGCGCGCAGGCGCTGGCCAACGCGGTGAAGCACATGCACGACACCAAGCGCTCCCGCCGCGTGCTGGACTACTGCATAGAGGTCAACCGCCTGGAGAACATGGGCGACCAGCTGCGCGAGAAGGCCATCAGCCGCCTGTTCGACACCGAGAAGGACCCGATCATGGTCATAAAGTGGAAGGAGATCTACGAGGTGGCCGAGGGCACCCTGGACACCTGCGAGCACGTGGCGAAGGTCATAGAGGCGATACTCGTAAAACATGGATAACACTATGCTGGTGGTGGTGGGGCTGATCTCGCTGGCCCTGGTCTTCGACTTCCTGAACGGCTTCCACGACGCGGCCAACTCCATAGCCACCGCCGTGTCCACCAGGCTGTTCTCCCCCCGCCAGGCGGTGATCTGGGCCGCCTTCTTCAACGTGCTGGCCTTCCTTATCTTCAACCACGAGGTGGCCAAGACCATGGGCGCGGGCATCGTGGACCTCTCCGTCATGGACAACCACGTGGTGTTCGGCGCGCTGGCCGGCGCCTGCGGCTGGAACATCATCACCTGGTACTTCGGCCTGCCGTCGAGTTCGTCGCACGCGCTGATGGGCGGCCTGGCCGGCGCGGCGCTGGTGAAGGCCGGTCCCGGCTCGCTGGTGATCTCCGGCATAATGAAGACGGTGGCGTTCATCGTCATCTCGCCGCTCCTGGGCATGCTGCTCGGCGTTTTCATCGCGATGATCTGCTACAGGCTGTCCTTCCGCAGCACCCCCAGCGCGGTGAACCGCCGCTTCAAGGTCTTCCAGCTCTTCTCCTCCGCCGCCTACTGCGTAGGCCACGGCGGCAACGACGCGCAGAAGACGATGGGCCTGATCACCGGCCTGCTGATGAGCGCCGGCTACCAGAAGGGCGAGTTCGCGGTACACCCCTGGGTGGCCGCCATCTGTTACGGCGCGATGGGCCTCGGCACGCTGTTCGGCGGCTGGCGCATCGTGAAGACGATGGGTTCCAAGATCTCCAAGCTCAAGCACATAGACGGCTTCTCCGCCGAGTCCGCCGGCGCCGTGAGCCTGTACTTCGCCTCCGCCCACGGCATCCCCGTGAGCACTACGCACACGATAACCGGCGCCATCATGGGCGTGGGCACGATAAAGCGTTTCAGCGCGGTGAAATGGGGCGTGGCCGGCCAGATCGTGTGGGGCTGGGTACTGACCATCCCCGGCGCGGCGCTGATCTCGGCGCTGATGTACCAGGCCTCGGTGATGCTGTTCAGGTAGGTCCGCCCGGACAAGAAAAAAGAGCCGCCATTGGCGGCTCTTTTCATTTCCGGCGCAAGGCTAGCGGGCGGCGGCGCGTCCGGCCAGTATGCCGGAAGTCCAGGCGAAGTGCAGGTTGTAGCCGCCGGAATCCCCGTCCACGTCCAGCAGTTCGCCGGTTATGTAAAGCCCTTTCACTTTCCTGGAGGCGAAGGTGGCCGGGTCCACGCCGGCGGTATCGCAGCCGCCCGCCGAGACCATGGCCTCGGCGAAACCGAGCGTGCCCGTGACCTCCATGGGCAGGGCCTTGAGCGTAAGGCCGAAAGAATAGAGGGCCTCCTGTTCGGCCTGGCCGGTCAGCGCCTGCCAGTTTATCCCGGCGAGCCCGGCGCAGACCTTCATGACCTTCTCGTTATGGAGGCCGGCGGCGAAATGGGAGAAGGGCCTCTCGGCGAAGCGCTCGGCGCGCGCGGCGAGCAGGGCCTGCAGTTCATCGGCCTCCATGTCGGGCAAGAGGTCGGCTTCCGCCTGGAGCGGGCCTTCGGCGAGGGCTTCGGCCGCGGCGCGGCTCAGGTCGAGGGCGGCGGGGCCGGAGAGGCCGTAATCGGTGAACAGGATCTCGCCGCGGGCTTCCCAGCTGTCCCCGGACTGCGAAGAGAGCCTCAGCGCGGCCTCGAGCCGCACACCGTCCATCTCCTTCACGAAATCCTCGCGCACCTTGAGCGGGACTATGACAGGCCGCTGCGGGGATACGTCGTGGCCCAGTCCGCGGAGCAGTTCGGCGCCGCGGGCGGTGCCGCCTATCTGCGGATAGCAGGGGCCGCCGGCGGCCAGTACGACCTTGGAACAGCGCAGGACGGTCTTCTCGCCGCGCGCGCTTTTCTTGTCCCACTGGGGCGGGACCTTCTGCGCTTCCACCTCGAAGCCGTCGGCCGCCGGGCGCACGGAAAGGACCTCGGTGAGGGCGCGCAGCTGCGCGCCGCCGGAGGCCAGTTCGTTGACCAGCACGGCCACCACGTCCTGGGCCTTCATGGAACGCGGGAAGAGTTTGCCGTCCTCGCCCTCGGTCCACAGCAAGCCGAGTTCCTCGAAGAAGGCGGTTATCTTCTTCGGCGGGAGAGCGGTGAAGGTCTTTTTAAGGAAAGCCGCCGGGGCGCCGTGGTAATTGGCGGGGCCGACCTTGCGGTTGCTGAAATTGCATTTGCCGGCGCCGGTGGAAAGTATCTTGCGGCCGGGCATATGGTTCTTCTCGAGCACCAGCACCGAAGCCCCGGCCCGGCGCGCCTCTACGGCCGCCGCCAGCCCCGAAGCCCCCCCTCCCACCACTATCACGTCGAAATTGTTTTCCATAATACCTTAATAAGTCCGAGCGCGGGGCCTGGCATGGGGTCGGAACGCAAAACGCGCTCGGGCACACCGTGCCCTCGCTCCGCATTCGGCCGCGGCGCTTACGCAAGCCGCGGCCTCACGAGGGTTTTGCTAACCCGACCCCATGCCACCCGCGCGGGGTTAACCACTAGGATACAAAAAAAGAGCGCCCGGTTGGAGCCGGGCGCCCTTTTGCGTCGGAAGGTATTACACCCTGCCGGCGGAGCCCAGGACGTTGGTGTTCTTGTCCATGTACATCTTTATCAGTTCCTCGCGGGCCGGGCCCAGGTACTTGCGCGGGTCGAACTCGGCGGGCTTCTCCATGAAGACCTTGCGGATCACCGCGGTCATCACCAGGCGGCCGTCGGAGTCGATGTTGATCTTGCAGACCGCGGACTTCGCGGCCTTCCTGAGCTGCTCGGCCGGCACGCCGACGGCGTTGTCCATCTTGCCGCCGTACTTGTTGATCATGTCGATGTAGTCCGTCAGCACCGAGGAGGCGCCGTGCAGCACTATCGGGAAGCCGGGGATGCGCTTCTCGCACTGTTCCAGGATGTCGAAGCGCAGCGGCGGCACGCTCTCGCCGGGCTTCAGCTTGAACTTGTAGGCGCCGTGGCTGGTGCCTATCGAGATCGCCAGCGAGTCCACGCCGGTGCGCTTCACGAAGTCCTCCACCTGCGCCGGGTCGGTGTAGTGGGAGTGCTCGCTGTGCACCTCGTCCTCTATGCCGGCCAGCACGCCGAGCTCGCCCTCGACGGTCACGTCGAACTGGTGCGCGTACTCGACCACCTGCTTGGTCAGCTTTATGTTGTCCTCATAGCTCTTGCTGGAGCCGTCGATCATGACGGAGGAGAAGCCGTTGTCTATGCAGTTCTTGCACAGCTCGAAGGTGTCGCCGTGGTCCAGGTGCAGGGCCACCGGCACCGGGCCTTCCTTCATCTCCTTTATCATCTCCATCGCGCCGCGGCCCATCCACCTGAGCAGCGTGGCGTTCGCGTAGTCGCGCGCGCCCTTGGAGATCTGCAGTATCACCGGGGAGCGGGAGCGCACGCAGGCGGTCAGTATGGCCTGCAGCTGCTCCATGTTGTTGAAATTATAAGCCGGGACGGCGTAGCCGCCCTTCATCGCGTTCTTGAACATCTCGCGGGTGTTCACGAAACCGAGCTCTTTGTAAACTGCGTTCATTTACGTTGCCTCCGTTATACTGGATAAGGTTATTATATGAATTCGGCGGGCGGCTTGTGAACTTCAATCCCCCTCCCGAATTTGCTAGAATAATGAAATTACGCGGTTTCAGGCGGGTGTAGCTTCAGACACGAGAGGGGACAACGGAGGGAACCATGCAGACTCAGGAAAAACCGTACCTTACCGGCAGGACTTTCATGTTCAGCATCCACAAGGGGGAGGACCTGCTCCTGGCTATACAATATTTCTGCCACCACCACCAGGTGCGCTGCGGCCTCATCAACGCGATAGGCGCCGTCGAAAGGGCCACCTTCAGCGTCTATGACCAGAAGGCCAAGAAGTACGTGAAGATCAACATGGAGAAAGAGCTGGAGATACTCTCCCTCGTCGGCGACGTCAGCCTCTTCGACGACAAGCCGATGGTGCACGCGCACGCGACCTTCTCCGATATCGAGGGCAAGGCCTTCGGCGGCCACCTCGTGGCCGGCACCAAGGTGTTCAGCGCCGAGGTGTACATACAGGAGCTCACCGGCGACGTGAAGACCCGCAAGCTGGACAAGGCCACGCAGCTGCCGCTGTGGGCCAACCCGGTCTGCCTGAAGTAAAGGACTGGAACGAGGGAAGGGGCCCGGCGAGGGCCCCTTTCCATTTAAGGCGAAAATGACGAACACAGAAAAAACCGGGTTCAGGGCGGGCTTCGTACCTATAACGGGGCTGCCGAACGCCGGCAAGTCCACGCTGATGAACGCCCTGTGCGGCACCCGGCTGTCGATAATCTCCGACAAGCCGCAGACCACCAGGAACAACATCCTCGGCATACTCAACGCCTCGGACTTCCAGGCCGTCTTCGTCGACACGCCCGGCTTCCTGCGCGGCCGCAACCTTTTCGAGCGCAGCATGGCCGGCGCCATAAAGCGCGCCGCCGCCGAGGAAGGCGACCTCTGCATACTCATCGTCGAGCCCGGCCTCCCCCCCGCGGACAAGGTGCCGCTCTTCGACCCGCTCAAGATGGTGCGCTGCCCGCTTTACCTGGTGGTGAACAAACTGGACAAGGAGACCAACGGGGACCGCGCCAAGGCCGCGGTGGAATTCTATTCCAAGCTGCTGCCCGTGGCGCAGGTCTTCCATATCTCGGCCCTCAACGGCGGCGGTCTCAGGGAGCTGCGCGCCGGCATAAAGGCCGCGCTGCCGGAGCACCCCGCTTATTACCCGCAGGACCAGGTGACCGACCGCTGGGAGAAGTTCTACGCCGCCGAGATCATACGCGAGCAGATCTTCAAACTTTACAGCCAGGAAGTGCCTTATTCCTCCGCCGTGGAGATAGAGGTGTTCCGCGAGGAGCGCGGCCGCCCGGACCAGATACTGGCCGCCGTGCACGTGGCGCGCGCCGGCCAGAAGCCGATCATCATAGGCCGCGCCGGCTCGATGATAAAGCGCCTGCGCGAAGCCTCGCACAAGGCCCTGGAGGCTTTCCTGCAGCGCAAGGTGGAGCTCCACCTTACCGTTAAGGTGACGCCCGGCTGGCAGGACAACCAGCAGTTCCTCAAGGAGATCGGCTTCTATGACAAGAAGTAGGGAGGAGATCTTCCTATATTCCCTGTCGGCCTATACCGCCGCCTCGCTGTTGATCACGCTGCTGATACTGCTGGCCTCGCTGGCCGCCATGAGGTTCTTCTTCGCCGGGCTGTGCCTGGCGCTGGGAGCGCCGAAGGTGTACCTTATAAAGCCCCTGCTCTTCGACTCCTGCGGCTTCGCCGTAGCGGCGGCGCTCACGGGCGCCTTCCAGTACTTCGCGGTCAGCCTGTTCAGGTTCTGCGGCGCCGGCCGCGGAGCGCTCGCCTCGGCCGTGCTGTTCATGTCGGTGTTCTGCGGACTTTTCTTCTGGCGGGGCGCGCTCTACACCAGCCTCGGGGGCTACGCCTATTCCGGGCTGGCGGTCACGCTGGCCGCGCTGCTGGGCGGGCTCGAGGCCGTTTTCCTGGACAAGTCGGAGAACCCCTGGCCCCCGTCGACGGCCTCCTACTTCGGCTGATCAGGCCCAGACGCCCGGCACCTTGAACCCGCAGCCGCAGGTCCCCTTCCCCCCCAGCAGGTCCTTCCTTACCGAGAAGCCTTCGCGTTCCACGAGCGTCAGCCCGCAGGACGGGCAGACGGTGTCCTGGCCGTTCACGCCGGGGATATTCCCGCAGTACACGTAGCGCAGCCCTTTTGCCGCGGCGATATCACGCGCGCGCAGCAGCGTGCCGGCCGGCGTGGGAGGCACATCCGTCATAAGGTGGTCCGGGTGGAAGGCGGTGAGGTGCCAGGGAATGTCCGGAGAAAGCCCGGCGACGAAGCCGGCCATGGCGCCTATCTCCGCGTCGGAATCGTTGAAACCGGGGATCAGCAGCGTCACTATCTCCAGCCAGAAGCCGCTGTCTTTTATGGTCCTTATACCGTCCAGGACCTTGGAGAGCTCCGCGCCGCAGACCTTGCGGTATTTCCCGTCGTCGAAAGACTTGAGGTCGGCCTTCCAGAAGTCAAGGCGGGGCTTCAGGAAGGCGGCGGCCTCCGGCGTGGCGTAGCCGTTCGAGACGAAAGCCGTGCGCAGCCCTTTCTTCTTCGCCCCGTCGAAGACCTCGCCGGCCCACTCCGCGGTGATCAGCGGCTCGTTGTAGGTGGACACCAGCACCTTCGCCCCCGAGGCGGCAGCACCGGCGGCCAGGCTTTCCGCCGTGACGCGCAGGGCCCCGGCGGTCTCCGCCGCGGCCGCGTCGGAGATGGACCAGTTCTGGCAGAATTCGCAGCTGAAGTTGCAGCCGAACATGCCGAACGACATGGTCCTCGCCCCGGGCAGGACATGGAAGAAAGGCTTTTTCTCTATGGGATCGGGGGCCAGGCCGCTGACGTAGCCGCGCGGCGCCATCAGCCGTCCCCCGTCGTTGAAGCGCACCTTGCAGCGTCCGGCGCCGCCGGGCGCGGTGACGCAGCGATGGGCGCAGGCCAGGCAGCGCACCTTCCCGCCGCCCAGTTTTTCGCAAAGGGCGGCTTCCGCGGAGTATTCCCGCATAAAAGGCATTATCCCTCCGGCAGGCTCTGCTTGGGGGCTAGCACGCTGATGGCTGACGGCAGCGCCGTGAACTTTATCTTACCGTCCTGAGAATAGAAATCCTCGCCGTCCAGGTGGTACCAGGCGCCGGCGCCGCAGTCCAGCTCTATCGTGCGGCCCCTGAACGAGGAATAAAAAGGGTTGCGGTCCAGCCGCCCGTTGAACAGCGACGGCAGCGCCAGCGCCAGCCGGTGCAGCGGGGCCTTCTTTATTGAGACCAGGTCCAGCAGGCCGTCGTCGATATAGGCGCCGGGGGCGACCTTGGCGCCGCCGCCGTACTGCACGCCGTTCATCACGGCGTTGATCATGGCGGTAAGCTCCATCCGGCGGCCGTCCACCACGGCGGCCACGGGCGCGGGACGGTAGGCGAAGAGACGGCGGGCGGCGTGCAGCACGTAAGGCAGTATGCCGCGGCGCGAACCCATGGAGTTGAAATCGTGGGCGACCTCGGCGTCGAGGCCGGTGCCGGCGGCGATGAAGAACGGCCGGCCGTTGGCCAGGCCGGCGTCCACCTTGCGCGGGCTCCATTCGATCAGGCCCTTCAGGGCCAGGTCCAGGTCAAGCGGTATATAGAGGTTGCGGGCCAGCCCGTTGCCCGAGCCGCAGGGAAGTATGCCCAGCGTGGAGCCGGTGTTCAGCAGCGGGATGGCGGTCTCGCGTATGGTGCCGTCGCCGCCGGCGGCCACTATGCACCTGAAGCCGGCCAGGCGCGCGCGCGCCGAGAGCTCGGAGGCGTGTTCGCGGGCGCGCGTGAACTCTATCTCGCAGCGCAGCTTGCGCCCGGCGAAGAAGCGTTCTATGCGGGCCTTTATGTCGCCGTGCCGCAGCCCGGCGTTGGGGTTGATGATGAAGAAATAGGACATGCTATTCCACGGCGCTCAGGCCGGTGGCCCACGCGGCCTTGTCGCCGGTGGCCTTTATCCCCACCAGCGAGTTGCCGGCGTCCGCGCGGCCCCGGCCGCAGCGGAAATGGACCTTGTAGACGTAGCCTATGCGCAGGTCCGGCTTGTCGCCGAGGACTTCGTCGTCGTCGACGTAGAGGTAGTCTATCTTCTTGTCCGGGCCGGTGTAGACGAAGTTGAGGCGCCAGCCGCGCTGCGAGCGCTTGGCGGTGATCATCTGCAGCTCCATCTCCAGCTCCCGGCCGTCGTAGTCGGCGGGCCGCCTGAAGAACTTGTCATCGGAGTCCCGCAGGACCGGTTCCCTGGCCGGCTGGTCCTCGCCGGGCTTGTCCCCGGCCTCTATCACCAGCGGCTCCCCGCCGTTATCGCGCCCGGCGGCAGGGCGGGCGGCGCGGACCGGGGCGGCCGGAACTTCCTCCTCGTCGTCCGCGGCCGCGGTATCGTCGGCGGCAGGCTCGGCTTCGGCGGCCTCGTCACCGCCTTCGGAAGGTTGTACGCCCGCCGGGCGGTAGGCGGACCGGTACTCGGCCTTGGGGGCCGGGTAGAAACGGTCCTTGACTATGAAGCCGAGGACTATCCCTATCAGGAAAAGCAGGAGCGTGTTTATGAAGCGCAGGCGGAAAAAGTTCATTTATCCTCTGATTTTATAATATTTGCCCGCGAATATTGTATATTAACCAGCGGAGGGACACATGAGGAACATTTTGATCTGCGCTATGATGGCGCTGGCACAGGCGGCGGCCGCCGCCGGGACCGGTTGCGTATACGACCTCAGGGGCGACGTTTCGCTGCGCCAGCCCGGCGGGGACTGGCAGAAGGCCAGAAAAGGTTCGCCCGTGGAAGAAGGCACCGGTTTGCGCACCGGAGCCGGGGCGTGGTGCGAGCTGCTTTTCAAGGACGGAACTTTCATAAAACTGGAGGAAGGTTCCGAGGCCGCGGCCCTGACGCTGAAGGCCGACGCCGAAAGCCGCGTGTTCGATTTTTCCTTCCTGAAGGGCAAGGCCCTGTGGATGGCCGCGAAAGTGAAGAAAGCCCTGTCCAAGTTCACGGTGCGCACCCCGGCCGCCGTCTGCGCGGTGCGCGGCACGGACTTCTCGATACAGGTCTCCACGTCGGGCGAGGCGCTGGTGGGCCTTTTCGACGGCAAGGTGGCGCTGACTAACGACGGAGGCGAGAAGGAACTGCTGGCCGGCGGCGAGGCCGAGGGCGCGCCGGGCTCGCTGGCCGTGCAGGCCAGGCTCTCGCGCCTGATGCAGGCCGAGCAGCGGCGCTACGCCAAGGTGAAGGGCCGCGTGGAGCGGCTGCGCGCCAGGCTGGCCGCGCGGGAGGATTTCATAGACGATTACATGAACAGGCAGCGCAAGGCGCTGGACGACATGGACTCCCGCCGGGCCGGGAAACTGAAAGGGCGCCGCTAGCCCGTAAAAAAGGCCGGGCTTGCCCGGCCTTTTCTTTTCCCCCCGCGCCTTTATTCCAACTCGGCGTCCAGGTCGTAGGAGGAGGTGCGGTTCACCTTCAGAGGTTTCTTCGATGCCTTCATCAGCAGCTGCGAAAGGTCCGCGGCCCCGCCCTTATGCATGGCCACGTCCAGCACGGCGGTACCGCCGCTGAAGCTGCGCACCCACGAGGCCCTGACGGCCGGGATGTTGCGCAGCACCTTCGTGAACTCGCTGAGGTCGTTGATGGTCTTCACGCCGGCCAGGTTCAGCCGCACTATGGACTTCTCCCTGAGCGATTTGAGGATGCGGTCCTTGAGAGGATCGGCGGCCTTCTTGGCGGCGTTGATGATGGAAGCCCTCGCGGCGGCGGCGTCGTTGAGATCTATGCCGCCGGCGGCCTCCTGCACGGAGGCCAGGGTCTCCTGCGAGCCCTGCTTCACGGCGGACAGCGACACCCCGGCGCGGTACGACACGAAGCCGCCCAGGCCCTCGCGGGTGTTGAACGACGAGGAAGCCTCGCCTTTCACCAGTATGTCGGCCTTGTCCTTGTCGCCGGTGAGGAAGCCCGCCTCCACCAAGCGGTTCTTCAGCTCGAGCTCGGCGTAGGAGGTCTGTTTCCCCTCCTCGCCCGCGGACTCCTTTATGTCGAAGCCGACCACCGGGTTGCCGAGCTTCTGCGGCTCGGTCTCCAGCGTGCGGAGCTTCGCGGAGAGGTCTTCCTTGCGGACGTGCGCGCGTATGCGGGTCTTGCAGAACTCGCCGTCGCGCCACTCCTTCAAGGTCTCGTACTTCTCGATATAGCCTTCGCTCTGCGAGGTGATGTTCTCGTCTATCAGCACCGACTTGGACACCATCGCGTCCTGCGACACGTAGACGCCGACCACCAGCCCGAGTGCGTTCTTCATCGCCTCGTGCAGCGCGGTCTTCCTGGCGCCCTCGACGTCGCCGTTCACCACCGGCGACATGCCTTCAGCCTCCACGACCTCGGTCTCGAAGGCGGGGTTCACCGAGCTCTTCCGGTTGCCGGAACAGCCGACGGCGGCCACCAGGGCCGCCGCCATCAGCAGATGCGAGAAGCGTTTCATGGAGCGCTTCTATTCGGCTATCTTCACGCCGGCGTCCTTCAGGGCCTTCTTCGGCAGGCGCAGCACCACCACGCAGCCGTCGTCGGAGGTCCACTCGGTGCGCACCACCTGGGCGCCCTTTATCACGGCGTCGATCTTGGTGGCCAGCACGGAATCGGTCTCTATCGCCTTCTCCACGGTTATGCCGCCTTCCAGGTTGACGCCCTTTATGAAGGAGAGCATGTTGTACTGGGCGTTGACTATGGAGGCGTTGCGGGAGGTGGCCATGCGCTGGGTCTTGTTCTCCAGCGTCTGGTCGGCGGCGCCTATGCCGCGGGCGAAGATGTAGTTCTTGGTTATGCCTTCCTCCACCCACTCGCGCTCTATCTCACCGGAGCTGGAAACGGTGCCCTTCTCGGGGGACGACGAGCAGCCGGCGGCTATCAGCGCCACGGCGGCGACAAAAAGTGCTTTTTTCATTGTGTTTTTCCTCCTAGAACCCTATCGTGCAGATTGTATAAACAAAACCATGCGGTGTCAATTTAACTTAAGGCACTCAGTATATCCAGAAGAAATCGCTGTCCTTCTTCTTCTCCGCGGGGGCGGCCGGCTTGCGCTTCGCCGGGACGGCCTTTGCGGGCGCGGCCTTCCTGGGTTTTTCCTCGCCGGCGTCGCGGTACTTGACCTTCTTCCTGTACTCCTTCACGGTCACGCCGCTGAACCGGTACGAGAAGGCCAGCTGCGAGGCATTGTACACCTCGGAGCCCATGCCGGTGGCGAAATCGAGCGACATGTCGCCGTAGCGCAGGCCGAAACCCATCGTCATGCCGGTATTGTCCTCGGCGCCGCGGTAGCCGAGGCGCAGGCAGAACATCTGCTGGAAGCGGTACTCCAGGCCGAGGCGCAGGCTCTTCAGGGATTCTTCGGTGTAGAACACGCCGTCGGCGGCCAGCAGTATGGACTGGTCCATCACGGTGGGGCGGTCCCACGCCAGCCCGACGCGCAGCGTGGACGGCAGCGGCGTGGTCTCGGTGCCGTACTTGAGGCCGCCGCCGTAATTCGCCACCGAGGCGCCCAGCGAAAGGCCGGTGTTGCGCTCTGCCAGCAGCCAGCCGGCGTCGAAAGCTAAAGTCGAGGGCGGCTTCTTGTCCTCCAGCAGCGTGGAGCGCAGGTACTTCACGTTGGCGCCCAGGTACTGGTCGAACTTCGCGTCGAAACCCTCGAGGTTCGCCTCGCCGGAATAGACCTTCTCGCCGTAGCCCAGCCCCAGCGCCAGGTCCTTCTGCGCCTCCAGGCTGCTGGACACTATGGAACCGTCGGCGGAGATGAAGCGGTAATTGAACTTGCCGGCGTCGGCCAGCATCAGCGACAGCGCGGCGGACGGTTTCTCCAGCCCGGCGAGGCCGATGAAAGGCAGCGGCATGCCGAAGGCGAGGTGCTGCGTCGTGGCGTCGTCGAAGCCGCTCTGGTACATGGCCGAGGCCTCGGGGACGTAAAGCCTGCCGAGACCGGCGGGGTTGTACTCGGCCGTGTAGATGTCGTCGGCCACCGCGGTGAAGGCGCCGCCCATGCCGGCCGCCCGCGGGCTCATGTCGGACTTGAGGGCCTGCATGCCGGCGGAGCCGGGGCCGCCGGCGGCCGCGGGCAGGACGCAGCCCAGCAGCAGCGCGGCTGCGAAGGCCAGTTTGCGGTCGGTTTTGGTGTTCATACGCTTTGCCGCCGGGTCACCTGACCACGGCTATCTTGTCGAGCTTGTCCAGGCCCGGCCCCTTTATCTTGACGAAATAGATGCCGCTGGCGGCCTTGCCGCCGGTGGAGTTGGTGCCGTCCCACTCGTAGGTGCTCTTGCCGGAGGCGACCGGCCCGTCGTAGACGGTCTTCACCAGCGCGCCGGTCTGGGTGTAGACCTTTATGGCCAGCGAGCCGGAGGCCTGCAGTTCGCACTTTATCAGCGCCGAACTGCCGCCGGAGATGATGTTGTTGTAGGCCGTGGCCGCGGACCTGTTGGCCGTCAGGTTGATGGCGCCCGACACGCCCAGCGACAGCACGTTGCCGAGGTGGTTGCGGCCGAATACCTCCAGGTACACGGTGCCCACGCCGGGATAGCGGGCAGCGAAGCCGGGCTGCAGCCGCACACGGCCGCTTATGATCGCGCGGTCCAGCGAGTCGGTCGCCGTGGAGAAGGAATGGTCCACGGGCTGGAGGTAGGAACTTGATACGCTGGTCTTCGTGAGCTCTATGGGCTCGTAGTTGTGGTCCCTGAGCTGCGCGTACTCGAACACGGTCTCGGCGCCGGTCAGCGTGGAGGAGGACGGCGAGCCGGTCATCGCGAAGAGCGAGTAGGGCACGTCGAAGCTGATCTCGTCGTTGTCGTAGAGCGCGCTGTACATCCGCGCGGAAGCGCTGCCCTTCGGCGTGCGGGAGAGGGTCAGCGTGTAAGGAGAGAGCGAGTTCACGTCGGAATTGCCGTAATACTTGTTGGGACCGCCGGCCACCACCAGGTAGTAGCGGCCGCCGCCCGTGGGCACGGAATAGGTCAGGGTCACCGACGGTTCGGTGGTCAGGCAGTCGCCGGAGTCCGGGCAGTAGCCGGTGTACGTGTTGTAGATCGCCGGTACGGCCTCGGTCACGTAGTTGCGGTCCGCGTCGAACAGGAACAGGGCGTAATCCTTATAGGTATTCTCCGCGGTGCCGGCCGGGAGGTCCAGTTTCGCCGCGAAGCTGCCCTCGGCCAGCGGCAGGGAATAGTAGTCCACGTCGCCCAGCGGGTAAATGGTGGCCGAAAGCGATGTGACCGCCGAGGCGTCATACGAGCATTCCGGGCCGTTGTTGTTGTCGCATAACGGCGAGTAACCGCTCGTCTCGTACTGGTCCCCCCCGCCCAGCGCGGCGCCTATGCCGTGGTCGGAGAAAGCCGTGGTGATCTTGGTGCGCATCGCGGCGGTGCAGCCGGAATAGTTCGGATTGGAGGCGTCGCCCAGCTGCGAGCAGGCGTCCAGCATGGCGTCGCGGTAGTTGGAGAAGTTGTCCGGGAAGTAGAACAGGGCCGCGAAAGCCAGCACGTCGGCCGCGTTCCGGCCGCTGAAGCGGCCGGTGGCGAAATTGCCGAGGTAGTAAGGGCCGGCGGGGTTGCCCAGTTCGTAGAGGGACTGGGAAAGTATCAGGCCGTCCTCGTGCACCTCGCCGTACCAGTCGCCGGGCATCACGCGGGAGGTCGTGGGGTTATTGCTGCCGGAGATGTCGCGGGAACTGGCCTCGCCGTAGCCTATGAAGTTGCCCAGGACGGTCTGCGTCGTGTAACCCTCGCGCCAGAAGGACGCCAGGGAGAAGTAGTCCGACAGACCTTCGCTGATGGCGCCGAACTCGCCGAAGTTGATCATCGGGTATATGCGGTTTATCACCAGGTGAATATACTCGTGCCGGACGATGGTCCCGTCCAGCGCGAAGGAGCGGTAACGGTTGTCGGTGGACCAGTCCAGCGGGCCGTCGCCCAGCATGATATTGTCATGCTCCAGGTCGTAGAAAGCGTTAAGCATGCCGCCGCAGTCGGTGCCGCAGCTCTGTCCCATCTTGTCGGCGTTGCCGTGGGCGTGCACCATAACGGTTACCTGCTTGGACAGATCGGCGGCCGGTGTGCCGTCGGTGTCCAGGTTTATGGGGTCGAAGAAGCGGTGCATCGAATTGAGGTGGTAGAAGGCATTCACCTCGGACAGCGCGTTGGCGGTTCCCAGCGTGGTGTCCATGTAGACGCCGGCGGTGCTGGTGGACCAGACCACCGAGCCTGTGGTGTTGTTCGTGACCAGCGGGCTGTTGGTGAGCACGAGGTAGCTGGAGATATCGACTGTGAAACCATCGTATACCCCGGAAGCGTCGCTCTCCAGCGTCACGGTGTAGGAGGGACTCTCGACCGAGGCGCCGTAGAAGGACGCGGTGCGGGCGCCCGTATAGGCGCCGGCCACGGAAGTCACGCCGTCCTTCTGGTATTTGACATATGCCTGGTCCGGGTCGGTTACGCCGCCGCTTATATCCATCTCGCCGACCTTGAAGGAAGAGAAGCGCGGCATGGCCTTGGCGAACCTGTAGCCGCTGGAAGACCATGTGTCGGCGATAGAGACGTTATAACTGTACGAAGATGAATTCGAGTACGGATGCGGCGTTTGAACCTGTGTGGCCAGTGGCATCCATGTGCCGCCGCCGTTGTCGTAATGGGCGCTGGCGCCGCGGAAATTGGTGACGTTGAAGTACGGGCCCTTGAGCGACGAGAACATCTTGCCGTTCGTCTGCGTGCAGTAGTCGCCGTAGGCGCTGGTCACCGTTGAGCTGGAATAGTCGCCCACCCAGACGTACTGGTCGCGCAGCGACTTCTTCACAGGCCTGGACCAGTTCTCCTCGAGGATGTATATGCTGTTGGAATCGTAGGCCGGCAGCGGCGAGACCGCGTACACCGTAGCCGACGACGAACCCACGGTGTTCCAGGAAATTGGCGAACCGGGGCAGGCGGCGTAACGGAGGTCGTCGTAGCGGAACAGCACGGCGCCGTCGGCGGCGTCCACGTAGTACACCCAGAGGCCGCTGGCGGAACGGCCGCGCAGCTTCCAGGCCAGCTTCATGGAACCGGAAGTTTCGTCCGGGTATATCACCAGTTCCGACTTCGGGAAGTTTATCTGCTCGCCGAGGTGGGACATCGCCGCGGCTTTCGCGGCGGCTGCGCCAACGGCCGGGACGGTGTTCACGTCTATCGACGGGTCGAAACGGCCCTGGTAACCGGTGACGGAACCGGCCGACGTGACGTGCACCCTGGCGTAGGAGAACTCCACCGGTATTCCTTTATAATACTGCTGGTACTGCACATGGGTCACGCCGAGGAAGCTCTTCTTGAGGGCCAGGCGGAGCGACTCGGTGGAGACGTTCAGCAGGTCCTTGTTGTCCTGCAGGAAGGAAACGGCGGCCTGTTCCGGGGCGCCGGAATAGCGCGCGGTGCGGCCGCCGGTCAGGGCCTCGGGCAGGCCGGTGGCCGCGCTGTAGCGGACCTTCCAGCCGGAGCCCTGCTTCGCGGCGAACTTCGAGAAAGCGGCGCGGGACTTCGCCGAAGGGGCATTCTTCACGGCGCGTATGGAATCGGCGAGAGGCGAGACCTTCTGAGCCCTGCGCTGCGCGGCGCGCAGTTCCCCTTCCGCCGAGAACAGCAGCAGGGGCAGTGAGACCAGCAGCAGGAGTTTCCTTATATCCATATTATTTTTTCGAGAAGCGCCTGAGCACCTGCAGCGCCGAGGAAAGTTTCACGTGCACGTTGGCGTCGGCGAGCCCCTGCTGCAGCAGCGGGGCGGCCTCGTCGTCGGGGAAGAAGGAGATCACGTCCAGCGCCTCCAGCTGCACCTCCTGGCGCACGGAGAGCAGCGCTGCCCCGGCGGTCTTGACGTCAGGCGCGGCGCCGGAGCGCATCAGCCCCTTCTGCGCCGTCATCTTGAGCCTCAGGTCGGAGGCCTGGTCGTCGGCCACGGCCATCAGCCGGGCGCGGGCCTTCTGCGACCTGAGCCCGCTGAGCGCGGCCACGGCCTTGTACTTTATCGTGGGGTTGGCGTCCTCGGAAAGTTTAAGCAGCTGTTCCTCGGCCTCCTTGGCCGCGGGGTTGCAGGCCAGCGCGTCCAGCAGCGCCATCTTGACGCGCACCGTGGTCTCGGCGGACAGCGCGTCCTTCAGGGCCCCGGCGGCCTCGGCGGGGCAGATGCGGCCCAGCACGGAGGCGCCCTCGTAACGCACCGCCTCGTCCTCGGAGGCCAGGGCGTCGGTGAACTGGGCCAGTTCCTCGGCGCGGCCCAGGCGCGCCAGTTCGCGCGCGGCGGCGTCGCGAATGGTGCCCGAGACGTCGTTCTTCAGTTTGTAAAGCAGCTCGGAGGATTTCTCCCCCTTCATCCAGGCCAGGGCCTCTATGGCCTTCTCGCGGATCTTGTTCTGCGAGATCACCTTGAGCTCCACCAGCGGGGAATTGGCCACCGGCCCCTGCGCCGGGGCGTCGTTGATTATCGCGAAGACGGTCCTGAGCCCGGAGGGGTTGCCCAGTTCCCACAGCGAGCGGGAGGCCGCTATGCGCACGTACTTGTCGCGGTCAGAGAGCATGGTCTTGAGCATCGGCACCGCGGCGGGGTTGCCGGCGTAGCCCAGCACCTCGGCGGCGCGGGCCCTGACGTCGGAATCGTCGTTCTTCAGCTGCGAGACCACGGTCTCCAGGGCCCTGCGGCCCAGTTCGGCGCGGGAGGGAACGGCCGAAGCCGCCGCGGGCGCGGCGGACCCGGGAACGGGCGCGGGCGCGGCCGCGTGGGCGGCGGCCAGCGTCAGGGACAGCAGAACATGGAGCGCGGACATATAAAGATTGTACTTTACCCTGTTTACGGCGCGGTTAAATTTTGATTACAAATAGGTTACGCGGCCGGGCCCTGAAAAACTTTGCCCCCAAGAGGAGTCGAACCTCTAACCTACTGCTCCGAAGGCAGCCGCTCTATCCAGTTGAGCTATGGGGGCGGTTGTGGAACTGCCGCGTATTATTATAGAATTTATTGAGCCGTAGTCATAATCGCGGCGGATTTTACCCCAAGAACTTCAAGGAGTCTACAATGGGCGGACATTCTCACTGGGCCGGTATAAAGCACAAGAAGGCGATCACTGACGCCAAAAGAGGCAAGGTCTGGACGAAGATCATAAAAGAGATCTCCATCGCCGCCCGCACCGGCGGCGGCAAGCCCGAGGATAACCCCCGCCTGCGCAAGGCCATTGAGGACGCCAAGGCCAACAACATGCCGCTCGACAACGTCAAGCGCGCCGTCGCCCGCGGCACCGGCGCGGAGCCCGGCGTCACCTACGAGGAGATCACCTACGAGGGCTACGGCCCCGGCGGCATAGCCGTCATCATCAACGTCACCACCGACAGCAAGAACCGCGCCGCCAGCGAGATCCGCAAGATCCTCGACAACCACGGCGGCAACATGGGCTCGGCCGGCTGCGTGGGCTGGATGTTCGAGCAGAAGGGCTACATCACCGTCGCCAAGGAGACCGCCAAGGAGGACGACCTGATGTCGCTGGCGCTCGAGATAGGCGCCGAGGATTTCCGCTCCCCCGACGACAGCTCCGAATACGAGATAGTCACCGCCCCGCAGGATTTCGACTCGGTGAAGGCCAAGCTCGAGGAGAAGAAAATAACCCTCTCCGCGGCCGAGGTCACGATGCTCCCGAAGAACTCCGTCAACATCGGCGAGGACAAGGCCCAGCAGGTGCTGGACCTGATGGAGGAACTGGAGGACCACGACGACGTGCAGAAGGTCTATTCCAACTTCAACATCCCGGACTCGGTGATGGCGAAGCTGGGATCAGCGGCCTGAACCGCGCAGCCCGGAGGCCGCGTCAGCGGCCTCCGGCCTTTTATACTCCATGAGGATACTCGGCATAGACCCCGGCCTGGACCGGACCGGCTGGGCGGTGTTGGACAAGGACGGCGCGGCCCCCCCGCGCCTGGCCTCCTCCGGCCTGATCCACACGCCCAAGGGCATGGCGCTGGAGAAGCGCCTGGCCGCCATCTACGACGAGCTTTCCGCGCTGATCCGCGAACACGCCCCGGCCGAGGTCGCCATAGAGGAGGTCTTCTTCTCCAAGCGCGCCGACACGCAGGCCAACACCACGCACGCGCGCGGCGTCATACTGCTGGCCTGCGAGAAGTCCTCGCTGCCGATACACCCCTACAACCCGCGCGTTATCAAGAAGACCGTCTCGGGCAACGGCAACGCCGAGAAGCGCCAGATGCAGCGCGTGGTCCAGATCACCCTTAACCTTGCCGCGGTGCCCGAGCCCGACGACGTCGCCGACGCGATGGCCGCCGCGCTCTGCCACCTGCGGCTCGCGCCCTTCGCGCGGGCGATGGCCGCGGCGAAGGCCCTGGAGGCCCGGCGATGATAGCTTACCTGCGCGGCCGCGTGGTCCTGAAGAACGACGAGAGCGCCGTTATAGAGACCGGCGGCGTGGGCTACGAGGTGTTCCTCTGCGCGCCGTCGCTGGAGGCCATCGGTCCCGAGGGCGGCACGGCGGAGCTCTTTATCGCCGAGTCCATAAGCATGTACGGCGGCACCGCGCTCTACGGCTTCCGCAGCCGCGACGAGCAGCGGCTCTTCGACCTGTTCCGCGACGCCGTGCCCAATACCGGCGCGAAGAAGGCCATGGACTACCTCGGCAAGGCCGTCCGCTCGATGAACGATTTCACCTCCGCCGTGTCGGCGAAGGACCCCAAGCGCCTCACCGCCATCTTCGGCTTCACGGCGAAGACGGCCGAGAAACTGATAACCGCGCTGAAGGACAAACTGCCGGAGGCGGCCGCAGCCGGGACTTCGCTCCCGCAGGGCGGCGCCTACATGCAGGCGATGAACGCGCTGACCGCGCTGGGCTTCCGCGCCGGCGAGGCCAGGGCGGCGCTGGAGGAGGCGGCCGAGGAGGCCGGCCCGGGCGCCGCGGCCGAGGCCATCATACGCCTGGCGCTGAAGAGGCTTTCCCCCAAGTAAACTATGCCGAAGAACGAGGATATACTTTCAGCCCGCCCGGCGGCCGACGAGACCGCCAAGATGGAGTCCGCGCTGCGCCCCAACTCGCTCGACGAGTTCGTCGGCCAGCCCAGGCTCAAGGAGAACCTGAAGGTCTTCATACAGGCGGCGCGCACCCGCCGCGAGCCGCTGGACCACTGCCTCTTCTATTCCCCCCCGGGCCTCGGCAAGACCACGCTGTCGCACATACTCGCCCGCGAGATGGGCGTGAACATAAAGGTCACCTCCGGCCCCGTGCTATCGAAGCCCGGCGACCTGGCGGCTATGCTCACCACCGAGCTGGCCGAGGGCGACATCCTTTTCATCGACGAGATACACCGCCTGAACGCGGCGGTGGAAGAGGCGCTGTACCCGGTGATGGAGGACTTCCTGTTCTTCATCAACACCGGCCAGGGCCCGGGCGCCACCACGCTCAAGCT
>ERZ1645187.953-NODE-953-length-27572-cov-159.030999_pt1 | contig 27572 bp, 27 predicted proteins | sample MGYA00575352_ERZ1645187 | MGnify/ENA primary metagenome ERZ1645187 (study PRJEB40837, sample SAMN11349314) | freshwater sediment metagenome | isolation source: river sediment | host: Sediment | place: India: Wazaribad , New Delhi | collected 2017-02-21 ...
CACCGAGCAGGTGGCGTGGCGGACGATCTTGGCGGCGTTGGAGCCGAGCAGGTAGGTCGACATCTGCGGGCGGTGCGAGGTGACGACGATGAGGTCGACGGCGCTCTCCTTCGATTCGTCGATCACCTCGTGATAGACCGAGCCGGTGCGCAGCTTGACCGAGAACCGGTCGGGCTTCAGCCCGGCGGCGGTGCCGAGAGCGTGGATGCGGGTCTCGGTCTCCTTCTCGAAGCCGGCCTCGAAGTCGGCGGGGAGAAATTCCGAAACGTAGCCGTTCATCACCGGCAGGACACCGACGAGGAGAACGTGACCGTTCGACTGCATGGCGAGATTGGCGGCGGCGGCGACGGCCGGCTTGGCGAAGTCCATCTCGTTGGGGTCGACCGGTACCAGGATCTTGGTGAACATCTCGTGCCCTCCTCGTCGCCTCGTCGCGGCTCGTCCCGGCGACGGAAGCGCCGTGTGTTCAGTGAAATTCCTGTTGCGACTCTAGGCTTCGACCAAAGTTGCGCATTGAGCGAGGTCAAGCAAGAGGGAGGCCGGCGCTGCGGGGCTCCCCTGCTTCAGGTGGAGGCCTCGGGTTTCGCCGTCGCAGTCGGCCGGGCGAGTTCGCTCACCATGTCGCCGAGGGCGGGACGGGGGAGCGCCACCCAGGGCATCGGTCGGACGATCTCGAGCGCGGCGAGGCCGAGGCGGGCGGTCAGGAGTCCGTTGACCACGCCTTCGCCGAGGCGGGCGGAAAGACGAGCGGCGAGCCCCTGGCCGACGAGCTGCTGCACCAGCGTGTCGCCGAGCGCCATGCCGCCGGTGATGCCGAGATGGGTGAGGATGCGGCCGAGCAGCTTGAGGAAGCCGACGGTGCCGGGCCGGCCGCCGTAGAGATCGGCGAGGGCGCGGGCGAGGCGCAGGTTCTCCCAGGCGACATAGGTGATGTCGACGATCGCGCGGGGTGAGATGGCGGTGACCACCGAGACACGTTTGGCCGCCTCCAGGATCAGGCTGCGGGCGGTGGCGTCGAGCGGGCCCATCAGCTCGCGTTCGGCGAGGGCGAGGAGATCGCGGCCCTCGATCACCTCGGCGCGGTGAGCGGCGAGGGCGGTACGGGACCGCGCGCTCTCGGGGCGCGCGGCTGCGAGCCGGTCGAGGTCCGCGACCAGGGCGGGGGCGGCGGCGCGATCGTCGTTGGTCACCGCGAGGGCGACACGGGCGCGCAGGTGCTCGACCCTGGCCAACCGCAGCGTACCGGCGACTTCGCGGATCACCAGGGCGAGGAGGGCGAGGACGGCGAGGCCGAGGAGGCCGATGCCGGTCCAGCCGAGCCAGGTGGCGCGGGCCCACAGGTCGGAGATCAGGCGATCGAGGGCGAGGCCGAGGGCGAGCGACACGAGGCCACCGACAGCGGCGAGGAAGATCGTCTTCCAGGGAAAGCGGCGGGCGGGCGCCGGCATCGCCGGCTCGACGATGTCGTGCGGCTCGTCGGCGGGGGTGACGACGGTGCGGGTGCCCAGGGGGGCGTCACTCTCCGGCGTGGCGAGATGGACGCCCGGAGCATCGATGCGGAAGGCGCGGGGCCGGCGAGGGGCATCGGTCATGTCAGCCGGTCTCCGAGGAGGAACTCGAGCGTGCGGTCGAGGCGGATGTGGGGCAGCGACAGGGTGAAGCCCTCGGCGGTCTTCTCGAGTCGGGGCGGCCGGAAGCGGACGAACTCGACCACCGGTTCCTCATGTTCCGATTCCGATTCGGGTGGTGAAACCTCGGGACGAGAGTCCGCCGACCGTGGTGAAGCGGTTGATCGGGAATCGGAATTCGCTCGGACTTCAGGTGATGAATCCACCGCTTCGCGCAACTTCGCCGCCGGCGGGAAAAGTGATTCCGGATCTTCCGGCAAATCTCCGGGAAACAAGGCGAATTCGGCGTTCGGATCGAGTTTCTCGCCGTCCAGGGTCTCGCCGGGCAGGGGTGCGCCGAGGATGGCGGGGAGCTTCTCGCCGTCGTGGTCGACCATCGCCTCGCGGGTGGCGCGGACGGCGGCGAGCGCCACCACGTCGACCTCGGCGCCGGCGAAGGTGGCGCGCGCCATGGCGTCGCCGACGAGGCGGCGCAGGATCTTCTCCAGCCGGTCGTGGGAGGAGCGGTGAAGGTGATCGGCCTTGGTGGCGGCGAAGACGATGCGGTCGATGCGCCGGGTCAGGATCGAGGCGAGCCAGGAGGTCCGGCCGGGGCGGAAGCAGGCGAGGATGTCGCCCAGCGCCTCGGCGAGATCGGCGACCGCGCCGGGGCCGGCGTTGAGTGCCTGGAGCGCGTCGACCAGCACGATCTGGCGGTCGAGGCGAACGAAGTGCTCGGTGAAGAAGGGGCGGACGACCTTCTCCTTGTAGCCCTCGTAGTGGCGCTCCATCATCGCTGCGAGCGATTTCGACACTCCCTCACCCCCGGGGGGGAGCGGCGCGAAGGTGACGGCCGGCGTGCCCTCGTGGTCGCCCGGCATGAGGAAGCGGCCGGGGGGGAGCGCCGAGAGTGCATGTTCGTCGGCGCGGGCGGCGCGCAGATAGTCGGTGAAGAGGGCGGCGAGGTCGCGCACCTTCGCTTCGTCCTCGGGGCCGGCGGGATCGGTGGCGGCGGTGGCGGCGAGCCAGGGACCGGCGATCGCGGCATGAGCCGGCCGACGGGCGCGAGCGAGGGTTTCGGCCGACCATTCAGCATAGGACTTGGCGAGCAGCGGCAGGTCGAGCAGCCATTCGCCGGGATAGTCGACGATGTCGAGATGCAGTCGGCCGCGGCCGAAGGCACGGGCGAAGAGCGAGGTGCTCTCGAACTCGAGGGTGAGGCGCAGCTCGGCGACGCGGCGGGTGGAGGAAGGCCACAGGCGTTCCTCGACCAGCGTCCTCACATGGTTCTCGTAGTCGAAGCGTGCCACGTCGACGTCGGGCTGGGGGTCGAGACGGGCGGTGGAGATGCGGCCGCGGGCGGCGGCGGCGAACAGCGGCAGGCGGCCGCCGTGCAGCAGATTGTGGACGAGGGCGGTGATGAACACCGTCTTGCCGGCCCGCGAAAGGCCGGTGACGCCGAGGCGCAACGTCGGGGTCGCCAGGCCCATGGCGAAGTCGCCGGCGTTGGCGAGCGCGGTACGGGCCTGATCGAGGAAGGTGAGGGACGGCGGAGTGGGGGTGGGCATCGGGGGGCCTCGGCGGCGGGACCACCCCCATGTAGGCATCGTGGGGGCCTGTCGCCAAGGGCGGACGTGGCGCGGCTCACGCCTCTTCGTCGTCGGCGCGGATCTCGACCAGCTTGCGGCCGCGCGGGCGCAGGAAGGCGACGGCCCTGCCGGTCTTGGGCTCGATGTCGACCCATTTCATCGCCGGGAAATCGATGACCACGAGGCCGGCGGTGGGGAATTTGGCGGCGAGGCTCTCGAGGATCGTCGCCGGGCCATCGCCGAGGAGCGCGAGAGCCGTCTCCTGGACGCCCGGGTTGTGGCCGATCACCATGAGGGTGGCGACGTTGCCGCCGTGAGCGCGGATCTGATCGATGGTGCGGTCCTCCCCGGCGAAATAGAGATCGCGGGTGAGCCGAATATCGATGTCGCCGTCGAGATGCGGCAGCATCCCGGCGAGCGTCTCGCGGGCGCGGCGGGCGGATGACGAGAGAATCCGGTCGGGGGCGAGGCCGTGGGCGGCGATGTGGCTGCCCATCACCGGCGCGGCCATCCGGCCACGGGCATTGAGAGGCCGGTCGAAATCGTCGGCGGACGTGTCGTCCCAGGACGACTTGGCATGGCGCAACAGCAGCAGGCGGGGCATCGACGTCGTCTCTCGCTGGGATCGTCCACCGATCGGAGCCGATAGCACGGCGTCGGGAACGATACCATGACAGACGTGTGACAGTCATGACGCAGTTCTGCGAACCCGCGACGAACCTGCTGATATTCAAGGTGTTTCGCCGCCGTCGGGGCGATGTTCGAGGAGATCGCCGGGCTGGCAGTCGAGGACGCGGCAGATCGCGTCCAGGGTGTCGAAGCGGATGCCCTTCACCTTACCGGATTTGAGCAGCGAGACGTTCGGCTCGGTGATGCCGATGCGCTCCGCGAGTTCGCGGGAGCGCATCTTGCGGCGGGCGAGCATGACGTCGAGGTTGACGACGATCGGCATGGGCGGCCCTCAGACGATGGCGGCGTGGTCTTCGGCGATCTCGGCGGCGACCTTGAAGATGTGGGCGAGTGCCAGGAGCCCGCCGAGGAACATCAGGTTCAGGAGATCGTTCGGCTGGAAGAACATGCCGATATGCCGGCTGCCCGGAGGCAGGTGGAGCGTCACCAATGCCGAGAGGATCGGTCGGGAGATCATGTCGGCCGCTTCGGCGGCGAGACCGAAGAGGGCGAGGCGGCGCAGACACTTCGCCGTGTCGACGGTGAAGACGCGGCCGGCGAGGAAGCCCGAGAACAGAAGCCACAGGTTCATGCAGGACCCGACGATCAGGCCCCATACCACCATGTGGACGAGGAAGCCGGCGGCGCGGGAGACGATCGGCACGTCGGTGAGCTCGGTCCGGAGCCAGTGGCCGTAGGCGCGGGCGACGTCGGCGCCGTCCGACCAGTGCATGGCGAGCAACGCGAACACCCAGATCGCATAGGCCGGAGCGGCGAGGCGCAGGATCCGGCAGAGCGTGCCGATGCGGGCACGCAGGGCAGCGACGGCGGCGGACGGGGCGGGTTCGGTCATCGGGGACTCCTTTCGATGGGCATCATTTGACATGCAAAAAAATTAATGTCAAACGATAAAAAAATCTCGATTGGAGGTAAGTCATGAAATCCATTCGGTTGCTCGTCGTCGGCATTCTGGCGCTCGGCGGCTGTTCGCATGTTCCGGCGAAGACCCTGTGGGCCCTGCGCAATTTCGATCCGATGACCACCGATCCGGTGCACCTCCGGGCGGCGGTGGCGATGCCGAAGGAGGCGTTTCCGACGCGGGGCGGGGCGAAGCTGGTGATGACCCAGGCGCGTCGCGACGGCTCGGACGAGGCGAAGATCGAACTGGCGCTCGAATCCGTACCGCTCGCCGCGGAGACCGGGCTGTCGGCGGTTCGGGCGAAGCCGGGGCAGGAGATCCGCGCCTTCCGTATCCCCCCGGCCGAGGTGGCGCGGCTTCTCGAGGCGCGGACGGCGGCCAGGGCGCGGGCGGAGAAGGAGCCCGGCGCTTTCCAGGGGACGCTGTCGGTCGGCATCGACGGCTGCCGGCCGGAGGGCGCGCCGGTGCCGAAGACCTTCCCGGTCTCCACCTGGATGAAGACGGCGGAGACCGGTGACTACCTGCCGATCCTCGCCGATGTCGATCTCGTCGCCCTGGTCGGGGCGGAAAAACTGGCGGCGGAGGCGAAGGTCTGTCCGGCCTCGTGAACGGCGGGTGGCGAGGATCTCGCCATTGCGCGGCATCCTGCGGACTTGATCGGCGCGTGGGATTTTCCTATGCGCGGGAGACGAGGAGCCTGTCCATGCCGATCTACGCCTATCAGTGCCGATCCTGCGGCCACGAGTTCTCGACGCTGGTGCGCGGCGGCGAGACGCCGGAATGCCCGAGCTGCGCGGCCGTCGACCTGGAGCGGCAGCTGTCGCTGATCGCCAAGCCGGTCGAGCCGAGCGCGGCCTCGACGGGGCCGGCCTGCGGCGCGCCGATGGGCGCCTGCGGCACCGGGGGGTGCCCGGCGTTCGCCGGGGACTGACGGGCCCGCCGGCCCGTCCGCCCGGCCGGCACAAGGCTCACCGGCCCTCGCGTCGCGAGATGAAGGCGAGGCGTTCGAAGAGATGGACGTCCTGCTCGTTCTTGAGCAGGGCACCGGCGAGCGGCGGGATCACCTTGCGGGGATCGGACTGCCGCAGCACCGTCTCGTCGATGTCCTCGTTGAGCAACAGCTTGATCCAGTCGAGCAGTTCCGAGGTCGAGGGCTTCTTCTTCAACCCCGGTACGTCGCGCACGGCGAAGAAGATGCGCAGCGCCTCCTCGAGCAGACGCTTCTTCAGGCCGGGGAAGTGGACCTCGACGATCGAGGTCATGGTGTCGGCGTCGGGGAAGCGGATGTAGTGGAAGAAGCAGCGGCGCAGGAAGGCGTCGGGCAGTTCCTTCTCGTTGTTGGAGGTGATGATGACCACCGGGCGGCGGGTGGCGCGCACGGTCTCGCCGGTCTCGTAGACGTGGAACTCCATGCGGTCGATCTCGAGCAGGAGATCGTTGGGGAATTCGATGTCGGCCTTGTCGATCTCGTCGATCAGCAGCACCGGCCGGGTCTCGGCGGTGAAGGCCTCCCAGAGCTTGCCGCGCTTGATGTAGTTGCGGATGTCCTTGACCCGCTCGTCGCCGATCTGGCCGTCGCGCAGGCGCGACACCGCGTCGTACTCGTAGAGGCCCTGCGCCGCCTTGGTGGTCGACTTGACGTGCCACTCGATCAGCGGCAGGCCGAGCGCCTGTGCGACCTCGCGGGCGAGCACGGTCTTGCCGGTGCCGGGCTCGCCCTTGACCAGCAGCGGGCGCTCGAGAGTGATGGCGGCGTTGACCGCGATCCGGAGATCTTCGGTGGCGACGTAGTCGGAAGTGCCTTCGAAGCGCATCGGTCCTCGCGGTGATCTTCGGTTCGCTCTCCTTCCATAAACCGGAAGCCGCGCGTCGGCACAAGCCGGCTCGGCGGGCCACGGAGCCGGGGCGTTTCGACCGGGTCGACGGGGGCGACCCGGCAGGAATTACCGGAAGGTGCCGCCGCGGCTTCCGAAGTCGATTCGATCTCCCTGCACAACTCATTGAAAAACAAGAAACTCGGCACCGGTGAGGTGGCTGGCACGGCTTCTGCTTCCGTCTTCTCGACGCAGGTCCGCCTGCAGCACGACATCTGTCGACGAGGAGCGTGGAATGGGTATCTTCGATGCGATGATCACTTCGGTGGCGGGCCTCCAGGCGCAGGCCTACGCGCTCACCAACATCTCCGGCAACATCGCCAACTCGCAGACCACCGGCTTCAAGCGGGTCGACACGTCCTTCCAGGACCTCATCTCGGGCGCCTCGACCGCGGCGATCCGCCAGAATGCCGGGTCGGTGCTGGCGCTGTCGCGGGCGACCAATACGCTGCAGGGTGCGGTGACGACCTCGTCGTCGGCGACCCATCTGGCGATCTCCGGCGACGGCTATTTCCAGGTGCAGATCAAGGCGGGTGAATCCGACGGCAAGACGGTGCTCGGTGGTGCCAGCTACTACACCCGCCGCGGCGACTTCGAGATCGACCGCGAAGGCTATCTGGTCAACGGTGCCGGCTACTACCTGATGGGTCGGACGATCGACACCACCACCGGCAACCCGGCGGGTGACGCCACGTCGCCGGTCAAGTTGCCGACGGGCCTGCTCGCGGCCAAGGCGTCGACCCAGGTCGATTACAACGCCAACCTGCCGGCCAACGCGTCGGTTCCGATCGTCGATGCCACCACCTGGGGCGATCCGACGTTGGCCACCGTTCAAGCGGCCGACGACCAGTCGTTCCAGGACGCATCGCTCAACGGCGGCCAGATCACCTGCTACGACGCCAAGGGCTCGGCGGTGAACGTGCAGCTGCGCTGGGCCAAGACGGCGTCGGGCCCGGACACCTGGAAAATGTTCTACAAGACCGATTCGGCGGCGACCGGTACGACCGCGATGTGGACCGCCGCCGGCACCGACTTCAGCTTCGATTCCGCCGGCAAGCTGACCTCGCCGACCGATCACCTCGACCTCGCCGACCTCACCGTCGACGGCAACAATCTCGGTACCATCCGGCTCGCCTACGGCGCCGACGGGTTGACCGAGTATTCGACCACCGGCGCCACCGTGACGGTCAACTCGATCTCCCAGGACGGCTACGCCTCGGGCAACCTCACCGGTGTGGCGGTCGATGCCGCCGGCCGTCTGACGGCGACCTACTCCAACGGTCAACAGGTCGACGTCGCCGAGTTGACGCTCTTCTCCTTCGCCGGCGACGCCGGGTTGAAGCGCATGGACGGCGGTGCCTTCTCGGTGACGCGCGATTCCGGTCCGGCGGTCGAATCCTCCGGTGCCACGATCACCGGCCAGGCGCTCGAGGCCTCCAACGTCGACATCGCCGACGAGTTCTCGAAGATGATCATCACCCAGCAGGCCTACTCGGCCAATTCGAAGGTGATCTCGACGGCCGACAACATGATGCAGGACATCCTCGCCATCGTCCGCTGAGGACGATGACCCCGCGTTCCCGGTTTCGGAGTTCTCCTCATGACCATCGGATCTGCGCTTTCGATCGCGGTCGCCGGCATGCAGCTGAACCAGACCGAAACCGGCGTGGTGGCGCAGAACATCGCGCGTGCCGGCCAGGCGGGGTACACCGCCAAGCGGGTCGGCACGATCGACTATCAGGGACTCCAGGGAGTCTTCGGTCTCCGCGCGGTGGTGAGCCGCGAATTCGACAAGACGATCTGGAGCCAGTTGCTGCAGTCGAGCTCCCCGAACGCCTATCTCGAGACGCAGCAGAAGTACCTCTCGCAACTCGACCAGTCGATGGGCAAGACCGACGCGGGCGCCAACGTCGCCTCCGCGATCGTCGACTTCGACCAGGCACTGCACGGTCTGGCCACCAGCCCGGACGACGTGTCGAGCAAGATGGCGATGGTCGACAAGGCACAGGTGCTGGCGAGCCAGCTCAATCAGGCCTCCGACGACGTGCAGGCGCTCCGCACCTCGGTGGAGGCCGAGATCGCCGGCCAGATCGACGCGGTCAACGGGCTGACGACGAAGATCGCCGATCTCAACGCCCGTATCGTCGGCCAGGAGAACGCCGGTCAGGACGTCACCAATCTGCAGGACGCGCGTGACGAGGCCGTTCGTCAGCTCGCCACCTACATGGACATCGGTACGCTGGAGAGTACCGACGGCCATCTCTCGGTGTTCACCACCACCGGCTTGACGCTCGTCTCCGATCACGGCACGCAATTCGAATTCGATGCTCGCGGCACTCTGACGGCCAACACCGTGTGGTCGGCCGACGACGACGCACGCGGCGTCGGCACGATCCGGGTCACCGACAACGGCTCTCAGGTCGTCGATCTCATCGCCACCGATGCGTTGCGCTCCGGGTCGATCGCGGCGCTGGTCGAGTTGCGGGACGTCACGCTGGTCCATGCCCAGGCGCAGCTCGACGGCATCGCCGCCGGACTCGCCGAGGCCATGTCGAACCACACGGTCGACGGTACGGCGGTGACTTCCGGCGCGTCGAACGGCTTCGACATCGATCTCACCGGACTGCAGCAGGGCAATCGCGTCACGCTCTCCTACACCGACGCGGTGACCGGGAAGGCGAAGACGGTCACCATCGTTCGCGTCGACGACCCGAGCGCGCCGGCGATCGACGACACCGCGACCCCGGATCCCGACGACACCGTCCATGCCGTCGACTTCTCCGGCGGCATGGGATCGGTGGCGGCGCAGATCCAGGCGGCGCTGGGGACCGACTTCACCGTTTCCAACCCGTCCGGCAACGTGCTGCAGATCCTCGACGACGGCGGTATAGCCACCCGCGCCACCGGTCTTTCCGCCGACATCACCTCGACGGCGTTGCAGGACGGCGAGACGGGAATGCCGCTGTTCACCGACGGCGCGGCGGACGACTACTATACCGGCAGCTTCGAGCACGGATCGCAGAAGATCGGCTTCGCCGCCCGGATCACCGTCAACCCGGCGGTGATCTCCGACCCTTCGCTGCTGGTGAAGTGGCAGACGAGCCCGGCGACCGCGGCCGGCGACGCGACCCGGCCTCTGGCGTTGTTGGCGCGTCTGGAGACGACCTCCTACACCTTCGGGTCGGAGACCGGTCTGGCCGCGGAAGGTCACGGCTTCTCCACCACACTCTCCACCTTCGCCGATCGCATGGTGTCGTACTGGGGCGCAGCATCGGCGTCGGCGGCGTCGGCTCTGGAGAGCCAGTCGACCATCCAGTCCAATCTCGAAGAGCGGATGAAGACCGCCTCGGGGGTCAACGTCGATCAGGAACTGGCGCGGTTGATCCAACTGCAGTCGGCCTATGCCGCCAACGCCCGCGTGATGTCCACCGCCAAGGAAATGCTCGACGCCCTGATGCAGGTCTGAGGCGTGAGCGTGGAGTGAGTACATGAGCACGGTCCGCCATACCGGCTATTCGGATCTCCTGGTCGGCCAACTCGCGACGATGCGAAGCCGGCTCGACGACCTGTCGCAGCAACTGACTTCGGGCGTCCGCTCGCAGACCTACGGTGGGCTCGGTACGTCGCGTGATCTGGCGCTCGCCTACCAGACCAAACTCGGTCGGGTCGAAGCCTTCCAGCAGACGATCGGGACGCTCGACGTGCGTATGCAGGTCGGCGACAAGACGTTGTTGCAGCTGTCGAAGATCTCATCGGAACTGAAGGGCGGACTCGATCCCAACTCCTTCAATCTGTCGACAACCGGGGTCACCGATTCCCAGACCTACGCGCTCGACGCGCTCAACGCCTTCACCGCCCTGCTCAATACCGATGTCGCCGGTCGCTACATGTTCTCCGGTAGTGCCACCGACACCAAACCCGTCGTCGGCGTCGACGAGATGCTCGACGGGGCCAACGGCAAGGCCGGTCTGCGTCAGGTGATCGACGAGCGGCTCCAGGCGGACCAGGGCGCCGACGGGCGCGGGCGGCTGACACTCGGCTCGGTCGCCGGGACGGTGACGCTGGCCGAGGACGGCACCCATCCCTTCGGCATGAAGCTCTCGGCGGTGACCTCGACCCTGTCGAATGCCACCGTCTCCGGCCCGGCCGGCTCTCCCGGAACGCTCTCCATCGCCTTCTCGGGTCAGCCCGAGGCGGGTGATCGCCTCACCGTGACCTTCGCGCTGCCGGACGGCAGCACCGGCAAGATCGAGCTCCAAGCGGGTGCATCCACCGACACCACCGCGAACACCTTCCAGATCGGCGCGACGGCAGCCGACACCGCCGACAATCTCGCGGCTCTGATCGACAGCGAGATCCAGAAACTCGCCGACACCGATCTGGTGGCAGCCTCGGCGGTCCAGGCGGGAAACGAGTTCTTCGACACCGCGAACGGTGGCGCCCCCGTCCGGGTCGACGGCCCGCCCTTCGACACCGCGACGGCACTGGTCACGGACGTCGCCCATGCGACGACGGTGCAGTGGTATCGCGGCACCAACGAAGCGACATCGGCGCGCGCCGATGCCACCGCCCGGGTCGACACCTCGGTGACCGTCTCCTACGGAATGCGGGCGAACGAAGAGGCCTTCTCCTGGGCGTTGAGGCAGATGGCGGTGCTCACCGCGGTCGACGTCTCGGGCGGTACCGCCACCGACAGCGACGTCCACAGCCAACTGTTGCTGCGCACCAAGGGCAATCTCGGTCTGCCGGCCGGTGTGCAGAGCATCGAAGCGGTGGAGGTGGAATTCGCCGGGGCGGCACAGGCCGCCACTCAGGCGAAGACGCGCCATACGGCGATGTCCGCCACCTATCAGAAGGTCATCGACGACACGATCAACACCGATCAGACGGAAGTCGCGACCAAGCTGCTGGCGCTGCAGACCCAGATGCAGGCGAGCTATCAGGCGACCTCGATCCTCTACAAGATGTCGCTCACCAACTACCTCTGACCCCGAGGGTCGACGGAGACGACGCGATCGGGGGCGCCGCCGTCGGGTGCGACGTTCGGACACGGATGCCGATCGTTCCGCGCCGCGTTGCGACGCCGGCCCATCATCGGTGGAGAAATGGCGGGACATCCGGCCGTCGAGGCGGCGATCCGGTCATGCCGTGGCGTTGCGGCATCCGCGTTCCGACCGGCTCGGATCGCCGCTCGGGCGTCCGCATCGCCGCGCGGCAGCGAGTGTTCGATGTGCGGTGAAAGGTCCCCGGTTCGCGCTGCGTCGGAGAGTCGCGCCGGCAGGAACGGTGAGGTCGTCGCGGTGTCCCGAGGGCCATGGCCCGGCGGTCGGGTGAGAACGGGCCGGTTCACCGGGGTCGGCGCGATTCATACCGGGCTCATGAAATTGGGACTCGTCCGAATTTCATGAGCGTTACGGCCCGACCGGCCGACGCCCGTTCGGGCTCGCCTTCGTTCACGACGTTTCGAACAGGCCGAAACTTCGTGAACTCGGTATCATACCCCGGCGATCGATCCGACGTGCGCGGTGGCCCGGAGGAGCGAACGGTCAGTTGCGCAGGCCGGCTGCGATGGCGCGGTTGATGTTGATCAGTACCGTGAGCTTCTCCGGTGCCGGCTCGATCATCGTGTCCATCGTACGCTTGAAGATGAAGGTCGCCAGATTGGCGATGTTCTCCTGCAGGTCGCGCGGCAGTTCGCTGGTCTCGCCGGTGGCGAAGGAGACCAGGATGGTCCAGAGCTTGCGGTTGAAGGTCAGAGCCTGATCGAGATCCTTCTCGCTTCTCGCCCAATCGTCGGCGATCGCCTGGAACCGGGCGGCGGCGCGCAGAAGAAGACCGGACTCGAGATCGCGCGGATTGGCGATCGTCCTATTGGCCTGACGATAGGCCTGTGCCGCTTGCTGATGCATGATCGATCAGACGCCTTTCGTGTTCGATCAACAACTTCGCATCCTTGAGCGCCTTGTAGAGATTGCCACTCAAGATATTCTTACTGACGTCGGTAATATATCCTATAGAACTCGGCGATGCAAGAATGAACTCATTGATAGATGCGAAATATTCGTCTTGAAGTTTCTCGACGTTACGAGCGAGATACATAAGTTGTACGATGAGATAGATGCGCTTCGCAGGGGTGTCGGCGGTCGCCGGCGAGAGGATGTCCTTCTCGCGCAGGATCGGAGCGCTGCCCTCGATGAACAGGCGGGTGCGCTGATGGTCGTTGGTGATCAACGACTCGCCGATGATGATCTTCTCGCCGGGCTTCAGTTCGACCTTGAGCGACATGAGACCTCGTGGCGCATCGCGAACGGGGAGGGCGCTTCGCCGTCGTGCCATCATCGCGCCGCCGCGGTTAAAGCGGCGTTGACGGGCACGAAACGACGAGACGGGCGGGGTGGCCCCGCCCGTCTCGTCGCGTTCGGAACGGTCGCGCGCCTTCAGCCGAGGAGCTGGAGGACCTGCTGGCCGGCCTGCGCCGAGAGCGACAGGGCCTTGGAGGAGAGCGACTGCTGGGTCTGCAGAGCCAACAGGTTGGCGCCTTCCTCGTTGGTGTCGGCGAGCGTCAGCTTGTCGGCGCCGGTCGAGAGCGTGTTGATCATGTTCTTGGTCCAGTCCTGGCGGATCTGCACCGTCGACAGGTTGGTGCCGAAGGTCGAGGACTGGGACCGCAGTTCCATCTGGGCGGCGGCGAGCGCCTTGAGGATGGCGTTGATCTGGGCGTCGCTGGCGAAGCTCACCGAGGCGGCCGCGGCGGTGACGGTCAGCTTGGAGCCGGCGACGATCGCCGGGGTCGAGTCGTAGTGGGCGACGGTGAAGTCGTTGGCCGAGGCGTAGCTGATCTGGCCGGAGGACTCGTCGTAGCTGGCCTGGATGTCGCCGTTGGTGGCGTTGTTCACCTTGTCGACGACGTCCTTGATGGTGTCGGAGCCGGCGAGGTCGACCTTGTAGGTGGTCGAACCGGACGAGGTGGTCACGGCGAACTGGAGATAATCGCCGTCGCCAGAGCCCGCGTCGAAGGTCTCGGCCGTGTCGGCACCGAAGGTCGTGCCGGAGCCGGAATAGATCGTCGAGTCGAGGCCGATCGCGGTGGCATCGGTGTAGTCGACGGCGGTGATCTTGAGCTTGTTGGTCGAATCTTCGTTGAAGATGACCGACAGGTCGTTGCCGGTGCCGGCGAGCAGGTTCTTGCCGTTGTAGCCGGAATCCTTGGCGACGGCTTCGATCTGCTTGAGGATCTCACCGTATTCGGCGGCGTATTTGGCGCGGGTGGAGGCATCGGTCGACGCGGTGGAGAGCGCCTGGTTGGCCTTGCCCTTGGCGCTGTCGACCAGCTTGGAGATCGAGGTGATGCCCTGGTCTGCCGCCTTCAACACCTGGATCGACTGACCCATGTCGTCGAGCAGGTTCGACAGGTCGGAAGCGCGATTCGACAGGCCCGAGGCGGTGAAGAACGACTTCGGATTGTCGAGTGCCGAATTGACCTTGCGACCGGTCGCAAGGCGGTTCTGAACCGTGCCGAGCATTTCAGCAGTCGACTGCAGCGACAGCAGGTTCTGCCGGACGGAGGCGGAAAGAACGATATCGGACACCGATCTCACTCCCGTTTCTGTAGGGTCCCTGCCGATTCGGAAGGGAGTGTTGTTTCACTTCATGGGAGGATCATGCTTCGTTAACCTTAATGGAGGGTAAATTCGCTCGGCCCCCTGGTAAGAAGGCGTGACATTTCTTCGTTGTCGTAAGGGAAGGGGCGCGGGCGAGCGGGCGGTCGTTCGGCGGGCGGCGGTCCTGTCGAAATCTTTCGGCCGATGCCGAGGACAGCCGGAACCGGGCACGGCGCCGTGCGGCCGGTCTTTCGTGTGGCGCGGCGAGACGCGGTGCGAACGAAAACGGGCGGGGAAGCCCGCCCGTTTCGTGGAGTGATGTCGGCGCCGGTGATCAGGCGAGGAGCTGGAGGACCTGCTGGCCGGCCTGGGCGGAGAGCGACAGGGCCTTGGAGGAGAGCGCCTGCTGGGTCTGCAGGGCGAGGAGGTTGGCGCCTTCCTCGTTGGTGTCGGCGAGCGTCAGCTTGTCGGCGCCGGTCGAGAGCGTGTTGATCATGTTCTTGGTCCAGTCCTGGCGGATCTGCACCGTCGACAGGTTGGTGCCGAAGGTCGAGGACTGGGCGCGCAGTTCGTTCTGGGCGCCGGAGAGCGCCTTCAGCACGGCATTGATCTGAGCGTCGCTGCCGAAGCTCACCGTCGCCGAAGCCGCGGTGACGGTCAGCTTGGAGCCGGCGACGTTCGCCGGGGTCGAGTCCTTGTGGGCGACGGTGAAGTTGTTGGCCGAGGCGTAGCTGATCTGGCCGGAGGCTTCGTCGTAGCTGGCCTGGATGTCGCCGTTGGTGGCGTTGTTCACCTTGTCGACGACGTCCTTGATGGTGTCGGAGCCGGCGAGGTCGACCTTGTAGGTGGTCGAACCGGACGAGGTGGTCACGGCGAACTGGAGATAATCGCCGTCGCCAGAGCCCGCGTCGAAGGTCTCGGCCGTGTCGGCACCGAAGGTCGTGCCGGAGCCGGAATAGATCGTCGAGTCGAGGCCGATCGCGGTGGCATCGGTGTAGTCGACGGCGGTGATCTTGAGCTTGTTGGTCGAATCTTCGTTGAAGATGACCGACAGGTCGTTGCCGGTGCCGGCGAGCAGGTTCTTGCCGTTGTAGCCGGAATCCTTGGCGACGGCTTCGATCTGCTTGAGGATCTCACCGTATTCGGCGGCGTATTTGGCGCGGGTGGAGGCATCGGTCGACGCGGTGGAGAGCGCCTGGTTGGCCTTGCCCTTGGCGCTGTCGATCAGCTTGGAGATCGAGGTGATGCCCTGGTCGGCCGCCTTCAACACCTGGATCGACTGGCCCATGTCGTCGAGCAGGTTGCCGAGGTCGGAGGCGCGGTTCGACAGGGCCGAAGCGGTGAAATACGACTTCGGATTGTCGAGCGCCGAATTGACCTTGCGACCGGTCGCAAGACGGTTCTGAACCGTGCCGAGCATGTCGGCGGTCGACTGCAGCGACAGCAGGTTCTGCCGGACGGAGGCGGAAAGAACGATACCAGACATGTGTACTCACTCCCGATTCTGGGTGCTTCCCCTCCATCCTGGAAGGGCGAGCGCTACTCTGCTCGTCGGGGTGATCTTGCCGAGGTAACCCTAATGGAGCGTAAACATTCGGGGTCCGCATTCCTCCCGACTTCGAATTTTCCCGATGTGCAAGAATCGGCGCCGAAAAATTTTACGATTTCTTACGCAGAGGTTCCTTTGTGAAAGTCGTCGATACACGCCGAAGTTTCGAAGACGTATCGTGAATGTCCCAGCGGTAATCGTTGTCTGTCTCGACGTGACCCGCTGTTCACGGGACATGACGAAGACGGGCGGGGAAATCCCCGCCCGTCCCGTTTCTCGACGATGTCGCAGAAGATCAACCGAGCAGCTGGAGAACCTGCTGGCCGGCCTGCGCGGAAAGCGACAGGGCCTTGGTCGACAGGGCCTGCTGGGTCTGCAGGGCGAGGAGGTTGGCGCCTTCCTCGTTGGTGTCGGCGAGCGTCAGCTTGTCGGCGCCGGCCTGCAGGGTGTTGATGATGTTCTTGGCGAAGTCCTGGCGGGTCTGGACGGTCGACAGGCTGGTGCCGAAGGTCGAGGACTGGGCGCGCAGGGTGCTCTGAGCCGAGGTCAGCGCCTTGAGGACGGCGTTGATCTGGGCGTCGCTGCCGAAGTTCACCGTCGCCGAAGCGGCGGTGACGGTCAGCTTGGAGCCGGCGACGTTCGCCGGGGTCGAGTCCTTGTGGGCGACGGTGAAGTTGTTGGCCGAGGCGTAGCTGATCTGGCCGGAGGCTTCGTCGTAGCTGGCCTGGACGGCGCCGTTGGTGGCGTTGTTCACCTTGTCGACGACGTCTTTGATGGTGTCGGAGCCGGCGAGGTCGACGTGGTAGGTGGTCGACCCGGACGAGGTGGTCACGGCGAATTCGAGGTAGTCGCCGTCGGCGGAGCCGGCGTCGGTGGTTTCGACGGTGTTGGCGCCGAAGGTCGTGCCGGCGCCCGAGTAGATGGTCGAGTCGAGGCCGATGTTCGAGGCATCGGTGTAGTCGATGGCCGTCACCTTCAGTTTGCTGGTCGAGGTCTCGTTGAAGATGACCGAGAGATCGTTGCCGGTGCCGCCGAGCAGGTTCTTGCCGTTGTAGCTGGCATCCTTGGCGGTGGATTCGATCTGCCTCAGCAACTCGCCGTATTCGGAGGCGTACTTGGTGCGCGCCGCGCTGTCCGAAGTCTGCAGAGCCTGGTTGGCCTTGGCCTTGGCGGCATCGACGAGCTTGGAGATCGAGGTGATGCCCTGATCGGCCGACTTCAGCACCTGCACCGCCTGGCCCATGTCGTCCAGAAGGTTGGAGATGTCGGAAGCGCGGTTGTTCAGGCTCTGGGCGGTGAAGAACGCATTGGCGTTGTCCGATGCCGAGTTCACCTTGCGGCCGGTGGCCAGACGCTGGTTGGTGATGCCCATCATCTCTGCGGTGGACTGCAGCGACGAGAGAGCATTACGGACGCCGGCGGTGATCGCGATAGACATTATGTTCGATCCTTCTTGATCGAGATACGTCGGTCCATTCTGAACCGCGTTCGTCTCCCATAGACGACGGGACCGAACCTGCCGGCCAAAATTGAATCATTGCATAAGAAATGTAGTTAATACCGGCGATGGTTAAGCAGAATTGAAGTATTCGTGGAGCATAAAGCTTCCGTTATGCTTACTCTGCTGTTTACCATGTCGGCAATAAAGACGAAAACGCCCTCGCGCGGAGCCGCGAGGGCGGGAAAGTCGCCGAAAGAGGTGGCCGGGAGGGACGGCCGGGCCGCTCAGACCGATCGATCGACGGACGAGCCGTCGGCGGTCTGGGTCTGTCCCTCGTAGGCGGTGCGTGAGCGGATCCGGTCGGAACGGGGGATCTCGAGGATCACGCGGTCGATCGTCTGGTCGGTCCAGCGATAGACGATCGAGCCACTGGCGAGATCGCGCTCGAAGCCGGTCTTGATCGTCGGGTGATCGCCGGCGCCGTTCCCGGTCGATCGCGAGGGATCGCTCGGTTGTGCAGCGCGTACCGTCTTCTCGGTCGGTAGATCCGTCGTGGTCGCCGATCCGGTGACGTCGTCACGGCGGTGGGGCGGATCGTGGACGATCGACGCGTAGGGTCTGATGGCTGCGGTGTCCATGGACGGCTCCTCGGGCTCTCCCTGCCCTGGATGTGGTGTCCTGCCATGCTCCACGCCCGGTTTGAATCAACCGTAAAGAAAGTCGACTGAAGGCCTCGCGCGGGTCAGTAGCACGGAAATATTCGGAAACATGGTGAATCGACGGCGGGAGTCGTCGTTAAAACGGTGGCTCGACGAACAAGACTCGCGCAGGGGAAGACTTGGCCACGCACGAGTCGAGCGATCGTCGGGCCGAAAACGACGATGGTTCCCTTTGCGTGAGGAGGGGGGACGGATGGCCGAGCAGCGGGCGCGGGTCGCCGGGCGGATCGGTCGTAATCTCGCCATGTCGGCTCGAGAAGGTGGCGCCCTCGTCGCCGAGGAAGAGCCATGTCGCTACCGATCGATCATCCGCGCCTGGTCAAGCGTCCGTTCACGCGAGGTGAGCTGATCGCCGACGGCGTGATCCACGGGGTCGCCATCCTGGCGGCGATCATCGGTCTGGTGGTGCTGATCGGACTGGTGGTGGCCCGACACGGCGGGCTCGAGGTCACGGCGACCGCGGTCTACGGCTTCGCTCTCCTGGCGATGCTCGGCTTCTCCTGCGCCTACAACATGGTGCCGGCCTCGGATCTCAAATGGATCCTGCGCCGCTTCGATCACTCGGCGATCTATCTGATGATCGCGGGGACCTACACGCCGTTGGTCACGCGCTTCGACGACGGCTTCTGGGCCTGCACGCTGGCGATCGTGGTCTGGGCCGGAGCGATCCTCGGCATCGTGGTGAAACTGGTGCTGCCCGGCCGTTTCGATCGGTTGTCGATCGTCGCCTATGTGGCGCTCGGGCTGGTGGTGTTGGTGGCGATCGAGCCGATGCGGCGTTCGTTGCCGCCGACCTCGGTGTCGCTGGTGGCGATCGGCGGCGGGCTCTACATCTCCGGCATCGCCTTCTATCTGTGGAAGAGCCTCAAGTTCCACAACGCCATCTGGCACGGCTTCGTCGTCACCGCGGTGTTCTGCCACTTCGCGGCGATCACCCACGCCATGGTCGCCACCGCCTGACGGTGCCGCCGTCGACCGGTACCGGTCAGAGGCGACGGTCGACGGCGATACCACGGGCGGAGGTCGCCGCGGCGGTTCCGGTGGCCGCGTCGCGACCGTAGGTGCGCGGTGCGGTGCGTTTGCCGACCGCCTCCGAGACCGTACGGACCAGATCCTCCGAGACCTCGCGGGCGATGGCGAGGACCGCGAGGTTCTCGCGCAGCAGAGCGTTGATTCCCTCGTGGCGACGGCGCAGTTCGTCGACCCGCGGCGCGCACAGTCGGCCGAGGACGACGGAATTGGGCTTCAGACGGGCGCGCAGGCGCAGATAGGTGGCCGAGGCGGCCGACTTGCGCGGTTCGAGATCGGCAGCGGCGAAGAGCAGGCCCTCGCGCACCAGACGGGTCTCCTCGAGGATGACGCTCTCCAGTTCGTCGAGGGCGGCGACGACCTCGTCGGCCAGAGCGTCGCCGGCAGCGGCGGTCCCGATCAGCGGTTCGGTTTCGGGCAGCGGACGCGGCGTGCGGTCGGCGAACATCATTTCGCGGAGCCTTCCTGGACCTGCAGCAATTGGCGATAGACGGAATCGGCGAGGCCGATGCCGCCGGACCGGGCGATCTCGCCGGCGTAACGATCGACCAGAATGCCGCGCCAGGTCTCCTCCGCCTGCCCACCGTGGAAGGGGCCGGAGGTGGAGAGGCCGGCGAACATCTGGTTGAGCATCGTCGAGAGGAAGACCTGCTCGAACTCGGTCGCCTTGGCGCGGGCCCTGGTCTCGGGCGACGCCTTTGCGGAGGTGGCGGCGTCGCCGACGACGTGGAGCGCCGGGTTCGAAGCGGTGAGCGACAGGGTGGCGCCGAGGCTCATCACAGCACCTCGATCTCGGCCTGGAGCGCACCGGCCGCCTTGATCGCCTGGAGGATGGTGATCATGTCGCGGGGGCCGATGCCGAGCGCGTTGAGGCCATCCACCAGTTCGCGCAACGAGACGGTCTGATTGACGATCGCCATACGCTTCTTCGAGGAGTCGTCGACGGTGACCTGGGTGCGCGGCACGACCCGGGTCTCGCCGCCGGCGAGCGGATTGGGTTGGCTCACCTCCGGGTTCTCGGTCACGGTCACGGTCAGGCTGCCCTGGGCGACCGCGACGGTGGAGACGCGGACGTCCTGACCCATGACGATGATACCGGTCGCCTCGTCGATAACCACCTTGGCCGGCAGATCGGGTTCGACCGCCAACTGTTCGATGTCGGTGATCAGATCGACGATATTGCCGTTGAACTTCGGCGGCAGGGTGAGGCGGACGGTGGAGGGATCTATCGGCTCGGCCGAGGGCACGCCGATCAGATCGTTGATGGCGAGCGCGATGCGGCGGGCGGTGGTGAAGTCGGGGTTGCGCAGGGCGAGGCGCACCGCGCTCATCGAGCCGAGCTTGAACTCGACCTCGCGTTCGACCAGCGCGCCGTTGGCGATACGGGCCGAGGTCGGCACACCGCGGGTCACCGAGGCGGCCTCGCCCTTGGCGGAGAAGCCGGCGACGGCGAGTGCGCCTTGTGCGATGGCGTAGACCTCGCCGTCGGCGCCCATCAGCGGCGTCACCAGCAGGGTGCCGCCCTGCAGGCTCTTGGCGTCGCCGAGGGCCGAGATCGCCACGTCGATACGGGTGCCCTGGGCGGCGAAGGGGGGCAGGCTCGCGGTCACCATCACGGCGGCGACGTTGGCGGTGCGCATGTTGGCGCCGCGGGTGTTGACGCCCATGCGCTCGAGCATCGCCTGCAGCGACTGGCGGGTGAAGGGGGCGTTGGTGAGGCTGTCGCCGGTGCCGGCGAGGCCGACGACGATGCCGTACCCGACGAGTTGGTTCTCGCGCACGCCTTCGATGGCGGCGAGATCCTTGATGCGCGACGTCGCGGCCTCGGCCGTCGGCAAGGCGGCGAAGACGACGGCGGCGAGCGCCAGAGCACGGACGAAGACGGTGGACCACATGGACATCGCGTGAGATCTCCCCAAATCTCGGTCCGTCCCTTGCGAGCACCGTGCCAGGTTCCGCCGCCGCCGCCGCACCGACGAACGGTGGCGGGAAACCGCGGATCCACCGGCCATCGGCGCGATGTCGGACCCATTCGCGCCGCTTCGGCAAAGGAAAAACCTGCCGGTTCGTGCTAGAGAGGAAGCGTGACGCGGCAGAAGTTGCCGGGCGGAGCCGGAGGCGTGGCGTGGCGATCAGGATCGACGGACCCGGCCGGAGCGGCACGGTGCAGAGCAACGCGCCGACGCGGGCGAAGGAGACGAGCGGCGCCGGCTTCACTCTGCCCGGTGCCGAACCCGCGGCCCGGCCGACTGCCCCGGCGCTCGCCGGTGCGACGCCGCTCGGCGACATCGCCTCGCTCCTCGCGCTGCAGAGCATCCCCGTTTCCGAAGATCCGCGCGAGAAGCGGCGCAAGGCGGTCAAACGAGGCCTCGATCTGCTCGACGTGCTCGAGGCGGTGCGGCTGGACCTGCTCTCCGGCCGGGTGGAGAACGATCGGCTGGAACGGCTGGTCCAACTCCTCGGCCGGCGGGTGCCCTGCGGTGACGATCGGCTCGACGCGCTCGTCGCCGACATCGAGTTGAGGGCGCGGGTCGAACTGGCGAAATTCGGCCGGTTTCCCGATTGATCGGAGAAATTTCACCGCGCTTTCGATGCTGATCGCGGAGTGAACCGGTCGAAGACAACCATCTGCCGAGAAATTCTCCACAGCGACGTCGCTTTCATCGTGACGTCATCTCGCCGGCGTTGTAAGAGGCCGGCGCGATGGCTATATTCCGCGCGCCTTCGCATCCCCCATCCAGAATGGACCGGAAGGGAGTATCGATGTCGGTCGTGAGCGAATTGGATTACCGTCCGTCGGAAGACGAGCCCTTCATGAACGATCGTCAACGCGAGTACTTCCGCAAGAAGCTGCTCGATTGGAAAGACGACATCCTCAAGGAATCTCGCGAGACTCTGCAGCATCTCGCCGACGAGAGTCAGAATCATCCCGATCTGGCGGATCGCGCGTCGTCGGAAACCGATCGAGCCATCGAACTTCGCGCGCGTGATCGCCAGCGCAAACTCATCTCCAAGATCGACTCGGCGCTGAAGCGCATCGACGACGGCTCCTACGGTTACTGCGAGGAGACCGGCGAGCCGATCTCGCTCCGGCGGCTCGACGCCCGGCCGATCGCCACCTTGTCGATCGAAGCCCAGGAGCGCCACGAGCGCCGCGAACGCGTCTACCGCGACGATTGATACCGGGCTCATGAAATTCGGACTCGTCGGAATTTCATGAGCGTCACGGCCCGACCGGCCGACGCCCGTTCGGGCTCTCCTTCGTTCACGAAGTTTCGAGCCGGTCGAAACTTCGTGAACTCGATATGAGCCGCGACGCGACGAGATCCCGAGAAACGGAAAGAGGCGCGGCCCCTGGGGAGTGGGCCGCGCCTCTGTCGTCTCGGCCCGTGCCGCGGACCGGCCGGCTGGGGAGAGCGGCGGGTGGCGGACGGTCGAGCATGCATCGGCGGACCTCGTTCGGCGCGCCGCTGGGGAGCCGGCGCACGGTGCGAGAGGGACGTCCGTCCGAGCGGGGAGCGAGTGGCCGGAGCCGAAGCCCCGGCGGGGTCAGAAGGGCATGATCACGTCGAGGAACTGGGTGCCGTAACGGGCCTGCTGGACGTCGGTGATCTGACCGCGGCCGCCGTAGGAGATACGGGCCTCGGCGATCTTGGTCGACTCGATGGTGTTGTCGGAGCCGATGTCCTCGGGACGGACGACGCCGGCGACGATCAGTTCGCGCACCTCGAAGTTCACCCGGACCTCCTGGCGACCCTCGATCACCATGTTGCCGTTGGGCAGGATCTGGGTGACCAGCGCGGCGACGTTGGTCTGCAACTGCTCCGACCGGTCGACCGAGCCGACGCCCTCGGCCGAGGTCTTGGTCGAGTTGTTGATCAGGTTGGAGGCGGTGGCGCCCGATTTCTTGATCAGGCCGTCGATGGCGGCGCCGGGCAGGCCGCCGACACTGGTGGTCTCGCTCTCGGTGCGCGACCGAGCGGTGTCGTTGGCGATCTTGGCCTTGTCGGTGATCACCACCTGGACGGTGAGGATGTCGCCGATGCGATGGGCGCGCTGATCCTTGAAGAAGGCCCGCGAGCCCTGAGACCACAGAGAGGCGGGGGCATAGGCGGGCGGGGTCGGTGCCGGCATCGGCAGCGCCACCGCCTTGTAGCCCGGCTTGGCGGTCGGATCGTCGATCGAGGAGAGTTTCGGCGATTTGCCGATGTCGCCGAGCCGATCCCAGGAGCTGCCGCAGCCGGCGAGCGGCAGGGCGGCGAGGACGACGAGCGCCGCGGGGCGGAGCGCGCGGAGGGGGGGACGCATCACGGGGTGTTCCTTCCGATACTGGCGACGGCCTTCGGACCGGCGGTCACGACGACCCTCCCCGGACCCGCGACGGTGGCGTGAATGGTGCGCTTGGACTGCGGATTGACGACGTCGACGAGATCTCCGAGGGCGCCGGACGCCTGTGCCTGGCCACGGCTGGTGACGGTGAGGACCGGGGTCTCGTAGACGACGGTGACGGTTTCGCCGCGGCTGACGATCAACGGGCGGGAAAAATCGCCGGGAGCGACCGCTTGGCCGGCGCGCAGGGCGCGGCGGGCGGCGAGGCCGACGATCTGGTTCGGATCGGCCGACCGCACCGAACCGACCTGGCGGCGCGGCAGACGCTCGAGGCCGACATCGTCGTTGCCGACCACCTCGCCGCGGGCGAGGGCTCTGAGGAGGGTGACCACCTCGACCGTCTCCACCACCTCGCCGCGCAGTTGCAGGCGATCCTCGCCGTTGCCGCGGGCGATCAGGAAGAGGGCGTCGAAGCGGCCGTTCTGGGGGTTGAGCGAGAAGGACACCAGACGCAGCGGCTCGGTGGCGCGCAGGTCGGCACGGCGCGGCTCGACCGGCACGTCGAAGGCGACGCGGAGGTCGTCGACCGTCGTCTCGCCGGCGGGCCGCGGATTGCGCTTGAGGGTCTCGGCGGCGATCAGGCGGGCGAAGTCGTCGGCCTCGACCGAGCGGGCGAGGCGCGTGACCTGCACCTCGACGAGACCGCCGAGGTCGGCGTCGAGGAGACCGGCGGCACGGGCGAGTTCGAGGACGCGGCGCGCCGGGACCGGCCCGGTGGTGCCGAGGTCGGGGGCACGGAACAGCGCGACCGAGGCCTTGTCGCCGGCGTTCTCGAAGAAGTCGCCGACGGTGACCACCGCATCGGGGATCGCCACCTCGGCGCGCAGCGTCGGGCGGGGGCGGGTCTGGCCGTGGGCGACGTCGCGACCGAGAGCCGACATGAGCAGCGAGAACACCAGCGCCAGCAGCACGGCGCCGATCAGGCTGCGCAGCAGACGGCGGCCGGCATCCGACGAACAATCGAAGAAGGAGACACGCGGGCGATCGAAGACCGAGACCTTCATGGAACTCTCCTCACTTCGGCGTGACCGAGGCCGACATCATCTCGTCGGCGGCGCGGATGACGCGCGAGTTCATCTCGTAGGCGCGCTGGGCGGCGATCAGGTCGGAGATCTCGGCGACGGAGTTGACGTTGCCGGCCTCGAGATGGGCCTGGACCAGGGTGCCGTAGCCCTCGTCGCCGGGGTTGGCGACCTGCGGGGCGCCGGAGGAGGCGGTCTCGACGAACAGGTTGTTGCCGATCGCCTCGAGGCCCGACTTGTTGACGAAGCGGGCAAGCTGGATCTGGCCGAGGGTGGTGGGGGCGGAGGCGTTGCCGACGGTGACCTGCACCACGCCCTGGGCGTTGACGGTCAGGCCCGAGGAGTTCTGCGGCACGGTGATCGCCGGCTCGACCTGCCAGCCGTCGGCGGTCACCAGCGTGCCCTTGGCGTCGAGCTCGAAGGAGCCGTCGCGGGTGTAGGCGGTGCGGCCGTCGGGGAGGAGGACGCGGAAGTAGCCCTCGCCGCGCACCGCGACGTCGGTTTCCTTCTCGGTCGACGACAGGGTGCCCTGCGAGTGGATGCGCGGGGTGGCGGCGGTGCGCACGCCCGAGCCGATCTGCACGCCGGTCGGCAGCAGGTTGCCCGACTCCGACGTCTGGGTGCCGACCCGGCGCATGTCCTGGTAGAGCAGATCCTGGAAGTCGGCGCGCTGGCGCTTGAAGCCGGTGGTGCGCATGTTGGCGACGTTGTTGGAAATGAGTTCGACGTTCATTTCCTGGGCCATCATGCCGGAAGCGGCGATCCTCAGAGCCTTCATCTCGTCTCTCCCGCTCCTCAGGCCACCTGGCCGAGTTTGTCGATGGCGTTGCGACGCAGGTCGTCGACGTTGCTCATCCAGTTGGCGATGTTCTGATAGGCGCGGCCGACCTCGATCATCCGCGAGATCTCGAGCACGGCCTTGACGTTGGACTTCTCGATCTGGCCCTGGACCAGACGCGGCAACGTGGCGGCCTGGGGGTTCTGCCCCTCGAACAGGGTCTCGCCGACCTTCTTCAGTTCGCCCGGGTTGGCGAAGTCGACGACGCGGAGCTTACCGCGCACGCCCTGGCTGGTGGTGATGGTGCCGTCGGCGGCGATGGTGATCTTCGACTCGTTGCCCTGCAGGACGAGAGGACCACCGTCGGTGAGGACCGGGTTGCCGTCACGGGTCTGCAGCGTGCCGTCGGGACCGACGGCGAAGGAGCCGTTGCGGGTGTACCGCTCGCCGGCCTTGGTCTGGACGACGAACCAACCCTTGCCGTCGACGGCGACATCGAGGTCGTTACCGGTGGTCACCATCTGGCCGGGGCGGAAGTCGTAGAGGTTGCCGTCGTCGAGGACGAAGCTGATCGGCCGGTCGGGCCGGCGGAATTCGGTGGCCGCCGCCGGTGCCATCTTCTGCTCCTTGACGAGCAGGGGCTGGGCCTTGAAGCCCATGGTGTCGACGTTGGCGACGTTGTTGGCGATCAGGTCGAGTTCGCGGCGCAGAGTGAGCTGCCGCGACAACCCGACGAGTTGCGCGTTTTCCATCTCTTCTTCCCCAGCGACCGCGGCGAACTCCCCAGTTCCCACACGGTCGAGAAAGAGATCGCAAGCGCCGTGCCAGATGCATCAAATAAGTGAAATCAATGACTTGATGGCTCGATCGGATCGGCGAACGACGGCCGACACCGGGTAATTCCTGCCGGGCGGAAGGAAGGGAGGGAATTGTTTACCGAGGTTGCCGAGGGGTTAATTTTTACCAGTCGTTAACCAATCGCTCTTTAGATCTAGGGGACGAGAGGGACTCGTGTCCGCGCGGGGAGCATGATGGCCAAGAAGCCGGCCAAGGAGACGGAAGCCGAACCCGGCGCCGAAGGCGGCGAGGGCGAAGGCGGGTCGTCGAAGAAGAAGCTGTTCATCATGATCGGCGCCGGTATCGGCGCGCTCGTGGTGCTCGGCGGTGCCGGCGCCTTCTTCATGGGGGCCTTCTCGCCCAAGCCCAAGCCGGAGGTCGCCCATGCCGAGCCGGTGAAGACGACGATGTACGTCGATCTGCCGGACATGACGGTCAATCTCTCCACCGTCGACCAGCGCGCCGCCTACCTCAAGGTCAAGGTTTCGCTCGAGGTCTCGGACAAGGCGACGGTGGACAAGATCACCCCGGCTCTGCCGCGGGTGCTCGACGCCTTCCAGGTCTACCTGCGCGAGCTGAGGATCTCCGATCTCGACGGCTCCGCCGGTCTCTACCGGGTGAAGGAGGAACTGCAGCGCCGGATCAACACCGCGATCTATCCGACCAAGGTGGACGCGGTGTTGTTCAAGGAAATCCTGGTGCAGTGAGGATCGACCGATGGCGCAGCCGGAAGAAGACCTCGAGGATCTGGATGCCGCCTGGGGCGCAGCCCTCGCCGAGCAGAAGAACGAGGGCGAGGGCGACGACGATCTCTCCGCCGATTGGGGCGCGGCTCTGGCCGAGCAGGGAGTGGAGGGGGCCGACGATCTGGCCGCCGGTCTCGCCGGGTTCGACGACGCCGACTTCGATCTCGACAGCGCGACGCGGGGTGGCGACCGCATCCTGAACCAGGAGGAGATCGACAACCTCCTCGGTTTCGATCTCGACGAACAGATCGCCTCCGAACAGTCGGGCATCCGCGCGCTGATCAACTCGGCCATGGTCTCGTACGAGCGTCTGCCGATGCTCGAGATCGTGTTCGACCGTCTGGTGCGCCTGACCACCACCTCGCTCCGCAACTTCACCTCCGACAACGTCGAAGTGTCGCTCGACAGCATCTCGTCGGTCCGCTTCGGCGACTATCTCAACTCGATCCCGCTGCCGGCGATCATCGGCGTGTTCAAGGCGGAGCAGTGGGACAACTTCGGCCTGGTGACGGTCGATTCGAGCCTGATCTACTCGATCATCGACGTGTTGCTCGGCGGTGGGCGCGGCACCACGCCGATCCGCGTCGAAGGCCGACCCTACACCACGATCGAGACCAATCTCGTCCGCCGCATGATCGAGGTGGTGCTGAACGACGCCGAACTCGCCTTCGCACCGCTCTCGCCGGTCAAGTTCAACCTCGAGCGGCTCGAGACCAATCCCCGCTTCGCCGCGGTGTCACGGCCGGCCAACGCGGCGATCCTCGCCGAGTTCCGCATCGACATGGAGGACCGCGGCGGCAAGA
>ERZ1645187.954-NODE-954-length-27560-cov-36.900854_pt1 | contig 27560 bp, 22 predicted proteins | sample MGYA00575352_ERZ1645187 | MGnify/ENA primary metagenome ERZ1645187 (study PRJEB40837, sample SAMN11349314) | freshwater sediment metagenome | isolation source: river sediment | host: Sediment | place: India: Wazaribad , New Delhi | collected 2017-02-21 ...
CGAGGCGACCAACGGCGCCGGTGCGGGCCATGACGACCCGACGGTGACGCCGATCAGCCAGAGCCCGGCCATTGGCCTGGTGAAGGCGGCGGGCACGGTGACGGATGCCAATGGCAACGGCGTGACGGATGCGGGCGATACCATTGCCTATACGTTCACGGCGACCAACACGGGCACGGTGACGCTGACCGGGGTTGCGGTGACGGATGCCAAGGTGACCAACATCGCTTGCGCGGCGACGAGCCTTGCGCCGGGTGCTGCCACCAGCTGCGCGGGTGATGCCTATGTGCTGACCCAGGCCGATGTCGATGCGGGCTCGGTCTCCAACACGGCGACGGCGAGCGGCACGCCGCCCACCGGTCCGGCGGTGACGGATAGCTCCGACGAGGCGACCAACGGCGCCGGTGCGGGCCATGACGACCCGACGGTGACGCCGATCCCGAGCAACAGCATCGTGGCGGTTGACGATACAGCGACCGGAGTGAACGGTGCCACTGGCCAGAGCAATGTGCTCAATGTCCTGACGGGCGATACGCTCAATGGCATGCCGGCCACGACCAGCATGGTGAGCATTGCCGTGGCGCCTGCCTCCACTGTGCCGCCGCAACTGACCTTCGACCCGGCGACGGGTGCGGTGTCGGTCAATCCCGGCACGCCGGCAGGCACCTACAGCTTTGACTATACGATCTGCGATGTGGCGAAGCCTGCCAATTGCACCACGGCCACGGTATCGGTGACTGTGGGATCTGGAGCCATAGCAGCTGCTGACGATACGGTGTCCGGCATCAACAGCGCCACGGGCATGGCCAATGCCATCAATGTTCTGACCAATGACACGCTGAACGGTGATGCGGCGACGCTTGCTACGGTGAGCCTGTCAGTGCTCACCCCTGCCACGCCCATCGGCGGCGGCACGGTGCCGGTGCTTGACCCGGCCACGGGCAATGTGTCGGTGGCGGCCGGCACGCCTGCGGGCACCTACACGATCAGCTATGAGATCTGTGAAGTGCTGAACCCGGCCAATTGTGCCACCGCCACGGTGACCGTCACGGTTGATCCGCCGCCGGTGGCGACGGTGACCGGTGTGGTCTTCATCGACAGCAACAACAACGGGGTTCAGGACGCCGGCGAGCCGGGGGCTGGTGCGGGCTATGTGGTGCAGTTGCGCGATGCGACGGGCACTGTGGTCGGCAGTGCGGTTACCGACGCTGACGGCAACTATTCCATCACGGCACCGCCGGGCACAGACTATACGCTGGTCTTTGTGTCCGCCGGTGGCGATGAAGTTGGCCAGATCGGCAATCTGACGCTGGTCAGCGGCACGACGATGGTGGATCAGAACCTGCCGCTGGGCGTGGCTTCAACGGCGCAGAACTTCACCAAGACGGCGGGCGTGACGAGCGCGCGCCGGGGTGAGAAGATCCCCTACACCATCAAGGCAACCGGCATGACGGGCGGGCCGTTCCGGATTGTCGATGCATTGCCGGCGGGCACCAGCTATGTGGCCGAATCTGCCCTAGTCAACGGCACGGCGGTCACGCCGGTCGTGGACGGGCGCAGTCTGGTGTTTGACAATCTGCTGCCTGATGCCCAGGGCGCGCTGACGGTGGAGATCACCGTGCAGGTGACCGGTGCGGGGAGCGGCGGCACGGTGACCAACAATGCCAGCCTGGTTGATGCGACGACTGGTCAGGTGCTGGCCAGGGCCAAGGCGGTGACGCCGATTGCCCCCGAGCATGTGTTCGATTGCGGCGAGGTTATCGGCAAGGTGTTCGATGACAAGAACCGCAACGGCTATCAGGATGACGGTGAGCCGGGCCTGCCGGGCGTGCGGGTGGCGACGGTGAAGGGCCTTCTGGTGACGACCGACAAGTTCGGACGCTTCCATGTGGCCTGTGCCGACATTCCGGACGCCGCCATCGGTTCCAACTTCGTGATGAAGCTCGACACCCGGACGCTGCCCACGGGCTATCGTCTGACCACGGAAAATCCGCGCGATGTGCGACTGACCCGCGGCAAGGTGACGAAGCTGAACTTCGGTGCGGCCGTGACCCGCGTGGTGCGGCTTGACCTGAAGGATCAGGCCTTCGTGGCGGGTTCCACCGAACTGGCGCCGAAGTGGGCGGGTGGCATTGATCAGCTTGTTGCCACGCTGGCCAGCGAACCCTCGACGTTGCGCCTCACCTATGTGGTGGGTGCTGAGGGCAAGGACCTGGCCAGGAAGCGGGCGGCGGCGCTGGAGAAGCTCGTCACCGCACGCTGGAAGAAGAAGGGCGCGGACTATGACCTGCCGGTCGAAGTCCGGGTCGTGGCGGGTCAGTGAGGAGGCGGGCCATGAAAAAGACATCCCAGCCTTCCGGCACGGCTTTCACGGGGGAGTTTGGCACGGTGAAGCGCTTTGGCCACACACCATCCTTCAGGGGCTATGTTGCCCTGACGGTTCTGGGCCTGTTTCTCATGCCGGTGGCACTGACTGAGGCGCAGGCCGGCCAGACCCACAAGCTGCCGCCCGGCGCCAACACCGAACAGGAAGCACCGGCGGACATGCGGGACCTGCCCTTTGCCATCAGTGTTGATGGCGAGTCGGTGTCGGGTGCGCGTCCGGTGGACGCCCAGCGCAAGACGGATCTGGCGCTGGAAGCGATGGACATTCAGGTGAAGTTTGACGGGCTTGAAGTGAAGCCCATGCTCAATGTCTCCACCGCGCCGATCCGCCAGGCCTATCGGGCGGGCGATGAGGTGACCTTCTTCGGCAGCCTGAATTATGGTGGCTGGGTGAAGCGGGCCGAGGTGCGCATTCTTGACCTGGAGCGGCCCGATGCAACGCCGCTGGCGCGTGTCAACCTTGACCAGAATCTGGTGGGGCGCTGGACCATGCCCGGTGATGGGCCGGCCCGTCTGGCCTATGTGCTGCGGGTTTATGATGACGAAGGCCGCTTTGACGAAACCAGGGCGCGGCCCTTGTCGCGCACGACCGAGGATTTTGCCCAGCACCAGCCGCAGGACGCGGCAGTGGCGCCGGGCTATGCCGAGGACAATACGGCGCTCCGCAACATTCCGGTCTATGGCGGGGCGGTGACCGTCTATGGCAGCCATGTGCCCAAGGGCAATGGCGTGCAGGTTCTGGGCGAGGCCATTCCGGTTGATCTGGAAGGCGCCTTTGTGGTGCAGCGGATTCTACCGCCCGGCAGCCACGACGTGACCGTGGATGTGGTGGACGAAAAGGGCCGCGGTCTGGACTTCTCGCGCCAGATCACCATTCCCGAATCCGACTGGTTCTATGTGGCCATGGCCGATCTCACGGTGGGCTACCGCAAGGCAACGGATCACATCGAGGACGTCAAGCCCGGCGAATATGACAAGGTCACCACCCGGGGGCGGCTCGCCTATTATGTGAAGGGCAAGATCAAGGGCCGCTATCTGCTGACCTCGGCGCTGGATACCGGCGAGGATGACATTGAAAACGTGTTCCGGGGGCTTGATGCCAAGGATCCGCGCCAGTTCCTGCGCCGCATTGACCCGGATGACTATTATCCGGTGTATGGCGATGACTCGACGGTCAGCGAAGACGCGCCGACGCGTGGCAAATTCTATGTCCGGCTTGAGCGCGGGGCCAGTCATGCCATGTGGGGTAATTTCAAGACCCGCATCACCGGCACGCAATTCCTGCGCAATGAGCGGGCGCTCTATGGCGCCAGCGTGGTGGTGGCCACCGAAAAGCAGGCGCCCGACGGCGGCGCCACCGGAGAAATTCACGCCTATGCCGCCGAACCCGGCACCATGCCGCAGGTGGATGTGCTGCGCGGCACTGGCGGGTCGGTTTATTTCCTGAAGCATCAGGACATCACGCTCGGATCGGAAACCGTGACCGTGGAGGTGCGTGATCCGGTGACCGGTGTGGTGCAGGAGCGCAGGCCTCTGCGCTATGGCCACGACTATGACGTTGACTACATGCAGGGCATGATCCTGCTGAAGTCGCCGCTGTCGTCCACCACGGGCGGAGCCGGTGCGGTGCGCTCCAGCGCCATCGGCGGTTCCGAAGTCTATCTGGTGGTTGCCTATGAATATACGCCGGCCTCCACCCAGGTTAAGGGTCTGTCGGTGGGTGGACGGGCACAGCAATGGCTGGGCGATCATCTGCGCCTTGGTGTCACGGCAGCACGCGAAAACACCGGCCCCGCCGAGCAGAGGCTCTATGGTGCCGATGTGCGGGTGCAGAAGTCGGAACGCACCTATGTGGAAGCCGAGGTGGCGCGGACCAAGGGGCCGGGCTTCGGCAATTCCATTTCCACCGATGGCGGGCTGACGATCAACGATCAGGGAACCGCCGGCACGGCGGGCGTTGCGGCCAATGCCTGGCGGTTGCGCGGCAGAGCTGATGTGGCCGAGCTCTCCAATGGCGCCCTGAAGGGTGATGCAGAAGCCTATTACGAGCACCGGGGTGCGGGCTTCTCGTCCTTCGATCAGCAGGTGGTCAACAAGGAAGACATCTGGGGAGCGAAAGCCGACCTTGACGTTTCGGAGCGGGTGGGCGTGGGGGCCGCCTATGCCGAGCGGCGCGTGGCCCAAACCGAGGCCGAACGCGAAGTGGAAGGCCATCTGGACTTCCATCTCAATGATCAGTGGACAGTGTCGCCCGGTGTTATGCACAACCGGCGGCGCGACTATGTGGCGACACCGCGCACCGATGATCAGGGATCACGCACCGATGTGGGCATGCGCCTGACCTATCAGCCGGATGACGACCACAAGGCCTATGTGTTCGGCCAGACGACGGTGGACCGCAGCGGCAACCGCCGCCGCAATGACCGTGGCGGGCTGGGCGGTGAAATCAATCTGACCGAGAAGACCAGTCTGGCGGCCGAGGCCTCCTATGGCTCACTGGGCTGGGGCGGGCTGGCCACCGTCAATTATCGTCCGACGGCTGATGATCATTATTATCTGGGCTACCGGCTTGATCCTGACCGCGAGTTCGACAGTGTGCTGCCATCGCTCTATGGCAATGATCTGGGGGCCATCGTGTCCGGAGCCCGGCACCGTTTCAGTGAAAGTGTATCTGCTTTCACCGAAGGCAATTACGACATGTTCGGCCAGCGCCGCAGCCTGACCCAAACCTATGGTGTGGAATATACACCGGATGCGCGCTGGACACTGGCCGCGGCCATGGAACAGGGCCGCATCCGTGACCGCATTGACAGCGACTTTGACCGCACGGCGCTGTCGCTATCTGCCGGCTACAAGGGTGAAAACGGCGTGTCGGCGCACGGCAGGGGCGAGGTGCGCCTGGAAGACTCCGACGATGACAGCCGCGACCGCACGACCTGGGCAGGTTCGGCTGGCGCCACGGTGGAAATGTCCGACAACTGGCGGATGATTGTCTCGGCCGATGCGCTGTTCTCGGACGCCACCAGCACCATGCTGGATGGACGCTATTTCGAAGGCTCGCTGGGCTATGCCTACCGGCCGGTGGATAACGACCGCTTCAACGCGCTGTTCAAATACACCTTCCTGTATGACCTGCCGGGTCCGGATCAGGTGACGGTGAACGGCACCACGCTTGGCCCGCAGCAGATCACCCATATCCTGTCGGCGGATGCCAGCTATGACATCAACCGCTATGTCACGCTGGGTGCGAAATACGGCTTCCGCATTGGCGAAACGCGGTCGCGGGCCGGCGGCTCGTGGGATGACTCCTCGGCCCATCTCGGCGTGGTGCGGGCCGACCTGCATGTTGTCCATAACTGGGATGCGCTGCTGGAAGGCCGGGTGTTGTGGAGCCCCACGGATGAGACGGCGGACTGGGGCGCGCTGGCGGCCATCTACCGGCACATGGGCGACAATTTCAAAGTGGGTGTCGGCTATAATTTCGGCCGCTTCTCGGATGATCTGCGCGATCAGACCTTTGATGACCGCGGGGTGTTCCTCAACGTGCTGGGCAAATTCTAGACCCGCTCTGCCGCCGTGTTGAAACGGGGTGGAGATTTGGGCGGGGGTCAACGGGATCGGTTGGCCGCCCCCCGGCCTTTGCCATCAGGCCAGAAGCTTGCGCACGGCTTCCTGCCAGCCCTGATACTTGGCATCGCGCACGTCCGGTTTCATCTTCGGCGTGAAGCGCCTGTCGCGCTTCCAGCTTCTGGCGAAGGTCTCGGGCGGCGGCAGAAGCCCGGCCCTGAAGCCCGCGAGATAGGCGGCACCAAGGGCGGTGGTTTCCAGAACCTTCGGCCGGTCCACGGGGCTGGCCAGAATGTCGGCCAGCCGCTGCATGGTCCAGTCCGAGGCGGTCATGCCGCCATCGACGCGGAGAATGGTGTCGCCCGCCGCACCCCAGTCACGGCGCATGGCCTCCAGCAGGTCGCGGGTCTGGTAGCAGACGGATTCCAGCGCGGCGAGGGAAAGCTCGCGGCTGGTGGTGCCGCGGGTGAGGCCGAACAGCGCGCCGCGCGCCTCGGCGTTCCACCAGGGCGCCCCCAGGCCGACAAAGGCGGGCACCAGATAGACCTGCTGATGAGGATCGGCCGCCTTGGCCAGTGCGCCGGTGTCGCTCGCCTTCTTCACGATCTTCAGGCCATCACGCAGCCACTGCACGGCGGCACCGGCAATGAAGATGGCGCCTTCCAGCGCATAGCTGCGTTTGCCGTCGAGCTGATAGGCAACGGTGGTGAGCAGGCGGTTATGCGAGGCCACCGGCCGGTCGCCGGTGTTGAGCAGGGCAAAGCAGCCGGTGCCATAGGTGGATTTCATCATGCCCGGGGCAAAGCAGGCCTGGCCCACGGCGGCGGCCTGCTGGTCGCCCGCCACACCGAGAATGGGCAGCGCCGCACCCAGCCATTTTCGCTCGGCCATGCCATAGTCGGCGGCGCAGTCCTTCACCTCCGGCAACAGGGCCATGGGCACGCGCAGGTGGCGGCACAGTTCGGCATCCCAGCTGCCGCTGTGAATGTCATAGAGCAGGGTGCGCGAGGCATTGGTGGCGTCGGTGGCGTGGGTTTTGCCGCCGGTGAGCCGCCAGATCAGAAAACTGTCCACCGTGCCGAAGGCGAGCTCGCCGCGTTCGGCCCGGGCGCGGGCCCCCGGCACGGCGTCGAGCAGCCAGGACAGTTTGGTGCCGGAGAAATAGGGATCGAGCAGCAGGCCGGTCTTGCGGGTGAAGAGCGGCTCCAGCCCTTGCGCCTTCAGTTCGGTACACATCTCCGCCGTGCGCCGGTCCTGCCAGACGATGGCGCGGTGAATGGGCTTGCCGGTCTTGCGGTCCCAGACCAGGGTGGTTTCACGCTGGTTGGTGATGCCGATGGCGGCAATGGCGGCGGGCTTGAGGTGGGCCTTGCGCAGGGCGGCGCGGCACACGGCGAGAACGCTGGACCAGATGTCCTCCGGCTCGTGTTCCACCCAGCCGGAGCGGGGGAAGTGCTGGCGGAATTCCTTCTGGGCGACGGCCTTGGGCCTCAGCTTCTGATCGAAGATGATGGCGCGCGATGAGGTGGTGCCCTGATCGATGGCGAGAAGATGACCCGGCATGTCAGTTCTCCGTTTCTTCGCCGAGGTGGCGGCGCAGATCCTGCTGCTCGGTGGCGGACAGATGCAGGCCCAGCTTGGAGCGCCGCCACAGAATGTCATCGGCCGTCATGGCCCATTCCTCACGCTTCAGCCAGTCCACCTCGCGTTCGCTCAGGCTGCCGAAGCTTCTGCCCATGTCCTGGGCGAAGCGGGCATCAGAAAGCAGCCGGTCGGTTTCGGTGCCATAGGCGCGGAACAGGCGCTCTATGGTGTGGGGCGGCAGGAAGGAATAGCGCCGCGCCAGATCGGCCATGCGGCGGGCCACCTCATCATGCGGAAAGTCGCCGCCCGGCAGGGCGGCGGCTTCGGTCCATGGCCGGCCCATGGCGGAAAAGAAGGGCTGGAGTTTTTCCAGCGCTGTTTCGGCCAGCCGGCGATAGGTGGTGATCTTGCCGCCGAAAATGGAAAGAAGCGGTGCCTCGCCCGGGCGCTGGTCAAGCTTCAGCACATAGTCGCGGGTGGCCTCCTGGGCCTTGCTGGCGCCGTCGTCATAGAGCGGCCGCACGCCGGAATAGGACCAGCGCACATCGGCGCGGGTGACGGGCCGCTTGAAATATTCGCTGGTGGCGGCGAGCAGATAGTCAACTTCGGCAGCGCTGATGACGGGTTTTGCCGGGTCGGTCTGCTGGTCAAGGTCGGTGGTGCCGATGAGGGTGAAGTTCTGCTCATAGGGAATGGCAAAACAGATGCGGCCGTCGGCGTTCTGGAAAATATAGCAGCGGTCGTGGTCAAACAATCGGTCCACCACCACATGGCTGCCCTTGACCAGGCGGATGCGGTCCGGGTCGCTGCGGCCCACCACCTGGCCCAGAACCTGGCTGACCCAGGGGCCAGCGGCGTTGACCAGGGCGCGGGCGCGCACGGTTTCGGTGCCGCCACCGGGGCCGCGCAGGGTCACCTCCCACTGGCCATCGACACGGCGGGCGGCGATACATTCCGTGCGCGGACGAATGGTGGCGCCCTTCTGGGCCGCGGCCTTGGCGTTCAGCACCACCAGGCGCGCGTCATCAACCCAGCAGTCGGAATATTCATAGGCCCGGGTGAAGCGCGGGTTGAGCGGCTGGCCGGCGGGGTCACTGCGCAGGTCGAGGGAGCGTGTGCCGGGCAGGATCTTGCGGCCGCCAAGGTGGTCATAGAGAAACAGGCCGAGACGGATCATGGGCCAGGGCCGCATGCCGTCATGATGGGGAAGAATGAAGCGCAGCGGCCAGATGATGTGGGGGGCAGCCCTAAGCAGCACTTCGCGTTCGGCCAGTGCCTCATGCACCAGGCGGAACTCGTAATATTCCAGATAGCGCAGGCCGCCGTGGATAAGCTTGGTGGAAGCCGAGGAGGTGGCGGAGGCGAGGTCACCCTGCTCGCACAGGAGAACCGAAAGGCCGCGGCCGGCCGCGTCACGGGCAATGCCGGTGCCGTTCACGCCGCCGCCGATGATGAGAAGATCGAAGGCCTGTGCCATGTTCATCTCATGCTCCTGCCGCTTGTGCCGGAAGGGCGGCACCGCCTGCAATCTCCACCTGCACGCCCTTGTGGCGGCACAGTTCCATCACCGTTTCAGGCGGTGGCTGGTCGGTGACAAAGATATCGACATCGCTGATATGGCCGATGCGCACCGGGGCCGAGCGGGTGAATTTCATGGCGTCGGCCACCAGCGTCACCGTGCGGGCATTGCCCATGATGGCCTTGGTGGCGCGCACCTCGCGGTAATCGAAATCCAGCATGGCGCCGTCATCATCAATGGCCGAGGTGCCGATGATGGCGTGATCAACCTTGAACTGGCTGATGAAGTCCACGGCCTGTTCGCCGACGATGCCGCCGTCCGTCCGGCGCAGCATGCCGCCTGCCACAATCACATCAATGCGCGGGCAGGGCATGAGAATGGCGGCAACGTGAATGTTGTTGGTAATCACCAGCAGACCTTCGTGATGGATGAGGGCGCGCGCCACCTCTTCGGTGGTGGTGCCGATGTTGATGAACAGCGAACAGTTGTTGGGGATGAGCCGGGCGGCGTGCTGGCCGATGATGACCTTTTCCTGCGCGGCCAGAACGCGGCGCGCCTCATAGGCCACGTTCTCCACCCCCGATGACAACATGGCCCCGCCATGGGTGCGGGCCAGAAGGCGGGCCTCACACAGCTCGTTGAGATCGCGCCGGATGGTCTGGGGGGTCACGTCAAAGCGCGCCGACAGCTCCTCCACCAGCACGGTTCCGGTCTGGCGGGCAAGCGCCAGGATCTGTTGCTGGCGGGGGCTGAGGGCTGGAAGCAAGGTGTGGTCTCCGTCGCTGTGGCTGTCTCTTATTTTTCACTTTTTTTCACATTTCGCAATCTTGCGCTGCACAATGTTCGTTTTAATTTGTGATTGACGCTCGTTTTGTTTCGCATGATAGTAACCACAGGCGCCAAATAAGGTGCCACACGCTAGGGAGCAACCTCAATGAAGACCAAGCTGCTGATGACGGCGGCCTGTTTTGCCCTTCTTGCCAGCGCCGGACCCGGCCTGGCGGACGAGGCGGCGGCCAAGAAGTGGATCGACTCCGAGTTCCAGCCCTCCACCCTCTCCAAGGACGACCAGCTCAAGGAAATGCAGTGGTTCATCAAGGCCGCTGAGCCGCTGAAGGGCATGGAGATCAACGTCCTGTCCGAGGGCATTCCCACCCATGAATATGAATCGAAGGTGCTGGCCAAGGCCTTTGAGGAAATCACCGGCATCAAGGTCAATCACCAGATCCTGGGCGAAGGCGAAGTCGTGCAGGCGGTGCAGACCCAGATGCAGACCAACCGCAACCTCTATGACGGCTACGTCAATGACTCCGATCTCATCGGCACCCATTCGCGCCTGCAGAGCGCCATCAACCTGACCGACTGGATGGCGGGTGAAGGCAAGGATGTCACCAATCCCGGCCTCGACCTCAATGACTTCATGGGGTCGAAGTTCACCACCGGGCCGGACGGCAAGCTGTGGCAATTGCCCGACCAGCAGTTCGCCAATCTCTACTGGTTCCGCAAGGACTGGTTCGACAATCCCGACATCAAGGCCAAGTTCAAGGCCAAGTATGGCTATGAGCTGGGCGTGCCGGTGAACTGGTCAGCCTATGAGGACATCGCCGACTTCTTCACCAATGACGTGAAGGAAGTGAATGGCGTCAAGGTCTATGGCCACATGGACTATGGCAAGCGCGCGCCCGACCTGGGCTGGCGCATGACCGACGCCTGGCTGTCCATGGCGGGTGCCGCCGATCCCGGCCAGCCCAATGGCCGCCCGGTGGATGAATGGGGCATCCGCATGGAGAAGGACTCATGCAACCCCGTGGGTGCTTCGGTGTCGCGTGGCGGTGCCGCCAACTCGCCGGCTGCCGTTTATGCGGTGACCAAGTGGGATGAGTGGCTGCGCAAATTCGCCCCGCCGGGTGCGGCCGATCTCGACTTCTACCAGTCGCTGCCGTCGCTGGCCCAGGGCAACGTGGCCCAGCAGATCTTCTGGTACACGGCCTTCACCGCCGACATGGTGAAGCCCAAGGACAAGGGCAACAACACGGTGGATGACAAGGGCATGCCGCTGTGGCGCATGGCCCCCTCGCCGCATGGCCCCTACTGGAAGGAAGGTTCGCAGCGCGGCTATCAGGACGTGGGCTCATGGACGCTGTTCAAGTCCACACCGCTGGATAACCGCAAGGCGGCCTGGCTCTATGCCCAGTTCGTCACCTCCAAGACGGTTGACGTGAAGAAGAGCCATGTCGGCCTCACCTTCATCCGCGACTCCACGGTGCGCCACCAGTCCTTCACCGAGCGGGCGCCGGCGCTGGGCGGCATGATCGAGTTCTACCGCTCGCCCGACCGTGTGGCCTGGTCGCCCACGGGTGTGAACGTGCCTGACTATCCGAAGCTTGCCCAGCTGTTCTGGGAGAATATCGGTGACGTCAACTCCGGCGCCTTCACCGCCCAGCAGGCCATGGACCGCCTGGCCGAGCAGATGGACCAGATCATGGGACGCATGGAAGCGGCCGACAAAGCCAACAACACCTATAATGGCTGCGGACCGCGTCTGAATGAGCCCAAGGACCCGTCGGCCTGGCTCAGCAAGGACCATGCCCCCTGGGCCAAGCTCGACAATGAAAAGCCCAAGGGCGAGACCATCGCCTATGACGAGCTGATCAAGCGCTGGACACAGAACCAGTAATTGATCCCTCCGGTGCCGGGGCGGGCTTCCGCTCCGGCATCTTTCCGCTTCTGATTGGCCGGTTTCATGACTCTGGAATTGCGCATTGTGGAAAAGCGCGTGGGCGCTGAAACCCACATTCATCCCACCAGCGTGGTGATGGAGGACGGCTCGTTCAATGTTCTGCTGGGCACCACACTGGCCGGCAAGACCACGCTGATGCAGCTCATGGCGGGCATTCAGAAGCCGACCGCCGGTGAAATCTGGTTCCGCGGCCGCAATGTCACCCATGTGCCGGTGCAGAAGCGCAACGTGTCCATGGTCTACCAGCAGTTCATCAACTATCCCAACCTGTCGGTGTTCGACAACATTGCCTCGCCGTTGCGCGTGGCCGGCATGGATCGGAAGGAAATCGAGCGCCGGGTGGGGGCTGCCGCCGAACTGCTCCGCCTTGCCCCCATGTTGCAGCGGCGGCCTTCGGAATTGTCGGGCGGCCAGCAGCAGCGCACCGCCATTGCGCGGGCGGTGGTGAAGGACAGCGATCTCATTCTGCTTGACGAACCGCTGGCCAATCTCGACTACAAGCTGCGCGAGGAATTGCGCGACGAACTGCCGAAGCTGTTTGCCGGCAGGAAGGCGGTGGTGGTCTATGCCACCACCGAACCGGCCGAGGCGCTGCTGTTTGGCGGCAATACGGCCACCCTGCATGAGGGCCGCATCACCCAGTTCGGCGGCACGGCAGAAACCTATCGCAATCCCCATGATCTGATCACCGCGCAGGTGTTTTCCGATCCGCCCATCAATGTGACACCGGTGCGCAAGACCGCCACCAAACTCACGGTTTTCGGCACGGTCACCTGGCCGGCGCCGAAACGCCTGGCAAAGCTGCCGGACGGTGCCTACAGCCTTGCGCTGCGCCCGCATCATGTTTTGCCGGCGGGACGCGCGGGGGCGGCGGGCAGCTTCACGGGCCGGGTGCTGGTCACCGAAATTTCCGGTTCGGAGAGCGTCATCCATGTGGCAACGCCGGAGGGCACCTGGGTGTCGCATTCCCATGGCGTGCATCCCTTTGCCATCGGGGCTGAGGCCAGGCTGCACGCCGACCTTGACCATGCCCTGTTCTTTGACAGCACCGGCGCGCGGGTGATGTGACATGGCCAAAATCACCCTCGACAGGATCCGCCATTCCTACTTCCCCTTTCCATCGCAGGATGAGCACTATGCGCTGAAGCGGGTTCATCTCGAATGGCGCGACGGCGGGGCCTATGCGCTGCTTGGCCCCTCGGGCTGCGGCAAGACCACGCTGCTCAACCTCATTTCGGGATTGCTGGTGCCGACCGAGGGCCGCCTGCTGTTTGACGGCCAGGATGTGACCCACGCCTCGCCGGAAGAGCGCAATATCGCGCAGGTGTTCCAGTTTCCGGTGATCTACGACACCATGACGGTTTACGACAATCTTGCCTTCCCCTTGCGCAACCGGCATGTGCCGGAAGCAGAGGTGGATGCCCGCGTGCGCGAGATTGCCGCCATGCTGGACCTGACCCGGACGCTTGGCAACCGCGCTTCGGGCCTGACCGCCGACGGCAAGCAGAAGATTTCACTGGGCCGCGGTCTGGTGCGATCGGACGTGAATGTCATCATGTTCGATGAGCCGCTCACCGTCATTGATCCGCATCTGAAGTGGCAGTTGCGGTCCAAGCTGAAGGAGCTGCACCAGCGCACCGGCCGCACCATGATCTATGTCACCCATGACCAGACCGAGGCCCTGACCTTTGCCGACACGGTGGTGGTGATGAACCACGGTGTGGTGGTGCAGACCGGAACGCCCATTGAATTGTTCGAGCGCCCGCGCCACACCTTCGTTGGTCATTTCATCGGCTCGCCGGGCATGAATCTTCTCCCCGCCGAGGTGAAGGGCGGCAAGGTGTTCTTTGCCGGTGAAGAGGTGGCGGTGGACAATGCCACGGCGGCCCGCACCGCCAAGGGCCGTCTGGAGATCGGCATCCGTCCGGAATTTGTGGGCTTCGGCAAGGCGGGCCTCAGGGCCGACATTGTGAAAGTATCTGATGCCGGGCGCTTCCGCATCGTCGAGGCGGCAAGCCATGGCCACAAGCTCAAGCTGCTGGTGCCGGAGGGTGTGAGCATTCCCGAGGGGAGCGCGCGGCTGGCGTTCAACGCGGCCCGTACCCGGCTTTATGAAGACGGCTGGCTGGCCGGTGACAGGCCGGAGGATGAGGCATGAGAAAGACCGTCAATCAGAAGGCCTGGTTTCTGGTGCTGCCGGTTTTTCTGCTTGTGGCCTTCAATGCGCTGATCCCGTTGATGACGGTGGTGAATTATTCGGTGCAGGAAACCTTCGGTGACAATGTGTTCACCTGGGCGGGGGTGCGCTGGTTCGAAGAGGTGCTGCGCTCGGACAATTTCTGGAACGCGCTGCAGCGCCAGCTGCTGTTCACCGGGCTGGTGCTGGCCATTGAGATTCCGCTGGGGCTGGCCATAGCGCTCACCATGCCGAAAAAGGGCTTCTGGGTTTCGGTCTGTCTGGTGCTCATGTCGCTGCCGCTGCTCATTCCGTGGAATGTGGTGGGGGCGATGTGGAACATCATGGCACTGCCGGAGATTGGCCTTCTCGGCAAGGCCATCAATTCCCTTGGCATCAATTACAACTACACGCGCCAGCCGGTGTCGGCCTGGTTCACGCTGGTGCTGATGGATGTGTGGCACTGGACATCGCTGGTGGCGCTGTTGTGCTATGCGGGGCTTGTGTCCATTCCGGACGCCTATTATCAGGCCGCCAAGGTGGACGGGGCGCGGCGCTGGGCGGTGTTCCGCTACATCCAGCTGCCCAAGCTTCGCCATGTGCTGACCATCGCGGTGCTGCTGCGCTTCATGGATTCCTTCATGATCTACACCGAGCCGCAGGTGATGACCGGCGGCGGGCCGGGTTCGGCCACCACCTTCCTGTCCATCGATCTGGTGAAGAAGGGCATCGGCCAGTTTGATCTCGGGCCGGCGGCGGCCATGTCGATCATCTATTTCCTGATCATCCTGGCCCTGTCCTGGCTGTTCTACACGCTGATGATGCGCAATCAGGAGAACTGAGCCATGCGTTTGTCCCGCTTTGTGCCGCTGATCTACATCATCCTCCTGCTGCTGCCGATCTACTGGCTGCTCAACATGTCGTTCAAGACGACCAACGAAATCCTGGGCGGCTTCTCGCTCTATCCGCACAGCTTCACCCTCGACAACTACCGCAAGATCTTCACCGACCCGACCTGGTATATGGGCTATGTGAACTCGCTTTATTATGTGGCGGCCAACACTCTGCTGTCGCTGGTTGTGGCCTTGCCCGCGGCCTATGCCTTTTCGCGCTACCGCTTCCTCGGCGACAAGCACCTGTTCTTCTGGCTTCTGTCGAACCGCATGGCGCCGCCGGCGGTGTTCGTGTTGCCCTTCTTCCAGCTTTACTCGGCAGTTGGCCTGTTTGACACGCCATGGGCCGTGGCGCTGGCCCACACGCTGTTCAATATTCCGCTGGCGGTGTGGATTCTGGAAGGCTTCATGTCGGGGGTGCCGCGCGAGTTGGATGAGACGGCCTATGTGGACGGCTATTCCTTCCCCGGCTTCTTCGTGAAAATCTTCATTCCCACCATTGCGGCGGGCATCGGCGTTGCCGCCTTCTTCTGTTTCATGTTCTCGTGGGTGGAATTGCTGCTGGCCAAGAATCTCACCTCGGTGGCGGCCAAGCCCATTGCCGCGGTCATGACTAAGACGGCGTCCACCTCGGGCTATGAGCTGGGGTTGCTGGCGGCGGCGGGGTCGCTCACCCTCATTCCCGGCGCCATCGTCATCTATTTTGTGCGCAACTACATTGCCAAGGGCTTTGCCCTGGGCCGCGTGTGAGGCAATCATGGACAACACCTCACTTCTCACCTGGATGGCCTGGACCGGACCCACGGTGCTGTTCTTCCTCTATATATTCGGCTCCATCGCGGCCATGGGCGTGTGGGAGTATTTTTCGCCGGGCGGTGCGCCGCGGCGCGGCGTGTTCGGTCTGGATACCACGCGCGGCGACCGGCTGTTCATCACTCATCTGGGCTCATGCTTCATCTTCCTCGCCTGGCTTGGCGTGTTTGGCACGCCACTGTGGGGCGGTCTGATCATCGCAGCACTTTGGGCGGTGTTTGTGTTTCGCTACGTGTAAGGGCACACCCTTTCCCTTTGTGGCGGGCTGGCCTAAGCAGGGGCCATGACGGCCCAGGGCGATTTCGAGATTTTTCTGGTGGCGGCACCGGGGCTGGAGGCGGCGCTGGCCGACGAGGCGCGCGGCCTGGGCTTTGCCGCCATCAAGGTGATGACGGGTGGTGTGCGCATCCGGGGCGGCTGGCCGGCGGTGTGGCGGGCCAATCTGATGCTGCGCGGCGCGGGCAGGGTGCTGGCGCGGATCGGTTCCTTCCGGGCGGTGCATCTGGCGCAACTGGACAAGCGGGCGCGCCAATTTCCGTGGGCTGATTATCTGAGAAAAGACGTTGCCGTGGCGGTGGAGGCCGCCTGCACGCGCTCAAAGATCTATCATTCGGGGGCAGCGGCCGAGCGCATTGGCCGCGCCATTCACGAGGAACTGGGGGCGACCATTGCTGATGAGGCGCCGGTTGTGGTGAAGGCGCGCATTGCCGATGATCTGTGCACCATAAGCCTCGACACATCGGGCGGGCTTTTGCACAAGCGCGGCCACAAGGCGGCGGTGGCCAGGGCGCCGCTGCGCGAAACCCTGGCGGCGCTGCTGCTGGCCCAGTGCGGCTATGACGGCCATGAGCCGGTCTATGATCCCATGTGCGGCTCGGGCAGCTTTGTCATCGAGGCGGCGGAAATGGCGCTGGGGCTGGCGCCGGGCCGGGATCGCGCCTATGCCTTTGAACAACTGACAACCTTTGACGAAGCGCAATGGATCGCGCTGAAGGCCGCGGTCACCGCGCAGCCCACGGCCTTCACATTCTTCGGCAGCGACCGCGACCAGGGGGCTGTTACCATGGCGGCGGCCAATGCGGCGCGGGCCGGGGTGGGGGCGGTGACGCGGTTTCACCGTGCGGCCATCAGTGATGTCAAGCGGCCGGAGGGGCCAGCGGGGCTGGTCATCATCAACCCGCCCTATGGCGACCGCATTGGTGACAAGGCCAGGCTGGCGGCACTCTATGGCGCGCTGGGCCGGGTGCTGCGCGATCGCTTTTCCGGCTGGCGGGTGGGGCTTGTGACCAATGAGGCGGCGCTGGCGCGGGCCACGGGCCTTGCCTTGCTGCCGCCGTCACCGGCCATTTCCCACGGCGGGCTGAAGGTGAGGCTGTATCAGACCGGCCCTCTGCCCTGAGCCTTGTCACATTTTCGCCAGCCGGGCTGGCGAGGCTTGCATCGCTGCTGATCTTTTCTGATCCTGCGTCCATGAAAGCCAAGCGACTGTGGCCTTGCATGCTTGCCATGCTGCCCTTCGGCGCCGCAGCGGGCCTTGCGGCGCAGACCAATGCGCCAGCCCTGCCGGATACGCCCATCACCCTCACACTGGTGGCGCGCGGGCTGGATCATCCATGGAGTCTTCAGTTTCTGCCTGATGGCCGGATGCTGGTGAGCGAAAGGCCGGGGCGATTGCGGATCATCCGTGCCGATGGCGGCATGTCCGATCCCGTCACCGGCCTGCCGGAGGTGGCAGGCGGCGGGCAGGGCGGGCTTCTGGACGTGTTGCTGGCGCGCGATTTTGCCGAGAGCGGCCTCATCTATTTCTCCTATGCCGAGCCGCGCGGTGACGGCACCAATGCCACCGCCGTGGCCCGCGCCAGGCTGACGCTGACGGCGGCGGGCGGCAATCTCGGCCCCGTCAGCGTGATTTTCCGCCAGCAGCCGGCCATTGCCTCTGCGGCGCATTTCGGCTCGCGTCTGGTGTGGGGGCGCGACGGCACTCTGTTCATCACCCTGGGTGAGCGTTACAGCATGCGGGACAGCGCCCAGGACCTCGCCACCGATCTGGGCAAGGTGGTGCGCATCACGCCGGATGGCGGCATTCCGCCCGACAATCCCTTTGTCGGCCAGCCGGGCAAGCAAGGCGAGATCTGGAGCTATGGCCACCGCAACAGCCAGGGGGCAGCAGTTGATCCGGCAACCGGCGCGCTGTGGATGACCGAACACGGCGCCATGGGCGGCGATGAACTCAATATCATCAGGCCTGGCGGCAATTACGGCTGGCCGCTCGTCACCTATGGCACTGACTATGACGGCACGGCCATCGGCATCGGTACGGCAGCACCCGGCCTTGAAGAGCCGCTCTATTACTGGAATCCTTCCATCGCCACGTCGGGTCTGGCCTTTTATGAGGGCGATCTGTTTCCGGCCTGGCGCGGCCATGTGCTGGTGGGCGGTCTGGCGGGGCAGACGCTGCAACGGCTGGACATCGGCAACGGCACGGTGCGCGGTGTGGAGGTGGTGCTGAACCGGGCGCGGGCCGGGGTCGTGACCGGCGGCGGCAGTATGCGCGTGCGCGATGTGCGGGTGGCACCCGACGGCTCGGTTATGGTGCTGACGGACGAGGCCGACGGGCGGCTCATCCGCATAACGCCGCAATAGTCAGGCGAGCAGACGGTCGACGATGGCTTTGACATCAAAGCGCACGGGATCGGAAACCGGCAGGTTGTGGCAGGCAGAGAGGCGGTCCATTTCGGCGCGGGCGGCCTTTTCATCGAGCCGCGCGGTGTTGAGGCTGATGCCGGAACAGCGGATGTGCGGGTTGACGATGCGGCCCAGCGTCACTGTGAGGTCAATCAGTTCGGCAATGTCGCCCACCCGGTGATCGGCAAAGCCCAGAAGATGGCTGCGGCCTGCCTCATGGCAGACGACGAAATGATCGGGCTGCGAGCCATGCAACAGGCCCAGCGTCACGCCGGCATAGGCGGGGTGATAGAGCGAGCCCTGACCTTCGATGATGTCCCAGTGGTCCGGGGCGGCGGCGGGCGAGAGGGTTTCCACCGCACCGGCCAGAAAATCACAGACAATGGCATCAACGGCAAAGCCATGACCGTCGATGAGAACGCCGGTCTGGCCGGTGGCGCGGAAGGTGGCGTCAACCCCGCGCGCCGTAAGCTCGCGGTGGATGGCGAGAGCGGTGTATTTCTTGCCGATGGCGCAGTCGGTGCCCATGGTGAGCAGGCGGTGGCCGGGGCGCGGCGTGCCATGGCCGATGGGGAAATTGTGACGGGTCAGGCGCACATCATGCAGGGTGCGTCCGGTGCGCGTGGCTGTGGCCTTCAGTTCCGGCACGGCGGAAAGGGGCATGTGCAGGCCGCTGGCAACATCAAGGCCCGCCTCCATGGCGGCTTTGAAGCGGGCAATCCAGTGGGGTGGCAGGCCGCCGCCGGGAAGAGCGGTGCCGATGACCAGGGTTCTGGCGCCGCGGGCGGCGGCTTCGGCAATGGTCAGGTCGGGAAGGCCAAGGTCGACAGCGCCCGTTTCGCGCAACTGGCCGAGGCAGCGTTCGGGCCGCCAATGGGCCAGGCCGATGGCGGTCTTGGCCATTTCCGGCACGGGCGTGGCGTCGAGATAGAGAAGATAGGGTGCGGCAATCATGGCGGCTCTCAGCCCCAGAGTTCGGCGGGGAAGTGATGCAACTGGCCCCTCCCATAATGCATGGCAACGGGCCGGTCACGGGCAATGAGCAGGGGACCATCCAGATCGGCCCAGCGGCACAGGCTGGCGATGACATAGGCCGGGGCCATGGAGAGGGAGGTGCCCGCCATGCAGCCCACCATGAGGCCAAGACCGCGCGCCCGGGCGGCGCGGGCCAGAGCCAGCGCCTCGGTGAGGCCGCCGGTTTTGTCGAGCTTGATGTTGATGCCCTGATAGAGGGGGGCGAGACGGGCCAGGTCGGCTGTGGTGTGGCAGCTTTCGTCGGCAAAGAGGGGAATGGCAGAGTGAAGACCGGCGAGGCTGTCATCGTCGCCGCGCCGCACCGGCTGTTCGATCATGGCAATGCCGAGGGGGGCAAGCTGCGGCAGCAGCGCTTCCAGAAACGGGCGCGGCCAGGACTGGTTGGCGTCGATGATGATTTCGGCATCGGGGCGGGCGGCCCGCACGGCAGCGAGGCGTTCGACCACCAGATCCTGATCCATCTTCAGCTTCAGCACGGCATGGTCCGAGGCGCGGGCGGTGGCCGCCATCTCCTTCGGTGACGCCAGGCCGATGGACTGATCGACGGCCAGAGTGTCAGGCCCCTGCGGCAGGCCCGCCAGTTGCCAGATGGTCTGGCCGCTGTGCTTGGCGCGCAGGTCCCACAGCGCACAGTCAAGGGCGTTGCGGGCGGGGCCCGGCGGCAGAGCGGCACAGGCGGCAAGGGCATCGCCCGTCAGGCACTCCTCACGGACACTGTGCAACTGGGCCTCGGCCTGTTCAGCCGTTACGTCAAAAACCACCGGGTCCACACCTTCGCCATGGCCCACACAGCCATCCCTGGCCACCGTTACCGTCACCGTGTCCAGCACCGCCACAGTGAATCCGGCAAAGCGAAAGGGTTGGCGCAGTGGCCAATGGTCCAGGGCGATGTCCATGTGGGAAAGGCGCATGTCAGTCCCGCATGGTGTCCCGCGCCATGGGCGCACCCCGGCCGCGCAGGGAGGGGGCGGCCAGCATGGCCAGCACGAACAGGCCGGTGGCGAGTTTGAGGTCGCCCGGCGGCAGGCCCGCCACCAGGCAGACCGAGATGAGCTGATAATAGATGAGGGTGCCGACGAAGGGGGCGAGCAACTGGCGCACCACCGTCTGCTTGCCCACCACGGCTTCACCGATCATCAGCGCTGCAAGCCCATTGATGAGAATGCCGAAGCCCATGTTGACATCGGCGAAGCCCTGGCTCTGCACCATGATGGCGCCGGACAGCGCCGAGAAGGAACCGGCCAGACCCACGCCACCCACGGTCATGGTCCAGACATTGATGCCATTGGCTTCGGCCATGTCGGGGTTGGCGCCCACGGCGCGCATGGCGGTGCCCTTTTCGGTGAGGAAATAGAGGCGCAGCAGCAGAAAGGCGAGAACGGCAATGGCACCCGCCACCATGATCTTGGCGCCGATGTCGCTCAGCCCGTGATCGATCAGGAAGGAGAAAATGGTCCTGAGGTTGAACACCGGCTGGTTCGACTTGCCGAGAAGTCGAAGGTTGACGCTGTAGAGCATGGTCATGACCAGAATGCCCGCCAGCAGTGAATGGATGCGAAAGCGCAGGTGGATGAAGGCGGTGGCGCAGCCGGCCAGAAAGCCCGCCGCCATGGCCACCAGCAAGGCCGACCAGGCCGGCAGCCCCGCCATGAGCGCCATGGCGCAGATGGCGCCGCCCAGGGGATAGGCGCCTTCGCTGGTGAGATCGGGGAAGCCCAGAATGCGGAAGGGGATCATGATGGCCAGCACGACAAAGCTGAGGATCAGGCTTTGCGCGATGGTGACGGGAACAAGCGCCCAGAAATGGCTGATGAGTTCCAGCATGGTCAGGCCCCCAGCAGCATGCGGTCGGTCTTGACCGCGAAGTGGCTGACAAGACCGGCCACGGTAGCGTTCTTCTTTTCGTCGCCTGCCAGTTCAAAGCGCACCCTGCCGGAATCGAGCATGACCACGCGGTTGCCGTAGTCCACGGCGTGTTTCATGTTGTGGGTGACCATGAGGGTGGTGAGCTTGAGGGCGGTGACGGCGCGGATGGTGGCATCCATCACCAGATCGGCGGTGCGCGGATCAAGCGCGGCGGTGTGTTCATCCAGCAGCAGAATGTCGGGCGTGCCGGTCACCGCCATGACCAGCGACAGCGACTGGCGCTGGCCGCCGGACAGGGTGGACACCACCGTATCGAGCCGGTTTTCCATGCCCAGATGCAGATAGGACAATTGCTCGGCGTAGAAGGCGCGGCGCGCCTTGGTGAGGCCGCGGCGCAGCCTGGCCGGATTGTGGCGCAGTTCGGCCAGCAGCATGTTTTCGGCCACCGTCATGGTGGCGGCGGTGCCCTTCATGGGGTCTTGAAATACGCGGGCAACGTGAACGGCGCGGCGGTGGACGGGAATGGCCGTGACATCCCTGCCATTGATGAAGACCTTGCCGGAATCCAGCCGCAGCGCCCCGGAGATGGCGTTGAGAAGGGTGGATTTGCCCGCCCCGTTGGAGCCGATGACCACGGCAAAGTCGCCGCTGGCGAGTTTCAGGTCGAGGCCGTCAAGGGCGATCTTTTCGTCAGGCTGGCCGGGAAAGAAAACGCGCCGGGCGTTTTGAACTTCGAGCACACAAACCTCCGGTGGAACCGGGCCGGATGGTTCCGGCCCGGCCAGGATTGTCAGTCACCGATGCAGTTGCAGTCGGCAAAGCTGTCGGGGATGGTCAGGCCGAAGGCGGCGGCCGCCTTCTTCGACAGGGTGGCGGCGTGATCCTCATAGACCGGCTTGATGGGGGCGAGGTCGGCAGGCTTCTCACCCTTGAGGATGCGGCCCGCCAGCTTGCCCGCGTTCTGGCCGATCTTTTCAAAGCTGATGGAGAAGGAGGCGGGAACGATGCCTTCCTTCACCGGGCGCTCGTCGGTGTTGATGACCGGGATGTGGGCGGCAAGGGCTGCCGACGCCACGGCGGCCACAGCAGGCTGCACCAGATTGGAGGCCGGCACATAGATGACATCGGCCTTGCCCGCGAGGGATGCCACACGCTGGGGAATGTCATTGGCGTTGTCCACGCCTACCTCGGCAATGGCAAAGCCCTGGGCGGCGGCCTTTTCCTGAAGGATCTTGATCAGGGCCGCATCATTCGCCTCACCCGGATTGAAGGGCACACCCATGGTCTTGGCATTGGGCATGAGCTTGCGCGCGAAGGTCAGTGTGGCGTCCACATCCTGCATGTCGGAGGAGCCGGTGATGCCGTCACCGCCCTTGTCCCAGGAGGGAACCAGGCCCGCCGCCACCGGATCGGTGACCGCGGTGAAGACAATGGGAATGCCAGACTTGGCCAGCGCGTTCTTGGCCATCTGCGCCACCGGGGTGGTCACGGTGAGAACGAGGGCCGGTTTCTCCGCCTCGATCTTGGAGAGCATCTGGGGAACCAGCGTGGCATCGAAATTCACATGGTCAAAGGTGAAGGTGACGTCAGTGCCTTCCTTCAGGCCCTCGGCCGCCAGTTCAGCCTTGAAGCCTGCCACGGCGGCGTTGAGCTGGGGGTGGTCGCCGAAGCTGGCGATGGCGATCTTCACCGGTTCGGCGAAGGCGGCAGTGGCGCTCAGTGCCAGAAGGGCAACGCCCGCAGCGGCGGCCTTCAGAAAGTGTCTCTTGTGCATGGTGGTTCTCCCTCACTGTCATAGCTCCCCGGTCTGGCCGGAAGATTGGCGGATTGCTTAGCATAGAATTGGGGTGGGCGAAGGGGAATCGCGCGGTAAAAGAACGCTCTTCTGCCCCCTTCACCGATTTATCAGGGCTGGGTAATATGGCGGCAGATACCATGGAGTGGAAAATGCGTCGTCTTGCCCTTGTCTTCCTGCTGCTTGCCGCCGGTCCGGCCTGGGCCGAACAGCTGATGGCGCCGCCCGAGGTGGAGCAGGCGCTGGAAGCGGGCAAGATCGTGCTCATTGACGTGCGCACGCCTGCCGAATGGGCCGAGACGGGCATTGCCACGGGGGCCAGGCCCATTGACATGCGGCAGACCGACTTCCTGGCTCAGGTGGAGGCCCTGAAGGCTGCCAACCCCGACAAGCAGCTGGCCTTCATCTGCCGCACCGGTCACCGCTCAACTCTGGTGGTGCAGGCGCTGGAGGAGCAGGGGCTGAAGGACCTCATCAATGTCACCGAGGGCATGAAGGGTTCGGACAAGGGGCCGGGCTGGCTTGCCCGCCAGTTGCCGGTGTCAAAGGCCCCCTGAGGTGAAGACGGCGCTGCCGTCCCAGATCAGTTTCAGAGAGACGATGAGAAGGGCGGCTTCGACGAAGCGGTAGAAGGCCCGCTCCGGCAGCAACGTGGTGAGGCGATAGCCCGCCCAGGCGCCCGCCAGGGCGGCAGGCGCCAGGGCCAGGGCGGTTTTCAGGCTGGCGGGATTGACCTGGCCGAGCAGCCAGTAGGGCGGCAGCTTGATGAGGTTGATATAGGCGAAGCTGATGGTGCTGGTGCCGGCAAAGACCATTTTCGGCAGGCGCTGGGGCAGCACATACATCTGGAAGGGCGGCCCGCCAGCATGGGCCACGAAACTGGTGAAGCCGGTGAGTGTGCCCCAGAACAGGCCGGGAGCCACAGCAGCGGGGCGCGCCGCGCGGTTGGCGGCGAGGTTGGACAGCGCCATGAGGCTGTAGGCCAGGGCGATGACGCCGGTGATGAGGGTGACCAGGGCATCGCTGGTGATGGCGGCGGTGGCATAGCCCAGGGCCACACCCAGTGTGGCTGCGGCGGTGATGATGAGGACATTGCGGCCGCTCCAGGCGCGCCGGTACAGCCACAGGCCATAGGCATCGCTGAGGATATAAAGCGGCAGCAGCAGGCCCGCGGCGGTGGTAACCGGCATGGCCAGCGCCATGACCGGCACCGCCAGCATGCCCACCAGCGGCAGGCCACCCTTGGAGGCGCCGACCAGAAAGGTGGCAGCCAGGGCGAGAAACCAGAACAGCAGATCGGGAAGAGCGGCAGGAGTCATGATGCCCGTCAGTGATGGAGCATCCGGGCCTTTACGGCAAGCACGGCGGAAGGACGATGACCGGCACGCGGAGCGGCACTATAGTGAGCCGCTCAACAGGGAGGTGCGGCAATGGCGGAAGTGGACAGAGACGGTCTTCTGGCGCTGCTGCTGGCGCGGGACCGGGGCCGCCGCACCATTGTGGCCATTGCCGGGGCACCGGGATCGGGCAAATCCACGGTGGCCGAGGTGCTGGTGGAGCACCTGAACGCCGCCGCACCGGGCCTGGCGGCGCTGCTGCCCATGGACGGCTACCACTATGATGACATTCTGCTGAACCAGTGGGGCATCCGCAAGCGCAAGGGCGCCCCCGACACCTTTGACGTGGGCGGCTTTGCCCAGATGCTGAAACGGCTGAGGGCGCGTGACGAGGCCGAGGTGGCGGTGCCGGTGTTTGACCGCGCCATCGAGATTGCGCGCGCGGGGGCGCGCATCATTCCGGCCACGGCGGCGATCATCATTGCCGAGGGCAATTACCTGCTGCTGCAGCGGCCACCCTGGCCTGAACTGGCGCCACTGTTTGATGTCACGGTAATGCTGGATGTGCCGGAGGCGGTGTTGCGCGAACGGCTGACGGCGCGCTGGCAGCATTATCAACTGACGCCTGAGGACATTGCCTTCAAGCTGGATGGCAACGACCTGCCCAATGGCCGGGTGGTGCGCACGGAAAGCGCCCCGGCCCATCATGTCATGCGCAACGGGTGAGGCCCTGAGGTGACAGTGCCGCGTCTGGTGATCTTCGATTGTGACGGCGTGGTGGTGGACAGCGAGATGCTGTCGGCGGGCCTGCTGATGGGCATGATGGCTGATCTGGGCCTGCCCATCACGCTTGACATTTTCCGTGATGATTTTCTGGGCCGGAGCTTTGCCTCGTCAGCAAAGAAGTGCGTCGAGCGTTTTGGTGTGGCGCTGCCGCCGGACTTCGAGCCGCGTTACCGGGCGCAGCTGTTCCCGCTGCTCAGGGCGAAACTCCGGCCGATGGCGGGGGTGGAGGCGGTTCTGGGGGCACTCACGGTGCCCTATTGTCTGGCCACCAGTTCCGCCCCGGAACGTCTGGCCGCCTCGCTTGAGGGGGCGGGCATGGTGCAGTGGTTTTCGGGCCGCAGCTTCATGGCCCATATGGTGGAGCATCCCAAGCCGGCGCCGGATCTCTTTCTTCATGCGGCGGCCGAGATGGGGGCGGCGCCGGGCGCCTGTCTGGTGATCGAGGACAGCGAGATGGGGGTGCGGGCCGGGCTGGCAGCGGGCATGACGGTGTGGCACTTCCAGGGGGGCGCGCACATGAAGGCGGGCTATCACCTGCCTGCCGATGTGGTGCCGCACCGGGCCATTGCCGACATGGCGGCGCTGGGCCGGGCCTTCGCCGAAATCGGCATTTGCTGACGGGCATGCTTCGGGATTAGAGTTACGGCAAGGACAGGCGGCATGGCGCGAAAACCCGATCCCGAACAGGACAAGCTTGATGACGCCGCCCGCGCGGGCTGGCTCTATTACATCGCCGGCAACACCCAGGACGAAATCGCCCGCAAGCTTGGTGTGTCGCGGCAGTCGGCGCAGCGGCTGGTGTCGCTGGCGGTCAGCGCCAAGCTCATCAAGGTGAGGCTTGATCATCCCATCGGCCGGTGCAGCGATCTGGCCCGGCAATTGCGTGATGCCTATGGGCTGGAGCGCTGCGAGGTGGTGCCGGCTGATCCTGACTCACCATCGGAAACGCTGGGCGTGGCCCAGGCGGCGGCGGCGGAACTGGAGCGCCATCTGGTGTCACCGCATCCCATCATCATCGGCATGGGCACGGGCCGCATGCTGCGCGACATGGCCGATCAGGTCAGCCCCATGGAATGTTCGCAGCACAAGCTGGTGTCGCGGGTGGGTCACATTGCGCCGGATGGGTCAGCCACGCAGTTTGATGTGGTGAGCCGCATCGGCGAGCGCGTCGGCGCGCCGCACTATCCCATGCCGCTGCCGGTCATTGCCAATACAGTACATGAAAAGGCCCTGCTGCTGGCCCAGCCGACGCTGCGCAATGTCATGGATCTCGCCACCCAGGCCGATGTCACCTTCGTTGGCATCGGCTCGGTGGATGACGATGCGGCCCTGCTGCGGGACGGGTTTGTGCGGCTGGACGAGGTGCGCTCGCTGGTCAGGGCAGGGGCGGTGGGCGAAATCACCGGCTGGGCCTATGACGCGCGCGGCCAGCTCATTGATGGCCTGACCAATGACCGGGTGCTGAGCGTGCCTCTTGCTCATCCCGCCCGGCAGCACATGACCGGGGTGGCCATGGCCCTGCCGCGCCTCAGGGCGGTGCGCGGGGCGATGATCGGCGGGCTGATCAACGGTCTTGTGACCAATGAGCGAATGGCTGAGAAGCTGCTCGAAAAATAAGTGAAAGCAACAGGTTGGACAGGGTAATGGCGGCTGGCCGAGGGGCTGTGCTGCGGCGCAGCGACGAATCCTCCTTGACAGATTAAGTCAGTCCGCGTGATGTATTGCTCGTAGTCTGGGCAATTGCCCAGGTCCATGGGAGGCTTTCATGAAGACCGTTGTCGCGGGAGTCCTCGGCTCCCTGATGTTTGCCGCGCTCTCGGGCACGGCGCTTGCCGAAACCACACTCACCATCGCCACCGTCAACAACGGTGACATGATCCGCATGCAGGGACTGACCGACGATTTCACCAAGGCCAATCCGGACATCAAGCTGGAATGGGTGACCCTGGAAGAGAACGTGCTGCGCGAGAAGGTCACCACCGACATCGCCACCAAGGGCGGCCAGTTCGACGTTCTCACCATCGGCACCTATGAAGTGCCGATCTGGGGCAAGAAGGGCTGGCTGGTGCCGCTCACCGGGATTGATGACCCGGCCGACCTGCTGCCCGCCATCGCCAGCGGCCTCACGGTTGACGGCAAGCTCATGGCCTCGCCCTTCTATGGCGAAAGCTCCATGGTCATGTATCGCACCGATCTGATGGAGAAGGCCGGGCTGAAGATGCCGGATGCGCCGACCTGGGAGTTCATCCGCCAGGCCGCCGACAAGATGACCGACAAGGCCAATGGCGTCTATGGCGTGTGCCTGCGCGGCAAGGCCGGCTGGGGCGAGAACATGGCGTTCCTCACCGCCACGTCCAACTCCTTCGGCGCGCGCTGGTT
>ERZ1645187.955-NODE-955-length-27544-cov-133.296737_pt1 | contig 27544 bp, 22 predicted proteins | sample MGYA00575352_ERZ1645187 | MGnify/ENA primary metagenome ERZ1645187 (study PRJEB40837, sample SAMN11349314) | freshwater sediment metagenome | isolation source: river sediment | host: Sediment | place: India: Wazaribad , New Delhi | collected 2017-02-21 ...
GACGACGGCCGCCTCCCGGCGACCGCTCCCACACCACGCCCGGGGACGTCACCACATCCATCCGAGACTTGGTCGCCAACGCCAAGCTGCGGTGGCGCATCGAGCGGGACTACCAGGATCTGAAGCAGGAACTCGGCCTCGGCCACTACGAGGGCCGAGGGTGGCGAGGATTCCACCATCACGCCACCCTCTGCATCGCGGCCTATGCCTTCCTGGTCTCCGAGAGGAGTCTGATACCGAGCGCACGAAGTTTCGACCCTTTCGAAACTTCGTGCGCGAAGGCAAGCCCGAATGGGCGTCGGCCGGTCAGGCCGCGACGCGGATGAAATTCGGACGAGTCCGAATTTCATCCGCCCAGTATGATTCCCCCCTCGGGACCCGGGATCGCGACGATCCTATCGGTACCTGCCGTACCCAACGATTACCGACCACGCGGAACTCCCGCCGAGAACCGAGCGGCACGTGGCTGACTCGATCGCCACCATTCGCGCCCGCCTCATCCGAGCCCTCTCACGGCGCCTCGAACGATGTCCTTGCTGCCAGAGGTCCGCAAGGACTTTTATGACACAGTAAGAGTAGGCGGCTTTCGAAGCCACTTTGTCCGGTCGATGCAGGTCTCATGACACCGACGCGACGAACGGGTGGAGCGTTCCGCAGAGATCGAAGAAGTCTTCGAGCCACGGCGCTGTCGATGACGAGTCGTGACCGCGCCTCCAGCCGTGCACCGGTCCGTGCCGACGCGGCAGGATCGTACCCGCCGCACCGATCGCCACGTCCTGTTCGAATGCACCGCGCCGGCAACGACCGGCCGGTCGTTCGGCCGGGGTCCCGGCCTCAGCCCTTGCGGCCGAGACGGTCCTCGATGCGGGTGGCCGCTGCCTTCACCGCTTCGACCAGATCGGGGTCGGATTGACCGACCTTGAACTCGGGAACGACGATCGAGATCGTCGCGACGCAGGCGCCCTCGCGATCGCGGACCGGCGCGGCGATGCAGGCGACCGAATAGTCGCTCTCGCCCTGCTGGATCGACAGGCACGACTCGAGCGCCACCGGCGAGGTCTGCGCCAGAACGACCGGATCGGTCTCGGCGCGCCCGGTCGGCGACGGCGTCGCCGAGCGCCGGAAGATCGCGAGCCGCTCCGCCTCGCTCAGATGGCCGACGAGGAGCCGCCCCGACGCCGTCCAATTGAGCGGCACCCGCGTCCCGACCCGTGACGTCACCTGGAAATGGCCGGTGCCCTCGGCCATGGCGAGGACCACCATGTGGTCGCCGTCACGGCCGCACACCTGCACCGTCTCACCGACCGCATGGGAGAGGTCATTCATCTCGTGGGTGGCGACGGTGAGGAAATCGAGGTTGCGGGCGTAGGAGAGGCCGTAGTGATAGAGCCGCGGCCCGAGCCACACCGCACCGCTCGCGGTGCGGTCGAGCAGGCGCTTCGACACCATGTCGTCGACGATGACGTAGACCGTGGAGAGCGGGGCGCCGGTCGCCTTGGCGAGTTCATAGGAGGTGGCCGGCTGGCCGGTCGCCTGGAGATGGTCGAGGATCTGCAGCATGCGATCGAGCGCGCTCACCCGCGATGCGCGCTTGCGCCCCCCCGCCGTGTCCTCGATCGCCGCGTCGCTCACCGTCGCTCCCTCGTCTCGCTCGCGCCCTCGCCCGTCAATCGGGCCAGGACTGGATCTTCGCCTCGGCCCTCAGCCGTCGCGCCGCGTGGGAGGTGGCGATCGGGGCCGGGGCCGTCGCCGCTCGATCGAGTTCCTCGACGAGGCGACGACCGACCACGAATTCCTCGTCTTGGTGGAGATTGCAAGGATCGAGGAAGAAGAAGCCGAGTTCGACCTCGTGATCGCGCACGATCACCGGCGGCGATCCCGCGGCGAGCGCGTCGGCGAGATCCCAGGCGGTGATCCGCGCCGCCGGTGGGTCGATCCGCACCTTCAGCCGGTCGAGCGGATTGTGAGTCGGATCGGCTTCGATCTCGGCGCGGACGCCGGGCCGGTCCGCGAGCACCGCGGCCCAGTGGTCGAGCGCCGCGCGTTCGCGCCGACGGACGGCGGTATGGTCGCGGCGAGCCCAGGCATCGAGCGCGGCGACCGCCCCGAGGATGCTCTCCTTGCCGGTCTTCATGCCGCGCCCGATGCCGCGGTTCTGCAGATAGGTTGCCCGGACGAGATCCTTGCGCCCGGCGACCAGACCCGCCGTCGGCCCGCCCAGGAACTTGTGGGCGGAATAGATCGCGATGTCGGCCCCCGCGGCGATGAAGCCGGTCAGGTCGTATTCGGACGCCGCGTCGACGATCACCGGTACGCCCTCGGCATGCGCCACCGCAACGAAGGTCTCGAACGGCACCATGCCGTAGTGGGCGACGTGGTGAGAGGCGACGAAGAGCGCCGCGGCGGTCCGTTCGCCGATCGCTCCGGCGAGCTGATAGGCGTGCGACGAGGTCGCCTGACCGACCACCACCGGCTTCGCCCCGGCGAGCCGGATCGACTGGTCGAGCGGCGCGCCGTAGTCGACGAGATGGCCGGCGAGCACGGCCACCTCGTCCTTCAGGCCGGTGGTCGAGGGCAGACGCTCGATCGCGGCGAGATCCGGCCCGGTCATCGCGGCGGCGATCGCCAGGGTGATGCCGGCGGCGGCCGATGCGGTGACGAAACCTGCCTCCGCGCCGGTCGCCGTGGCGATCGCCCGGCTGGCGAGGCGATGCAGATCGCCCATCTCGACGAACTGCGGCAGGAGCTCCGTCATCGCCTCGATCGCCTCGGGCACGACGATCGAGGCGCCGAGCGAGGTCATGGTGCCGGAGGTGTTGATCACCGGGCGAAGACCGAGGCGCGAGCGGGGGTCGTGATTGGACATCCGGCGTCTCCTCAGGCGCGATCGTCGATCGCGAAGATGGCTTCGATTTCGACGGTGATGCCGTCGGGCAGCGAGCCCATGCCGACGGCAGAACGGGCATGGCGACCGGCCTCGCCGAACACCGCGACGAAGAGGCTCGAGCAGCCATCGATCACCTTCGGGTGGTCGCCGAACTCCGGCACGGCGTTGACCATGCCGAAGAGTTTGACCACGCGCTTGACCCGACCGAGGTCGCCCAGCGCCGCCTGTGCCACGGCGAGCAGGTTGAGGCCGGTCAGCTCGGCGTCCGCCCGCGCACCCGCCATGTCGACGTCGCGGCCGACCCTGCCGACCTGCAGGATGCCGTCGTGCCGGCGTGGGCCCTGACCCGAGAGATAGAGGAGGTCGCCGTGGATGGCATAAGGGACGTAGTTGGCGACCGGCTCGGGCGGCGGCGGCAAGGTCAGGCCGAGGGCGGCGAGGCGGTCGAGCGGCGTCGCCTGGGGATGGATGGTCATGCGGAACGGTCCCCGATCGGGAGGGAGGAGGCGGCGTCGAGCTTCAGGCAGGCGGCGGATCGCCCGCCGCCGAGATCGACGACGGGAGGAATGCGTGCCGCGCAGGCGTCGTCGGCGAGCGGGCAGCGGGTGCGGAAGACGCAGCCCGAGGGCGGTGAGATCGGGCTCGGGATGTCGCCGCCGAGCGGACGATGGACCCGCCGGCGGGTCGGATCGGGCTGTGGGGCGGCGGCGAGGAGCGCTCGGGTATAGGGGTGGAGCGGGTTGGCCCGGACCTCGCGGCTGGGTCCGCGCTCCATCACCCGGCCGAGATAGAGCACCACGATCTCGTCGCAGGCATATTCGACCACGGTGAGGTCGTGCGAGATGAACAGCATCGTCAGGTCGAAGCGGCGACGCAGGTCTTCCAACAAGTTCAGCACCTGCGCCTGGACCGAAACGTCGAGCGCCGAGACGGGTTCGTCGGCGACGATGAAGTCGGGCTCGACGGCGAGCGCCCGGGCGATGCCGATGCGCTGGCGTTGGCCGCCCGAGAACTCGTGCGGATAGCGCGAGGCATGTTCTGCGTCGAGACCGACGAGATGCAGCAACTCGGCGACCCGCCCGAGCCGCGCTCGTCCCTTCGGGTATCCGCGCGTATCGAGCGCCTCGTCGATGATGGCGCGCACGGTCATCCGTGGATCGAGGCTCGAATAGGGATCCTGGAAGATGATCTGCAGCCGGCGTCGCCAGGCGCGCATCTCGCGCTCGGAGAGGGCGAAGACGTCGGTCCCGTCGAACATCATGCTGCCGCCGGTCGGCTCGATCAGGCGCAGCAGCGCCCGGCCGACGGTGGTCTTTCCGGAGCCGGATTCGCCGACCAGTCCGACGATGCGGCCGCGCGGGATCGTCAAGTCGACGTTCTCGACCGCATGGACGACCCGTCCGTCCGGGAGATGGAAGTGCTTGGTGAGGCCCCGGATCTCGAGCAGCGGCGCGGCGGTCATGCGGCGTCCCTCCGCGGGCAGCGGACGACGTGATGTGGCCCGATCGGCTCCAACACCGGGTCGACCTCGCGGCAGGAGTCGAGCGCCGATGCACAGCGCGGCGCGAAGGCGCACCCGGGCGGCAGGCGCGTGATCGGCGGCACCGAGCCGGGAATGGCGGCGAGCGGCCGGCGGGTGCCGTCGGGAGCGACGTCGCGGGCGACGTCGGGCGTCGAGGCGAGCAGCGCCCGGGTATAGGGATGAGACGGCCGGGCGAAGATCTCGTCCACCGGCCCCTGCTCGACGACCCGGCCGGCATACATCACCACCACCTCGTGGGCGATCTCGGCGACGACGCCGAGATTGTGGGTGATGAAGAGGACGCTCATGCCGAGTTCGGCCTGGAGCCGCCGCATCAGTTCCAGGATCTGCGCCTGGATGGTGACGTCGAGGGCGGTCGTCGGCTCGTCGGCGATCAAGAGACCGGGGCGGCAGGCGAGCGCCATGGCGATCATCACTCGCTGCCGCATGCCGCCCGACATCTCGTGTGGATAGGTGTCGATGCGGCTCTCCGGCGCCGGAATCTCGACGAGGCGCAGCAGTTCGATCACTCGCGCCCGCAGTTCCGCTCGCGAGATACGCTGGTGCAGCGCGATCATCTCGCCGATCTGATCGCCGACCCGGAGGAGCGGGTTGAGGCTGGTCATCGGCTCCTGGAAGATCATCGCGATCTCCGGCCCGCGGATGTCGCGGTACTCGGCGCGGCCGACCCGTGTCAGGTCGCGCACCCGACCGTGGCGGTCGCGATGCAGGATCGCGCCGCTGGCGACACGGCCGGGTGGCGCGAGCAGCCCCATTATCGACAGGCTGGTCACCGACTTGCCCGAACCGGACTCACCGACCACCGCGACGGTCCGACCGCGCGGCAGGGTGAAGCTCACCCCGTCGACCGCCTTGGCGACGCCGCGAGGGCCGGGGAAATGCGTCTTCAGGTCCCGAACCTCGAGGATCACGTCGGGGTCGAGAGCGAGAGTGGCCGGGGCGGCGGCGGTCATTGCAGCCATCCGCAGTTGGGGCAGGCCGAGCGGCCCTTCGGCCCGTCGGGCGGCAGGTGGCGATGCGCCTCGACCGCGTCGTTGCCGATGATCGCCCACCGCGGCTCGAACAGCCGCTCCAGCCGAGCCGGCCGGCCCTTCGAGTCGCGCACGTCGAGCCGCTCGTCGACCAGATCGAAGAGCGTGAAGTCGGCCTTCGCACCCACCCCGAGGAAGCCCTCGGTCGGCCTGCGGATGGCGGCGCGCGGCGCCGTGGCCGCGGCCTTCACCACCGCGTCGAACGGCATGCCGAGCGCCAGCAATTTGGAGAGCGTGGTGGCGAGATCCCACACCGCGCCGTCGAGCGACCACTGGTGCAGGTCGGTCGAGATCGTGTGCGGCAGCAGCCCCGACGCGATCGCCGCTTCCGCCACCTCGAAGGAGAACGACGCCCCGCCGTGACCGACGTCGAGGACGACGCCGCGCTCCGCCGCCTGCTCGACGAGGCGCCAGAGCGTCCTGTCCTCCAGCATCGAGCCGCCGATCTTGCCGTTGAAGCAGTGGGTGACGATGTCGCCCGGATCGAGCACGCCGAGTACGTCGTCGTAGAGCGGCGGCGGCTCGCCGACATGCACCATCAGCGGCAGGTCGACGACATGGGCGATCTTCTTGGCGAGCTTCAGAGCCTCCATCCCCCAGGTGCCGGTGATCACCGCGCTCGCCCGGCACTTCACCCCGACGATGCGGTCGCGATTGGCCTCGATCACCGCCACGGTGCGATCGAGATCGACCGAGCGCATGTCGATGAGTTCGCTCACCCGATTGCAGGCGACGAGGCCGATCGAACCGATGTTGAGGAAGGCGTAGATCGTCTCGCGCGCCCGCTCCATCACGTGCTCGCGCAACCCGTGGAAGTTGGCTTCGCCGGCCGATCCGGCGTCGACCAGGGTGGTGACGCCGCGCGCCGCGCCGCACTGTTCCGGCCGGATCGAGATGTCGGTGCCGCCCCACCAGACGTGGGTGTGGAGGTCGACCCAACCCGGCGACAGGAACGCCCCCTTCGCCTCGATCCGCCGCACCGCGGTCGGTGCCTGCGCCGCCACGCCCGGTCCGACGGCGGCGACCCGACCCTCGGCGTCGAACAGCACGTCGATCGGCTCGCTTCCAGCACGGTCGGGGAAGCCGACCGGCCGCGCGCCGGTGATCAGGATGGGCGCCTTCGCGGCGGCGAAGAGATCGTCGAGCATCAGGAGGCCCTCGCGAGACGGGGGTCGAGAAGATCGCGCAGCGCGTCGCCCATCACCTGGAGCGACATCACGGAGGCGACGATGGCGATGCCGGGGAACCACATGATCCACCCGGCCTGATCCATGAACTGGCGACCCATGGCGATCATCGTTCCCCAGGTCGGCACGTCCGGCGAGACGCCGACGCCGAGGAAGGAAAGCCCCGCCTCGGCCAGTATGGCGTTGGCGAAGATGAAGGTCGCCTGCACCGTGATCGGCGAGGCGAGATTGCGCAACACGTGGCGGATCAGGATCTTGTAGGTCGGCACGCCCAGCGCCCGCGCAGCCTCGACATAAGCCAGTTCGCGGATCACCAGCGTCGAGGCCCGCACCACCCGGGCGGCGCGCGGCGCATAGACGATGCCGAGCGCCAGCACCACGTTGACGACGTCGGGACCGAGCGCCGCCACCAGGGCGATGGCGAGCAGGATGTCGGGGAAGGCCATCATCGCATCGATGAGGCGGGAGAGCGGCCCGTCGAGGCGGCGGAAATAGCCGGCGAAGAGGCCGAGGGTCACGCCGATCAGGCAGGAGACCACCACCACCGAGCCGCCGACCGCCAACGACACCCGCCCCGCCCAGATGGTGCGGGAGAGCACGTCGCGACCGAACTCGTCGGTGCCGAAGAGATGGGCGAGCGACGGCCCCTGCAGCCGCGAGGCGATCGACAGTTTCGACGGCGCATAGGGCGCCACCCATTGGGCGGCGAGCGCGGCGGCGATCACCAGGGCGAGGACGATCGCCGCGGCGACCGCCGGCGGGCGGCGGATCAATCCGGAGAGGAGGCTCTCGTCGCCGACGATGGGGGCGGAGGCGGCCATCAGTACCTCACGCGCGGATCGACCGCGAGATAGAGCATGTCGATGACGAAGTTGATCAGCACATAGAGGCCGGCGACGATGAGGAGCGTCCCCTGGATCACCGGATAGTCGCGCCGGAGCACTGCCGACACCACCAGCGACCCGACCCCGGGCAGCCCGTAGACCGTCTCGGTGACGATCGCCCCCGAGATCAGCAGCGCCGCCGTCAGGCCGATCACCGTCAGGATCGGGATGAGCGCGTTCTTCAGCGCGTGTTTCAGCACCACCCGCGCCTCGCCCATGCCCTTGGCCCGCGCCGTTCGGACGTAGTCGTCGCCGAGCACGTCGAGCATGCTCGCCCGGGTGAAGCGGGCGATCAGCGCCGAGGAGACGATGCCGAGTGCGACCGCCGGCAGGATCAGATGGTGGAGCCGCTCGCCGAGCGACGCCCCCGGTCCGCCGTAACCCGACGGGTCGAACCAGCCGAGCTTGACCGCGAACACCTGCATCAGCACGAGGCCGAGCCAGAAGCTCGGGACCGAGGCGACGAAGACCGCCGTGGTCGTCGTCACCTGATCGAACAGCGATCCCCGCCGATAGGCCGACAGGATGCCGACCGGCAGGGCGATGCCGCAGGCGACGAGGATCGAGAACAACGTGAGGAAGAAGGTCGGCTCGGCCCGCTCCCACAGCGCCTGACCCACCGGCCGGGCGAGGAAGATCGACTGGCCGAGATCACCGGTGAGGAGCCCTCCGACGTAGCGCCCGTATTGCGCGACGAGCGACGAGTCGAGGCCGAGGCGGGTCCTGAGGTCCGCCACGTCCTGTGGCGTCGCGTCCGGCCCGAGCATCATCGCCGCCGGATCGCCCGGGGCGACCCGGACGATGACGAAGACGATGGTCACGACCAGCGCCATGACCGCGACCATCTCGACGAGGCGACGCAGGATCACCCGAGCCACGGTGTCACTTCTCCAGCCAGGCGTTCCAGAAATAGGGCCAGGGCGCGGGGCTGACACCCTCGAGCTTCGGCGCCTTGGCGGCGAGCGCATTGAAGTTGCCGACCTTGTAGGCCGGAGCCTCGGCATAGATCACCTTCTGCACCTCGGCCCAGGCCTCGATCCGCTTCTTCGGATCGATGGCGGTGTTGAGCGCGGCGATCGCCGCGGTCTTGGCCGGGCTCGTCCACCAGCCGGGGGCGGCGTCGGACATGAAGCCGATCAGCGCCGGCTCGGGCAGGAACGGGCTGTGGGTGATGTAGATGTCCCACAGCGCCGGGTCCGCACGACGCTGCACCAGTGTCGCCCACTCGACCACGTCGAGCTGCACCGCGAAGCCGGCGGCCTTGAGATACTCCTGGGCGACGAGCGCCATCTTGTAGTGGAACTCGTACTGGCGCGACGTCAGGATGCGGATCGGCTTGGAGGCGTCGTAGCCGGCTCTTTTGACCATCGCCGCCGCGGTTTCGGTCGCACCCTGCGCCTTGTAGGCCTCGGTGCCGGCGTTGGTCGACCAGACGTATTCCTTCGGATACATGGCGCCGTCGACCGAGAAGAACTCCTTCGAGCCGAAGGCCGCGGTCATCATGTCTTCCGGCGCCAGCGCCGCCTGCACCGCCTTGCGCAGCGCGAGGTCGGTGAACAGGCCCTGCTTGGTGTTCATCACGAACATCGGCCAGCCGAACGGCTTCAGCATCACCGGCTTGTCCTTGCCCGCCTTGACTCGATCGAAGCTCTCGATCGGCAGGCTGTCGACATAGGCGAACTGACCGGCGACCGCGCCCTCGACCCGGGTGTTGGCGTCCGGCACCGGGACGAAACGGATCTCGTCGAGCCACTGCTTGCGGGCGCCGCCGTAGCCGTCGGGCTCGCCGGGCCGCGAGGCGTAGCCGTCGAAGCGGACGAGCTGGATGTACTGGTCCGGCTTGCGCTCCTTCAGCATGTAGGGCCCGGTGCCGACGATCTTGGTCAGCGTGTCCTCGTTGTTGGCCGCCGGCACGACGATCGCCGCCGAGTTGTTGAAGGCGAGGAAGGCGGTGAGCGGCGCATAGGCGACCTTCAGCGTGATCTTCACCGCCGCGTCGCCGTCGGCCTCGACCGAGACGACGTTGGTGGCGACCTGCTTGCCGCGCGAGCCGATCTTCATCCAGCGCTGGAGCGAGGCGACCACGTCCTTCGAGGTCATCGTCGAACCGTCGTGGAACTTCACGCCGGTCCTGAGCGGGATCCGATAGACGGTGCCGTCGGCCGAGATCTCCGGCAGCGAGGCGGCGAGCAACGGCGTCGGCGCCCAGGCCTTGTCGAAGGTGTAGAGTGTCTCGAAGACGTGCTGCGAGATGATGCCGACGAGGTCGGCGGTGGAGGAGACCGGATCGAGGGTCGGCGGCTCGCCGATGGTCGCCACGTCGATCACCCCGCCGCGGGCCGGCGCAGCGAAGGCGGCATCGCCGATGCCGACGAGCGCGATCGCGGAGGACAGCAGAATCCGAACTGATCTGTTCATGGTGGGCTCCCTGCTCGGTATTCCATTCTTGTGGAAGAGCATCCTTTATTGTGTCATACGATCTCACCGACATCGGGGTTTGTCAATTTCGCTCCGCGACTCCGTCGGTCGCGTCGCGATGATGGGCTTTGCCACGCGATGCGATCTGAACGGGCGTCGGCTCTACAGTCCGATCGCTGCGGCAGCCGGTCGGTAGTGCGTCGGTCAGATCGAGCGAAGGCGCCGATTCCCACATGATCATCGACGTCGTGCCGAGAGCCCTGATGAACCGAAGACAAGTGAGTCGTCGCGCTGCTCTCCGTCTTCGCACCTCCCGGCCGGGCCCTTCCGGGAGTGGCAGTGGTCGTCGGCAGCCGACCCGCCCTCATCACCGGCGACGCGGGAAGGTTCGGCCTGGTGACAAGCAGACGGAGAGTCGCCGGTTCCCCCGAGCCCTCCTGCTGTGATCCGCTGTGAATTCCACTCGAAATGCGAGGCGGTTCAGCCGGCGCCTCCCGCCGGCCATTCTTCGAGAACCTCGCGCGGCGATCGGAAGCCGAAACACTTGCGCGGGGTGGCGTCGATCCGTTCGCCGATCGCCCGCAGTTGTCGCTCGGAGACGGTCGCCAGATCGGTGTGTCTGGGCAGGAAGCGCCGGAGCCGCCCGTTGGCGTTCTCGACCGAACCCTTCTGCCAAGGCGCCTGCGGCTTGCAGAACCAGCTGTCGATGCCGAGATCGCGTTTCAACGTCGAGAAGAAGGCGAACTCGGTGCCTCGGTCGAGGGTGATGCTGCGGCGGGCGCGGGGAGGGAGCTCGCCGAGACGGGACGCGATGCCGGACATCACGCCGGCCGAATGCCGACTGGGGTTGCGGGCGAGCAGCAGATAGCGGCTCTCGCGTTCGACCAGCGAGGTGAGATTGGCCTTGCCGAACTCCTTCCCCGAACGCCACGAGATCGCCCTCCCAATGGCCGAAATCCGTTCTCTGACCGATGGTTGCGGGACGAACGGCGATGGTGTCCGCCTCTGGCACGAAGAGACCGCGCGGCTTGCGGGCGACGCGGGGACGACGCCTTCGCCGTCCGGTCGGCAACAGGCGGTAGAGCTCGTCGCAACGTCCGTCCGGGCCATAGACGTGGCGATGGATGGTCTCGTGGCAGAGCCTCGGCCCGGACGATCGGCGCCGCAGGTGACCGGCGATCTGCTCGGGAGACCAGGCCGCCCGCAGGCGATCGACGACGAAAGCCGCGAGACCTGGGTCCCGCCGGAGTTTGGCGCTGCGAGCACGACGTTCCTTCGCGAAGTCGTTGGCCACGACGGCGAAATAGCCGGTGACGTCCACCAGCACGTCGTCGACGAAGTGATTGCGTTCCAACTCGCGATAGATCGTCGAAGCGTGTCGGCCGAGCCGCTCGGCGATGCGCGAGACGGGAACGCCGGCGTCGCGGAGGCGGGCGAGCAGGCGGTGAACCTGCCGCCGACTGAGATCGAGCACTCCGGCCGCCGCCGTCGCGGTCAGATGCCCATTCACCACCGAGGTCAGCACCTCGACCCGTCGCAGCTCGCCCTCGCTCATCGACACCCAGCCCATGCCCACCTCCCACGACGCCGCAACGAACGGGGGAGTGTGACATTCCTAATCTGCAAGACTGGGACATTCTGACTTTGCGCCTACAAGCGCCATTCGCATAAGGATTCTTACGGAATTTTTTCTGTCGCGATCATGGTGTGCCTTTGAACGTGGACTGAAGAAGATCGCCGCCGACGTCCCTTCGAACAAGGTCATGCATCACGATGTTCCGAGCCGAATTCGAGGCAAGCGCAGCCGGGCCCTTGGAAAAAATGTCAGTGGCCGGATTTGTGGCGCGCGCCGCCGAGCCCTGCTGAAAACGAGATCTGGGATGCCTGGGTGGCACTGGGCTTCGGCGCTGTACGAGGTCGAAATCGCAGTGACCTGATCGCCGCGCCCCGCGACCTGCATCAGGATCAAGCAGAATCGCGGGCTTCCGTCGGGAGGAGCGGCGGGGCGCCGCGGAGGTGCCGCTTGCGCCAGAAGTTCGGCCCGATCGCATTCTCGCATCCACCCATGGACGCCCTGAAGGGATTCGGAATATGGGGCAGTTTTCGATGCGACGTCGGCGCGGTATTGTGCGCGTCGGGGACCCATCTACACTGGTGCTGTGAGTTCAACGAATACCGGTCGCGAACTTGGAAAACAGGTCGACATTTGGGCATCCGTGTTCAAGCGGACCGAAGGGCTTCTGGCTTCAGAGGCCGATGTACGAGATGTGGTTCTCGTAATCGAACGGGCTTTCGGATCTGGACTGGAATCTCGCGGCCTTCAACTGGGCGATCATGAGATGGAACAATCCCTCGCCTTGAGCTTCAATCTGATGATGCAGACCTGCGGATATCTGGTAGTCGCTTACCTTCTCAGTCGGACGAAACTCTTTCTGCCGTTCATGCGGGTGACAGTGCGTCTGCCACACCGGATCGCCGCCTATGTGGTCTTCTCGCTCTTCTGCATCATGGGAACCTATCTCGGGCTCGAAATCGACGAATCCATCGCCAACACCCGCGCCATCGGCGCCGTCCTCGGCGGCATGCTGGGTGGGCCCGTGGTCGGCTTCTTCGTCGGGCTCACCGGCGGTCTCCACCGCTATTGGATCGGCGGACCGACGGCGCTCGCCTGCACCGTCTCCACCATCGCCGAAGGGCTGATCGGCGGCTTCTTCCATCTCTGGTTCACCCGCCACGGGCGGATCGTGAAGGTGTTCGATCCGTTCACCGTTGCCCTCGGCACCTTCTGCGCCGAGGTGGTGCAGATGATCATTCTCCTGTTGATGGTGAAGCCCTTCGCGGCGGCAACGCATCTGGTCGGCCAGATCGCCGCGCCGATGCTGATCGCCAACACGCTCGGGGCGGGGCTGTTCATGTCCATCCTGCTCGACCGTCGCGAGGCGTTGGAGAAGCAGTCGAGCGTCTTCTCCGCGAAGGCCTTGAAGATCGCCGCGCGCGCGGAAGGCGCGTTGCGCGGCGGCCTCGACCGCACCGCCGCCGGCCGCGTCGCTCGCATCATCTATGAAGAGACCGGCGTCGGGGCGGTCGCGATCTCCGACCGCGAGAAGTTGCTCGCCTTCATCGGCGTCGGCGACGATCACCACGTCGTCGGAATGCCGATCTCCTCGCGTCAGACGCTCGAGGCGATGGAGAAGAACGTCGTTCTCTACGCCGACGGCAACGAGGTCGACTATCAGTGTTCGATCGACCCGCACTGCCCGCTCGGGGCGGCATTGGTCATGCCGTTGCTCGGCGAGGAGGAAAGGGTGATCGGCGCGATCAAGCTCTACGAACCGAAGACACGGCTCTTCTCGACCATCAACCGTACGCTCGGCGAAGGCATCGCGCGGCTTCTGTCGGCGCAGATCCTCGCCGGCCGCTACGAGGCGCAGAAGCAGCTCCTGACCCAGTCGGAGCTGAAGCTGCTCCAGGCGCAGGTCAATCCGCACTTTCTCTTCAACACCCTGAACACTTTGGCCGCAGTCGTGCCGAAGGATCCGGACCGCGCGCGCCAATTGGTCCAGCACCTCGCGGTGTTCTTCCGCAAGAATCTCAAGCGCCCCTCGCAGGAGGTGACGCTCGAGGACGAGATCGACCACGTCCAGGCCTATCTCGAGATCGAAAAAGCGCGCTTCGCCGGCAATCTCGACGTGATCATCGACATCCCGCCGGAATTCGCAGAGGTCCGCCTGCCCGCCTTCTCGCTGCAGCCGATCGTCGAGAACGCCATCAAGCACGGGACGTCGCAACTGATCGGCAAGGGCGAAATCCACATCACGGCCACCCGGGTCGACGACGATCTGGTGATCGATGTCGCCGACAACGCCGGCCTGCACGAAGGCGGAGAACGCCCGGTGGGCGACGACGGCGGACTCGGCATGAAGCTCGTCGCCCGCCGGCTGGAGACGCGCTTCGGCCCGCCCTACGGCGTGAGCGTGCGTTGTGAACGCGACGTCGCCACCCACGTTTCGCTGCGCGTTCCCCTCGAGATGCGGGAGATGCGGGCGGCATGAGAGTCCTCATCATCGACGACGAACCTCCGGCGCGCGAGGAACTGCGTCGTCTGCTCGGCGCCTACGAAGACATCGAGATTCTCGGCGAATGCGCCAACGCCGTCGAAGGCATTGCAGCCGTCAATCGGCTGTCGCCCGATGCCTTGTTCCTCGACATTCACATGCCGCGCATCTCCGGGCTGGAGATGCTGTCGATGCTCGACCCGGATCGGCGGCCGCAGGTGGTCTTCCTCACCGCCCACGACGAACACGCCCTCGAGGCCTTCGCCGAAAGCGCCTTCGACTATCTCCTCAAACCGGTCGATCCCGAGCGGATCGACAAGACGATCCGCCGCCTTCGCGCGGCGCACGCGCCGTCTCCGGCCTTGTTCGAACCGGCGCGGCCGCTCACCTCGATCCCCTGCTCGGGCCAGAACCGCGTCTATCTCGTCAAGCTCGCCGACATCGAATTCGTCGTGTCCAGATCCTCCGGCATCTTCGTCGTCACCGGCGCCGGTCAGGAACGCTTCACCGAGCTGACGCTGAAGACCATCGAGGAGCGCACGCCACTGACGCGCTGCCATCGGCAGGTTCTGGTCAACCCCGAGGCGATCCGCGAGATCGTCTTCCAGGAGAGTGGCGCCGCCGAGATCGTCACCAACGCCGGCGCCCGCGTTCCCGTCAGCCGGCGCCATCTGGCGCTGCTCAAGGAACGGCTGTCGATCGCCTGAGCGCCTGAAAACGCCGTGCGGATTCGGTGGATCCTCGGGGCGTACAGTCCGTATTTTCACGTAAGTTATTGAAAGTAGTCGACTATCGACTCCCGAAGGGACGCCGATCCCGTCCTTTTCCCGCCGCTCGCCCCCTGATCCCCGCCGCTCGATCCACCGACGCGACCGCTCGCCGGAATATGCACCTCGAGCCGTCGGTGGAGGCGTATCCCGGCCTCGGAAATTCAGGGAGAAACTCCATGACGCACGCACTCTACATCGTATTGTCAGCGGCATGCATTCTCATGATCGCCTATCGGTTCTACGGCATCTTCTTCGTCAAGAAGGTGCTGGCCGCCGACGATCGTGAGGTCACGCCTTCGCATGCCCTCGCGGACGGCCGCAACTACGTTCCCACCAAGAAGTGGGTGAACGCCGGCCAACACTTCGCCGCGATCGCCGCCGCCGGCCCGCTGGTCGGCCCCGTCCTCGCCGCCCAATTCGGCTATCTGCCGGGTCTGGTCTGGCTGCTCGTCGGCTGCGTGATCGGCGGCGCGGTTCACGACACGGTCGTGCTGTTCGCCTCGATGAAGTACCAGGGCAAGTCGCTGTCCGAGGTGGCCAAGGCCGAACTCGGCACGGTCGCCGGCTGGTGCACCGGCCTCGCCATGCTCTTCATCATCACCATCACCATGGCGGGTCTGTCGATCGTCGTGGTGCACGCTCTCGAGCGGAACCCCTGGGGCACCTTCGCGGTGTTCATGACCGTTCCGATCGCCATTCTCCTCGGCCTCTGGGAGAAGGTCTTCGGCGCGTCGAAGTGGGCGACCTATGTCGGCGTCGCCGCGATCGCCGCCAGCGTCTTCGTCGGCCCCTATCTCCAGGGCACCATGCTCGGCGATTGGCTGACCATGCACGAGCGCACCATCGGCCTCCTGCTGCCGGCCTATGCGTTCTTCGCCTCCGCCCTTCCGGTGTGGTTGCTGCTCACCCCGCGCGGCTACCTGTCGTCCTTCATGAAGATCGGCGTGTTCGGCGCTCTCGTCGTCGGCGTCGTCTTCATCAATCCGGAAATCCGCTTCCCGGCTCTGACCCAGTTCATCAACGGCGGCGGCCCGGTGCTGTCCGGCCCGGTGTGGCCCTTCATCTCGATCACCATCGCCTGCGGCGCGATCTCCGGCTTCCATGCCTTCATCGGATCGGGCACCACCCCGAAGCTGATCGACAAGTGGTCCGACATCCTGCCGGTGGCCTTCGGTGGCATGCTCGCCGAGTGCCTGGTCGGCATCATGGCCCTCATCGCCGCCATCGCTCTGCATCCGGCCGACTACTTCGCCATCAACGCCACCCCGGCCGTGTTCAAGGCACTCGACATGCAGGTCGTCGATCTGCCCGTCCTCGCCGATCAGATCGGCCTCGACCTCTACGGCCGCACCGGCGGTGCCGTCACTCTCGCCGTCGGCATGACCACGATCTTCACCAAGATCCCGTGGTTCAGCCACCTCGCCGGCTACTTCTTCCAGTTCGTCGTGATGTTCGAAGCGGTCTTCATCCTGACCGCCGTGGACAGCGGCACCCGCGTCGCCCGCTACCTGATCCAGGATCTCGGCGGCCACTTCTATGCCCCGATGAAGCGTCTCGACTGGGTTCCGGCCTCGGTCGGCGCCAGCCTCGTGGCCTGCATCGCCTGGGGCTACCTGCTGAACTCGGGCGACATCAACTCCGTGTGGGCTCTGTTCGGCGTGTCGAACCAGCTCATGGCCTCGATCGGCCTCGCCATCGGCGCCACCATCATCCTGCGCCTCTCCGCGAAGCGTTGGTACATGCTCACCTGCCTGGTTCCGCTCGTCTATCTCTACGTGACGGTGAACTATGCCGGATACTGGATGATCTCCAACGTCTACCTGAATACGGCTTCGAAGGGTTACAACATCTTCAACGGTCTGATCTCGATCGTGATGCTGATCCTCGGCGTGGTGATCATGGTCTCGGCGGTGATGCGCTGGAGAGGACTGCTCACCGGCCGTCTGCCCCGCATGGCGACCACCCAGGGCTTCGCCGCCGCCGAATGAAGCGAAACGAAGCGGAAGCCGGCGACCGGTCGATATTCGGCCGCCGGCCATTCCCCTCTCGACTTTCCAAGTCACCGTTAGAGGTTTCGAAATGAACGCGCTCACCAAAGCAGTCGTCGTAGACGCCCCTTGGACCGGTTTCGTACCCGGGCCGTGGCAGTCGACGGTGGACGTCCGTGATTTCATCCAGGCGAACTATACCCCCTGGCTCGCAGACGGCTCCTTCCTCGCCGGCCCGACGGCCCGCACCACGGCCCTGTGGGCAAAGCTCGCCGAACTCCTGAAACTCGAGCGGGCGAAGGGCGTCCTCGACGTCTCCGCCGACCGCGCCTCCTCGATCACCGCGCACGACGCCGGCTGGATCGACCGTGAGGCCGAGCTGATCGTCGGCCTCCAGACCGATGCTCCGCTGAAGCGCGCGATCATGCCCAACGGCGGCCTGCGCATGGTCGAGAACGGCCTCGAGGCCTTCGGCTTCAAGCTCGATCCGTCCGTCAAGGAGATCTGGACCAAGTACCGCAAGAGCCACAATCAGGGCATCTTCGACACCTACTCCCCCGACATTCTCACCGCCCGCAAGTCCGGTATCGTCACCGGCCTGCCGGATGCCTACGGCCGCGGACGCATCATCGGCGACTATCGCCGCGTCGCCCTCTACGGCATCGACGCGCTGCGCGCCGATCGGCTGAAGGCCTTCCGCGCGCTCGACGACGCGGTCTTCGACGACAAGACCCTGCGTCTGCGCGAAGAGCTCTCCGAACAGTATCGCGCGCTCGACGAACTGCGGCAGATGGCGGCCAAATACGGCTACGACATCTCGCACCCGGCGGCGAATGCCCGCGAGGCGGTGCAGTGGACCTATTTCGCCTATCTGGCGGCGGTGAAGGAGCAGAACGGCGCGGCCATGTCGCTCGGCCGGGTCTCGACCTTCCTCGACATCTACATCCAGCGCGACCTCGACGCCGGCATCCTCGACGAATCCGCGGCGCAGGAGCTGATCGACGATCTGGTCATCAAGCTGCGCATCGTCCGCTTCCTGCGCACCCCGGACTACGACCAGCTGTTCTCCGGCGATCCCACCTGGGTGACGGAATCGATCGGCGGCATGGGCGAGGACGGACGTCCGCTCGTCACCAAGTCCTCGTTCCGCTTCTTGCACACCCTGGTGAATCTCGGACCGGCACCGGAACCCAATCTCACAGTGTTGTGGTCGACCGAACTGCCTGAGGGCTTCAAGGACTTCTGCGCCGAAGTGTCGATCCTCACCTCGTCGATCCAATACGAGAACGACGACGTCATGCGCCCCTACTGGGGTGACGACTACGGCATCGCCTGCTGCGTCTCCGCCATGCGGATCGGCAAGCAGATGCAGTTCTTCGGCGCCCGCGCCAACCTCGCCAAAGCGCTGCTCTATGCGATCAACGGCGGCCGCGACGAGAAGACCGGGGCCGTGGTGGCGGAAGGGTTCGCGCCGCTCGACGGCGATGTGCTCGACTACGACGCGGTGATGGCCAAGTTCGATCCGATGATGGACTGGCTCGCCAAGACCTACGTCAAGGCGCTCAACGCCATCCACTACATGCACGACAAATACGCCTACGAGCGGATCGAGATGGCGCTCCACGACCGCGACATCCTGCGCACCATGGCCTGCGGCATCGCCGGCCTGTCGGTGGCCGCCGACAGCCTCTCGGCGATCAAGCACGCCAAGGTCAAGGTGATCCGCAACGAGTCCGGTCTCGCCGTCGACTACGAGATCGAGGGGGAATACCCGGCCTACGGCAACAACGACGACCGCGCCGACGACATCGCCGTCTGGCTGACCGAGACCTTCATGGAGAAGATCAAGGCCCAGCCGCACTTCTATCGCGACGCCATGCCGACCCAGTCGGTGCTGACGATCACTTCCAACGTGGTCTACGGCAAGAAGACCGGCAACACGCCGGATGGACGCCGCGCGGGAATGCCCTTCGCGCCCGGCGCCAATCCGATGAACGGCCGCGACACCAAGGGCTTCGTCGCCGCCGGCGCCTCCGTCGCCAAGCTTCCCTACGCCTGCGCGGCCGACGGCATCTCCTGGACGGCTTCGGCCACCCCGGACGCTCTCGGGCGGCTTCCGCAGGAACGGCGGCGCAATCTCGCCAACTGCCTCGACGCCTTCGCAGCGGCGAACGGCCACCACGTCAACGTCAACGTGTTCGATCGCGACACGCTGATCGAGGCGATGGACCATCCGGAGAAGTACCCCCAGCTCACGGTGCGGGTCTCCGGTTACGCCGTGAACTTCGTCAAGCTGACGCGCGAGCAGCAGCTCGACGTCATCTCGCGGACCTTCCACGCCGCCATGTGAGGCGTCGACGGGTTCGCAAGCGACACAGACCTGCAATCAGAGCATGACCTCGCTGGATCGACCGGGCGGACCGCCCGGCCGGTCCGGCGGGAATGCGGAGACTCTCGCCATGGACACGACCACCCATCTCAGATCCGATCTCATTCGGTTCATCGCGATGCGGCGCGTATCCGTCGCCACGCCCGATCCCATCGGCCATCTCCATTCGGTCGAGAGCGGCGCCGCGGCGGACGGACCCGGAGTTCGCTTCGTCTACTTCCTGGCGGGATGCCCTTTTCGCTGCCTCTACTGCCACAACCCCGACACTTGGAAGTTCTCGTCCGGACGCCCCGTGACGACGACGGAAGCCCTGGCCGAAATTCGCCCCTTCGCCGGCTTCCTGCGGCGGGTGGGCGGCGTCACCCTTTCAGGGGGTGACCCGCTCACCCAACCCGCCTTCGCCGAACGCCTCCTGTCGGCGTTGCACGACGATCTCGGGCTCCATACCGCGCTCGATACCCAGGGCTTCCTCGGCCACAAGGTCGACGACGCCTTCTTCGACATGGTCGACCTCGTTCTGCTCGACGTCAAACACGCCGACCCCGAGCGCCATCGCGCGCTGACCGGGCGGGCGCTCACCCCGACCCTCGACTTCGCCCGCCGCCTCGTCGACCTCGGCAAACCGATGTGGATCCGGCACGTCCTGATCCCCGGTTGGACCGACGATGCGGCCGATCTCCACCGTCTCGCCGACCATCTGCTGGCGCTCGGCCCCGCCGTCGAGCGGGTCGACGTGCTGCCCTATCACACGCTCGGCCTCGCCAAATGGGCCGCTCTCGGTCGAGTCTCGAAGCTCGCCGACACGCATCCGCCGACGGCGGCGAGCCTCGCGAGCGCGGTCGCGCTCCTTCGATCCCGCGGCCTACCGGTCGTCTGAACACCTCGTCTCGACCCAAATCGTACTCTGGGGGCTCACGAACATGTCCGTCCCATCCCGCCTCGTCCTCGTGGTGAACTCCGGTTCGTCGTCGATGAAGTTCACGCTGCTACCGGTCGGGGGCGGCGAGGCCCTGGTTTCGGGCGTCGCCGAGTGTCTCGGGCTCCCGGAAGCGCGCATCGTCGTCAAGGAGAGCGGCGCCAAGACCGTCGTCGATCTCGAGCGCGGCGATCACGCCGACGCCATCGTCGCACTCTTCGCCCGTCTGGACCGCGAGGGCGTACGCGATCGTATCGCCGTCGTCGGCCATCGCATCGTCCAGGGCGGGGCCGTCTTCGAGGAGAGCGTGGTCGTCACGCCACAGGTGATCGCCGCGATCGAGGCGCTCGCCCCGCTCGCCCCGCTGCACAATCCAGCGCACCTCGTCGGCCTGCGCGCCTGCATGGACGCGATGCCGGACGTGCCGCAAGTCGCGGTGTTCGACACTGCGTTCCATCAGACGATCCCGCCTGCCGCCTACACCTACGCCATCCCGCAGGCGCTGGCGCGCGAACACGCGGTGCGCCGCTACGGCTTCCACGGCACCTCCCATCGCTACGTTTCCCACGAGGCCGCTCGCTACCTCGGCCTACCCGCCGACGACCACGGCATCGTCGTCGCCCATCTCGGCAACGGCGCCTCGGCGACCGCGGTGGTCGACGGCCGTTCGGTCGACACGTCGATGGGCATGACGCCGCTCGAGGGGCTCGTCATGGGCAGTCGGTGCGGCGACATCGACGCCGGCGCCGTCGCCCACATCGCCCGCGTCACCGGCAAGGACATCCTCCAGATCGACGCCATGCTCAACAAAGAGAGCGGCCTGCTCGGCCTCTCCGAACTCTCCAACGACTGTCGCATGCTGGAAGCGGCCGCCGACGAAGGCCACGAAGGCGCGAAGCTGGCGCTCGACGTCTTCGTCCATCGCCTCGCCCGCCACATCGGCGCACTCGCCGTGTCGCTGCCGCGCTTCGACGCCCTCGTCTTCACCGGGGGCATCGGCGAGAACTCGGCGCGTATCCGCGCCATGACCCTGAAGCACCTCGCGGTGTTCGGGTTCGAAGTCGACGAGGCGGCCAACGCCGCCGTGTTCGGCGGTCGGATCGGTGTCGTCGGTCGCAGCGCCGGCCCGATCGCCGCCGTGGTGCCGACCGACGAGGAAGGCCTGATCGCCGCCGACGCCGCGCGTCTGGCCGGTCTCGCCAATGCGAACGACGACGAGCCCCGGCGCGTCGCCGCCGTCGTCTGACCCACGGAGATCGTCATGAACGTCGCGTTCGCCCGCCACACCTTCTACCTCGTGCCGGTCTCCCGCGAGCCGGGTCTCACGTCGATGGCGCTCGGTCTCGTCCGCGCCCTGCAGCTCGCCGGCGTCAAGGTCGGCTTCCTGAAGCCGATCGTCCAACCGGAGGCGACCGTCGGCGACGTCGACTTCGCCCCGCACTTCGCCCGAACCCTGTGCGGTACACAGACGCCCGAACCGATCCCTTTCGACCACGCCGCCGAGATGGTGAGCGCCGGCCGATTGTCGGATCTCATGGAAGAAGTCGTGGCGCTGGTCGAGACGGTGCGCGCCGCCCACGACGTGGTGATCGTCGAAGGCCTGATCCCCGACGCCGATTTCCAGATCGCCACGCGCCTCAACATCGAGCTGATCCGCTCGCTCGGCGCCGATCTGGTGCCGGTGATGCTCGGCCGGGCGCGCGATCCCGCCGCGCTCGCCGCCAAGACGGCGGCAGCGATCGAGCAATACGGCGACGACGGCCGACGGCCGATCGCCGGCGTGTTGATCAACCACTGCACCGCGACCCGTGCGGCGACGCTGGGGGCCGACCGCCGGCTGGTGCTGGAGAGCGGCGCGGAAGTGCCGATCATCGCCGCCGTGCCGACGGAAGCCACGCTCTCGGCGCCGCGCGTCGTCGACGTCGCCGACGCACTCGGTCTGACGGTCTTCCACCCTGGCGACGTCGCCACGGCGCGCGTTCAGGCGCCTCTGGTGGCGGCGCGCTCCTGCGAGAAGCTCATCGGGCATCTGCGCCCGGATACGCTGGTAGTGACGCCGGCCGACCGTGCCGACGCGATCCTCGCCACGGCGCTCGTCGCCCAACGCGGCATGCCGCTCGCCGGGCTGCTCTTCACCTGCGGCACCCGCCCGGCGCCGGAACTGGAGGCGCTGCTGCGCCAACCGCCGCTCGATCGGCTACCGCAGTTCGGCACCGACGACGACACCTTCACCACGGCGACCCGGCTCGCGAACCTGTCGAGCCACGTCGGCCGCGACGACGGCGTCCGCATGGAGCGCACGATCGCCTTCGTCGCCGAGAGGATGGACGTCGAGCCGCTGGTGTCGCGCATGAATCTGCCGGTCGAGGCCTCGATGCCGCCGCCGGTCTTCCGGCACCGGCTGGTGGAGGCGGCGCGGGTGGCAGACCGCCGCATCGTCCTGCCGGAAGGTGACGAACCGCGCACCATCGAGGCCGCCGCGATCTGCGCGGAGAAGGGCATCGCGCGCTGCGTTCTGCTGGGCAAGCCCGCGACGGTGCGCGCGGTTGCCGCCGACCATGGCATCGAGCTTCCCGACGGCGTCGAGATCCTCGATCCGGAGGCCGCACGCGGCGGTTACGTGGCGCCGATGGTCGAGCTGCGCAAGGCCAAGGGGCTCACCGCGCTGCAAGCGGAGAAAGGCCTCGAGGACACCGTCGTGCTCGGTACGATGATGCTGGCGGAAGGCGACGTCGACGGCCTCGTGTCGGGCGCCGTCCACACCACCGCGAACACCGTTCGTCCCGCTCTGCAGTTGATCAAGACCGCGCCGGGCTCCTCGATCGTCTCGAGTGTGTTCTTCATGCTGATGCCGGATCAGGTCCTGGTCTACGGCGACTGCGCCATCAACCCCGATCCGACCGCCGAGGATCTCGCGGAGATCGCCATCCAGTCGGCCGATTCGGCCGCCGCCTTCGGCATCGAGCCGCGCGTCGCCATGATCTCCTATTCCACCGGCGCCTCGGGCACCGGCGAGGACGTCGACAAGGTACGGCGCGCCACCGCGCTGGTACGCGCCCGCCGTCCCGATCTCGTCGTCGACGGGCCGATCCAGTACGACGCCGCGACCGTGGAGAGCGTCGGCCGCCAGAAGGCGCCGAACTCGCCGGTCGCCGGCCACGCCAACGTCTTCGTCTTCCCCGACCTCAACACCGGCAACACCACCTACAAGGCGGTGCAGCGCTCGGCGAATGTCGTTTCGGTCGGGCCGATGCTGCAAGGCCTCGCCAAGCCGGTCAACGACCTGTCGCGCGGGGCGCTGGTCGACGACATCGTCTACACGATCGCGCTCACCGCCATTCAGGCAGAGGCCGGGGACGCCTCGGCCGAGGGTGCCTCGATGCCGTTCGACGCGGCGGCGGAGTGAGCCATGGATATTTCGACACGCGACCCCACCGTCTTCCCGCCGCTCGGACAGCCGTCGCCGGTGGCGACGGCGGACGCCCTGCCGTCCGACGCCATCGCCCGGGCGGCGGAGGACCTCGGCGTCAAGAAGGCGCATCTCGACACCGTCACGCTGTTCGGCCTCGCCGTCCTCGGCGGTGCCTTCGTGGCGTTCGGCGGGCTCTTCTACACGATCGCCCTGGCGGGAGCCGACGGCCACATGGCCTATGGCATGACGCGGCTGGTCTCCGGGCTCGTCTTCTCGCTCGGCCTGATCCTCGTCGTGGTGGCCGGCGCGCAGCTCTTCACCTCGGACTGTCTCTTGGTGATGGCCTGGGCGAGCGGTCGGCTGACGTTTCGCGAGATGCTGCGGGTCTGGACGATCGTCTGGGTGGGCAATCTCGTCGGCGCCGTCGGCACGGCGCTGCTCTCCTATCTCTCCGGCCAACACGAGTTCGGCCATGGTCTGGTGGGCGACGCGGCGCTCCATGTCGCGGTCGCCAAGTCGAGCCTGCCGATCGCGCGCGCCTTTTTTCTCGGCATCCTGTGCAACGTCCTGGTCTGCCTCGCCGTCTGGCTGGCGCTCGGCGCCCGTTCGGTCGGCGACAAGATTCTCGCGGTGCTCTTTCCGGTAGCTGCCTTCGTGGCCGCCGGATTCGAGCACTGCGTCGCGGACATGTACTTCATGCCACTCGGCCTGCTGATCGAACACGCCGGTTCGGACGTCTTTCACGACCAATTGTCGGCGCTCGGTCATGCCGGCCGCCACATCCCGATCGGCGGGTTCCTCGCCAATCTCGCCGCGGTGACGCTCGGCAACTGGGTCGGCGGCGCCATCCTCGTCGGCGCGACCTATTGGCTCGTCTATCGGCGGAACGCCCATGATCGTGCCTGAGGTTACCGCGGACGACGTCGATCCCATCTTGTCGGTGGCGGCCCGCCACCGCGAACTGGAGCAGATCGCGAACGCCGCCCTCCATCTCGGCCGATTGATGATGGAATGCGGTGCGCGCATCGGCGTGGTGCGCGAGGGCATTCGCCTCGTCGCCCTGGGGCTAGGTGCCGAGAGCGTCGGTGTGCGCTGCGGCTACGCCTCGATCGCGGCGACGGTCGGCATCGGTTCGATAACGGTCACGCGCATGACCGAGGTCGGCCGGCACGGGGTCGACCATCGCCTCGATCTGGTGCTCCGTCGCTTCGCCCTGGAGCTCCGCGAGACCGGTGGCACGGCCGCCGGGCTCCAGGCGGACCTCCACCGGCTGGTTCGCGAGACGCCGCATCACTCGCCCTGGTTCGTCGCCCTCGCCACCGGTCTCGCCTGCGCCGCCTTCGGCCGACTCCTCGGCATGGACTGGGCCGGGTTCGCGCCCGTGCTTCTCGCCGGTGCGGTCGGCCAACTCGGGCGCCGCATGCTCCTGCGGCGCGGCATGAACCATTACGTCATGGCGGCGATCGTCGCCTTTCTGGCCGGTTCGATCGGCGGCTGGGGCGCCGAAATCCTCGGTTCGGGCAGTTCCGAGATCGCCTTGACGGCCTCGACGCTATTGCTCGTCCCCGGAGTGCCGGCGACCAACGCGCAGATGGACATCATGGAGGGTTATCCGACGGTGGGTTCGGCCCGAGCCGTGGCAGTAGCCATGATCATGGTCTTCGCCACCGCTGGAATCTGGTGCGCGGACGCGCTGATGAGCACCCTCGTATGACGCCCCTCGCCGCTGCACTCGTCTCGATCGGCCATCAAGCGCTGTTCGGCGCGGTGGCGTCCGTCGGCTTCGGGGTTCTCTTCAACTTCGGCCGCACCAATCTGCGCTGGTGCGCGATCGCCGGCGCACTGGCACTCGCCGTCCGAACCGGCTGCCTCGCCTTCCAATGGAGCCTCGAGGCGGCCACTTTCGTCGCGGCGCTCTCGGCAGCGAGCCTCATCGTCCTCGTCGTGCCCAGACGCGGAGCGGCGGCCGACGCCATCGCGCTCGCCGGCTGCATCCCGATGGTACCGGGTGCCTTCTTCGGCAAAGCGCTGCTCGGCTTCTTCGCGTTGACGACCCCCGGTGTCACCGATGCGAGCGCGGTGATGGTCTCGTCCTCGGAAGCTCTTCTTCGCGTCGTCTTCACCCTCGGAGCCATCGGTGCCGGCCTCGCCGTGCCGACCTATGCGACCGGCAATCGTGGCTTCTAACTCACGTCATGAGGAGATCGTGTCATGAAATGTCCGCACTCGAACACTTCGAACGATCCGCTGGCCGGTTCCACCGGAACTTTGCCCAACGCCGGCGAGCTGAACGCGATGGTCGCGGCAGTGGAACGCGAATTGAAAGAGGCGCGTACGCGAAGCGAGTGCGCCCGCGTCGAAGAACGGCGCCGACTGGTCGAGGAACTCGCGCAAACGCGGTTGAGCGACGCCGAATGGCGCGATCTGATGATTCGCGCGAGGTCGGCTGCGTCTGCGGGATCACGTGAGTTGATCGCCCTTCGCTTTCCCGCTGAACTGTGCGCGGACGGGGGACGAGCGGTCAATGCACCGGATCCGGCATGGCCGGAGACGTTGAGGGGGGTTCCGGCCGACCTGTACGACCGATGGGAGCGTGAACTGAAACCCCTGGGCTACCGGCTATCCGCACAGATCTTGAATTTTCCGGATGGTTTTCTCGGAGAGGTCGGTCTGTCGATCCGATGGGGGTAATACGAACCCACGGCAATGGCACTCGGCTCCGATCAAAGGCAGGGCTCGACTGGTTCGTTTCGCAATCGCCATCGGGTCACCTCGCGGCATGCCTACCGAAATCGTAGCCTTCTGTACCGGCAGCTCTACTGCCGGTAGCCGGGCACCCTCCACCGGTGCCCAGTCGACGATCTCGTAGGCGAGGTCGAGGCTTTGTGGTTCCGAGGACGCCGGCGCGGGAGGACGAAGACGGACGGGGATCGAGCGCGGCATCTGCGCGAAAGACCCGACGATCGAGGGGCGAGGAGTACGGGCCGGCGGGGCTTCCACGCGCCGGCGCGGCGGCACGCCGGCTCCGATCCAGGCCATCAGGGTGGCGACGTCCGGCGCCATGCCGATCGAGGCGGGCAACAGCATCGGATCGTCGGCGGGAACCTTGTCGATCACCGTCAGCCGGGTCGGAACCATCGTCCCGTGCCGAGCGAAGACCGAGCCGGCGATCGCCGCCGTGAAGACGACGCGACCGCGTTCCTGGAGGTGCACGAAGGCATCGCGCCATTCGAGTGCGTCGGGACCGACATTGGCGCCGGTGATCGTGACGAGCCGGCCTCCGGGGGCGAGGCGGGCAAGCGCCGAGGCGACATGGCGAAGGCCGGCATCGGCGACGCGGCCCGAAACCTGCGCCAGCGCCGAGAACGGCCGGTTCATCACCACGACGGTCGGAACGGCGTTCGGGCCGAGGTGATCGTCGATCTGAGCCGCATCGAACCGGGTGACACGAACCGCCGGGAATAGGGACGCCAGCAGGGCGGCGCGGCTCTCGGCGAGCTCGTTGAGCAAGAGGCGGCCGCCGACGATCTCGGCGATGACGGCAAGGAGCCCGGTGCCGGCCGAAGGCTCCAGCACCACGTCGCCGGGTCCGATCGCGGCGGCGGTGATCGCGGCGAGCCCGAGCGGGATCGGCGTCGAGAACTGCTGCAACGCCCGGCCTTCCTCCGACCGACGGGTGTGGGTCGGCAGAAGCGCCGCGATCTTCTCGAGCGCGGCGAGCCGGGCCTCGGGCGACGATGCCTTTCGGAAGAGGGCGCGACCGAACTTCTGCAGGAAGAGGACGGTCGCGACCTCCCCCGCCTCGTAGGCGTCCTTCCAGTCCCAGGCACCGGTGGCGTCGGAGGCGCCGAAAGAGGCCTCCATCGCACCGCGCAGAAGACTGATATCGATCGGCTGTCCGCGTTCGAGCCTAGACAGCAGCGTGAGCGCGACGGCGAGGATCGCCGCGGCGGGCGCGACGGGTGATGCGGTCGCGGCATCGGAGGGGGAAGGCATGACGTTCATCGGAAACCCCGAGGAGAGCGAGGACGAGGTCTCCCGACCGGCGCTCTCTTCCTCCGCCC
>ERZ1645187.956-NODE-956-length-27542-cov-13.320151_pt1 | contig 27542 bp, 26 predicted proteins | sample MGYA00575352_ERZ1645187 | MGnify/ENA primary metagenome ERZ1645187 (study PRJEB40837, sample SAMN11349314) | freshwater sediment metagenome | isolation source: river sediment | host: Sediment | place: India: Wazaribad , New Delhi | collected 2017-02-21 ...
GAGACAGGGGGAAAAGGCGAGATCGCTTCGTACCTCGCGATGACATAAAACCACGCTGCTCTCGCGATGACAAGAGGGTGGCTCGCGGAGACAGGGGGAAAAGGCGAGATCGCTTCGTACCTCGCGATGACATAAAACCGCGCTGCACTCGCGATGACAGGATAGGGTTTGCCAGCACCGACAACCGCGGAAAGTATGCGGTGCCCCACCCGTCCGTCCGGCATCGTAGCTGGTTCAATTCCATACCAACTGGGTCGTACGCTCTACACAGATTCCATTTGCCCCGCAATCAATGAAGACCAAGGCCTCGTCGTCCTGCTCATACAATTCCCGCCGGGTGATCAATTCGTCCTGCGCGTTCCGTGCCAGAACTTCCACTACCAGGTAGGCTGCTCCGCGTTCTACCCTAACCGTCTCCGGTCGTTCCTCCAGAAGGTATTTATCCTGCCGGATCAGCTTGCTGGCGCGGTCCATCTGCAAGACGCGGATACTTTCAGTTGGCAATGCCTTCCTAAAGGTCAGTGAAATGGAACTCGATGATGCGCGCTTCACACCATCTGTTTCGGATTCAACCGTCTGATCGATTTTATGATTTACTATTCCGCCTTCATCAGGCTCGCCCGGTACCTCCACACCACTACCGTTGATCAGGTAAATACGCCCGTCTGCCTGTTGGTAAACCGGGTTCAGATAAAACACTTGTCTGCCCGCCAGCGCTGAAACGTAGATCACCCCATCAAGCGAAACGTTCCGCCCCAGGTCCGTGACCTGCACGTCCAGGTCGACATCCGACATACCCTCATTGGCGTGAAAAATTATTACGCCAGCCTCGTCTTCAGTCCCAATCGAATAAAAAAATGAAATTCCTTCAACACCGTCGAAGAGATACTCCGGGCTGGAACCACCTTGGGCTGCAGGGTTCAGCTGCCCGTAGATGCGACCCGCAGCCTCATCCAACCAAGCTTGCGCGGGGGGCACTACATATTGAGTGGTGATGACGACCCCGCGCAATTCATCTTCCTCCGCTCCCGTTGCACTGCCTGCTTCAGCAGTGCCGGCCAGCGGCACGCCCCCCAGGCCTGCCAACCCGGCGGCCAGAACCAAAGCAGCCGGGATGATGTTATTCCATTTCATGATTGTCCTCCAAATGACCGTCGAATTTCAATATGTCCGCCACATCACACTTCAGAAAAAAACAAATCCGGTTGAGTGTATTGAAACGCACACCCCTGGCTTTCCCGCTGCGCAAAATTGAAAGATTGGCTTCCGTCAGCCCGACTTTGGCACACAGTTCTCGTGAGGTTATTCCTCGCGATTTTAATACCTCATCCAAATGAACCCTGATAGCCATGCCGCTCCTTAAACGAAAAGATCATTCTCTTCTTTAAGCTGCTGATTCTCTTCCAGCAGTCTGGCGGCCCACAAAATAACCAAGACAAACCCGATTGAGAAAATCGGAATGTTGACAGTGATCTCCACTTCCGGCAGGTTCATGATTAGAGCCAGCTGCAAAAAATTAAAGAGAAGTTGTACGAGCACCATTAATGTCAATGCCCTGCCAGACCATCTCGAGAGCTTTTTCGCCACAGCAACCCTACCAGAGACGTTCGGGTCCTGCGCGTGGTCCAGCATCTCCATGGCAAGAAAAACCGCGATAATATCCAGCAGCCACGGCAGCACCACGACGATGAATCGCAACAGGGTAAACCCGAGAACTACCGGGGGGATCGCCTGCGCATCAAAAGCAGAAAGCTCCCCGACCATTTCTGACAGATGTACGCCGAAAATGACCGCCACAAAAATGACCGCCATCAGGTGAAGCAGCCAGCGCAGGTAGCTCCATAGCTGTGATCTTTCAGCAGAGAGGGCAGCCCGCAAGATGCGCAGCACGAGATATGCGATCAGTGTTGACCACAAAAGGCTGCCTGCTATGGCCATCATGGCGCTTCCCGTCCGCTCGGGGAAGAGACTCGCGGCCCAGGTTGGGTTCACGGCCAGCCAAAGCGTAAAAACCACACCGGCACTAATCACTACCAAGAGCCAGTCCTCGAGCCGGATTCCCTCCTGAGTTTTTTTCCGCAGAAAAAACCAGATAGGGATCACACCCAGCGCCGCAAAAAGCATCCAGGCCAGTGTATTTCCAGCTGGACCCAGAAGGGCCAGCCTGCGCAGACCCGCCCCGATCAGCCCGAACGGGAATGCAAGAGCGGCCGGCAGAAAGTCCGCTGCCGGTAAGCACAGCAAACTGACTGTGGCGCACAAACCTGCCTCAGCAATCAATACGAACAAAAATTGATTACGGTTCATCAAACTCTCCTGAATTATCGTTTTACGATAATTCTATATAGAGTAGATCACCATTATTTACGTTTGTCAATTAAGTTTTACAGAATTCGTCGGGGTAACAACGCAAATTGCCCCAGGTCCGGGTGGCATGCGGCCAGCAGAAAAAAATGGCTCGGCTGACGGCAACAGCTCTGAGGTCTTACAAACAATTCTCCGCTACGATCAGCCGCGATTGCTGGGTGCCGGAATATGCTCTGTGTGAAAAGGCGACATCAAAGCTCTTTTGATGAGCGCGAGCAATAGCTTTATAGCCATCGCCAGGTAATAGAAACCATTAAAAAGGAAGAAATATTCTCGGGCAAAATGTTTGCGGTAATACAAATAGTAAGAACGGTGCCACTGAAAAATGGAATTATACGGTTTGGTCTGGCTGCCGCCTTCTCCGCCAAAATGCGTGACGCATGTCAGGGGCACGTACATCACCTTCCATCCCGCCTTTCGCGCCCGCAGGCAATAATCACTGTCTTCCTGATAGGCAAAAAAGTTTTCATCAAAATCGCCAACTTGTTCCCAGGTTTGCCTGCGCAAAAACATGCATGAGCCTGAAACCGCTTTGACTTCCGCAATCTCATCCTCACCCAGCCAGGCCTGAAGGTATCCATTCAGCGCGCGGTTACGGGGGAACAAGCGGCCCAACCCAAGAAAATATCCGAAAACTTCCGCCGGCCGGGCTTCACCGCGCCGGCACTGCCGCTGAAAAGTGCCATCAGCGTTCAAGATTTTAGGGATCGAAACCCCAACCTGCGGGTTCTGGCGCAAAAATTCAACCTGAGGCGTAAAAGCATCTTGATCGATTTTAGTGTCCGGGTTGAGGATAAGGAAGAACTCGCCGCCAGCCGCATGCAGCGCCTGATTCAAGGGCCGCGTAAACCCCAAGTTACTTTGGTTGTGAATAATTTTGACTTGCGGAAATTCCTGCTGCAGCATTTCCAGCGTGCCATCCTGCGAGGCATTATCAACCACGATCAGCTCAAATTCCATCTGCGGTGGGAATGCAACAATGGATTGGAGGCATGACTGCAGGAAGTCCCTGCTGTTGAGCGTTGGAATACAAATTGAAAGATCCATTAAGAACCCTTAATGACTGTTGAGACCCATAAAGATTATAAACCCTGCCGCAGGTCAACTCCAACCGGTTCATCCTGGGGCAGCCAGATTTCCCCGCCCTTGGGAAGCGGTGGGATCGTCAATGAGCTGCCTTGCTGCTGAAGGCGCGCTCCGGAAAACAGACCGACATACGTCCTGTGCAATTCAAGCCCCAGCTCAGGTAAGCTCAGCCGCTTTTCAGCCAAGACTTCATCCTGCCGGTTAGCGCTCACAAAAATCTGATCAGCCGCCAGAACACGGCGGTAAAGCAGGCAGTCGTCGTCATAATACAGAATTTGGAAGGCGCCTTCCTGCAGCACTGCGCTTTTTCGTCGTAAACGGGTCAACGTCTTGTAAAAGTCCAACAGATCCAAATCCCACTCAGCTGGTTCCCAAGGCATGCAGTTGCGGGAGCCAAATCCGTCCGCATCCATCAGCCCAACCTCATCACCGTAGTAAACACAGGGCACGCCCGGGAAGGTAAATTGGATGGTTGCCGCCAGCCGCGCCAGGGCTTTATCCCCACCCAATTCGGTCAACAGCCGGGGAGTGTCGTGACTGCCCAGCAGGTTGAACTGCTGCTGCGCGATGGCCCAGGGGATGGCGGCAAGATTCCTCATCCAGCTTGCGACGAGGCTTTCAGTCTCCCAGCGCGTGCCGGCGCTCAGGTTCCCCTTCCAACCGATGGCATCGGTTGCAAAAGGCCGCAGCCAATGCAGCAGCGGGCCTTGAAAACCCGCGTAATTCATCACTGCGTCCCACCCGTCTCCCTGAAGCTGGCTGACGGCATCAAAGAAGTTTTCAGCGCAAAGGTAAGCATCCGGTCGGGTGGATTTGACGGCCTGGCGAATCCCGCGCATGATTTCTATGTTCAGCTGCTGCAAGCCATGTCGCCCCAACATGTTTCCCACGTCCACGCGCCAACCATCTGCCGACCAGGGTGGCCTGAGCCAGCGCCGAAAAACAGAATCATCAGCGGCATAAATCAATTCGCGCAGCTGTTGGCTGGCATAATTCAGCTTGGGCAGCGAGCCAAACCCCATCCATGAGGCATGCGCTCCATTTTCGCCATCAAAGAAAAAGTATTCATGCTCCGGACTGTGCGGGTCATGCAACGCTTTTTGAAACCAGGGGTGACCCAACCCGCAGTGGTTGGGAACAATGTCCAGCAGATAATGCATGCCCAGCTCGTGTAGGCTTTGGGCCAGGTCGATCAGCGCCTGATTGCCCCCCAAGATCGGGTCGACATTCTGGTAATCGATTACGTCATAGCGGTGGCTGGTAAGCGCAGTGAAGATCGGGTTGAGATAAAGTGCATTGATCCCGAGGTCAGTCAGGTAGCCCAACTTCCGTTGGATGCCCTGCAGGTCGCCGCCGTAGAAAGGCCAAACCCAGCCTTTTTCTGGCATGGCCTGACCCCACGGAAGGGTTTGGCGAACGAAGCCGCGGAAAGGCTCCCGCTCACCGTTCGGGTTGTTGCTCGGGTCTCCATCACAAAAAGTGTCAGGGTAGATCTGGTAAAACACACTCCCAGCCAGCCAAGGCACCTCTAAAAAGTCGCTGAGCAGCCTGAAATCAAACCATTGCGGCGGAATTTCTTCCGAAATGCCAAGTGCATTGAGCCACCAAACTTTTTGAGAAGTTCGAATGGCAAATCGATAAAATACACAAGGTTCGCCCGCCGTCAGCTCCGCAGTCCACTGCCGCCAGCCCGCCTGACCTGCCCCGGGCTGCATGGCGGTGAACAGCTGCTCGCCATCCGGAATGGTACGCAGCACCACCTCTTCAACCGGCGCATCGGCCGGGGTGCGCAAGCTGACCGTAACCTGGCTGCCAAACTGCGGCCGGAGCGTGGATAGAAAATCGCGGGTTTGAAAGTGCGTGACCGCACGCAGCCACCCAGGGAACTTCTGAGGATCGGTGACGTTATTCATTTCAGGCTGCAATCATACCAATAAACCCTGAATCAAGTACAATCAAAAAAGTTTTCAAACCCCCAACCGGAGGCCAAAATCGATACTCAAATCATTCGTGCATATTATCAAGCCCGCGGGCTGGCCTGGCCTGAAGCCAAAGAAGCGCTGCTCTTTTTCCTCTCGGAGGTTGGTGAGCTTTCTCATGCTTATGCTTCTGGCCATACCGCCAAGCTTGACCCAGAAGAACAGGAGCTTTTAGCTGGCTTTGCCCGACTGGGCCAACAAGCAGATGAAATCGTCTCCCGCGTGCCAGGATGGATACGCAATCAGGACCGCCTGCGAGAAGAAAATATCGCATTTGAAGCTGCAGACTGCGAAATGATGCTGACCGTGTTCCTTGAGTCACTGCTGAAGCGCTCACCTGATGACGCCCTGGCAGAAAAAATGGCGATCAAATTGGGCCGCCGACCGGACGAAAAGGTAAGCAATGATTAGCTCAGCGGACAAGAAAAGAATCGGGATTTATCTGATTTTCTCATTTGGCCTGGCCTGGCTGGTGAGCCTGGTCATCTACCTGAATGGCGGGCTGCAGAATAGTCCCATCGTTATTGCCCCGCTCAACCTGACCTTGGCCGGGCTGTTGATTGCCAGCAGTGTGATGGTTTCACCGGCACTGGCCAACCTGCTCACCCGTTTGATCACGCACGAAGAGCGCTCCAATTTGATGCTCAAGCCCGGGCTTAACCAAAAAAGCGGGCTGTGGTGGCTGTTGGCTTGGGTCCTGCCCACGCTTGGGACGGTTTTAGGCGCGCTCTTGTTCTTTGCGCTTTTCCCCCAATATTACGACCCGACACTCAGCGTACTTTCTTCTGCGGCCGCTTCTGCAGCGAACGGCCAAAACGCAACCGCCCTTTCTCCCTGGGTATTGCTGATCATCTCAGCACTGCAGGGCATGTTCCTCTCGCCATTTTTAAATGGCATTTTTACTTTCGGCGAGGAGTTTGGCTGGCGGGCGTACCTGCTCCCCAAACTGCTGCCCCTAGGAGAGCGCAAAGCGGTTCTGCTCAGCGGCGTCATCTGGGGTGTCTGGCATTGGCCACTGATTGCCATGGGGCACAATTACGGCATCGATTATTTCGGCTACCCCTGGCTGGGGATGGGAATGATGGTCGTGTTTTGCATCGCTTTGGGCACGATGCTCAGCTGGCTGACGTTGAAAGAAGGCAGCGTTTGGCCAGCAGTGATTGGACACGCCGGGATTAATGGCATGGCCGCCCTGGGCGTATACGCCCTGAAAGGCTCGCCCAATCCGCTCTTAGGGCCGACGCCGGCTGGAATCATCGGCGGGGCATTTTTTATCCTGCTGGCAGGTGCGCTGCTGCTGCCTGGTGCCCTATCTGCAGGCAAACCCAAAGCGCATTGGGTCAGCCAGCCCATCGAAAGCGCTGCCCCCACCGAAGAAAGATCAGCTTAAGGGCTGAATTGACCAGACAAGGCTAACACGGCTGGGGCCCAACTGGCTTGCGCCACAGGTTGATAGGCTTAGCAACTTTACGCCCTGGTTACCCCAGGGGCGAATCACTCCAAATAAGCGTCACAAGCTGGTCTTCGGGTGAGGTTTCAAGACCGGCCTGTGGGTACGGCTCGACACTCACCAATGATATGTGCCCTTCGGGCAACTCAATGCTGATCAGGCTTGCCGGATCAGGATCCCCCAGGCTCAACACCACCGTTTGGGTGGCCTGGCCGGCTGACTTTACTTCAAGGGTGACCGAAACCATGCCGGCCCAGACGCATTCCACTCCCTTGGGGCAGCGGCTGTCTTCCACGGATATCAGCCGAATCGTCAACCCTTCGGGGCTCTCTGCGGCATCCTGGCCGCTCACCGGGCGCAACACGAAAGCCTCATCTTTATTGATTTGTATCGGTTCGGCTGGTTCTGCTGTCTCTACCGCACCGGAACAGGCAGCCACTGCCACCATCACCAATATGCCAACCCAAATTTTAAACATTTTCATTTTTCACTCGCCAAGTTCGTGATCAAGCCTGCATCTCAGTGGCCGCCATGCAGCGGCTTGAAACCCTCTCCGAGCGCTTCATTGGCCTGGCCGACCACCATGAATGCATCCGGGTCGGCCTCATGCACAATGCTTTTGAGGCGAATGACTTCCGCAGCGGTAACGACACAATAAACTATCGGGCGGTCTTTGCCGGTGTAACCGCCCTTGGCAGAGATCACCGTGGAACCGCGGTCCAGTTGCTGCTGAATGGAACTCACCACTTTTTCAGTCTCATCGGTGATGATGAAAGCTGTTCTGATGACGCTTGCGCCTTGTGAAGCAGTATCAGCCGCCACTCCGCTAAGGTAAATCATGATCAACCCGTAAAGTGCTTTTTCCCATCCAAAGAAAAAACCAGCCAATATCACTGCAAATGAATCGGTCAGAAGGTACGCCATCGAAATGGACATCCCCAAGCGCTGGTTCAAGATTCTTCCTAGAATATCGGTGCCGCCGCTGGTGCCGCGCCCGAGGTACACAATGCCCAAACCGACGCCTAGTAAGATGCCACCGTAAAGCGTGTTGAGCAGGATGTCATTCGTGATTGGTTCCGATCCCGTCATCGCGAGGAGTACATCGGTGAAGATGGAAAAAGCTACAATCGAAAAGGATGTCCGCAGGGTAAAGCGCGGCCCCCCGAGGTAACGCCAACCGATGATGAACAAAGGAATATTCCCAAGCAGTACCACCAGGCCGATGGGCCAACCCAAACTGTAATGCAGAATCTGGGCAATACCGCTGATCCCGCCGCTGACCAGGCTGGCCGGCACCAAGAAAAGACGCATACTCAAAGCCTGTAGGAACGCTCCCAGCAGGATTAATAAGTAATCCTTAAGGGTGTTCCAATCAAAATCCAGGTCTTTAATAAATTGCTGAATTTCCTGCTTCACAAAACCTCCGCTGGCGCCTAAAATGGCAGGCAAATTATACCGCTCCAAAAAGCCTGTCCGCACCTACTGCAAATCAACGGTTAAAGGCGCTGGTGAAAAACAAGTAGTGCTGCACCTTCGGATTATAGATGAAGGTATACAAGGTCTGCCACGAGCTCCACAACCCCTGACGGTCCAACGTACGCAGCCGCAGGTACATAGGCGTATTGGTGGGGACTGGGGGCGGATCCAGTTGGGTGGCGCTCATGCGTGTGCCGCTGGTTGCGTTGGGGTTGGACCCCCAATAAACTTCATATGGATCCACCGTGGCAAGCCCCATGCCAGCATCATAGGCTCCCGCCCAGGTAAACGCCGGGTCGGAGCACTTTCCCTGGGGCAGGCGGTCAGGCGCCCAACAGCCCGCGCTCGTCACCTTCGGGTTTACCGGTGGCTCATTATCCACCTTGAAGCTGATCGTTTTTGGGTTCTCGCGGTTGTAAACCTGGTCGACACTAAAGTAGGTAATCTCATTCTCACCGCTGTGAGCGAAAACGACTGGCGCGGTATAGAGCTGCGGGGCACCTCCATTTACCTGATAATAGGTCGCCCGTAAGCCGGTTCCTGTGTCTGAAGCGCTGAGCGTTAGGGTAACTGGGGTGATATACCAGGGGCTGATGCCCATCGTGCCAGCCAATGAAGCGGAAGTTACCGGCGCGTTTAAATCAGCACCGTAGGGAGCAGTCACCACGCCGTCCAGCACATTGCAATCGATGTTAAGCACGACATTCCCCCAGGTTTCATTATGGCCACCGGTGTATTGATGCAGACGCTGATGCTGGCTCCAATACGTATCCGGCAGGTAAGAAACATTCCAGACCGTCTGGGTGGGGTCATAAGCCGGGCTGCTCCAGCTGGCCAACCACACCAGATCCGGGGGAGGCGAGACGGCGTAAAGCTGGTTGATATAGATGTTGTACGATGACCCGTATAAGCCTGAAAGGATGTTGAGCTCATGCAGACGCGTGGTCCAGCCATCCAAGAACGACTGTACCGCCGTCTTGCAGGCGTTGTCTGCAGCAAAATATTCCATGTCGTAATAGACGGCAGAACCGCTGCCATCGGGGTTGGTCAGGCCGAGTGTACTAAGCCTGGCCGCAGCCTGGTTGGCATTATCCACGCCAGCGGCGTAGGCTTCCGCTGAGTTATAGGGGAACTTATGGTAAAAATTGGTACAGGGAGCCTGTGGCCCAACCCAGGTTGGAATGAAACGCCAGCCCTGATGGTAAAGCTGGTCCAAATAACTGGCCGTGAGAGCGGTGTTGGCGCAAGAACGCGAGTTCCCTCCGATGTAAAGGTTCACCGATTGATATGGGCTGGCATTAAACCAGGTCTGTAGCTCTTCCAGGGTGGGGATTTCGCAGGCATCAAAGCCATGACCGGTCACCCGCTTCACCCAATAGACCACACTCCCGGGCTGCTCAGCTTCGCTTTCCGGCAGCACTTCTGGGCCTTTCATGCCGCTTGGCAATCCATTTACATACTCGCCCGGCAGCGCCAGCTGGCTCCAACTGGACCCCTGATCGGCACTCTGCAGCAGGTAGTGTCGCGCCTGGCAGGCACGCGCCTCAGGCAGGCCGGCCAGGGCTGGGTCCCCGCAGCTGGAGGCTGCCCACAACGCCCAGGCATTCGTCCCATCGGCGCTCGAAACCTCCAAAAGCGTGGGTTCGCTGGCGCCTGCAGAAGGCTCCAAAGGGAGTGCGCTGCGTGCTGCGGCAACGTCCAGGGCCAGCCAGCCGGTCGGTTGGGCGTCTGCGTTCAGTGACAAGGGCAGCAGCGCTAGCGGGTACCCCGGGCTGAGCGGCACTTCAAAGGCCAGGTTCCAGCCCTGAGTAGCCTCATCCAGGGCATACCAGCGCAGCAGGCCGGATCCCTTCGCGGCAACAGGCAGCAAGATTTGCTTTCCGCTGCGCAGCGGGAGCTGCACCTGGGCTGCCTCCCCAAATTCCCCAGCGGCTTGCTGCGCTGTGAATAGAGACCAGCTCAGCCCACCGTCACGGGTCAGGTAAAGCGCATCCGTACGGTCATGAGCTTTTTGAAAACCGAAGCTTTCAGATAGAAACACAAGATCTTCGCCCGAGGGTGCGTCCCCCTTCTGCCAGCTTGTTCCGCCATCATGCGTGAACCACAACTCGCCCAGGCTGAAGTTGCTGCTGGAGGCCTGCTTGAAAAGGATCCAACCATGGTAGGCATCCAGCCAGTGCATGCGCACACTTTCAATTGGCATATCGGCCGGGTCAATGGCACCTGCCTGAGTCTCTGGCATGCTCAGCACCCAGCTGGCGCCGCCATCCACAGTGACGCAAAGCCGCATCTGGGCATCAGTTGGGTCTTGCAGCAATGCCCAGCCCTGGTTGACATCGATAAAGTCGACTGTCAAAGGCGCAGCCGCCGACAAACAGGTAGGCGTAATGTCTTGCCAGCTGCTGCCATTATCTACGGTTTGGTAAAGCTTCTGCCCCAAAAGAAGCCAGCCAGCTCCGGGTGCGGTATTCTCAAAAGTAACTTCGTCCCCATTAGGGGAGTCAGCCATCCAAGCCCCCTCCATTCGGGCAGCGGATTCTGCCGGCTGTGCGGCACCCCCGAACAGGGCCGCTACCAAAAGCAAGCCAGCAGCAACGGAAAGCAGCTTGTGGGTCATCAGAAACACCTCCGTGTTTTATAAGGTTCAATCCTATTTTACCGTGCAAGGTTCGTTCCGCCTTCTGAATAGAAGCCTAAACCGCAGGCGAGGCGGCTTGACAGTGAACATTTGTTCTGTTATTATAAAAGGGATAAAAAAGTAAGAGGATTCAGAAAGTGGGTCCATATGGCCAAAAAAAGAACAGGTTTGAGCCCGCGGCATCAAAAAATCTTGACTTTCATTGAAAGTTACCAAAGCGAAAGAGGCTATCCGCCTTCCATCCGCGAGATTGGCAAACAAACCCAGATCAGTTCCACTTCGGTGGTCAATTATTACCTCAACCAGTTGGAAGAGATGGGCTACCTGGAACGCAACCGGAATGTTTCCCGGGGCATCAATCTGATTAAAACCCAATCGGGCAATATCATGCAATCCGCACATCGTTTCACTTCCAGCCTGGCTGACCAACTATTGACCATCCCGCTGGTTGGAAACATCGTCGCCGGTGAACCCATGCCCGTCCCCGCCTCAGATTTCAGCTATTACGACCCCGAGTCCGGCATCGAGATCGCCCGCAGTCTGCTGCCTGCCAACGACGCCGACGGCCAGCTTTATGCGCTGCAAGTGCATGGCGACTCAATGATCGATGCAATGGTCAACGATGGCGATCTGGTGATCATGAAAAAGGTGGATCAGGCCCGTAATGGCGAAATGGTGGCAGTCTGGCTGAATGACCGCGATGAGACCACGCTTAAATATTTCTACCTTGAAAATGGGCGGGTACGGCTGCAGCCAGCCAACCCTTCGATGCAGCCGATTATCATCAATGACCCCAGCGTGGTAGAGGTCCAGGGTAAAGTGATTTTGGTTATCCGCCAGTTGGAAGCCGTCTGAGCCGCCCTCAGTTTTAAAACAAAAACCGCCCGCGCTTGAAACTGCGTTCGGGCGGTTTTTGATTGCCAGTATGGCGGATTACTCGAGCACCACTTCAGCGCCAGCTGCTTCAAGCTTTGCTTTGGCGTCATTGGCAACTTCTTTGGTAACCGCTTCCAAGACCTTGGCGTTGGCGGTCTCGGCCATATTCTTGGCTTCAACCAGACCCAGGCTGGTCAGCTGGCGGATGACTTTAATCACTTCGATCTTCTTGGGACCGGCGTTTTTGATGATCACGTTGAATTCAGTCTTTTCTTCGACTTCTTCAGCGGCGGCGGCCACAGGGCCAGCGGCGGCGACAGCAACGGGCGCAGCAGCAGAAACGCCCCATTTTTCTTCCAACATTTTGACGAGGTCGGCAGCTTCCAAGACGGAAAGCTGGCTCAGTTCCTCAACGAGTTTTGCTAATTCAGCCATTTCTATTTACTCCTGTTATTAAAATATTCCAATTAATTTGACCTGCAAAAGCACACGGGCTTTACGCAGCTTCGGGTTGCTTTTCTGAGTTCGCCTTAATGACCGCAGCCAAACCACGGGCGGGTTCAGCCAAAGTGCGAACCAATTTGCTGGCAGGGGCCAAAAGTGTACCCAGCAGCATTGCGCGCATGACCGGCAGGGTCGGCAGATCAGCCAACGCAGTTACCTGCTTGACGGTCAAGCTGGCCTTGTCCAGGTAGCCGCCACGGACTTCAAATGCCTCATTCCCTTTGACAACCTCAGCCAGGGCTTTGGCGACCGATGGCGCGTCTTCAAACGCAAATACGACCACGTTGTTGCCTTCCCAAAACTTGGGGTCGTAACTGTAGCCATATTCATCCAGCACACGGGTAAACAAACGATTCTTGACCACATGTAGCCGGCCGTCCGCCTCTCTCAGGCGGCTGCGGGCATCGTTCACGGTAGGCATGCGCATTTTGTTATATGAAAGCACAAATACGCCCTTGCTCTTGTCCATCCATTCACGATATTGCTCGACAATTTTTTCTTTCTTATCCTTAGAAAACGCCAATGTAAATTCACCTCCTTCCGGTGATTTTAAAAAATCTCTTCCCGTTAACCAGCCGCGGGAAGAGATCAATCTACAGATTTTATCTGTCGGGACCTCCACCTCGGCGGGAAATTAAGCCGTTAACGGCACCAGCTTTCTTAAGTGAAGTGTGCAAAAGCACTATTCAGTTGTTGTGCCGGTCAGTATACCATTAACCGCTCCGGCGGGCGGGCGGACTAAAGTTTGTCCGCTTCCATTGCAATGGCAGTGTTCGGGTCAATCTTGACGCCCGGGCCCATTGTTGAAGCTATGGTAACCTTGCGGATGAACAGCCCTTTGGCGCCGGAGGGACGAGCTTTGCGGATGGCGGTCATCAGCGCTGCCAGGTTCTCATAAAGTGCGTCCACACTGAAGGACACTTTGCCCAGCGGGACGTGAATGTTGGCGCTCTTGTCCAACCGGAACTCAACGCGCCCTGCTTTGGCAGTTTTGACCGCCTGGGCGATATCTGCAGGCTGCACGACGGTGCCGGCCTTGGGGTTCGGCATCAGATTGCGCGGACCCAAAACCCGGCCTAACCGGCCGACTTTGCCCATCATATCCATCGTGCCAACGGCCACGTCAAAATCGGTATATCCGCCTGAAATACGGGCGATATCTTCATCCGTTTCGGCCACAAAGTCTGCACCGGCTTCGCGCGCGGCGGTAGCTGCTTCACCCTGGGCAAAGACCAAAACCTTTACGGTTTTACCCAACCCATTGGGCAGGACGACGACATCGCGGATCTGTTGATCCGCCTGACGCGGGTCAAGACCGGTGCGCATGTGCACTTCAACGGTCTCATCAAACTTGGCAAAACTGGCTTCTTTGACCAGCGTGATTGCATCTTTCGGACTGTAAACTTTATCCGAATCAATTTTTTGGCTTGCGTTTGTAAAATTCTTCCCGTGCTTTGACATGAATACTCCTCCGTGGTTATGACGGGCGGGGAAGCCCTCCCACACTGATTGAAAACAAACTTAATCGACGACGGTAATGCCCATATTGCGGGCGGTACCTTCAAGCTGCCGGATCGCGCCTTCGATATCGTTCGCGTTCATATCCTTAAACTTGATTTCAGCAATTTCACGCAGCTGGGCACGGGTCACCTTGCCCACCTTTTGACTTTGCGGGGTGGCAGAGCCCTTATCAATGCCGGCGGCTTTCTTCAGCAAAATCGGCGCCGGTGAAGATTTCAGTTCAAACTTGAATGATCCGTCGCTGAAAATGGTGATTTCGGCCGGGATGATTTCGCCGACACGGTTAGACGTGCGCGCATTGTAATCCTTGCAAAACGCCATAATGTTGACGCCGTGCGGGGCCAAGGCTGGGCCGATTGGCGGTGCAGGATTGGCTTTGCCTGCCTGAATTTGTAACTTGACGACTGCTTTAATTTTCTTAGCCACTTAAACTATCTCCTCTGTGGTGCTGGCGGGCGATATCAGTCACCCTCCCACTAAATTCCGGATTGCTCCGGTTTACGCCTTTTCTACCTGCAGAAAATCGAGCTCCACAGGCGTCTCACGTCCAAAGAAATTCACCATAACGCGAATCTTCGAACGCTCCATATCAATTTCCGAGACATTGCCGCGGAAGTCGTTGAAGGGCCCATCCACAATGCGCACCCGGTCGCCCACTTTATAAGTTACCTTGTAGGTCGGCGCTTCATCTTCCATGCGGCGCATGATGTGGGCAACTTCTTCTGGCCGCAGCGGGGTTGGTTCTTCACCCATGCCGACAAAGCCGGTAACCCCGGGGGTGTTTCGTACCACAAACCACGAGTCTTCTTCCAAAATCATCTCGACCAGCACATACCCTGGGAACACATGGCGTTCCACCGTGCGGCGCTTGCCATCCCGCACTTCGATTTCTTCTTGTGTAGGGATGACGACGTCGAAGATCTTATCCTTCATGCCCATGGTCTCAATGCGCTGCTCAAGGTTCTTGCGAACCTTGTTTTCGTAACCTGAATAGCAATGAATCACAAACCATTGGCGGTTTTCTGCGCTGCCTTCTGGTTTGTTCTCTTCTTCCCCTGCCGCCAGGTCGTTTTCAGTAGAATCCACAGAAGCAGCGGGCATTACCCCGGTATCTTCCGGTTGATTCTCAATTTCCTGGTTGTTAGTGTTTTTGCTGTCGGCCATCCTGCGGCCCTCTTTCTTCGATTACGCGACAAGCAGCCCAATTAAACGCGAGAAGGCATAATCCATTAGCCCTAAAAGGATGGACATAATCACGGTTACAATAGCCACAATGCGCGTCAGCGCCAGCGCCTCTTGGGTGGTCGGCCAGGTTACTTTTCGCAGCTCGCCAATCGTCTCGCGCCACCAGTGGGCGATCTTCTGGAAAATGTTAGGCTTCTTCTCGGTTTGTGCCATCATTATCTCCTGGTTGACAACTCAACGCCGTAATCTTACGGCGTTGACAGTTACAAAACAGGTCAGGTAGGACTTGAACCCACAACCCCCGCTTTTGGAGAGCGGTGCTCTGCCAATTGAGCTACTGACCTAGGCAACCCTTTCCTTGCGGAAAGGTTACTTGACCTCGCGGTGCAAGCGGTGCGTGCGGCAGCGCGGGCAGTATTTGTTCAGCTCCAAACGCCCCGGGTCATTCCGGCGGTTTTTGACAGTTGTGTAGTTTCTCTCCTTGCACTCCGTACAGGCAAGGTGAATAACCGGGCGAATATCTTTCTTTTTCGATGCCATTTTTGTTCAGCATGGCTGCCTCAGCAAGGCAGCCATGCCTCCTCCATCCAAAGTTATTCAATAATCTTGGTGATCCGACCGGCACCCACAGTCAGGCCGCCTTCGCGGATGGCGAATTCGGAACCCTGTTCAAGTGCAACTTTCTGGATCAGCTTTACTTTCATGCCGTTGATATTATCGCCAGGCAGAACCATCTCGACGCCTTCAGGCAGTGTCACGTCACCGGTTACATCCATGGTGCGGATGTAGAACTGAGGCCGGTAGCCGGTAAAGAATGCGCTGTGACGGCCACCCTCTTCGCGGCGCAAAATATATGCGGAGCATTCAAAGGTGGTGTGCGGGGTGATGCTTCCAGGTTTGGCGATAACCATACCGCGTTCAACCTGGTCGCGATCGATGCCGCGCAGCAGCAGGCCCGCGTTGTCGCCGGCCATACCCATATCCAGCGACTTGTGGAACATTTCCACACCAGTCACCACCGAGGCCATGCTCTTGTCGCGCAGGCCCACGATTTCGACCGGGTCGTTGACTTTGATCTGACCGCGTTCGATACGGCCGGTAACCACAGTTCCACGGCCTTTGATCGAGAAAACATCTTCCACTGGCATCATGAAGGGCTTGTCCAAATCACGGACGGGGTCCTGGAAGTAGCTGTCGACGGCGTCCATCAGTTCCACGATCGGTTTGTAAACCTCATCGTTGGGGTCGGTGGAGGTGCTGTCGAGCGCCAACTTGGCAGAGCCACGGATGATCGGGACCTCATCGCCAGGGAAATGGTTTTTGTTCAGCAGTTCGCGAACTTCCATCTCGACCAGTTCGAGCAGTTCCGGGTCGTTCATTTGATCAGTTTTGTTCAAAAAGACCAAAATCGCGGGGACCTCAACCTGATGGGCCAACAGAACATGCTCGTTCGTCTGGGGCATCGGGCCATCGGGAGCGCTGACGACCAGGATTGCACCATCAACCTGGGCAGCACCGGTGATCATGTTCTTGATATAGTCGCGATGACCAGGCATGTCCACATGGGCATAATGGCGTTTCGCGGTTTCGTATTCAACATGGGTAATGTTGATCGTAATACCGCGGGCTTTCTCTTCCGGCGCATTGTCAATTGAGTCATAAGCGCGGAATTGACCAAAGCCACGCATGGCCTGGACCTTGGTAATCGCTGCAGTAAGGGTGGTCTTGCCATGATCAATATGACCCATCGTACCGATGTTCATATGTGGCTTGGACCGGTCAAATTTTTGTTTCGCCATCTTTTCTCCTTAATAATTACTTTCTATTCTTTTCCACTTTTTTCGGCAAGAGCCCTCAATGGGATTCGGACCCATGACCTCATTCTTACCAAGAATGCGCTCTACCATCTGAGCTATGAGGGCAGCCGTGACTCCCCCGACCAATGTCGGGCGATATGGACGGTGAAGGATTCGAACCTCCGAAGGCCTCTGCCAGCTGATTTACAGTCAGCCCCCGTTGTCCACTTGGGTAACCGTCCTTTTTTCCATTGGGCGCCTGCTCTTACCCGTTGGAGATTGAGCTCAACCAGCCGGTTGAACGCAATCGCAAACGCGCAATCTTGAGCCGACGATGGGAATCGAACCCATAACCTACCGCTTACAAGGCGGTTGCTCTTCCGTTGAGCTACGCCGGCGCCCTTTGTCATTCAATTTTTAAGATGCTCTTCACAGACTTTTTAGTATATCAACAAATGCACGCTTTCGCAAGACCGATTCACCCATCAGCCTTCTTCGCAAGGCGAGAGTCTATCAGTATTGCAGGGTTTCGTCAAGCGATTTTTAACAGTTGTACCCGAGTTTCTGGATCGACTCTGCCGCGCATCACGGTCTGCTCCCCCCAGGTTAGCGCTTTCAACGCCCCCGGCGGATCAGTGCCCACTGGTCTATTCCGCTAATTTTTTCCCAAAAAATTCAGTTTCTTTAGGAATGGCTGCCAGCTGGCTAAAACCCAGGTGGCGATAAAAGGCGCGGGCATTCTCATTTTGCCAGCTGACCCCCAAAAAGACCCCCGGCGAGTCTAATGCTTCCAGCCGCGCGCAGACGCGCGTGATCAGCTGACGCCCCAGCCCCCGCCCCTGGGCGCGCGGATGTAAATCAATGTGCAGTTCTGATGGGTAAGCTTTGGCGAAGCCGGGCAGTTCAAAGGGATAATGAATGATTTCGACCAAAGCCTGGTCAAATACGGTTCGCCTTCCGGAAGAATCCGCCAGCGGGAAGTCGCTGCGCAATTGGGGCAGGGTTTCTTTTACCGCCCAAGCCAGGGTTTCGGCCGCGTTCAGCGCTGCAAGGGTGTAACCACAGACACCGCTCTCGTCTTCAGCCACAAAGCAGCAAGTCGGATCATGCTTGAGGTAGGGGTCGACGTAAATCGCATAAAGCAGCTGCGGGAAATGATAGTGCTGCGTGCCGTCTTTACCATCGGCAGCTGTCAGCAGGCAGATCTGGTGGATCGCCTCCACATCCTGCGCTTCAGCCTGCCGGATCATATCCCCCGCCCGCTTAACAACCGTCGGCCATGCTGGAGAGCTGAAAAGATTTCATGGCAGCGTCTTAACCTGGCCGTCCAACATCTGCTGGCGGATGCGTTCAAATAAAATTTGGCGGCCTTCCGACATCAGGTCAGCATTGATCCGCCCCAGGGCTACCCCACTGGCACCCGACACAGGCGCTTCACCATTCAAAAGTTTCTCAACGGCGCTCACCACATCAGCGCTGCCGCCAGCAGTCAAGACGCCCACCCAACTGGCCGGGACGTCCAGCCCGGGCTGCCCGTCAACGCCAACCAATACCACCCCTTTGCCTGCCAAATAGGTGATTAATTCCGCCGAGCTCACTTCAGGCTGCACAAAAACAGCGCTGACGGCATTCGCCAGCAGTGAATCTGCCGCTGCCTGCCACTCCACAGCGCTGGCCGGGTCGCCAATTTCAGCCGTAAACGGGTAGTAAAGCACTGGCCCATACTTGGAACGGCATAAGCCGCAGAAAAACCGCGCCCCGGTGACAAACCCATCGCGGTAGAGCTGCCCCTCGGCGGTTCCGCTCTGGCTGATCACCCCCACACGATAGTCCGGCGTGATCAAAGCCAGTGCATAACCAGCCAAAAAAGCACGCTGGTCAGAAGTGCTGGCTGAGGCTTCGAAGGCATGTACATTGCCGCCAACCACTGTGCCCGGCACCAATACCGACAAGAATTGCACGGTCGGCACCTGGCCTGCCAGAGCTGCCAACTCAGCAGCGGGTGCCACGCTGACAACCACCCGGGTTTGTGCCCCCAGCTGCGGCGCGGCCAGTAATGCGTGGCTTTCAAAGGCCAGGCCGGCCGACTGAGCATAGGCACTGAGCTGGCCAGTCAAAGTCTGCACCAAAGCCGGGTCTGCCGTCTCGGGCGCCCAGAGAATCAATTCTGCTGCGATCTGTGCCTGGGGGGTCGGCGTGGCGGGCAGCGCCGGGGTGGCCGTGGCATCCATGGGCCGTGTCGAGGTTTCCGGCGGCGTTTGCTGCAACTGCGTCGGATCGGTGGGCGATACCTGAGTGCCGCAGCCGGCCAAGAGCACCAGGCTGAAGATCAGGAACAAACTGCTGGTAATGATACTTTTTTTTCTCATCTGGTCTATTTTACACCAGCGCGAACGTCTGTCATGCCAAAGTAAAACAACGGACACGTATGGGCAAACAACTGGCGGGCATGAAGGTTGCAACATATTCACAGAAACGAAAATCAACCAGCGCCAGGTGAACTGTTTCGCACACTTGGATCAACAGGAAATACGATGACTTTGCCCGCAAGTGACACAAACCCGGATGTTTATCGGCACAAGCATGCCAACCCGCGGAGAAGGACTCGCGAGGTTCTGACCAGCGGTCGTGCCTCCGAAATCGCCTTTATTCAGCGCGAGTTGGAAAAACGCTCCAAAACCAGGCCGGCAGACTACATTGCCATGCTCATTGCGGGGCTGGTTTTAGTGGGGGCCATCCTTACTCGCTCTGCCTTGTTGATGATCTGCGCGATGTTAATAACGCCGCTGCTCAAGCCGCTCATCGCTGCTGCGCTGGCCCCTGCCTTTCCTTCCTGGGCACATCTGGGGCAATCGCTCCTGGCCCTGCTCCTCTGGGCAGCCATCTTTTTTCTTACCGGATGGCTGGCTGCCTTCCTGATGCCAGCTGATGGCGCGGACCCTGGCCAGCTTCTTTCATTCCTAAATAAAGGCGACCTGACGGCATGGCTGGTCCTCATCGCCGCTTCTGGGCTATTTGCCTGGGGTTTCGTCAATGAAGAAAGCCGCGCGCACCTGGCTTCGGCTTTGCTCGCGTTCCTGATCTTGCTCCCAGTCGCGTGTGCTGGCTGGCAATTCCAGATGAAACCTGCAGATGGCTGGCAAGCGCTTTTGCTGCTGGCCCTGCTGCGGGCTTGTGTCAGCATGCTGGTCATGCTTCTAACTTTGGGCTCGGTCGGGCTGAAACCGCACAAGCTTTCGGGCTGGATCATGGCCGTTGTTTTACTGTTGCTGTCGCTTGGAGTTGGGCTCAGTTTCATCTCCCCATTGCAGTTACCCGGGCTTTCCGAGCAACCCGCGCCCGAGGTTCAAGCATCAATGGCGAGCATGCCTACCCTGCTCCCAGCCACCGCAACCCGTACCCCGCAAGCTTCCCCCACCCTCCAGCCTTCAAAAACCACGACACCTGCCCCCAGCCAGACCCCAGCGCCTTCTGCAACCCCCGTGCCGGTGATCGCAGTCGTGACCTCTGAAACCGGGTTGGTATTGCGCGCCGAACCGGACATTAACGCTTTGATCCTGGCTTATCTTAATCAGGGAGATCAGGTGACTCTGCTGGGTACCCAGCAGCTCGCTGGAGGCCTTGTTTGGGAATTCGTTCGCATCTCCGCTGGCCAGGAGGGCTGGGTTACCGCCAGTTACTTGCAAACACCCACGTCACAGGAGTGAGCTTTAGGTGAGCAGCAACTCGAGGTTTTCCAAAGGAACCCGGATGACCTCCTGGTCATCGCGCTTCACTACCGCTGCCCGCGCCGAAAGGCCACTGGCAAACCGCTCCGGCGCTTCCGGCAGTTCGATCACCGTCCCGATGCTGCCAGTATAGGGCAGCCCCAACAGCCGCACCAGACTGCCGGTATGGATGGTTTCTTCTGCTTCAAGCAAGGCCTGGCTGGTTTCGCCTTCGGCAGGAAGAAACACTACCCCCCGGCTATGCGCATCTGCCCCCAGGCAGTATACCGTCCCGCCTTCCATCGCGGTCAGTACATCCCGGGTTTGCCTGTCCACCTGAAGGTCTCCAAACCCGGCCAGGATGAAGAGCGGGATTTCTGATTTTCCCAATTCGGGCAGGGCTTCGCCAGAGACAGATTGAAAAATGAGTGCGGCCGGCTTGAGGGCAAGCACCCTGCGCAGGCGTTCTCCGGCGGAGATGCTTTCAATAAAGCAAATCTTGCCGCCCAGTTCGAGTGAATCACTGCTCCGACCCAGGTTGGCAAAATCTGGGGCAAGGGTCTGGAACGACCCGTGAACATTGCCGCCGCTGGACCAAGCGGCTTCGAGCAGCGCTCCCTGCGCCGCAACAACCGCTCCCCGTTCTGGCAAAATTTGGACAACCTGGCCAGGGAACGCCGCCTGAACCTGCTGTGTGCGAATGCCCAGGGCCGAGGTGATTCTTCCGCCCCGCACTGAGAGCACCTGGCCATCTTCCGCCGCCCGGTAGATGCGCGAAAGTACCCCGTTTTTTTGGGCAATCACATCTCCGGCTGCCAACGTGTCGCCAGTCAATCTTTTGATCGACTGATCCAGGCGGTCTGGCCTGACCCCCAGGTTTTTAATGACATCAAATACCTGATAGTGGCCTGGCAGCTGCGCTTCTGCGATGACATCTCCGGGAGCGACGGTCTGTCCGATTTGAACCAAAACCCGACCCTGGCAGGGAAGCATAAAGCTGCGCATCAGTTGACGGTTTTTACTGATCAGAGCTGTATTCAACTTATCCCCCCAATTCCCACAGCCAGTCGTTCATGAGTTTAGCCCTTTTTTGGTCATCTTCGGGCAGCTTCAGCGGGCGCCCGCGTGCATCAATGATGACACCCAGCGCGCCGCCGGCGACGGTCAGCCATCCGCCCAAGCCTGGCATCCCCATTCCCACATCACAGCTTTCTTCGGGAGAGAGATAGATGTCTGTCCGGCTGCCCTCCAAAACTCCCAGGTGGGCAAGTTTTCCGACGCTCACTGAATAGAAATCGCGGGAGGATTCCTCCTCTGCGACCTCCAGCGTTAGCGCCAGGCTGCCTTCGCGGTCAGGGCTGTCCACGTTGACTACCGTCCCCAAGTTGAAGAAGAGGTCAGAATCCAGCACCTGGGCTGCTACCAGCGGTTCAACCTCAGCCAATGCACCCAAGGCAGCGAGTATCTGAGACCGGTCAAGCACAAAAGTGGTGATGCCATGCGGCATGATGCCGCCCAGGCCCGTCAGCAGCACCTGATGGAGTGCCTCGGTGCTGCTGAACAGTTCTCCGCTGAAAATGATGGGTTCATAGGCGTTTTGCAGCCCGCTGCGTTCGTCCCAACCAAACGCCGGGTAAAGTTCCTGCAATGCCGACAGCGCCTGACGAATCTTCACCTGAGCCCAGGCCTGAAAGATGGTCATTTCTTCAAGGGTGGCCGGCAGCATTTCAGGATGAGCCATCAGATTGCTGAGATAATCGGCGGTTGTGTCAAAATCGACATTCATGCCGCTCAACTGGTGTGTCTGGCGCAGCGCTTCTGAGTTCAGGCTGGGATGAAACCGGAGCCCATAAAGCGCTTCATGCCGGGCGGCAGTCACTGAAACGCCTCCAGCGCCCACATCCAATAACATCACACCTCTGCCTTGGGGCCGCATCCCGTCCAAAAAACGTGCCATGCGGCCGTAAGCGAAAGTAACTGGCAGAGCGTGCTGCCTGAGCTGCAATTGGAGCTCGCTCAAACCGGGCGTCTGCTGCTCACGCACGCGCGCAAAAGCCGAGCACATCGCTGCCCACGCAGGGGATTGGTCTTCCCAGCCGATGGCCGGCAGGATATTGCCAGCCAGGTGAAAATCTGCCGGAGCCTCAATTTCCCGTTCCGCAAATTCGGCCAAAGCGCTGTTGCCGGCATAAACGATCTGCACTTTTGACACTCGGGCCGGGTCATGACTGAGGAGGCGTAAGTTTTCGATGGCAACCCGCAGCGCTCGCTCCGCTCCGCCTTCCACCCCGCCGGCCAAAACGATTAAGTCTGCCTGTGCGGCCAGCATCGCTTCCAACTGGGCGGTTTCGTTCAGGGTCTGCTGCAGGTTGATCTCAAGCACGATCTCACAGTCAAAAAAGCTGACCAGCCGGCGCAGAGCCGGCAAAGAATATGCTTCTGAAGCGCCGATGATGATCGTTCGGATGGGCGCGCTCGCTGAGAAAGTCAGGCCTGCACCCGAAACACCCCAGGCTTCGCCGGATTCGCTCATCATGAGATGTTTTCGATTATCCAAGAGCGGCCTTCCAGTCTGGGTTTCCAGCTTTTCGACCGCAGCGATAAAACCGCTGCGCACATCCCGGCCCACCTGCAGCGTTGTCGCTGAATGAGCGCGGGAGCGCAGTTCAAAGGGCCCGCGCTGGTTGTCAAACAGGCAAACCCGAGTCTGGCTCGTACCAATATCGACGCTGAGGTAGGTGCGGTTACTCATCTGTGCTTAAGCCCTCAGAACAGGCGGGAGATAAAGTCCCCGATCCACTCCAGCCGTGAGATCAGAGCGATCAGGGCGGTTGAATAAAGACCAACAAACAATGCGCCCAAGAAAATTCCAATAAAGATCTGCCCGATGCTTGACAGGCTGGTAATCATCGGTTCCACCGCGCTCTGCTTGTCGCGTCCGTGATGGTGAAAATAAAAAAGCACCGTTACCACACCAACGAGCATGGCCACCGCTTCAACTAATTGCCTCCAATCCACGCTGGCATTGCGGGTGAGCAAACGCGGATCAAAGCGATCGACCACCGCCAGCAATTGGGGTGCCAGTGTCCCGCGGCTGATTCCGACCAGCGCTAATGCCGCCAACACTCCGCTCAGAAATGCCAGCGGGAATTTCCCCGCCTGCAGGGCGCGTGGAATGAGCATCAGCGCCAGGAGCACACACAAAGCGACCGGGACTAAAGTCCAGAAAAAGGCTGGCGTGCCGGGCTTTCCTAGTGGCTGCACAAGCAGTGGGATAAGCACCCGGGTAATGAGTACAGCTGCGGTATACCCCGCGCTGACACCCACGAGCACATATAGCCCGATCCGAAAGAACAAGTTGTCTCCCAATACGTAGCTGAAGATCATCACCGTCAGTGCCAACCCGAGCAAGCCAAGTGTTAAATCAACGGAGCTCATGGCTGCTTCTCCTTTCCGTCCAGGTTGGCGTCATGTTCGGCTTTGATGATCATCCCCAAAAGGAGCAATACCAACATAATCAAAATGCCGGCCTGATATGCCCGGTAGGATGTACCCAGCAAAAAGCCAGCTTCAGTGCCCTGCCAGGGGTCAAGAACCGTTATCATTCCGCTCAACTGCCCCGAGTCGTAGTAAGGCAGGGCCAGCGCTGCCAATTGGCGGGCACTGACCAGCAGGGTATCACTATCCTTAAGCCATGGGCCAGCTTGTTCCATCCAGGCGCGCAGCCCCGACTCTGAGTCGCCAGCCAAAATGATGGCTGCATAATCGGGCAGATTGCCCAGTCCAGCGGGAATCAGGCGCGGCAGCTCCCATTCAGGCTGAACCTGGGCTGCCCAGGCCAGCAATGTAAACTGCCCGCCCGGCAAAAATTCAGTTTGCACGGGTTGCTCGTTTTGGCTTTGCCGGGTAAGCTCTGCGCCCAGCCAAACGCCCGCCGGATGCAGCGCTGCCAGCTGCCAGGTCACCCCCCGATCAGCTAATCGATTAAGCACTGGCAGCAGGGCCTGTTCCATCTCTACCCGCACGGCGGGTTGGTAATCCAATAAAATCAAGACCCGATCAGCAGGCTCAAGCTGAGCGGTACGGGCCGCAAAGGCTGCCGCTGGTGCGGGGAGCGGCTCGCTGGGCACAATGTTTTGTGCTGGCGTAAAAATGATTGCGGCAATCAGGCCGAGGAGCAAAAGCGCAGCCGCCACCAACCGGCCGGCGGTTGAGGGGGCGGGTTGCTCCTTGCGGACAAGGCGCGATGGCTTGCCTTCCAGCCCGATTAGGCGCCGGAGCAGCTCTGCGTTTTCTTGCTGGCTGCGCAGCAAAACCAGATCTGCCGGCAATTCTCCGGTCTGTTTTGGCTGCTCTGTTTCTTCTTCTGTAGGCTGTGCACTCCCTTCTGGCACGCTCGCCTCGTTGGGGCTGTTGCTCTCGGGGGACTTTTGGGAAGCGGTGGCAGGCTCGGGCAGGGGGCTTTCATCCGAATCAGCGGCGGATCCCTCCGGCAGCAAGTCGGCAGGCTCTTGTTCAGCTGCCGCACTCTGAGATTCTTTCACCACTGGCACGGCTTGAGTTTCTTCCGGCGCCAGCTCGGTAGGCTGGCTCGTATGGTCCTCCGAGGTTTCCGCCGGCAGAGCGGCCGGCAGAGTCTCAATCTGCTCTGTGGAGTCTAAAGTTGCGTTTTCATCCGCGGACGGCTGGTCTACCGCAGCGGTAATTTCATCGGTTTTCTCTTGTTCTCTGCGGCGCAATGCTTCCAGCGCTTCGGGGGTCCATTCCACAGCCCAATCATTGCCAGGGTGACCAGCCCTGCCTTGCTCTTCCGGCGAGGCGGAGTCATCTCCTGGCTGCAGCGCCCGCACCCGCCTGAGCCAGGCTGGGGTACCATCTTCGGCCTCCGCTGCGGACTGCGCTGCGAGGCGGGCCTGCCGTGAAGCTTCGCGCTGTGCCTTCTCGCGTATACGTGAGATCCAATCATTAAATTCGCGGTCAATGGCAGAAGCATTGCCTGGTTCAGCAGCATCACCGGCGGGCCGGCTGGGTTTTACCAGGTTCCCTGAGGCGTCATCCTCGCGCAGGGCCCGCTGCCGGATGCGCTGCAGCCATTCTGGCGTCTCCTCCTCCAGCCCTGAGGAAGCCTGGCCGCTTTCGCGGGTATCCGCTGAATCGGCTGGGGTGTCGCCGCTGTTTTCTGGCGCGAGATCGCGGAAGGCTTCACCGCTATGTAGGTTTTCCAAAATCTGCAGCAGATCATCTGACTCTTCATTCTCTGTGGGCTGGGGTGCTTGAGCTGCCTGCGAGCCTTCAACCGTGAAAAGGACGTCGAGGGTACTGCCGCAGTGCACACAGCGTGTGGCAAAGGGCAGGTTTTTCCCGCCGCATTGCTGGCAGATGACGAACTCCCGCGGCTGCTCAGTCACTGGCAGGCCTCTCCATGCCAAAAATGACGCGCACGGCCATCACCAGTGCGCCGGCAGCCACGCCAATTAGTAAGCCACGCGCCCCGGCGGTGGGTACTTGTTGCAGAAAGGTAAATATTGGTGCGAGCTGCGGGAATTTTGATGTGCTGATGAAACCACTCTGGACGATTAAAAAGACGATGGCGCTCAGCCCAAAAGAGACCGTCAGCGGCGTCCACCCCCGTTTACGAAAGACCTGCACCGAGGCACTGGTCAATACGATCGCCGTCAGGCCCAACAGACTGACCTCTAGCGGCGTCTGAATGGCACTGATCCACTGCTGATAACCGGCATTGTCGACCCCCAGTCGCAGCCCGCCTACCAGGCTGATGATAAACGTTGCCAGGCCAACGATGCTGAAAATGAAACCTTTCCGCCCGGTCAGGATGGCGCTCAGCTGGTTGATTGCCAGTTTAGCAATTGCAACCAGCAGGGCCATACTGGCGGTGATCACCGCCCATTGCAAAATCAGCCCGAGGTAGGCGTCCAGCTTCGGCCGCAGAATAAGCGCGGCGATCACAAAAATGCCGGTAAGTGCAGCAACGAGCGCTGGCCAGAATTTCTTCATGGCAGCAGCCCCGCAAGTTTGAGGACCGCTCCAACGACCAACGCCAGGCATACTGCTACCCGCAAGACGTCCAGTGCCGATAAGATGGCCCCCTCACCGCCTTTGGCAGCCGGGTCAAAAAATGGGACAAAGTGGTCTTCGCCGACGATCGGGCTGTCGGTTTCCAGGAAGATGGCGCCTTGCCCAGTGATGGCATCGCTGCTGGCAGCGATGGTCATTTGTTTGCGGTCGGCCAGATCCAGCGCGAGTAAGCTTTCGCCTTCGAAGTGTCCATCCATCAGCAAGCCAAAATTCCCGCGTCGTCCCACCTCTGGCAGCAGTCCGGCCATGAAGGGCCAGCCAGCCGTGGCTGCCAAATGAATCTCATCGGGGGAAAACAAGGCAGGGGCTTGGGCATGGTTGTAGATCCGCTGTGCCGCCATTTGACTGAGCAGCATCAGGGAACCATCCCCACTGACAACCTTCAAAGGTTGGTCGGTGAATGCGGAGCGGGAGGTGCAGCCTGCCAAAAGCGGCAGACCGGCAGCGCCACCCAGGTCGCCTGGGGCATCGTTGTAGCGATCCCCCAGCGCCAAAATCAGGCGCTGGCCTTTTTCAGCAGCTGCCGAGTTCATCTGCTCGACTGCCTGGGTGACCTCCGGACGGCGTAGCTTGTGGGTGGAAAGTTTGTGGCGAAACAGCCAATAAACAATCGACAGTATTGCCGCGATGGCGACGATGCCGATGGCAACCAGGTCGCTCAGCGTCAGGTCAGCCATCATGCCGCCTAAGGGAGACAGTGCCAAACTTCGCCGCATCTAAAAGCAGGCGGGTATTTTTGGTGAGGGTATGCAAACAGATTAAGGGTTTCATTTCGGGACGCAGCCGCCCAGTTCTGCGAAAAATATTCTGCCTTAAACTAATTTAAGGTTACTCTAAAAGTATAGCATAAACCGATTCGGC
>ERZ1645187.957-NODE-957-length-27539-cov-9.068440_pt1 | contig 27539 bp, 24 predicted proteins | sample MGYA00575352_ERZ1645187 | MGnify/ENA primary metagenome ERZ1645187 (study PRJEB40837, sample SAMN11349314) | freshwater sediment metagenome | isolation source: river sediment | host: Sediment | place: India: Wazaribad , New Delhi | collected 2017-02-21 ...
GACGGAGGCGTCGGCGCCGAGGATCTTGTTGGCGTAGTAGGACATGGGGGTGGAGCAGAGACCGAGGTCGACGACGTCGGCGCCGTGCAGCGCCAGACCGCGCGCCAGCGCGTCGAAAAGGGGCTTGGAATGGGGGCGCATGTCGCGGCCGACGACGACCTTCTTGCAGCCGAGGAAGGAGAAAATGGCGCGGCCGATCTTGAACGCGACGTCGTCGGTCAGGGTTTCGCCGTAAATGCCGCGGATGTCGTATGCCTTGAAAATGCCTGCCATGTCGGTTTCTCCTGTCAACGGAATGAGGGGGAACTGTAGCGGGAGCGGGAGCAAGGGAAAAGCGAAATCCGCTCGGCGTCCGCCGCTCCGCGGGAAATTGGCTTGCCAATGCGCGGCAAAATCCGGAGGTTGGAGCGCGTAACCCATTTGGAGGAACCCCGATGAAAACCGCCAAAACCTCGCCCGCCGCATCCCTGGCCCCGGCGGCGAATCCCGTCGAGACGACGCCGGCCGCCGTCCGCTGGATGCGCTGGGTGGTCGGAGCGATCGTTTCCATCCATCTGGTCATCGCGCTTTCCCTGATCGTCAACCACGTGAGCCACGGGGCGATCGTGGCGGGGTCGGATGCCTGGCACATGCTCTATTTCCACCAGTTTGCGGAAGGGGGGCACAGCTATTATCCGCGCGGGGACGTCGAACACGTGACCGACGGCTACACGCCGTTGGCATCGGAAATCTTCGGTTGGACCATCCGCCTGTGCGGAACGGACATCCGCGGGGTGCGGCTGGTGACGGCCTTGTTCGGACTGGCCGGCATGGTTCTCGCCGGAGCCTGCGTGAAACGCCTGACGGGCGACCGCTTCTTTGCCTACGCGGCGGCGGCGCTGACGGCCGGGATCGAAGTGAAGTGGTACTTGGACGTGGGCCCGAACACGATCCACGCCACGGTTTCCATTTTGGCGCTCTATCTGTTTTTGCGCGATCCGGGGCTTTCGTGGAAAACGGTGGTCGCCGGCGGGCTGGCGCTCTTTGCCTCCTTCTGGAGCAAACAATTGGGATTGGCCTATATGGTGGCGGGCACGGTCTACGTGCTGTCGAAGGATTGGCGCAAAGGGCTTTGGTTGGGGGCCGGACTGGCGGGCCTCTCGCTGGCCGGCATTCTGTATTACCAGAGCTTGGAGAATTCCCAGTTCCTGTATTGGGCGTTCGAGATGAACCGGAACCAGCCGATCATCTGGTCCCGGCTCTGGACGGTGGTTTTCACCGAGATCCTGACCCGGAAATACGCGATTTCCGTGGCGTTGATCGCGGCCGGCGCGCTGGCCTACGAGCGCTCCTGGCGCGGGGTTTTCCGCCCGGAACTGCTCCTGCTGGGCGCGGCGGCGGTGGCCGGCGCCTTCGCCAACGGCAAATACGGATCGGGCCCCTCGCAGATGTGGGTGTTCTACGTGCTGATGCTCGTGGTCGGACTGGCGTACGCGCATCGCTTTTTCCGGGAAAACCGGATCGCGGTGCCGCTGCTGGGCGCGCTCATCTCCCTGCAAAGCCTGGCGCTGATCGACGACCCGCGGCCGCACTACATCAATGCCGAGGACGAAGGCCGCTACCGGCAGATCATGGGCATCCTGTCCACGCCGGGCAAATCGTCGTATTTCATCAATCGCGGCTATATGAGCCTGCTGGCCGGAAAAAAAGCCTGGCCCCAGGCCGGCGAAGACTCCTGGAACAAGGGCCGTTTCGACCGGAACATGCTCTCGCAAGAACGCCGGAACTTCCTGGCCGGCGATCCGTGGGATCTCGTGATCATCGACGTCCCGCTGGAGGACAATTCCTATGCCCTCTACGACCGGCTGGACAAGGCCTACCGGCCGCTCTATGAAATCCAGCCGTCCTCGCGCTACGCGAACGCCTACGACCTGCGCTACAAGAAAATCGTCTTCGAAAAGAAGAAATAGCGCCAGGATCGCCGCTCAACGACGGTGATAATCGCCGCGCGCGAGCTTCCGCTCGAGCCAGACGTAGAGGACGATGAACAGATAGCGACTGCCCATTTCCTTGATCTTGAGCTTGGATTCGCCGCTCTGGCGGTTCGTCCAGGAGATCGGGAGGATCTTGTAGGAATAGCCCCGGACGATGGCCTTGAGCGGCATTTCCACCGTTAGGTTGAAATGGGCCGACAGCAGGGGGCGGATGCCCTCGATCACGTCGCGCCGATAGCACTTGAAGGCATTGGTGACGTCGTTGTAATCGAGCCGGAACAAGGTCTTGATGAACGCGTTGGCGAGGCGGTTGATCCACAGCTTGTGGGGCGGGTAGTCCACGACCTTCGACCCTTTGATGAACCGCGAGCCGAAGACGCATTCCGCGCCTGCCTTCATCTCGCGGTAGTAGGCTAAAATGTCTTCGGGTGAATCGGAAAGATCGCCCATGACGACGCATGCGCACTGCCCGGCGAACTCGTCGAGTCCCTTTCGGACGGCGAATCCGAACCCGTTGGGGGGCGCGTTGTTCACGTAGCGGACGAAGGGAATGCGGGCCGCGAGGTCCCGGAGAATATCCTCGGTGCGGTCCCGGCTGTTGTCGTTGACCACGCAGATCTCGTAATCGGCGATGCCTTCGCGCGCGAATCGCGCGGCGATGGCCTCGCAGGTCGAAGCGATGCAGCCTTCCTCGTTGTGGGCGGGGATGACGATGGAAAAAAACGGGGCGGGCGCGGTCATGGCTTTTTCCCGAACAAGGCGGCCAGCAAATCGGGATGTCCGGCCAGCCAATCGCGGATGTCTCTCAGGATGTCTTCCGCGGAACGCGCCGGGCGCCAGCCGAAGCGGTCGGTCGTGGGGCGGTTGTCGGTGACGAACCAGCGCACGTCCGCCGGCCGGTTGTCCGGCTGCGATCCGACCGGGACCTCGTTGCCCGTGAGCCGCCGGCACAGGTCGGTGGCCTCGGCCAAGGACAGGCTGGAGAACGTGGATCCGCCGGCGGGAAAGATCTCGCCGCGGAAGCCGGCGATCTGCCGGCTTTGCAGGAGGACGAGATCGACGAGGTCGTCGATGTGCAGCAGGTCGCGGACCTGCTTGCCTTGGCCGCCGAATCCGATGTAGGCCAGCGGGCGCTTCAGCAAATGCGATACGAGCCAGTACGTGAAGACGCCTTGGTCCTGCTTGCCCAGCTGCCACGGGCCCGCCACCACGCCGCAGCGGTTGATGATGGCCGGCAGGCCGTATTGGCGGCTGTATTCCTGGAGCATGATCTCCGAGGCCAGTTTCGTCGCGCCGTAGAGGGAACGCGCGCCGGACAGCGGAAAATCGATCCCGACGCCTTCCGGCCCGAAGCCCGGACCGGAACAGGCCGGAACGAAGCGCGTGGCTTCTTCGCGGTATTCCCGGGCATTGAGCGCGTCGTAGGGATAAACGCGCGAGGTGGACAGGAAGATCACCGGGGATTTTTTCTTGCGCGCGAATTCGAAGCAGTGGAGCGAGCCGACGAGGTTGTTCTGGACCATGAATTCGGCGTCGTCGCCGTTCACCCCGACCAGAACGGACGGTTCCGCGCTGCATTCGATCATCAGATCGAACGGACCCTGCACCGGCTCGAAATCGGCGGGGTTCCGGATGTCGCCGCGCACGAACTCGACGCCGGCGGCCACCACGCGGTCCCGCAGGATTTCCGAACCGCGCCGGGACAGATTGTCCAGCGCGACGACCCGATCGCCCTGCTTCCGAAAAGCCAAGGCCAGATTCGAGCCGATGAATCCGCAGCCGCCTGTAATCAAAACCGTCGCCATGTTGTCGGATGGTGTGACAGGACGAACGGAAACGCAAGCGCGAAGATGGCCGCGCCGTTTTGATTGGCATGGGACTGCCCCGGGGCGTAAGATGACTACATGATTTGCCCTTGGAAATCCGCGTTGGGGAGCGCGCTTTTGGCTCTGGCCGTCGCGGCGCCGGCCGCCGCGCAGACGCCGACGGCTGCGGCGACTTCGGCGGAAGCCCCGGCCCCACTGTTGACGCTGGGCACGCCGGCCTTGCGCGCATCCCTCGACCGCCTCAGCCTGTCGTGGCTGGTTCCTGCGCAGATTCCCGACGTCCGCCTGAAAGTGGATCGCCCGACGATGGAGCAGCTGTCCACCATGGAAGCCGACCCCCGGCTGCGCGGCGTGGAATTCCGCCTGCCGTTGGAGGGATTTTGGGTCGGCTATGAGACACAGGCCGAAGGCGAACTGCCCCGCGCGACGTTTTCGATCCAGCGGGGATTCTAAGGGCTTACCATCGTTCGCGGTGGACGCGCGCTTCGTCGAAGCGGGTACGGGGGGCGTGGGTTTCAGCGGGATAGCCCGCGGCCACGACGCCCAAGGGCAGGACGTCTTCGGGCAGCTGGAACAGGGCTTTCAGGTGGGCCATGCGGTCTTCGCGCGGATGCACGCCGAGCCAAACGCCGCCGAGACCCAGCATCGCAAGCGCCAGCAGCAGGTTTTCGATGCACGCGGAGCAGTCCTGGAGCAGATAGGACAGGTGCTGGCCGTTTGCGCGCCGAAGGTCGCCGCAGACGACGAATCCCGCCGCCGCGCCAACCAGCATCTTGCCGTAGGGCAAGCCCGCGGCGATTTGCGCCAGGACCTCGAGTTGCTGGACGACGATGATTTCCCACGGATCTTTGGCGTTGGCCGACGGCGCGGCCATGGCGGCTTCGAGCACGTCTTGGAGGATTCCGGCGGGGATGGGCTTGTCCTGATATTTGCGCACGCTGCGGCGCGCGAAAAGCGGGGCGAGTTTCGGATTCATGGATGGCCTTCGATCAGCCGGCACCGAGCTTTTCCTGGGTTTCGGCCCGGAGCTGTTTCAACTTGGAGCGCACGGCGAGCTTTTTGACGTAGCTGAAATGGTCGATGAACAATTCCCCGGCCAGATGGTCCATTTCGTGCTGGGCGGCGCGGGCGAAGTAGCCGTTCAGCTTGGTCGTCCGCACCTGGCCGTCGAGCCCGAGATGCTCGATGGCGACGCTCCAGGCCCGTTCGACGTTGCCGCGGACGTCGGGAAAGCTGAGGCAGCCTTCCTCCATGCTGCAGGTTTCGTCCGAAGTTTCGACGATCTTCGGGTTGATCAGGGCGAGGGACAGCGGCACGTCGGGATTGAGGCGCGGTCCGTCTTCCTCTTCCACGTCGTAGCTTGCGGGCAGTTCGATCACGCAAACGGATTCGGTGCGGCCGACTTGCTGGGCGGCCAGACCGACGCCTTGCGAGGCGCGCATCGTGGCGAACATGTCGTCGACGAGAGTCTTGATCTCGGGCGTGATGGCGGCGACGGGCCGGGACGGTTCCCGCAGGACCGGATCGCCGTAGGTTCGGATGGGAAGAATGCTGCTCATGCGGCCAGACCATACCGCAGGAACGGGCGAAGACAAACGTAAAACTTGCGGCGGGCCGGCCCCGGGATAGAATGGCGGGTAATGGACAAATCTGGAAATCGCCGGATCTCGTTCGCGTGGACGGCCGCGGCCGGAGTGGCCTTGATCGCCCTCGTGGCCGCGGCGGGACTATTCGTGCTGCAGCGCTGGCACAGCCAGGCGGCGCACCAAGCCGCCGCGCAGGCCGTGGCCGAACGCGGCCAGTGGCTGGCCATGAGCCTGGCCTTGCGGGCCGCCGCCGCCGCGGAGGCGGGCGATGCGGAGGCCTGGCGGGAATTTTCGGGCCTGCTGCGGTCGTTGCGCCAAGTGGAAGGCGAACTGGAATACGTGGCGGTGCGCCGGGGCGGCGTGACCTTGTTCCAGGAGCACGCCAACGAATCCGATGCAGCCCCGGACGAAAACAAGTTCCACTTCAAGGGCCCCGTGTCCATCGGCCGCCAGCGGCTGTCGGTCGGCGACGAATCCGTGCCGGTGGTGACCTTTTCCGTGGACGTGGCGGATCCGCAAGCGGAAGCGATTTCGCTCGACCTCGGCCTGCGGCGGCGCGCGGTGGAACGCGAGGAATGGCCGGCCACCCGCGCGATCGAATCCCTCTACCGGCTGAGCCTGATGACGATCGGCGGTTGCTTCGCCGTCTGCCTCGCGCTGGTGGCCGGCATGGTGCGCCGCGAGGAACGGCGCGAACGCGCGCGCCGCCGGGAGGAACACCTGGCGTTTTCCGGCATGCTGGCGAACGGCATCGTGCACGATTTCCGCAATCCGATGTCGAGCTTGCGCCTGGACGCGCAGATGCTGGAGAAGGAAGCCGGCCGCGGCGCGGAAGCGCGCGCGGATCGGATGGCTTCGCTGGCCGGTCGGATGCGCCACACGCTGGACCGCATGGAAAAGGTCTTCCAGGAATTCCTGGCTTTGGCGCGACCCGGCGAAACCGCGCCCGAACGTCTGGATCTGGGCGCCTGCGCCAAGGAATGCGTCGAGATGCTGGCGCCGCGCTTCGAGGCTTCCGGCGTGGCCCATGAAGTCCGCTTGCCGCCGGAGCCGGCGTACATCCGGGCCTCCGGCGCCTCGGTGAAGCGCGCGGTCCTGAACGTCTTGCTCAACGCCACGCAGCATGCGGGAACCGGCGGCCGGGTGGTCGTGGACGTTTCCCTGGCCGATGCGCGGGCCCGGCTGGACGTGGGCGACACCGGCCCGGGCATTCCGAAGGCGGACCGCGAACGGGTTTTCGAGATGTTCTACACGACGCGTCCGCAAGGCACGGGCCTGGGCCTGTTTCTCGCCCGGACCGCCATCGAAAAGAACGGCGGAACGCTGGCCGTGGCCGATTCGGACGGCCCCGGCGCGCGCCTGCGCATGGAATTTCCCCTGGCCGAAAAGGAGCCGTCATGAGCAAACCCCGCATCTTGATCGTGGAAGACGACACGGACAACGGCCGCTCGCTGCTGGAAGCCATCGGCGATCTGGGCTACGCGGCGGAACTCGCGGCGACCGGCACGGCCGGCGTGGCCGCCTTCCGCGCGAAGGGCGCGGACGTGGTGCTTTCGGATCTCGTGCTCCCGGACATCGACGGCATCGAGGTCATGAAGGCGATCCGCGAACTGGATGCCGGGCGGACGCCGGTCGTCCTCATGACGGCCTACGCGTCCGTCGATTCCAGCGTGCGGGCGATGAAAGAAGGCGCCTACGATTACCTGCAGAAGCCGCTGGACGTCGACGACCTGCAGGCGAAACTGGCGCGGGCGCTGGAGGCGGCCCGCCTGCGCCGCCAGGTGGAAACGCTGAGCGCCGAGATCCGCGGCAAGTGGTCGGCGAAAACCTGGGTGGCGGAATCGCCCGCCATGCGCGAGGTCGTGCGCCAGACGCTGGCCTTGGCGCAGACGAACGCGACGGTCCTGATCCGCGGGGAAAGCGGCACGGGCAAGGAACTGGTGGCCCGCGCGCTGCATGCGGACGGCCCGCGCGCCGGGGGGCCGTTCGTCGCGGTGAATTGCGCGGCGTTCGCGGAAAGCCTGCTGGAAAGCGAATTGTTCGGGCACGAAAAAGGGGCGTTCACGGGCGCGGTGGCGCGGCATGCCGGCGCGTTCGAACGGGCGCAAGGCGGCACGCTGTTCCTCGACGAGATCGGCGACGCGCCGCCTTCGGTCCAGGTCAAGCTGCTGCGCGTGCTGGAAGACCGCGAAGTCATGCGCGTGGGCGGGCGCGAAAGCTTCAAGGTGGACGTCCGGCTGGCGTCGGCCACGAACCGCGACTTGGATGCGCGCGTCGCGGCGGGGGCGTTCCGGCAGGATTTGCTCTACCGCCTGCAGGTCGTCGGCCTCGCGCTGCCGCCGCTGCGCGAACGGCGCGGCGACGTCCGGCCGCTGGCGGAGCGGTTCATCGCGCTGGCGCAGACGGAACACGGCAAGCGCATCCGCGAGGTGGAGCCGGACTGGTACGCGCGCCTGGAGGCCTACGCCTGGCCGGGCAACGTCCGGGAATTGCGGAACGTGGTGGAAGCCGCCGTGGTCACCGCGCCCGGCGAAGTGCTGGAAGCGGCCCGCCTGCGGCTGGAAGGCGCGGCGGCGCCCGCGGCGCCGGCCGCCGGGCCCTGGAGCCTGCCGGACGGCATGACGCTGGACGAAATCGAGAAGAAAATCCTGGAAGAAGCCCTGCGCAAGAACGGCGGCAACCGCAGCTTGACGGCGGAACAGCTCGGCCTGTCGCGGCGCACCATCCAGCGCAAAATCCAGGATTACGGCCTGCCGTTCTGATTTTTCCACACCGTGGAAAACTTTTTTCCACGCTACGTAAAAACGACGAACTTCAATTTACGGCAGGGGGAACTCAGGCTTTTCCGAGGCCGGCGAGGTAGTCGCGGAGCCGGACGGTGCCGCGGCGGGGGGTGCAGACGTCGTGGGTGGACATGAAGAGCAGCAGCTTGCCCATGGCCCAGTAGCGGTAGCTGAACGGCCGGATGAGCCCGAGCGCCAGTTTGCATAGGCCCACGGGTGCGCCTTGGATGCGCGGAGGCAGGCCCTGGACCTCGAAGCAGATCGCGCAGGTTTCGCGCCAGGTCAGGTCTTCGGGGCCGCCGACTTCGACGACGGCATTCGTTTGCTTGCCCATTTCGTCCAGCATGATGGCGGCCAGGTCGGGGATATGGATGGGGGTGCTGCGGGAATCGCCTTTTCCGATGGCGTAGAGGGGCCCCTTGGCGGCCAGCTTCAGCATTTCGGCGAGGTCGGGGAAAAAGCCGCCGGACCGGAAGAGGACCCAGGGCACGCCGCTGGCCTGCAGGGCCTGCTCGAAGCGGAATTTGGCGTCGACGAGGGGGGCGTGGCCGTAGCCCAGTTCGGTGCCGGCCGGCGAGATGAAGCCGAATTTCGAGACGCCGCCGCGCTGGGCTTCTTCCAGCAGGTTCCGGTTGCCGCGGTAGTCGACGATTTCGTGGGTGAGGTTGCTTTTGAGTCGAGTGATGCCGATGCAGGATACGACCTGCTCGATTCCTTTGCAGACGCCCGCGATCTGCTCGGGTTTCGTGACGTCGGCTTCGATGATGCGCAAGCGGGGGTGCTCGATGACGCGCAGTTCGCCTTTGCGCAGGACCAGCGCGGCGACGCGGTCGCCGCGGGCGAGGGCTTGGCGGACGAGTTCGCGGCCGAGGACGCCGCCGGCTCCGGCAACGAGGAGGTTCACGGCGCGTACTCGATGAGCCACTCGTTGGCGGGGAGGGAAACGGTCACGGACTTGGGATGGTCGCCCAGCTTGCCGTCTTCCTCGGCGAGGACGCCGCGGCAGGTGATGCGATAGCCCTTGGCCTGGTCGAGGCCGACGGCTTCGAGGTAGGCGCCGGTGCGGACGAAGAAGCTGACGACGGCGGCCAGCTTGCCGTTCTTCAGCACGGGATAGCGCATGGCGATGAGGCGGGGCTGGACGATGCTGCCGTGGCCGGGCTCGCTGAGTTGCGGGGTGGGCTCTTTGCGCATGAGATCCCAGAAGGTTTCGAGTTGCTTGACCTTCTTGAGGTCGAAGCCGCGGGCGAGGAAATCGCGCGGGTAGTAGACTTCGCGGATGACGAAGTCGGTATCGATATAGGAACCGCCGAAGAAGCCGGGGGTGGCGTCTTCGAGAGGCTGCATGGCCTCGCGGAAGGTGTCCTTGGTGGGTTGCCGATCCGCGACGGCCTTCAGATTGGCGAATTGCTTCTCGAAGTAGGCGGCGGTGGCTTTGCCGACGGGATCGTCGGGCGGTTGCACCTGGGCCATCGCGGCGAAGGGCAGCGCGCAGAGTCCGATGAGGGCGAGGATCTGGGTTTTCATGGCTTGTTCTCCTGGGGTTTGACCAACATAAAGAGCGACAGGTAGCCGGAATGGCGGGAGGCGATGTTCCAATGGCCGCGCCACGGGGAGGCGTCGAGGGCCGCGCGCAGCTTCCCGCGGATGTTCTCGGCGATTTCGGCCTGGTGGAAGAGCCAGTAGCCGGACCAGGCGCAAAGGGCGCCGAACCGGGTGTAGGGGACGTCGACGTCGAGAATCGCGGCCTGCCCGCCGGGACGGAGCGCCCGCCAGATTTCGGCGAGAGCCTTGATCTTGAGATCGAAGTTCAGGTGGTGGAAAAAGAAAGTGGACAATGCGCGGTCGAAGGAGGCGTCGGAATAGGGCAATTCCTCGGCGAGGGCGGCGTCGAAGGCCAAGCCGGGCCGATCGCCGGCTTTCTTGCGGGCGACGGCGATCATGGCTTCGGCGGCGTCGACGCCGCAGACGCGGCGGGGGGCGTCGGCGGGGAGGGCGTCGTAGATCTGGCGGGTGAGGGTGCCGGTGCCGCAGCCGACGTCGAGCACGGCGGCAGGGCGGTCGAGAGCCAGCCGCGCGACGACGCGCCGGTGCAGGCGGTGTTCCGAGCCGAGGGTCATGAGGGGCGCGAGCCAGTCGTAGACCGGGGCTGCGTGGTCGAGCGTGATGCCGGCGGTGCGCCGGGCCGTGGCCGAACGGGGGTGGAGGCGCTTTTCAGCCATATTGCAGGCCCTCCAAATCGAGCACCGGGAACATGGCGCGGGCCATGGATTCGGCTTGGGCGCCGTCATAACCGAGCCCCGCCTCGCCGAGCGTCCGCAGGCCCGAGGTAAGCAGCTCGAACCCTTGGCGAGCCAAGGGCAAAACGACCGTCGGGGCGGCGAGATACAGGCGGTCGGCCGGCGATTGCGCTTGCCGCGCGAGTTGCTCCAGCAGGGCGGGGTGGCCATGGGCGAGGGCGGAGAGAACGACGTTGTGGCGCCGTTCGAGGAGATCGCGGGCCATGTCCCGGATGTCGTCGAGGACTTGGCACCCGAGGCCGAAATCCAGCAGGCCGGCGCGCAGGCGCTCGGTTTGGACGAATGCGAGGGGTTCCACGATTTCGGGGCCGACGAAGGCGACGTTGAACAGCAACCCGGTCTTCAGGCGATGGATGACGCCGAGGACCTCCTCCGGGGGCGGCCGAACGGCGATCCCGCCTTCTTCGGTGGCTTCCTGCGCGGCGCTGGGCAGCAGCCGGCGCAGGGATTCGCGGGAGAGATCGTCGCGCTGGCCGGGCGAGATCGCCCCTTGCGCGACGGCTTCGTTGAGGACCTCGGCCAAGACGCGGTCGGCCGCCATGACGGCGACGACCTGCCGCATGACGCGGGAAGATCCGGGCATGGCGAGCGGGACCACTTCCTTGTCTTCCGCGTCGAGGAGGTTGTCGGCGGAGGTGACCCAGATGCGGAAAAGGTGGATCAGTTTCCCATACAGCAACCGGCGCGGTTCGGGAACGCCCATCAGGTGGTAGACGGATTGGAAAAGGGTGGAGAAGATGTTTTTGCGCCAACCGAGCCAGTCGGCCGGCAGGGGAACGGGGCGGACGGCGTAGGCGGCCGGCGTGTCGTCGGGGGTGGCGAGATATGGGGCGAGGCGCGCATGGAGGTCCCGGATGCAGGTTTGCTGCTCCTGGAGGGCGGTCCGGGCGATGCGCCCCGTCGAGAACAGGATCTTCCAGGCGTTGCTCATGCGCCGAACCATGCCTCGGAATGTCCTCGCTTTCAAAGAATTCAATCTTAAGATTGCTTCAGATTCATGAAAGACGAGGCCAACAAGGGCACCGCCGGCCTGCTGGTGGTGGAAGACGATCCGCAGGTGGCGCAAAGCCTGGCGCAGGGGCTGAGCGAAGCGGGATTCGCCGTGTCGACGGCCGGCCGGCTGGCCGCGGCGGACGAATACCTGGCGAACGGCGCCACGGCGCTGATCGTGCTGGATCTGAATCTGCCCGACGGCGACGGCCGGAAATGGCTGCGGCGGATCCGGCAGGAAGGCCACCGGATGCCGGTCATCATCCTGACGGCGCGCGACACGCTCGCGGAGCGCGTGGCGGGACTGGAGGAGGGGGCGGACGACTACCTGACCAAGCCCTATGCCTTCGCCGAACTGCTGGCGCGAATCCGCGCGCGGTTGCGGACGGCGGTCGCGCAATCCGACGACGAGGTTTTGCAGATCGGGGATCTGGAAATCGACCGGCTGCACCGGCAGGTGCGCCGGGCCGGCCGGCAGGTGGACTTGACCGCGCGCGAGTTCGACGTGCTGGCGCTGCTGGCGCAATGGCGCGGACAGCCGGTATCCCGCGATTTGCTGGCCCGCGAAGTGTGGAAAGTCAACCGCCGGCTGACGCCGCTGGACAACGTGATCGACGTGCACCTCTCCCATCTGCGCGAAAAAATAGATGGCGCGCACGAGACCAAGCGGATCCGGACGGTGCGGGGCGTGGGCTTCCTGCTGGCGGAGGAGGCGGAATGACCTTTAAATTCCGCTCCCGGATTTTCCTCTACCTGCTGCTGCTGCTGGCGCTGTTCGTCTGCAGCCAGTTCGTGATCTACCTGGGGGTGGAATCGGCCCATTGGATGGCGAATCCCTACGAATCGCTGGGGGAGGGCTTGCGGGAAGTGGCCGAGGCCATGGGGTTGACGCTGTGGCTGGTGCCCCTGCTGGTGTGGGCGGCGTGGATCATTTCCCGCTGGATGGTCCGCCCCCTGCGCGCGATGGCGAAAACGGCGGGGCGCATCCGCGGGGGGCGGTTGGACGAACGGATCGAGACCGCCATGATGCCCGACGACGAAACGAAGAGCTTGGCGGAGACGGTGAACGCGGCGTTCGACGGCTATGCGGGGGCATTGCGGCGCCTGGAGCGGTTCAGCGGGGATGCGGCGCACCAGTTGCGGAACCCGATCGCGGCAATACGCAATCTGGGCGAAGTGGCCCTGAGCCGGTCGCGCACGGTGGACGAGTATCGCGAGACGCTGGAAACGATGCTGGGGGAACTGGACCGGCTGACGCGGATCGTCGAACAGTTGCTGCAGCTTTCCCGGCTGGAGGCGGGGACCCTGCAGAGGCGTTTCGCGCCGATTCCGCTGCGGTCCGTCATCGAGCAAGTCCGCCAGATTTACCAGCCGCTGGCGGAGGCGCGCGGCGTGGAACTGGCCGTCGCGACGGGGGCGGCGGACGTCCGCATCGCGGGAATCGAAGAGCTGCTCGTCGAGATGTTGGGCAATCTGGCGGACAACGCCTTGCGCCATGCGCCGGCGGGGGGGGACGTCCGGATCGAGGTGCTGGCGGGGACGGGGAGCGCGGCGCAACTGGTCGTGACCGACAGCGGTCCCGGCATCCCGGAGGAATTCGCGGAAACGATTTTCGATCGCTTCGCGCAGGGGCCCGGCGGCGGAACCGGGGCCGTGGGGCTGGGGCTATCGTTGGCGGCCGAGATCGCGACGGTGCATGGGGGAAAACTGAAGCTGGCGAATCCCGGCCAGCCGGGGGCGCGGTTCGAGTGCCGTTTGCCGATCGTCCAGACCTAGCTTGGGTCCGCCATCAATAGAACGCCCAGAAGGTGGGGAGCCAGCCGACTTCCTTCAATCCTTCCGCCAGTTCGAGCAGGCCCACGATCCAGACGAACCAGAGGGCGCTGAACATGTGCCGGCGGTAGGCCAAAGGTTTCATCGTGTAGGTTTCCGGTTCGGACAGCAAAGAGAAGTTCGGAAAATAGGCCGGAACCCGTTTGGCGTATTCGTCGAATTCGCGGCCGAACGTTTCCCGGAGGCGATTTTCTTCTTTGCGGACGACCAGCGGGTAATAGAGGATCATGCCGATCAGGAGGGCCAGGGGGAACGTGAACGTTTCCGAGCAGAACCCGATGCCCAGCGCGCCGAACGTGCTGAAAAAATACAAGGGATTCCGGCAAATGGAATACGGGCCTTGCGTAATCAAGGTTTGATCCTTGTAGCCGGCGATGTAGACGGAACACCACATGCGGCCCAGCGAACCGATGGCGACCAGAAACATGCCCAGGACGAACAGGCCGGTAGTGGCCATCGGATTGTGGTTTTCCCAATGGCTGGACGAGAAGATCAGAAAAAAGACCGCCACGGCGGAGGCCAGGCGGGAAATGGGGATGCGGAGTTCTTCGTAGCGCGTTTTCATCGGGTTTCCTCATGGGGGGTGGGAGCATGCTCGTCCGAAGGTTCCCCCGCGGGAGGCTGCGATCGATCGTTGGAGCCGGCGGCATCGGGACCGAGCGGCGCGAGCAGAAGCCAATGCCGGCCCAGCGGCTCGATCCTGATGTTTCCAGGCGAGGCGGCGGCCATTTTCTCCCAGTTGCGCTTGGTGACGACGTAGCGGGGCGTTTCCCCGTTTCGCAGGCATTGTTTCGCATGGGCGACGACCTCTTGAGACGGAACGAACGGGATCAGCCGGCCGAGATGGAATTCCAAGCCGTTGAGCGAGCGTTCGGTGACCGTGTAGAGAGACGCCTGCCTCTCCCGCTCCAGCGCCGGGACCAGCGCGGCAGCCAGGCGCGTCATGTTTTTGGGGCGGTCCTGCATCGCCATGACGCCCTTGCCGGCGATGATGAGCGCCAGAAGAATCACCGTCCAGATCTGCGCCGTCTTTTTCTTCAGCCGGCCTTGTTCGATCAGGACGTCGATCATGCGGCCGAGCACCAGCGCCAGCGGCACGAACAAGGGGGCCAGATAGAGCGGCAACTTCGACTTGCTGAGCGAGAACACGACGAAGGGAATCGCGATGCCCGCGACCAGCGATCCCCGCGCAGCCCAAGCTCCGGCGGACAAGCCGTTTGCCGCCGGCCACCAATCCCGGAGCGGACGCCCGCGAAGAACGACCAGCAGCAGCCAGGGGCCGGTGCCAAACACGAGGATGGGCAGGTACATGGTGAAGACGTTGTAAAATCCAGGATTCCGGTTGAATTCACCGCTGAGGTTGCGGCCGATGAGTTCGTCGCCAAGCCAATAGGAAAGCAACCCCGGCGTCTGCTGGGCTTCCTTGGCATACCACAGGACGCCCACCAGCAGAAATAGGCCCAGTCCTGCCCACGACAACCAGGACGGAAGACGCGCCGCTCCGCCCCGGCGCAACAGGATGGACGCCACCGGCAGGGAGGCGGCGGGGACCAGCAGCGCCGGCGGTCCTTTGGTCAGAAAGCCAAGGCCGAGAAAAACCCACATGGCCAGCAAGGAACCCGGCGACCGGCACGCATGGCCCCGCCAGAAGGCGGCGACGGCCGCGGCCACCCAGAGCGTGGTCAACAAATCGGACGACACGACGTGCGCGGCGCCGGCCATGACCGGCGACGTGGCGAAAACCAGTCCCGCCCAGAGCCCGGCCCTAGGCCCCCAGATGGAGAGTCCGGCCAGCCAGATGGCGCCCGCCGACAGCACCATTGCCAGCACCAGATAAGCGCGCACGCCCCAAGGGGAAGTTCCGAAGGCGCGCATGCCGGCCATGATCGCCACATACGTGAGCGGAGGTTTGGTCCAATGCGGTTGGCCGTTCAGGATCGGATCGTCGTAATCTCCCGTCGCCATCGTTTCCCTGGCGCATTCCGAGTATCGGCCCTCCGTGCTTTCATACAGTCCACGGCTGCCTTGGAACGAGATGGCTCCAATGAAGGCCACCGCGCCCACGAGCAGGAGCCCGCGCCAATCGAAATGCTGAGGACATGGAAGAAGTGACGCCATACGCCCGCCTCCTATTCGTCCGATCCGCTGCCGAGAGAAAGATCGTTCGGGGACTCGGGTCCCGTCCGATCGAATGCCAGCCAAACATAACGCTGGCTGCCCGAGCGAAATTCGCCGGTCTTGCCGGAGAGGCGGGGAGCGTCGGCGGGCCAATCGTCGAACGTCCTCTTTTGGAAGACGACGATCCCCGTCCGGTCCCGTTCCATGGCGACGCGCAATTCTTCGGGCGAACGGATGATTTCGCCGCGGCGGTTGGCGTAATAGGCGAGGACTTCTCCGTTGATGTTGTAAATGAACAGCGGACGGTCCGGGGGCAGGCGTTCCTCGACGACGGCGGCGAGAGCCATCGGGGTTTTGAGCGGATTCACGGCGGGGTAGATGAAAAATCCAACGGTCCATTGCACGGCCAGCAGGACCAGAGCGGCCAACAGGAAAAAGCTGGGGGGGGGATTGCTCCAGCGGGCTTCCCTCCAGAGGGCGAGAGCTCCGAGCGTGGCGACGAGGCCGGTGGGCCAGAGCGCCCAGCCGGGAATGGGTAGTTTCGGGTAGAATCCCGCGATCAGCAACGCCGGGCCCACGACGGACAACAGCAGCAGGAACGAACCCCTTGCGAACCGGGCCCAGCGGAAGTGCGCCGCATCCAGATCGGACCAAGTGGATCCAACCAAGATGGCCACAGCGGGGAAAATGCCCAGAACGTAGATGTTGCGCTTGGAGGTCATCAGGCTGAAGAAGACGAAAATGAATCCGATCCATCCGCCCAGCCGCCGGAGCAGGATGCGGCGGGAAGGGTCGCGGGAAGCCACTAGAACCGCCGCCGGCAAGCAAAGCGTCCACGGCAGGAGGTCGGCGGGGAGAGTGGTGAAGAAATAATAGAAGGGTTTGACGTGGCCCAGAACGCCCGCCGCCCGCTCCAGATTCTGGGAGAAGAGGAGCTCGCGGAAATAGCCGTCCGGGGCGCCGGTTCCCCACGCGAGTCCGAGCCAGAGGGCGGGCAAGGACAGGGCAATGAACGGGCCCCACAGCCAGTGGGATTTTCGCAGCAGGCGACCTTCGCCAGCGGCGAGACGAGCCGTGACATAGGCGCCGACCGGGATGAGGAGGCCGACGGGCCCCTTGGTCAGAATGGCCAGACCCATGAACAGCCATGCCAGCGCGGGACGCCAGAAGGCGGGAGCGTCGTCGTTGAGGAACAGAAGCGCGAGCGCGCCCATGGTCCAACCGAGGAGGGGGCCATCCATGCGGGAAAATCCGACTTCGTGCCAGAACAGATAGGTGGTGCAAAGCGTCAGAATGGCCGGCCATGCCGCTTTGGCGCCGGCCCACCGTTCCGCCAGGCGCGCGGTGGACCACAGGGCGAGAAGGCCCGCGAAGAAACCAGGCAGCCGGACGGTCAAGCGCCCAATGGGAAGACTTGTGGCAAACGAGACCAGATTGATCATCCAGAAAAGGAGGGGGGGCTTGTGGGCGTAGTACTCGCCGCTGCGATAGGGAACGAACCAATGGGCGTCCTGGGCCATCTCGCGGGCAACGTAGGCATAGCGGACCTCGTCGGGGTCCCAGAGGTCGCGGCGCAGGTATTCACCGCCCCAGAGAAGGGCGGCGAGAAGGAGCAATTGCCAGAGGGCGGGGCGGCTCACGGCTCGCGACCTTTCAGGCGTCCGCCGCCTGCGCGGTTTTATGGCGGCGGATCAACATCAGGTTGCGGGCATAGACGAACAGGCCGACCAGCTGGCCAATGGTGATAACGGGGTCCTTGCGCCAGATCGCGTAGAGCAGCAGCAGGAACCCGCCGCCGATCGATAGATACCAGAACGAGAGAGGAACGACGGATTTCCCTTTTTTCTCGGAGGCGATCCATTGGACGAGGAAGCGGGAAAAGAACATCATCTGGCCCAGCATGCCCAGCATGCCCATCGGGCTGGCGAGAATATCCATGAAATGCTTCAGCGTTTCCATTGCGGCTCCTCCGCCCGGATGGGGCGATAGCGTTTTTGCATCCAGCGGACGGCCCAGAGATCCCAGAGGGTTTCCTTGAGGCGACCCCAATTGGTGTATTTGCTTTGGCCGGCGGCGCGGGACCGGTGGTTTACGGGGAGTTCCTCGATGCGGGCACCGGCCATGCCCATCAGGGCGGGCAGGAAGCGGTGCATGCCGCGGAACTGCATGGGGAGGGGGCGTGCCCATTCGGCCCGGAAGGCCTTGAGGGTACAGCCGGTGTCTCGAATTTTTTCGCGCAGGGCGCGGTTGCGGACGGCGTTGGCGAGGCGGCTGCCGAAGCGCTTGGACCAAACGTCCTGCCGTTGGGCGCGATAGCCGCAGCAAAGATCGCAGGTCGCCAGCCGTTCCACGAGGGCGGGGATGTCGGACGGATCGTTTTGGCCGTCGGCGTCGAGCGTAACGAAGACGTCGCCGCGGGCGGCGTGAAAGGCGGCGCCCAGGGCGGCGCTTTGGCCGGAATTCTTTTCCAACCGCAAGATGCGCAATTCAGGATGTTCCGCGCACAGGATTTTCAAGCGGGCGGGCGTGCCGTCGGACGAGCCGTCGTCGACCACGAGGACTTCGAAGGACTTGCCCATGCCGTGCAGGACGCAAATGGCCTCGCGCACGACGGATTCGATGCAAGCCTCTTCGTTGTAGGCGGGGATCATTACGGAGAGTTCCGGAAATCCGCCGGACGGCGCCAGGGAACTGGAACTGGATCTGGAAGACAGCGAGCTCATGGGTGCAAATGGTAGCAAGAACCCGGCATTAATCCATACCCGACATTCTTAAAAATGCTTCAGGTCGTCCGCGGCACGAAAAACGCCCCGGATTTCTCCGGGGCGCGGGCGGCCTGGGGGCCGCTAGGCCTTGGGCGCGGCGGGCGCCAAATCGGCCAATTTGGCGTACTTGGCCCAGTTTTTCTGCACGTCCGCCTGGGCGTGTTCGAGCAGCCGCGCGGCGGCTTCGGGGTTGCTCTTGACCAGCATCTTGTAACGGGTTTCGTTGTAGATGTAGTCCTTGAGCGGGACCGACGGCGCCTTGCTGTCGAGCTGGAGCGGATTCTTGCCCTGGGCAACCAGCGCGGGGTCGCGGCGGCAGAGGATCCAGTGGCCGGAATTGACCGCCAGCTTCTGCTGCTCGAGGCCGTCGCGCATTTCCTTCATGCCGTGCGCAATGCAGTGGGAGTAGGCGATGATGATCGACGGTCCCTGATGGGCTTCGGCTTCCTTGAAGGCCTTGATGGCCTGCGGCGCGTTGGCGCCGAAGGCGACGCGCGCGACATAGACGTTGTCGTAGTTCATCGCCATGAGGCCGAGGTCCTTCTTGGAGGCGGGCTTGCCGCCGGCGGCGAACTTGGCGACGGCGCCGAGCGGGGTGGACTTGGACGCCTGGCCGCCGGTGTTCGAGTACACCTCGGTATCGAGCACGAGGACGTTCACGTTGGCGCCGGAGGCCAGCACGTGGTCGAGTCCGCCGTAGCCGATGTCGTACGCCCAGCCGTCGCCGCCGACGATCCAGATGGACTTCTGGATGAGATAATCGGCCACGGACAGGAGATTGAAAGCCTCGGGCTTGCCGTTGCCGGCGAGCTTCTGCTTGAGCTGGGCGACGCGTTCGCGTTGCTGGGCGATGCCGCCTTCGTCCTTCTGGTCGGCTTTCAGCAAGCCGTCGGCCAGTTCCGCGCCGAGGTCGTCCTTGAGCGCGGCAACGAGCTGCTCGGCGTAGTGCTTCTGCTGGTCGCAGGTCATGCGGAAGCCCATGCCGAATTCGGCGTTGTCCTCGAACAGGCTGTTCGACCAGGCGGGGCCGCGGCAATCGCGGTTCTGGGCCCACGGGGTGGTGGGCAGGTTGCCGCCGTAGATCGAGGAGCAACCGGTGGCGTTCGCGACGATGGCGCGGTCGCCGAAGAGCTTGCTCAGCAGGTTCACGTAGGGGGTTTCGCCGCAGCCGGCGCAGGCACCGGAGAACTCGAACAGCGGGATCGTATACTGGACGTCCTTGACCATGCCGAGGTTCAGCTTGGCGCGGTCCATGACGGGCAGGCTCTCGAAGAACTTGATGTTCTCGCGCTCCTGGGCCACGATCGGCAGCTTGGCGCCGAGGTTGATGGCCTTGCGGGTCGGATCGGCTTTGTTCTTCTTGGGGCAGGACGCCACGCAGACGCCGCAGCCGGTGCAATCCTCGACGTAGATCTGCAGGGTGTAGGCCGTATCGGGCTTGTTGCGCACGGGCGCGTGCTTGAAGCCGGCGGGAGCCTTGTCCAGCAGCTGCTTGTCGAACTCGTTGGCGCGGATGACGGCGTGCGGGCACACGAACGAGCACGTGCCGCACTGGATGCATTCCTGCTCGTCCCAGATCGGGACGTTGAGGGCGACGTTGCGCTTTTCCCACCGCGTGGTGGCGGAGGGGAAGGTGCCGTCGATGGGCATCTTGGAAACCGGCAGGCTGTCGCCGTCGCCGACCATGATGGTGGCGATGACGTCCTTGACGAATGCCGGCGCCTGCGGGGAAACGGTCGGCGGGATCTCGAGGGTCGAAGTCACGGCGCTGTAGGGGATTTCGTACAGGTTGGCGAGCGTCTCGTCCACGGCCTTGAAGTTCTGCTGGACGATGTCGTCGCCCTTCTTGCCGTAGGTTTTCTTGATGGAGTACTTGATCTTCTCGATCGCCTCGTCCTTGGGCAGGACGCCGGAAATGGCGAAGAAGCAGGTCTGCATGATGGTGTTCACGCGCGAGCCCATGCCCGTGCGTTCGGCGACCGCGTAGCCGTCGATGTTGTAGAACTTGATCTTCTTCTCGAGGATCTGGGCCTGGACCTTCTTGGGCAGCTTGTTCCAGACCTCGTCCTTGGCGAAGGGGCTGTTGAGGAGGAACACGGCGCCGTCGGAGGCGTAGCGCAGGATGTCGGTCTGGAAGAGGAACTCGTACTGGTGGCAGGCGATGAAGCTGGCCTTCTGGATCAAATACGGGCTGTGGATCGGGTTGGGGCCGAACCGCAGATGCGACGTCGTGCGCGAGCCGGACTTCTTCGAGTCGTACACGAAGTAGCCCTGCGCGTGGAAGTCGGTTTCCTCGCCGATGATCTTGATGGAGTTCTTGTTCGCGCCCACGGTGCCGTCGGCGCCGAGGCCGAAGAACATCGCGTTGGTGACGTCGGGATGGGCCAGGAAGAACTTCGGATCGACGTCGAGGCTGGTGTGCGTGACGTCGTCCACGATGCCGACCGTGAAGCTGTTCTTGGGGGAGCTCTTCTTGAGCTCGTCGAAGACGGCCTTGACCATGCCGGGGGTGAATTCCTTGGAAGACAGCCCGTAGCGGCCGCCGACGACCTTGGGCATGGCCGGGAAGGCGCCGGAGGCGGCGCCCTGCGCGAGGGCGGTCAGGACGTCCTTATAGAGGGGTTCGCCGTCGGAACCGGGTTCCTTGGTGCGGTCGAGGACGGCGATGGCCTTGGCCGTCTTCGGCAGCGCCGCGAAGAAGTACTTCGTGGAGAACGGGCGGTACAGGCGCACGACCACGGCGCCGACCTTTTCGCCGTTCTTCTGCAAGGCTTCGATCGTCTCGAGGGCGGTTTCGGCGGAAGAGCCCATCAGCACGATCACGCGGTCGGCGTCCGGCGCGCCGATGTAGTCGAACGGGCGGTATTTCCGGCCCGTCAGCTTGCCGAATTCCTCCATCGTGGCGGCCACGACGTCGGGGCAGGCTTCGTAGAACTTGTTGACCGCTTCGCGGCCCTGGAAGTACACGTCCGGGTTCTGGGCGGTGCCGCGGATGAACGGCTTCTCCGGATTCAGCGCGCGGGCGCGGTGGTCGGCGACGAGCTGGTCGTCGATCATGGCGCGGATGACGTCGTCGGCGATCATTTCGACCTTGCTGACCTCGTGGGAGGTGCGGAAGCCGTCGAAGAAGTGCAAGAACGGCACGCGGGACTTCAGCGTGGCGGCCTGGGCGATCAGGGCGCTGTCCATCACTTCCTGCACGCTGTTGGAGGCGAGCATGGCCCAGCCGATCTGGCGGCAGGCCATCACGTCTTGGTGGTCGCCGAAGATCGAGAGCGCGGAAGCGGCCAGCGAGCGGGCGGAGACGTGGAAGACCGTCGAGGTCAGTTCGCCGGCGATCTTGTACATGTTGGGGATCATCAGCAGGAGGCCCTGCGAAGCGGTGAACGTGGTGGTCAAGGCGCCGGACTGCAGCGCGCCGTGCACGGCGCCGGCGGCGCCGCCTTCGGACTGCATTTCGACGACCGATGGGACCGCGCCCCAGATGTTCTTGCGGCCTTCGGACATCCATTGGTCGGCCCATTCGCCCATATTGGAGGAGGGGGTGATGGGGTAGATGGCGGCGACTTCCGTCGTCTTGAATGCGACGTGGGCGGCAGCCTCGTTGCCGTCGATGATGGCGATTTTCTTCTCTTTGCTCATGGGTTGCTCCGGGTTGTTTTGAAATCCGCAGTGGAATTGGCCAAAGGACGCCAAAACGCACACGGGGCGCAGAGTACCAGACAAGGGGGGGGATGCAATAAAAAAATGATTAAATCCCCCGGAAAAACCGTTTTACGCTCCCAAACCCGCTCCGCGCAGGCCGGTCCCCGGGCGGAAAAAGGGCGGCATGGGCCCCAAAACGACAAAAACGGCGGTCGCGTCGCGGCCGGAAAAGCGGATTTGAGACAAAAGACGACGTTTTCGTCCGGCGGGACGAACGGCGAGATCTCGCATCGGGGCGGAAACTAGAAATCGAGGGGTTTGCCGACGGAAATGATCTGGCCGGGCACGTTGGTGAAGAGCGGCAGCGCCACTTGGCCGTTGACGACGGTGGCGGCATTGGAGCGGAGAGTCCACGTCAAATGGCCGCCGGCGGGGAGGAGATTGGTGGCGGAATAGATGGAGACGCGGGCGCCGTTGGTCAGATCGACGGAGAACGTGGCGTTGGTCGCGGAATTGGAGGCGGAGGCGATGGTGGCGGCGCCGGGGGTGCACGTGGCGACGAGCGTCATGTTCGAACTGGCTTCGTAGCCATAGGCCTCGATGAACCATTCGCCGGGGGCGGGATTGGTGATGCTGATCCATTCGTCGTTGCCGGCGCTCCAACTCACGTAGTCGTAGGCGGAAAGGGGGATGTAGCCTGCGCCGACGTAGAGATCGGCATCGCCGGTGCCGCCGCTCATCGCGATCGCCAGATTGGTTTGGCCGGGGGGCACGGCGAAGACGAAATCCTTGTAGCCGTCTTGGGCCACCGAGGCGATGTTCGTCGGGATGCCGTTGAGCAGGGCCATCGAATCGACGGTGCCGCCGATGGAATAGGCCAACTGATAGGTCAGATTGGTGCCGGCGTCGAAATAGGGCTTCACCCGCAGATAGACGGTGTCGGTGGCGATGGCTTTGTAGACCAGCTCGAACTCCAGGTTCGCGGGATAATCGACGTCGAAGGCATAGCGGATGAGCGTCGCGCCGGCTTCGGCGGAATAGGAATACAATTCGACGTCCACGTCGCCGCCGCCGACGGTGTTGGTGCTGCGGAAGGTGTAGCAGACGCCCTTGCGCACGGGGAACGCGAAGAAATCGGACTCGTCCAGATCCAGACGCAGGGCGTGGGCGGCGGTCGTCTGGACGGAACCGGACGGCGCCAAACTCGTCGCGCCTTCGATTGCGTTGTCGGCGTAGTCCCAGGCGTCGCCGGCGGGCAGGGCGCCGGCGGTGCCGGCGAGCGTGGCCAGGATGGTCGGGTTGAAATCTTTCGGGACCTGGTCGGGATAGGGAATGCGCACGGCGGCGAAATCGAACAATTCCTGGAACGAGGCCCAGCCGTCGCCGCCGGTATCGCCGTAATCGAAGCCTTGCAGGAGCCGATAGGTGAACCAGCCGTGGGCGATGCTGTCGTCCTCGTAGGAATATTGGTCGTAGGCGCAGGCGGTCATCCAGCCGATTTCCTCGGGGGCGATGAGTTTGGCAACGAGCCGCCGGCTGGTTTTCAGGCGGATGGCGCGGAGGTCCGTCATGCGGGCCGTGACGCGTTCGGCGAGGTTCCAGTCGCGGGCGGCCTGGCGGACCAGTTCTTTTTCGTCGAGGCTTTTCGCGGCGGTTTCGTAGAACAGCCCGCCGGAATGGCAGGCGTCCACGATCACGATCATCTTCACGCCGGTTTTGAACGCGGAAAGATCGGTCGCGAGTTCGTCTTCGGTGTAGTCGGCGTTGTAGGAACAGAGATAGACGTTGGCTTGGGTGACGTCGTCGTTGCCGCCGTGGCTGGAATGGAAATAGACCACCACGTCGCCGGAGACGGCCTTCGCCGCGTAATTGGACAGGGCCGCGCGGATGGCGGTTTTGGAGCCGGCGGAATTCACCAGCAAGGTCGTGTTCGACGCGACCCAGCCGCCGCCTTGGTCGAGCAGATTGGTCCGCATGGCCCCGGCGTCGGGTACGCAGTAGTTCAGCCAGTTGTCGGAGGAGATGTAGGAATATTCGTTGAGCCCCACGAAGAGTCCGAAATGGGCGGCCGAGGCCGCCGCGGAAAACAGGAAAAACCCGACCAAACCGACGCGCAGGAATTTGTTCATCGCCATGCCCTCACTTGCCGACAAAGGATACGCCCATTTTCGGGGGGGCGCCACCGGAAAAAGGGGGGCCGCGCGGTGCTTTATTGCGCGTCGGCGGAGGAGACGTCGGCATCGGCGCCGCTGCCGCCGGGTTCGCCGTCGGCGCCGTAGGAAAGGATCTCGAAGTTTTCGTTCTGGCGGCCGGGGCACAGATAGACGTACGGATTTTTCCAGGGATCGGGGGGCACGGTGCGCCCGCTGAGGTAGCCGCCTTCGGGGTAATTGTCCGGAACGGGTTCCTGCGCGGGTTTGCGGACGAGGGCTTCGAGGCCTTGCTGCTGCGTGGGATAGCGCCCGTGGGCCATCCGGTAGGTCGTGGCGGCGGAGGACAGCACCTGGATCTGGGCCTTGGCGGCGGCCTGGCTGCCCATGCCGATCTGCGGGGCGATGTTCAGCAGCACCACGCCCGCCAGCAGCGAGATGATCGCGATGACCACCAGGATTTCCACCAAGGTGAAACCGGCGCGGCGCGCGGAAGGATGGAATGCGGAAATGGTGGAATGGTGGGTGGAGAAGGCCATCGGCAAAAGGCAAGTGGGTTTGAGATGTTGTTTTCTCTTCATTCCATTATTCCCGTATTCCGTCGTTCCCTCTCTAGAACAGCGTCGGTTGGTCGTTTTCGGGTTCGGCGGTTTCCGGGGCATGAGCATCCAGTTTTTTGGCCAGCGCGTCAAGTTTCCCCAGATAGTAGGGCACGTTCTCGTCGCGGCGGTCGGGATCGAAGGCGGCGGCGAGCTTGGCGTTGGCGTGGACGGGAACGTTCTTCTTGTCGCCGGTCACGTAGTAGGCGACGGCGTCGCCGGCCTGGAACTCGCGGCCGGAGGCGAGGGCGACTTCGTAGGCCGGTTGGCGCGATTTGCCGCCGGCCTCGCGCTTGCGCTGGTAGGTGGCGGGCGAATCGGTCAGCATCTCGGTCTTGGCGAGGGCGGCGATGGGCAGTTTCCGCGCGGCGACGTCGGCGCGGCGGGCGGCGAACAGGGCGGGGATTTCCTCGGCGCGGCCGTGGAGCGTCAGCGTGAGCCACTCGCGCAGGAAATCGCGCAGGAAAGGTTCGAGCCCGCGCGATTTGAGGGCGGCGCCCTTGAGGATGACGGTGCCGTCCTCCTCCAGCAGCGCGTAATTCTTCATCTTGTAGGAAAACATCGCGGGATAGCGGCCGTCGAATTCCACCTCGATGCCCGCGGGCAGATGCGCGCGGAAATCGGCCTGGAAGCGGTCCCGGCCGGCGGCCTCGAGGCCGGAGGGCGGAACGAAATAAATGCCGTCGGTGTCGATCTCGATGGGTTGCGCGCCCAGTTCGCGGAGCTTGGCGACCATGCCGCGCAGGATGTCGCGGCCCTGCTCGGTGACGGCGGCGGCGAGATCGTAGTCGTTGAAGCGCGCCTGCGGGAAGCCGAGGTAGCCGTAGAACGAGTTGATGAGGATCTTGAAGGTGGCCTGCAGGGCATCCCAGCGCCCGGCGGCGGCGGGAGACAGGCCGGGATCCTGGGCGCGCTTCTTGGCGTCGATGCGGAAATCGCGCAGGTGTTCGAGCAGGCGGAGGAAGATGCCGAGCGGATCGTTCCGCGGATTGCGCCCTTCGCGCAGCAGAATGGACGGATACAGGGAGCGCACGTCGCAGTGATGCACGTCGTGGGCGAGGCCTTCGAAGAACAGATCCGTGTAGCCGCCTTCGAAGGAATGCGGCGGCTCGGGGGCCGGCACGGAATGGCGCGCGCGCAGATATTCGCGCAGCAGGAGCGCCTCGACCTTGGCGGCCGTGCCGCGCACGCAGACGGTCTCGAGCGGCAGGGGCAGGATCTGGCTCTGGGCGAACAGGGCGTTCAGCAGGATCGGCGCGATCGCCGCGGTTTCGCGGACGTCGTCCGCCGCATAGCGAAGGAACGCGGCGGGATCCTCCCGGAACGCGGGGGCGATGGCGCGGCCGTCGAGATAGGTGCGATTCGCCGCGGCGACCCCGAAATGGCGCGCGACGGTCTTGAGGGAGTGATTTTCCAGCGCGCGGTGCGACACGTCGTAGGCGAGGGCGAGAAGGTAGGTATCCACGACCTGGCGGCCGAAGAGATGGGTGCGGGAATAGGCCACGGTGCGTTCGGCGGCCGTGAACCGCGAGGCGTGCGTTTCCGGCTTGCTGCCGTCGCGGCCCAGCGCCAGCGGCAGGCGGTGGCGCCGCGCCCGGGTCGCGATATACGGCAAATCGAACTTGAAAAGGTTGTGGCCCGCGACGACGTCGGGATCGCGCTTCCGGACGATTTCGACGAATTTCTTCAGCAGGGTCTTTTCGTCGAGCTCGTGGCCGTCGAGGATCTGCTCCCAGCCCCGCCCGTCGGCGAGAGCGATGGAAAGAATGCGGTCTTCGGCGCGGTCGGGATTCGAGAAGTCGCGCGCGGGATCGCAATCGGTCTCGATGTCGAGGAAGAGGAAATTCAGGTCGGGGAGAAGCAGGTCGCCGAACGACGTGCGGCCGGTATCGAGCAGAAACTGCTGGACGGGGTCGCGGACGACGAAATAGGGCGCGCCGGGATCGGACGGGGCGCGGCCGGTGGTTTTGCGGAGATGCCCGAGGGCGCGTTCCAGCGCGGCCCAGGTCGGAAACCGCGCCAGCACGCGGAACGGGTTGTCGCCGGCGAGGCGGACGATTTCCGGCGCCGGTTCGAATCCCTTGAGCCCATCGGGTTTCGTCAGCCAGAGGATGGGCGCGAAAGGCTCCTGGCGGGTGGTCAGTTTTCCGTCGCGGCGGATGAACAGCGTCATCGCGTCGGCGGTTTCGCCCGGCGCGTGCTCGACGGCCACCAGGCCGGGTTCCGGCGTAAACCCGTAGACCAGTTCGTCGCGCGTGATCGGTTTCATGGCGGCCAAATCATATGAAACGGGCCAACGCGCGGGAAGCACGAAAGCGACGCAGCCGGCGTCACCGTTTGCCGTACTTGGGGGCGCGTTCCCGTACTGTTGCGGTTGCCGCTTCGGGCGAAACCATCACGACCTTGCCGTTTTTCCAGATCGCGAGGGCGCGCTTGCGTCGACGGTGGTCCAGAACCACTTTGCGCACGGCGTTTTCCATGGCGGAAACGGCTTTTTTCGTGAGAACGGAGGTTGTCATGATGGGATGCTTTTCAAGATAGCTTCGTATAATGTTTTGTCCAGCACCGATGTCTTGTGCCCTTCGGAAACGAAAACCAAACGGGGCTGTTCTCCGGAATTGTCGAAAAAATGGATGGTATCGACGTCGGGCGCGTACCAATTGAAGAAATTGCGGATGGAGCGCGGATGGCGTCGGCGCACGTCGGCGGCGGGGAGACGTCATGGCCGCCGGCGTCTACGAGAGTCCCATGCAGGCTTTGACTTGATTCCAAATCAGCTCTTTGCACAATGGATCCCAGGAGGCCAGACGGATGGCATCGGCTTTGCCTTGATTCCAAATCAGCTCTTTGCACAATATCGACGCCGAACACGCCAAGCAGTCCTGGGCTTTGCCTTGATTCCAAATCAGCTCTTTGCACAATGAAAAAGCCGAAAACGGCGATAATCCCCCCGCTTTGCCTTGATTCCAAA
>ERZ1645187.958-NODE-958-length-27526-cov-12.318518_pt1 | contig 27526 bp, 25 predicted proteins | sample MGYA00575352_ERZ1645187 | MGnify/ENA primary metagenome ERZ1645187 (study PRJEB40837, sample SAMN11349314) | freshwater sediment metagenome | isolation source: river sediment | host: Sediment | place: India: Wazaribad , New Delhi | collected 2017-02-21 ...
GAAATCGTTGACGGTTTGGCGCAACTTTTGACCAGCGGTCTTGATTACGGCGGTTTTTGGGGAGGTCCCGTCAAGGATGAAGACCTTCCGTTCGAAATGATCATCCGATCCATCAAAATCTATCAATAAGGAGCAACGTTATGGCTACATTGCGGGGAGTTAATTTAGGCGGTTGGTTTGTCCTTGAAAAATGGATGAAACCGTCGCTTTTTGACGGCATCAGCGGACCCGACGAAACAGTTTTCAGCATTGAACATATGGATGCAGAAAAGGTTTTGACGGAGCATCGCCAGACATTTATCCAAGAAAAAGACATTAAAGCGTTAGCCGATATGGGCATCAACTCGGTTCGCCTTCCTTTGCCATGGTGGTTCTTAGGCGAAAAACCTTACTACCGTAGCATTGAGAAAATCGATGAGGTCATCGGTTGGTTCGAGAAATACGGTCTTTCCTATCTGCTGGATTTGCATACCGCACCGGGATGCCAAAACGGTTTTGACAACGGTGGCATCACAGGCAAAATCGATTGGCCGAAGGACCCCGCCAACATTGATAAAACGGTTGAAAAACTAGTCTTTTTAGCCAAACGTTACGGACACAATCCGCATCTGTTTGGTTTTGAAGCGTTGAACGAACCGCACTCATCGATCGACTTAGCGGTGGTCCAATCGTTCTACCTAAAAACGTATCAAGCGCTTCGCCCATTAACCAAAGCGGCGATTGTGTTCCATGATGCCTTCAGACCGCAAGATGCATCATGGCCTTCTTTCTTCGCCAATCATGGTTTCGAAAATGTCGCGTTTGATGTTCACCTCTATTATTGTTTTTCCCCGGCATATGCCTCCTATTCGCTGGCTCAGCTCCAACAAGTCGTGTTGGTTGATACCCATGCAATGTTGCAAACCCTTTCCGGTTTTGTGCGCGTCATCGTTGGCGAATGGTCGCTAGGCTTGGATGAAAAACGGTTTGCAAATATGGACGACTTTCAAAGAGATACTTTTTTGAGGGCATTCGCTTCAGCCCAACTGCATTCCTATGAAACGGTTTTCGGTTGGTACTTCTGGAGCTACCGGATCGATCACCCGACGCATCGTACTTGGAATTTTTCGCGGTTGACCGATGCCGGGGTCTTACCCCATGATTATTGCAGGAGGCATGAAACATTATGAAAGCTCAAGTCATTCGATCGGCCTTTGGCCGTTTCTGCCAAAAAGAGGCGGATAAACCTTTTCAAAAAGGCATTCCGACACTCAAAAACCACGTCTCCATTTATCCCGATGTCGCGTACCAAACGCATATCGGTTTTGGCGGTGCCATCACCGAGTCGACGGCCTACACGCTCCTCGAGGAAATGCCCAAATCCGCCTATCGGGAAGTCATCAAAGCGTATTTCTCGCCACGCGGGTTGCGCTATAACCTTGCGCGTCTGCATATGAATTCCTGCGACTTTTCGCTTGAAAACTATACCTACGTCAAAACACCGTCCAAAGACCTCAAGGACTTCGACATTTCCCGCGAAGACCGTTGGGTGATTCCGTTTGTTCAAGACGCTATGTCGTTATGCCCCGATCTCAAGGTTTTGATTTCGCCTTGGTCTCCTCCGGCGTTCATGAAAGATAATCACGACATGAACCATGGCGGTCATCTGCTTCCGGAATACTCTGAAGCGTGGGCGCATTACTATACGTTATTTTTCCAAGAACTCGAAAAACGCGGTGTCCGCGTTTGGGCGTTGACGGTTCAAAATGAACCCGCCGCGGTCCAAACTTGGGACTCCTGCATCTATTCGGCCGAGGAAGAACGTGACTTCGTTAAAAACTATCTTGGACCCGAACTTCACAACCACGATTTGTCGTATGTGAAGATCATGATTTGGGATCATAACTTGGATATTTTGCTTGAAAGAGCTCTTCCGGTTTATCGCGATGATGCCGCAAGCGCTTATGTTTGGGGAACGGGTTTCCATTGGTACGTAGCCGAAATGCCCGAAAATCTCAACAAACTGCACACGCTTTATCCCGACAAGCACTTGATGTTCACCGAAGGGTGCATCGAAGGCGGACCGCGTCCGGGTGTTTGGTCTTCGGGAGAACGTTACGCTCGCAACATCATTAACGACTTCAACAACTATTGCGAAGGCTTCTTTGATTGGAACCTTGTTTTGAATGAACAAGGCGGCCCAAACCATGTGGGCAACTATTGTGATGCTCCCATTTTGGCCGACCGTAAAAGCAAGAAACTCATCTATAACAGTTCCTTCTATTTCATCCGCCATTTCAGCCGATACATCGCTCCCGGAGCGCATCGCGTGGGTCATACCGCGACGTTATCGGAAGGCGTCCGACTGGTAACGTATCTCAATCCCGACGGAACGCTTATCGTGGTGGTTCAAAACGAAACCGACCGCGCCGAAGAAATCACGATTTGCCTCAAAGAAAAACGGATTGCCGATGTTCTTCCGAGTCATTCCATCGTCACGTATGTGGTGGAAGATGTGATAAATTAGCCTAATTGTTTGTTAAAAAAGGCACTTCGGAGTAAAATAAACACTATGAAATCACCCAAACCTCGTCAGACCATTTATGATATCGCCCGCGACATGGAACTTTCACCAAGTACCATCTCCAAGATTTTGCATCATACCGGCAAAGTCAGCGAAGCCACGCGGAAACGGGTTTTGGAGTATGTCAAAAAGACGGGCTTTGTGGCCAATTCGAACGCCCGTATTTTAAAAGCCAAACACTCTTGGACGATTGGCATCGTCTTCTCGGATATCGCTTCGTTTGGATTGGAACACCCGTTCTTCGGAAGCGTCCTTCAAGCGTTCAAAAACTATGTCGAGAAAAAAGGCTTTGAAATCGTCTTCATAGTTAAAAAATTAGGCCAAGCCGAATTGACCTATTATGAATGGTGCCAAAACAAAAGCGTTGATGGCGTGTTGCTGTTGACCGGAGACTTGAATGATCCGGATATCATCGAACTCGTTTCCAGTGAAATTCCCTGCGTCTCCGCGGACATTATCATGCCCGGCCTGCATTCCTCGATGAGTGATGACAAGATGGGTATTGAATTAGGTTTCCAACACCTCTTGAATATCGGATGCCGTTCGATCGGTGCCTATTGCGGACCTTTAAGTTCGCGTGCGTATGCCGAACGGACCCAAGCCTTCCGTTCATTAATCGAAAAACATCATACACCGTTTGAAGAATCGTGGTACACGAACATCAACGGTTACGGCTATCAAAATGCCTATGACAATGCGCTCAAATGGATCGCGTCATGGAAAAAAGCCCCCGAAGCCATCTTGGCGTTCAGCGATGACATGGCCATGGGTCTGATCAACGCCTTAAAAGTCAAAGGATACCGTATTCCGCAAGATATTTCCGTCATCGGTTATGACGATATCGCGTTCGCCGGCATGTTCAATCCGCCCCTAACCACGATCCGGCAAAACAAAGTCGCCATCGCCGAATCCGCTGCCGAAATCCTGCTCAACCTAATCAACGGCGAAACTGCTGAAGGCGAGGAAGAACAACAAGTTCATCGCATTCCGGTCCAACTCGTGATTCGCGAATCCACCCGAAAATAAACAAAAAAAGAGGATTTTAGTCCTCTTTTTATTTGAGTGAGTTTTGATAAGCCTTTTCAATCGCGGCGATGATCCGGGCAAATTCAGTCGGATCTTCCATATCGCCGACTTCCAAGAACAGAATCTTGTTCTTCGGAACTTTATAGTTGATGTAGATTTGGCGAATCGCTTTGTAGTAATTCGCGTAGTGGAAGTTTAAGTATTCTTCTTGGCCTTTTTCGATGTCACGACCGCGCTTACGCACGTTTTTGAAGAGTTGATCGGTCGAGCGAACAAGCACGATTTCCAAATCAAGCGGTGGAAGTTGCTTGATGTGTTCATCGGCAATCGCAAACGACAGCGAAGCTTCGGAGACGGTCATGAATCCTTCCAAGCGGAGCAGTTCGGTATAAACCAGGTTGCTGTACATCGTGGAATCGAAGATGACGTCTTTTAAATCTTTGGTATTCCACATCAAGAGGAACAGGGCACTATAGAAGGCATTTTGTCCAAGATATGAAAAATTTACTTTATCATTGTAAAAATAAGGTAAGTAGGGATTCTTTTCGACGGGTTCTTTCACCAGTTCACAGTGGTAATAAGCCGCTAATTTCCGTGAAAGCAGTGATTTTCCGGCACCGTTCGGTCCGATGACGCCAAGTCTCATTTTCCGTCTCCTTTAAGTTTGAAAGATTATTATATTATAATGTCTTTTTTCCTTAGGCGAAAGTCACCACCTTCCTGAAAGCGGTTTGTTTTAGACTAACCCCACCAATAATGGTAATATTTTGTGTAGGAGAATATTAAAATGGCCCCATCAATCGTTATTGGCATTGCCGGAGGAACGGCGTCGGGGAAAACGACACTCGCTAAAAAACTCATCAGCGAATCCGCAGAGTTTGGAACAGCGATACTTCGTCTCGACGATTATTACCGCGACCGTCCCGAATTAAGTTATGCCGAAAAAGAAAAACTCAATTACGACCATCCCGATTCTTTCGATGTCGATCTGCTCGTCTCTCACTTGATTGCCCTCAAAAAAGGCAAAACGATCGAACACCCGGTTTACGATTTTGTGAACCACGCCCGTTCGACCAAGACCGTGGTGGTTCATCCCGCCCCCGTCATCATTCTCGAAGGCATTATGATCTTCGCGATTGAAAAAATCCGTAAACAATGCGATTTCCGGATCTTCGTCGATACGCCTGCCGATATCCGCTTGTTACGTCGCATTCAACGCGACATCGAAGAACGTGGCCGCGCCCTTGATTCGGTCATCGAACAATACTTGTCGACCGTCCGACCGATGCACGACTCCTTCGTTGAACCGTCCAAGATTTACGCGGACATCATTGTTCCCGAAGGCGGCTATAACCGTAACGCGACCGACTTATTGCTCACCAAAATCGAGGCTTTGGTCCAAGCCAACGATAGCTTCAAAAAATAAAACCGAATGCTTTGAGAGAAATCTTAAAGCATTTTTTTTCGAATGAACCAAACCGCCATGGCAATCATTAATAATACGGTAATGCCGATGGCGAAGTAGGGCGACCCGGCGAACCATAAACCGTCGACGTTCATGCCGTAGAGGCCAAAGATAATCATCGGAATCGAAAAGACCAAGGTAATCGAGGTCAATACTTTCATGATGTCGTTGAGGTTGTTGGAAATAATGGATCCGTAGTTATCCATTGTGTTGGTCAACAACCGTTCGTGGATGTCCGCCATTTCGCGGGCTTGCCGGATTTCAATAAGGATGTCTTCTGCAAACGACATGTCGCCGTTAGCGATCTTTAAGACATTTCCAAGTTTAATCCGTTCCAACATGGCTTCGTCGGCTTTTAAAGACGACGTAATATAGACGAGCGATTTTTGAACTTCCATGAGTTCGAGAATTTCGCCTTTTCCGACGGATTTGACGGCTCTTTTTTCGATTTCCGAAACGATGCGGTCGATTTCTTTCAAAGCTTGCATATATTTAATCGAGGCTTTGCCTAAGAATTGAAGGATGGTTTTGGTGCGGTTGGGGGTATTGAGCGAAGCGACTTTCAGGATTTCATCAAAAAGGTCGTTTTCTTTCACGGAAACGCTGATTAAAAAGTCATCGTTGATCAAAATAAATGCGACCGGCATCGTCGAGGGTGTCGGCTTGCGGGCGTTTTCGGGGGCGGTGGGAAGGTCCACGATGATCAAGGTTTGTCCATTTTCAGATTCGGACCGGGCCAATTCTTCTTCGTCCAACGCATACTTGATGTAGTCGTGGCCGACGCCGAGTTTTTCTAAGTACGCAATGTCTTCAGGAGTGGGCTGAATGACTTGAATCCAGCATCCTTTGGCGGCTTCGGTAAGCATCTCGACTTTGCCTTTGACGGCGTGGATGATTTTAATCATAGCGATTTCCTCACTAAGTTTACTTTATGACCCCCGAGGCAACTTTTCAAGACGTAACTCCGTTGGTCTAATCTTTTTGTCCCTATAAGAGATTTTAGGAAGATAACGCAACCCTCATGGATTATTGTAAAATGGTGCTGGGTAATTAAAATGAACATTCAAGAACCAACCTTAAAACGCTGCCTCGCCAGCGTCCGTAAAAAAACCGACTTCGTTCCTGCCTTGGGTCTCGTACTGGGATCGGGCCTTGGCGACTTTGCCAAGGAAATCACCCCCGTGTGTGAAATCCCCTATGGCGAGATTGATGGGTTTCCGGTGTCGACGGTCCCTGGACACGAAGGAAAACTGATCTTTGGCCATTTGAAAGGCGTTCCCATCGTGGCCATGAAGGGACGTATCCACTTTTTTGAAGGCTATCCGATGCAAACGGTGGTGTTGCCGGTCCGCCTGATGCGACTTCTCGGAGCCAAAGTTCTTTTCCTGACCAATGCCTGCGGGGGCATCAATCCTTCCTACAAGCCGGGTGACTTCATGATCATCGAAGATCATCTTTCCTGTTTTGTCCCCAATCCTTTGGTGGGCCCTAACATCGACGAATTGGGTCCGCGGTTTCCCGATATGAGCCATATTTACGATCCGAAGCTTCGGGCTTCTTTGAAAGCCACGGCGGATCGTCTCCAAATTCCGGTCCAACAAGGCATTTATGTGCAGTATTCGGGTCCTTCCTATGAAAGTCCCATTGAAATTAAAATGTTTGCGCAGATGGGCGCCGATGCGGTAGGCATGTCGACCGCCGTCGAAGCCATTGCCGGGGTCCATTGCGGACTTCGCGTCGTGGCCCTTTCCTTCATCAGCAATCTAGCTGCGGGTATCTCCAAAACCCCGCTTTCGCATGAAGAAGTGCAAGAAGCAGCCAATGCCGCCTCGTCCTCTTTTAGAAAATTGGTGGCCCAAGCCATTCTTGACTTCCATTTGACGGACTAAAGAAACATGCCTAGACTAAACAGTGTTATCTCTTTCAAGGAACTGTTATGAAACCCACAAAAACCGTCTATTATTCCGACGAACTGAATGACGATTTCGCCGGTACCGATATTTCAACGAAAAAGGTCGACGGCCATTTGAAGTACGTCAACCACAATCCGGTATGGAACTTTTTTGCTTTCCTTCTTTACTATTTGATTGCTTCTCCGATTGTTTGGCTGGTGGCCAAGGTCCGTTTCGGATTAAAGATAAAAAACCGCAAGAACCTGCGACTCGCACGGAAAACCGGATATTTCATTTATGCCAATCACACGCAAGCAGTGGATTCTGTCACCCCCGCCATCGTGGCCTATCCCAAAAAAGCCTATTTGATTGCGGATCCCGATGCGGTATCGATCAAGGGTCTTAAAAATGTCGTCTTGATGTTGGGCGCCATCCCCGTTCCCGATACGTTGGGCGGTATGAAACTCTTCATGTCCACCGTGGAAAAACGCATTCGTCAGAAACGCGTCGTAGCCATTTATCCCGAAGCCCATATTTGGCCTTATTACACTGGCATCCGTCCGTTTCCGTCAACCTCTTTCCGTTATCCCTTAAAATTGAACGTCCCGTCGTTTGCGATGGTGACTACCTACCGTGAACGCAAAGGCCATCGAACACCCGGGATGACGCTGACCATCAGCGAACCCTTTTATCCCAATAAAAATTTGGGTTTTAAAGAAGCCCAAGAGGATCTTCGCGACCGTATTTATGCCTACATGAAATCATTGGCCACGGACCCGAAGAACGTCGAATATATCCATTACGAATACCGCGCCAAGAAAGGGTAAAACCATTTCTTATTTAAAAACACGACATGTGCTGTCTTTTTTCCTTTTTGGCTATCCCTTTTTTCCTTTTTAATGCTAGGATAGAAAATAGCTAAAAGGATAATATCATATGCAAAAAATCGCGAAAGCCATCTCCGGCCGCAACCTCTTGCTCATCTGGGTTTTAGGCATGGCCGGGCAAATCTGCTGGAATGTCGAAAATCAATGGTTTAACACCTTCGTCTACGCTGAAATCGCCCCGAACTCGACCATCGTCAACTGGATGGTGGCGGTATCCGCCATCGTGACGACGTTCTCGACGTTCTTTTTCGGAACCATCTCCGATCGGCTGGGAACCCGAAAGCCGCTCTTATCCATCGGCTACATCCTCTGGGGTATCTTCACCATCGTTTATGGTTTAACTTCGTACATCTCGCACTCCATCGAAGGGTTTGTCATGGTGGCCGCCATCTTACTGATCATGGCCGACGCCATCATGAGCTTCTTCGGCTCGATGGGCAACGATTCGGGGTTCAACGCTTGGCTCAGCGACATGCTCAACGACAAAAATAAAAGTGCTATCGGCACTGCGCTAGCCGTCCAACCGGTCTTGGGGACCATCATCGGAACCGTCATCGGCGGGATGATCGTCGCCAGTTTCGGCTATGTCGTCTTCTTCATCTGCATGGGCATTTTGGTCATCTTGATCGGTTTGTTATCGATTTTCACGGTCAAAGACGCCCCGAAACTTAAATCCTATAAAAACGGAAGTTTCTGGCATCAATTCGCCAGTGCCTTCAATTTCAAACGCTTCTTCGCGATGCGCGAACTTTTGTTATTGAACGTCATGGTGACCGTCTTCTTCATCGCCTTCAACGTCTATTTCGTCCACATCGGCAACATCTTTATTTATAAATACGGATTTGCCGCGGATATGTTTGGGTACATCGAAGGAGCCGCTTTGATTTTAGGGGTCTTCTGTACGATCCCCGCGGGACACTTCATCAAAAAGAATCAATCTCCGGGTTTATTGGCCGTCATCTTCGGCATCAACATCCTCGGCCTTGTTGTTTTCTACCTTTGGGGGAACGGCTCGGATCCGGCGAATCTTTTCTCATTAGCCAACATTCCTTTGTTCATCGGTATCATTTGTATCGGTGTGGGTTACATCGTGACGATGCAGACCACGATGGTTTGGGCCAAGGAACTCTATCCCGATGAATCCCGTGGACAATTCGAAGGTGTTCGGATTCTCTTCTTCGTTTTAATTCCAATGGTCATCGGTCCGATGATTGCCAACCCGATCATTGCGTCTTACGGGGATTATTACACGGTCGACTACGGAACCGGTCCGGTTTCAGGCATGGTGCCCAACGGTGTTTTGTTCATCGTTGCCGCGGCCTTATCCGTGCTTTCATTCATCCCGCTTTATTTTGTGAGCAAACATTATCGCAAACGTGTCTCCGCCAAGGCTAAGGAAGCCGAAGTGGCCCTTGATGCAAAATGAGATAAAAGAAAAAACCACGCTTCTTAAATATGACGGACGCTTGGCGGTTCGCGGTTTTGCCAAGCATCTTCTTTTTGATTATGACCGCGCTTCGGTTGCCCGCCCCGGACGTCTCAAGGAGTGGGACTTCTATCAAATCACCGATGGCGATTACGTCCTGCAAATGAACATGAGCGACATCTATTACTTCAGCACGGTATCGTTCACCTTGTTCAGCTTAAAAACCGGCAAGAAATATTCGGCGGGAATGAATCACTTTTTCAGCAAGGGCAGTTTGAATCTTGAAAAAAATGGCGAAGCCGATCACACCACGACCTATTCGGACAAAGATTTTCTGATGCGTTTTGAGGTCCATAACGATACCCGTCATCTCACCTTGAACGCGATTGACGATGTCGGCCAAAAAGTCTTTGTTGACCTTTGGCTTTACGCGCCTCCTTCAAGTCAAGCTATGGTCATTGCCACGCCTTTTAAAAAAACGCGTCAATTCTACTTGAACTACAAGCTCAACTGCATGCGGGCCATTGGAACGGTCACCATCGGTGACGTGATCGTTCACTTCGGCGAGAAGGCTTTCGGCCTTTTGGACTGGGGACGCGGTGTGTGGCCTTTCAAAAATCAATGGTTTTGGGGCAATGGAGCGACAAAACTGAAAGATGGGCGCTACTTTGGGTTCAACCTCGGATTTGGCTTTGGCGTTTTAAAAAACGCCACGGAAAACATGCTCTTTCTGGACGGAGTCGCCCACAAACTCGATCAGATCACGCTCATCCGCGATGAAAAAGACCTCATGAAGCCGTGGGTGTTTCACAGCAACGATAAGCGGTTCGAGTTAACGATGATCCCAACGTATGATAATTACACGAAAACCCAAGCCGGCCCGGTGTTCCTGGAATGTCACCAAGTGTTTGGGTTGTGGTCGGGGAAAGTCGTCACCGATACCGGAGAAGTCATTCCCATCCAAAACATGCTCGCCTTCTGCGAACACGCCAAAAATCATTGGTAGAAAAAAAGCCATCATCGCGATGGCTTTTCATTTGTTCATTTGAAGATGTCGGCAATCGAATCGAGCGTGTAATCGGGTTTGATGTCGCCTGAGATAACATCATCCAATTTTGCTTCACCCGAGAGCACACAGATGGACGTGACTCCCGCATTGATCGCACTTTGGATATCCGTGTAGAGACGGTCACCGATGACGACGGTTTCTTCTTTTTTGTAATGGAATTTTTCCATCACCAGTTCAATCATCGCAGGGCGGGGCTTGCCGATGAAAAACGGCATTTTCCCGGTGGCCTTTTCAATCATGAAGGCGAAGGAACCGCAATCGGGAGCAAATCCGAAATCGACCGGGCATACCCAATCGGGATTGGTGGCGATATAAGGAACGTCCTTTTTCGTCAACAACCGGCTGAGGTCCATCAGTTTTTGATACGTGAGTTCCGTGTCATAGCCCATCAACGCGACTTCGGCATGTTCGCTGTCAGTCAATTCGATGCCCGCGGCTTGGAGTTCTGCTTGCAGGCTTTTAGTGCCGACACAGTAAACTTTTTTACCGGGATAGTGGGCATGAAGATAAAGAGCGGTGGCTTGCGACGAGGTAAAGAAATCTTCACGGTCGCAGCTAATGCCCATCTTGGTCAATTTACGGACGTAGTCATCAACGGACTTAGATGAATTGTTGGTGATGAAGACGTAGCGTCCCCCGAGACGTTTGATCGTTTTCAAAAATTCGGGTGTAGCGTCAAAAAGGGAACCATCGTTGTAGATGGTCCCATCTTGATCCAGCAAGAAAAGTTTCTTGCCGGTGATATGCAGTTTTTTTCCGAAACGGTCAACCATGGAGATTAATCGTCAGCGCCGCCTAAAGCTTCAAGCTTCGTGGTCGGAACAGGCTTGGAATCGCCGTGTTTGACGAAGAACATCGGAATGAAAGCTAAAGCGCAGAAGATGGCGCAGTAGGGGAAGAGGATGTGAATATTGATATCCATCAAAGCGCCTGAGAGAATCGGGGTCGCGATTTGCGCAGCCATGCTGGCGGTGTAGTAGTAACCGGTGTATTTACCGATGTTGGAACCGCGGGACATTTCGACGACCATCGGGTAGGAGTTGACGTTGATGGTAGCCCAGCCGATACCGGCCATTGCCATGACGATGTACATCAAGACAGCGGTGTTGGCGGTGACGAAGATACCTAAGACGAAGGCGGCGGTTAAGATGCAAATACCGATCAAAATGGTTTTGCGACGACCGATTTTGGTACCGATGGCACCAATCGGGATAAAGGCAATCAAAGCAGCGACTTGAGCAACGAGTAACGGAACCGTATAGCCGATATCGAGAACGTCACCGGCATAGACCGAGAATTTGGTCGTGGCGGCGTTGTAACCGAAGAACCATAAGATGATGGCGGTTAAAATCAATATGAAACTCTTTTGAACATCTTTGGGCATTTTTTCGGCTTTGCCTTCGAGTTCTTCTTTGACTTCGACTTGATCTTCAACACCATATTTCAAGGATTGGTCGTGCATGTCACGGACCCATTTGATTTCTTTGACGGTGGTAATGAAGACGATCAACATGACGATCATCAGAATCGCGGTGACCACGAAGGTCAAAATATAGCTTTCATAGTCTTTCGAAGTAAAGGTCATAAACACAAGGGCGATGGAACCACCGACGGTACCCATCAAGTTGATGATGGCGTTGCCTTTACTACGTAAGGGTTTCGGAGTGACGTCCGGCATTAACGAAACGGCCGGTGTCCGGAAGGAAGCCATGGCGACCAAGACGACCAAGAGGATGCAGACAAAAGCCACTAAGTAACCGGGGTTGACTGCGGTTACGTTGGCCCAAATCAAGGCGCGGCGAGCGGTGGCAGCATCTTCTTTCAAGGCATAGCCGAGAATGTCTCCGCCATCAAAGAAATAGCGGCTGAGTCCTTCGTTGAAGGTAATTCCGGAAATACCGGCGCCTTCGACGGCGATTTGTTGGTAGAAGTCGACCACACCGATGACGATTAAGACAACGGCTGCGACGACCGTACCCAAGAAGATGTACGGAGTACGTTTGCCCCATTTGGTTTTGGTTCTATCGGACCAGACGCCAAATAACGGGAGCATAAACAAGGCAAGGACGTTATCGATGGACATCACGACGCCGGACCAAAGTTGGTTCATACCGAACGAGTTAATGAGCATCTTGGAGATGACGGAATCATAGACTGACCAGAACAAGCAGATGAGGCAGAATGCGAAACCGACAAGAATTGTGCGCTTTGAATTGAGTTTCATAAATCCTCCTTAGGACATTATTTTCGCCATGGGGGGATTCGTCTGTATCATTCCCGACCATGTAAAGCACCGACAGGTTAACTTATCTTAACATTTGAATAGAAGTTTTGGTATCGTTCATTAAGAAAAAGTAGCGATTAAACGCGAATTTTTTCGAAAATGACATTGTCCGTATATTTCCGGGCGGTGGCCAGCTTTTCGGGCGTATCCACGGTCCAAGTCAAAATCGGCATGCCTTTTTTCTTGCACCGCGCGACGTGGCGCGAAGGTAAATGAAGGATATCGTAGGCCACGAAGTCGGCCTTGGAAATCTTGAGCACGTTGAGAGTGCCGAAGAGCCATTCCACGAATTTGCTTTGGCCTTCCAACTTGCAAGACGACAATTGCCCTAACCGATAGGGGGCATTGTGGTCACGCAGATAACGCATGACATACGGGTTAAAACTTTGGATGGCGATGTTCTCCGGATTCGGATAACCTTCCAAAACTTTTAAGACGCCTTCCGGCAGTAACGGATTTTTGGCATCGAAGTCACCGGTCACTTTCAATTCGATCAAAACCGGGACACGGCCATTGACCATGTCCAACATTTCTTTGAGTGTCGGAATGGTTTCTTTGCCGATGGTCAGGGGGTATTTTGATAATTCGTCTTTGGTGAGATCTTCGACGCGGACATCAAAGCCGGTCACGCGTTTGAGTTCGTTGTCATGCACGACGACGATGGTTTGGTCTTTAATGACGTGGACATCGAGTTCGATTCCGTAGCCATGTTCGACGGCCGCTTTAAAAGCGCCCATCGAGTTCTCGGCCAAACCGTCGTCATGAAGACCGCGGTGAGCTAAGGGCGTTTTGAGAAAGGATTCAAATGATTTCATAGGATTATTCCCTTCGATAATATATTTATATATTAACAGTATTTGTTCTAATAATTGAAATGTCAATTGCCCTTTTTTCGATTTTGAAATTATTTTCCATCGCGCAAACATCGCATTAAAAAACATTTTTGGAAAAAAAGAACCCTCTGCGTTGTCTTTATTGGCAGGGACTCATCAAAAAGTCCCGATTTGACAAGAAGTATTTAAAACTTTATGCTTTCTCTAGTGTCGACTTAAAAAGGGGAATATTCTATGTCCAACTTGATCGGATTGTCACTCATCGCTGCTTTCCTTGTGCTTGAAGCCGTGCTTGCAGGGGTGTTGCAAAAAGTCAAACTCAAGGAAAAGGGACTCCGTGGTGTCATTTTAGCCATGGCGGTGCTCCCGATGTTCCTGTTAACCGCGATTGATGCTTGGAGGTGGCCCGTTACGGTCAACCCCAATGTCGATTTGCCATTTAGTTGGTTTCACTTCATTTTCATCGCCTTGGTCATTCTGTTTTGTTTCCTCGTCATTCGTTTGGCGGGCGTCCATATCCAAAAAGATGATTCTAAGAGCCGTCTATCCAAAACCGATTGGACCGTCTTTATGTTCGGCGTCTTATTGACCGGCATCGAAATCTATAAGCAAATCTTCTATGCTACGCTGTTTACCAACTATTCATGGTACTTGTTTCCGTTCCAATTCTGCTCGGTTCCGCTGTATGTTTGTTTAATCGCACCGTGGATTAAAAACCAAAAACGCAAAGAAGCCTGCTATTCCTTCATTGGAATCTTCGGTCTTATTGCCGGCTTAGCCGTGATGGCGTATCCCACAACGGTGTTTACCAACCAGATCAGCATCTGCATCCATACGATGGTGTGGCACGGATCGATGATTGTGGTGGGCACCTATTTAGTCGCCCGTTATCGGATTGGCACAAGCCTTCTCCAATGGAGACAAGCGGCCTCGATCTTATCGATGTTCATCCTCATTGCCATCGTCATGAACATGGCCATCCACCTATTTGCCCCGCAAATCGGCCTTAATCCGTTCTTCCTCAGCCCATGGATTTCCAGTCCATTCCCTGTCTTGAGCACGATTCTGGCGAAAGGTCAAAGCTCATGGGGTGTTTTCTGGGGCTGGTTGGTCTATTTAATCTGTTACATACTCGCCTTTTTCCTCGGAGGTATGTTGGTTTATCTGGTCGCCGGCATCTTCACTCACAAACCCAATCCCGCACTCGCCAAACAACCGGCTTAGCCGGTTTTCTTTTTTTCTCATTCATTTTTAACTTTTATCCTCTATAATTTAAAATAAGAAAAGATCTTCCGGAGGAATGAACCATGGATGATTTAAGACTCTTTTTAAAAGACGAAACCAAACGACAAAACGAAGGTTTGGAATTAATTGCCAGTGAAAACTTCGCTTCGGTCAAAGTCCGCGAATTGTGCGGATCAATTTTAACCAACAAATACGCCGAGGGATTTCCCGGCAAACGCTATTACGGGGGATGCCAAAACATCGACAAAATCGAACAATTGGCGATTGACCTCGCCTGCAAAGTGTTCGGATCCAAGTTTGCCAACGTGCAACCGCATTCCGGCTCGTCCGCGAACATGATTGCCTATGCCGCTTTACTTAACCCCGGCGATACCATTCTCTCGCTGTCCCTTGATGAGGGCGGACACTTGACCCACGGCTCGCCGGTCTCATTCTCTTCGCGTTATTACAAAATCCAACATTATCATTTGAATGCTTTGGGTCACATCGACTACGAAGGCTTGGCCAAAATCGCCCAAGAAGTGAAACCGCAACTCATTCTTGCCGGCTTCTCGGCCTATCCCTATGAAATCGACTTCCAACGCATCGGCGCGATTGCCAAAGAAAACGGTGCTTATTTCATGGTCGACATGGCGCATATCGCAGGCCTCATCGCCGCGGGATATCACCAAAATCCGGTACCCTTTGCCGATGTCGTGACCTCGACCACCCACAAGACCTTACGCGGGCCGCGCGGTGGATTGATTCTTTGCAACACCGAAGAAATGAATAAAAAGATTAACTTTGCGTGTTTCCCCGGCCACCAAGGCGGACCGTTGGAAAACATCATTGCTGCGAAAGCCCAATGCTTCCTTGAAGCGTTGACCCCCGAATACAAGGAATACATCAAAGGTGTGGTCGAAAACACCAAGGCCTGTGCCGAACGGTTCCAAGAATTGGGCGCCACCGTCAGCGGAACGCAAACTCACCTATTCCTCGTCGATACCAAACGGAGTTATGGGATGACCGGATACGATGCACAACACCTGCTTGAAGAAGCCTTGATCACGCTCAACAAGAACATGATCCCGGGCGATACCGAGAAGCCGTCCAAGACCTCCGGCATCCGCATCGGATTTGCCGCCTTAACCACTCGCGGATGCACCCTCGAAACCGCTCGTGCCGTTGCCGAAATCATTCATGCCGTCTTAGCAGGCCAAATCTCGACCGAAGTCGCCAAACGGCGCGTCCGTCGGATCAGCTCGAAACTCAAGGACGTCACAACCCTCTAAAAACCGATATAGAAGCGACCGCCACGGTCGCTTTTCGTTTTCTTGATAGACACTTTTCTAAAAAATAATAGCGATGAATTGCCCACATTTTTACGTGGAAGCCCAATTCTAAAAATTTTTATTGCAATGGTAAAAAAAAATACCATAATATGTTTGTAAAAAATACGCGAAAGCGATATAAAAGAGGAACACCGCCAGATGGCAAAAAAACTGATCGAATTGGTCAACGTCACGAAGAAATTCGATGGCGAAACAGTCGTCGACAATCTCAACCTTTATATCAACCAGAATGAATTCATTACGCTCCTTGGTCCTTCGGGCTGTGGCAAAACCACGACCTTACGGATGATTGGCGGCTTCGAAACCCCCGATAGCGGAGACATCATTCTCGAAGGTGTCAAGATCAATGACTATCCTCCTTTCCGCCGGCCGATCAACACGGTCTTTCAACGCTATGCTTTGTTCCCGCATCTCAACGTCTTCGAAAACGTTGCCTACGGCTTAAGAAATTACCACGTCCAAGAACCCGAATTGACCCAACGCGTCATGGAAGCCCTCAAAATGGTGAACCTCGAAGGGTTTGAAAAACGGAAAGTCGACTCGCTCTCCGGAGGTCAACAACAACGCGTCGCCATCGCCCGAGCTACGGTTATCCGTCCGCGAATCCTCCTGCTCGATGAACCTTTGGCCGCTTTGGACTTAAAACTCCGTCAAGCCATGCAATATGAATTAAAGGAAATGCAACGCCGATTGGGCATTACCTTCATTTACGTCACCCACGATCAAGAAGAAGCGCTGACGATGTCCGACACGGTCGTCGTCATGAACAAAGGCTTGATTCAACAAATCGGCCACCCGCGCGATATCTACAACGAACCTAAAAACCGCTTTGTCTGCAACTTCATCGGCCAAAGCAACATTTTTGACGGTGTGGTCATGGAAGATCACAAGGTCCGTTTCTGCAACCAAGTTTTCTCTTATGAAGAAGAAGGTTTTGCTCCGGGTGAAGAAGTCGATGTCGTGGTCCGTCCCGAAGACTTCGATGTGTGCCCCAAAGAAAAAGCGCAACTGATCGCTCCGGTCTTGAAAGTCATTTTCAAGGGCATCCATTTTGAAATCACCGTTGATATTCTCGGTCGCCAAGTGCTCGTGCATGAATACGAGGAAGTCAAGGTGGGCGATATGGTCGGCATTAAAGTCGATCCTTATGAGATCCACTTGATGAAAAAAGCCCATGAATAAACTCAAAGGTTTTGCTCTTCCATATCTGATTATCCTGCTCGTCTTCATCGCTGTTCCGATGGTGACGATGATCGTTCTTTCGTTCGTGACCTCCGAAGGTCTCCATTTTCAAAATGCCACCTTCACGTTCGCGAACTTCGCCAACCTCGCCCAAATTTCCGTTTTGGTGGGTTTGTGGAATTCCATTAAATACGCGACGATTGCCACGCTGTGCAGCCTGATCTTAGGTTACCCGTTGGCCTATATGTTCTCCCGTTTAAAAATCAAAAACGGATTCTTGCTCACCATCCTGCTTGTTTTACCGATGTGGAGCAACATCCTCTTACGCACGAACGCGCTATCCTATTTATTCTCCGAAAACAACATGGTTTCCGGTCTGCTTGCCAACATCGGTATCCACTGGTCGCTCGACATCAAGGGCACCGGGTTAGCGGTGGTCCTCGGGTTGATCATGGTGTATCTTCCGTTCATGATTCTGCCGATTTATTCGGTTTTATCCAAAATCGACAACCAACTTTATGATGCTTCGTCCGACCTTGGCGGCGATCCGGTTCGTACGTTCATGAAAGTGACCGTCCCGCTTTCCTTAAAAGGTGTGACCACCGGCATCATCATGGTGTTCTTACCGTGCTTCTCCGGCTTTGCCGTTCCCCGCATCATGGGTAACGAAAAAATCGTCATGCTCGGTACGATCATCGAAGACTCCTTCGTTTATATGGACTATAACTTCGGTTCCTTGATTTCAATGGTCTTGATCTTTACGATCGTGTTGGCTTTGTTTGCGATTGCCAAAGTCGACAAGGAAGGGGAAACACTGCTATGAGCAACAACGAAATGCAAACCATTTCCTCTTTAAACTACAACGATGCGAACCTGACCGGACTCTACCGTTTCTTTTCCAAACCCGGGGTCAAAAAAGTAACCAAAATCCTTTTCCCGATTCTCAAAGTACTCTTCCTGATCGTTGTGTTCATGACGCTTTACCTTCCAGTCTTGCTGATTGCGTTACAATCGATCAATAATTCCGCGGATCCCGCCAGCTTTGGCGGCGTGACGCTGCAATGGTACACCGAAATCTTCGCGTACCGGAGCTTACGTAGCGCCATCCTCAATACGCTTTTGGTGGCGGTCTTAACCGTCGTCCTCTCCACGGTCTTAGGCACTTTGTTTGCGTTTGGCATTCATGCCTTGGAACGTAAAAAACGTCAAAAAATCATTATTTTAAACAATATTCCGCTCGTCAACGCTGAAATCGTCACCGGTATCTCATTGATGTTGCTCTTCTCCTTACTTCTTCCGATTTTCCCGAGTATCTTTGGACTTCCGACGATGTTGATCGCGCACGTGTTCTTCACGCTCCCGTATGTCGTCTTAAGCGTCCTTCCGAAACTTTCCGAAATCGATGCCAACATGTATGATGCCGCGGTCGACTTGGGCGATACCCGCCTCAAAGCTTTGGCCAAAGTCATCGTTCCTGCGATTTTACCGGGCATCCTTTCCGGCGCGATGTTGGCCTTTACGATGAGTATCGATGACTTCGTGATCAGCTACTATACCACCGGCAACGGTTTCGATAACATTTCCATTTGGATTTACAGTTCCATCGGCAAAACCAGCCTGAAACCGGCCATTTACGCATACTCGACGTCCGTGACGCTCCTCGTTTCGGCCATGATTATCGTGATCCTTGTCTTACAAAACAGAAAGAATGCCAAGAAGGTGACGAAACATGAAAAATAAATTTATCTTAAAAACGCTCGTCCTTTCTTCCGCCATTTTGGTCTCGGGATGCAAAGGCAACAACGTCCTCCTCGTCCTCAACTGGGGCGAATACATCAACGAAGATCTCGTCGTCGCGTTTGAAGACTACTACGATGTCCGCGTCGTCATGAACCTCGCCAGCTCGAGCGAATTGATGGAACAAAAGATCAAAAGCGGGACCACCTGCTACGACATCGTGATTCCATCCGACTACATGATCGACAAGCTCTATCGCGAAGACTATTTGAAACAAATCCAACTCGACCAGTTGGAAAACTACGATGAAAACGTCTTCCTTCCGGGTCTCAAAGACATCCAAGACGTGATGTTCGAAGGCAATCAATCCTACGCTATCCCATATTTCTGGGGAACCTTCGGCTTGGTCTATAACAAAAACAAACCCGGCCTTGAAGAAGCGGTCAAACAATACGGTTGGGCGTCCATCTTCGAGGAAGACAAAACCCCCGAAGGAACCCGCGTCGGTATGTATAACGTCCCGCGCTTAAGCTATGCTGCGGCGATGATGTACTACGATGACGACACCACCAGAGAACGCTACAACGTCGCCAGCGAAGAAAACTTCCAAATCTTTGAAGACGTCCTCCGTCAACGCGAATTCTATGAGTGGGGCACCGATGAACTCAAAAAGCACATCAGCTCCGGCAACCTCGATCTCGCGTTCATGTACACCGGCGACTTCTTCGATATTTACAACTTACGTGCCGAAGAAGGCCAAGGCATGGAAGACATGGGCATCTTCATTCCGCCTTTAACGATTTCGTTCTTCGATGGCATGATCATCCCGAAGAATGCCCAACACTACGACTTGGCCCTCAAATTCATGGACTGGTTCTTAGATCCGCAAGTGGCTTTTGATAACGCCAGCATCGTTGGTTATTGCACCCCGATCGCGGCCACCTATGCGATGATGCAAGTCGATCCCGAATGGCAAGACAAGATCAACAACTATCCGTACTATCCTGATGGTTCCAACCCCGACAACCCGTTCGTGGCGTTGCCTCTTAAGGATATCGGAACCGCCAGCGTCTCGCGTTTGGCGACCATCATCAACAACGTCAAAGCCAGTATGTAAGTCCCTAAAGCTTCGCCTAAGAGCGAGGCTTTTTTCTTTTTGGGTGAAAAATGGGCATTAAGTTTTATAATGAACATTAGGAACGGTTACAAATATGGAAAAATTGTGGTGGAAACAAAAGGCGATTTATCAGATTTACCCACGGAGTTTTTGCGATTCCAATAACGATGGCATCGGTGATATCCCGGGTATCATCTCCAAACTGGATTACCTCAAGGATTTAGGCGTCGGCGGCATTTGGCTTTCGCCCGTCTATAAATCCCCGAACGATGACATGGGCTACGATATTTCCGATTATTACGATATCAACCCCGAATATGGCACGTTGGATGACATGAAACGTCTTTTCCAAGAAGCTAAAAAGCGTGATATCCATATCATCATGGACTTGGTCATCAACCACACCAGCGACGAACATCCTTGGTTCATCGAAAGTAAAAAACTCGACTCCCCCTATCACGACTATTACATCTGGCAAGAAGGCAAAACCAAGAAAAACGGCAAAGAATTACCCCCGAACAATTGGCAAAGCATGTTTACCGGAAGCGCTTGGGAAAAATGCCCTGAAAACGGCCAGTACTATTTGCATTTATTCACCCGCAAACAAGTAGACTTAAACTACCGTAATCCGAAGGTCATCGAAGAAGTCAAAAAAATTCTTCGTTATTGGCTCGATTTAGGTGCGTCCGGATTCCGCTGCGACGTCATCAACATGATTTATAAAGAAAGTTTCGCGGATGGCAAACCCGCTGTGTATAAACGTGGCAAAGAACATTTCTTATCCAAGCCCGGCTGCCACGCCATCTTAAAAGAATTCAACCGCGACGTCTTGGAACCCTATCATGCCTACACCGTCGGCGAAACCGCTGATGTCGATATCGAAAACGCAAAAACGTTCACGCAAGGCGAACTATCGACGGTTTTCCCGTTTGAACACACCGAAGCTGATTACTTTGTCCTTCCTTTGTGGAAACGGAAATACAATCCCCAACGAATGATTAATGCCTTGATCAAATGGCAAGAACACATCGATTGGAACACATTATTTTTTGAAAATCACGACCAACCCCGTTCATTATCGCGTTTCGGGGATGAGAAAAAGTACCGCAAAGAATCAGGCAAAATGCTTGCCACGGTTCTATTGACCTTGCGGGGAACCCCCTTTATTTTCGAAGGTCAAGAAATCGGTATGACCAATGTTCCGTTCAACGATTTATCGCAGCTTCGTGATGTCAGCAGTGTTAATGTCTACAACCTGCTTCGCAAATTCCGTATCGGTAAGAAACTCGCCTGGCGGTGGGTGATGAACTTCACTCGCGACCACGCCCGCACACCGATGCAGTGGAAGAACGCCCAAAACGGAGGCTTCTCGGAAGTCGCCCCCTGGTTGATGAGCAATCCTAATTTCACCCGCATCAATGTCGAAGCCGAGACCCATGATACGGATTCGATTTGGAACTATTACCGAACGATGTTGGCGCTTAAGGCTCTCACACCGTCGCTCCAAGAAGGAACCTTCAAAGCCCTGCATCTTGGCAAAAAGATTCTTGCGTTTGAACGAAGCGACGGCAAAGAATCCATTCAAATAGTGGCGAACATGGACCATAAATCGCATCGTTTAAAAAGCCCGCTTAGAGGCGAGAAGTTGTTAGGCAATTACCCAACGCCTCTCTATGACGGTGTCAAAAAGCTCAAACCCTACGAAACCGTGATTCTGAAAATCAAGTAAAAAAAGGGCTACCTCGCGGTAGCCTTTCGTTTATCTCCAAATGAACCAGATCAGAATGTAGGCAACGGTCACTGCCGTTAATGTGTAAGGAATGCCGATACGCATGAAGTCCCATGTTTTGACCTTGTGGCCTTCTTTTCGCAGAATGCCGATTGCGGTGATGTTGGCCGAAGCTCCAATCGGAGTGAGATTTCCTCCCAACGTCGAACCACAGAGCAAACCAAAGTAGAACAAGGTCGGATCGACCCCTAAATTCGTGGCAATCAATTGAACGACCGGAAGCATCATCGCGACATAAGGGATATTATCGATAAAAGCCGATAAGAGTACAGAAATCCAAACGATCATCGTGTAAGCAAGGAAGACATTCCCTCCCGAGACTGCTGTCAAGGCTTCGCCAATCCAGTTAATGATACCGACTTTGACCAATGCTTCAACGATGACGAAGATCCCAGCCAGCAACAGAAGCGTCAGAAAGTCAATGCTCTTGAACACATCGACGGCGGCGGAAATTTTCTTTTTCTTAATGATTTTCCAAACTAAGCCGATGAGCATCAAACCCACGCAGATGAAGCCGTTGATGAGCGGGTGGGTGAAGCCGGCGGGTAAGAAAGATGCAATGATGAGAAGGGCAACGACGGAAATCATCAAGACGGTCGGAAGATATTCGGTGACTTCTGTTTTTTCGGTGATGATGATTTTCTCGCGATGTTTACGAAAGATAAAGAAAAGGACGCATGTGGCGGCAATCAAACCAATCTGGTTGACCCAGAAAAGGGAAATCGTTCCTTTATAGAAGAAGAAGTCAAAGAAATTCATTCCGGCGTATTGGCCTAACAGAATGGAAGTGGTGTCGCCAACTAAGGTTGCCGCGCCTTCCAAGTTGGAAGCCACAGCGATGGCAATGACGACGGGAACAGGATTGATTTTCAACTTTTTGCAAACGACCAAAGCAATGGGAACCACCATTAAGACGGTGGCAACGTTATCGACGAAGGCGGAAATGAGTCCGGCAAAGACGGTTAAACCGATGACGGCCACGCGGACATCCGGTGATTTTTCAATGATTTTTTCGGCAAGAAGAGCAGGCATTTTGGATTCGATGAACAAGCCAACGACGCCCATCGTACCAAGAATCATCAAGATGACGTTCCATTCGATACTGGTTAAAGCTTCCAAAGGAGTCATCGGAATGACGCCAACGACGCCTAAGACCACAAAGACTAAGGCTGCACCCGCAGCAATATAGGCTCGGTAATCTGAGAAAACCAACAGTAAAATGTAGGTTACGATAAAGATGCAAAGGACGGCAGTCATGCTCGTCGTAAACGCAGGGATTCCAGCAAGTATCATTGATATATCCTCTCTTATTAAGTCAACGCTTTTTATATTAAGATAAATAGCCTTAAGAATCAATCTTTGGCATACCTCAAAACAGGACACTCGACTACCCATCCGTTTAAGCGTGGACATTCACACACCTTTTAATTTCATCTATAATAAAAAAAGGAGGATTTACCTATGGAAGTCAAATTTTACCGTTGTCCACATTGCGGCAATATCGTCGGCATGGTTCATGATTCCGGCGTTACACCCGTTTGCTGTGGCGAAGAAATGAAAGAACTCGTCGCGAATACCGTTGATGCTTCAAAAGAAAAACACATTCCCGTCGTTCATGTCGAAGGCCATCTCGTGAAGGTCGATATCGGCAGCGTCGCCCATCCGATGCTCCCCGAACACTTCATTCAATGGGTTTATGTCAAGACCAATCAAGGCGGACACCGCAAGGAACTCGTTCCCGGTGAGAAACCTCACTTAGAATTCGCTTTGACCGAAGGCGAAAAAGTTCTCGAAGTCTACGAATACTGCAATATTCACGGACTTTGGAAAGTCGTTCTGTAACTTGTCATGAAAAGGACCGTTCGCGGTCCTTTTTTCGTTCGTTTTCCGACAAAAACAATAAAAACTGTGCTCAAACAGTTAATATATTAGTGGAGGATGCTTATGAAAAAGAATCGGCTCACGGCGTTTATCTTTGCCTGCATCGGTATGGGATGGCTGGTCTTGACCTATGGTCTATCCATTTATCTTTTCCAGCAAATGGTTTTGGCCGCTGAAAATGGCGGAACCACCAACTGGCTGGCCGGCGTTTTTCTTGCTTTCTTTGCGGCGGCTTCTTTACTGATTGTGGTTTTCTTACCGGTTTTCCCGGCGATCTTTGGCGTCATCTTCTCGGCGGTGGCCATCACCAGCGCCAGAATTTGGACCAAAATCGTCGGCATCGTCTTCACCGTCATCTTCGGCCTCGTGATTTTGGCCGCACTCATTGTTTTGTTTGTCATTTAGCGTTTGGATAAATGAAAAGCCCGAGTTAGCCTCGGGCCTTTTTTATTTTAGAATCATTTTCAGCAATTTTTCTTTTTTCTTCGAATACGGTTGGTAACGGACATTCAAATCCGGATGTAATTTCTTATCGACGATGCTCTTATAATGCGTGAAGGTATCGAACCCGGATTTTCCATGGTAACCTCCCATGCCGGATTCACCGACGCCACCGAAAGCCATGTGGGTGGTGGCAACGTGAACAATCACATCATTGATGCATCCTCCGCCGAATGAAATCCGCGAGAGGACTTCTTTTTGCCGTTTTTTATTGTTAGTGAACAAATAGAGGGCGAGAGGTGTTGGATTATGGTCGATGATTTCATAAATCTCATCAAATTTTTCATACGTAAGAATGGGAAGAATTGGACCAAAGATTTCTTCACCCATAACCGGTCGGTCTAAAGTGATTTCATCGAGCACTGTAGGCGCGATTCTCAAGGTTTTCGGATCAGATTGTCCGCCGACGATGATTTTTTCATCTTTGATTAAACCTAATAAACGGGCAAAGTGTTTGTCGTTAATGATCTTTCCGAAATTCGGATTTTCAAGGGGCTTTTCGCCGTATTGTTCACGGATGGCGGCGGCCAGGTATTTCACGAATTCGTCTTTGACACTCTTTTGAATCAAAAGGTAGTCAGGAGCGACACAGGTTTGGCCAACATTGATATATTTTCCAAACGCCAAACGGGTTGCGGCAATCTTAAGATTGGCGGTCTCGTCAACAATGGCGGGGCTTTTGCCGCCTAATTCCAAAGTGATCGGGCATAAATGGACCGAGGCTTTGGCTTGGACTTCACGGCCCACGCTTTTGCTGCCGGTAAAGAAGATATATTCGAACTTTTGATCAAGCAAAGCTTGGTTTTCAAGGCGCCCTCCAAGGACTACGGCGACATATTTTTCGTCAAAGCATTCTTCCAAAATCTTCTTAATAATGTTGCTGGTGTTGGGAGAGTAAGAACCGGGTTTAACAACGGCGGTGTTACCCGCGGCAAGGGCATCAATCAAAGGCTCCATCGTCAATTGGAACGGATAATTCCAGGGGCTCATGATCAACACGGTTCCATAGGGCGAAGGAATGACAAAACTCTTGGAGCGGAAATTTCCAAGCGGAGTGGGAACACGGTGCGGTTTGGCCAGTTTCTTGAGATGTTTCTCCATGTAGTGGATTTCATCCAAAGCCAATCCGACTTCGGTCATATAGCCTTCAAACGGGCTTTTTCCTAAGTCGGCTCTCAAAGCCTCCAAAATTTCCGCTTCGTGTTCGATGATTTTGGCACGAAGGGTCTTTAAAGCCCGGAGCCTGAAAGGAACGGAAAGCGTTTCCCCCGTCTTAAAATAGGCGTGTTGCGATTGAACGATTTTTTCTATTTCCATTTTTATCACCATTTTCATTATAGCATTGGGTTTTACGTTTATAATATGTGATATATTGTTTACAAAGAAGAGGCAAAGAAATGAAGCGTGGATTAGCACTTGGCGGCGGCGGATCTCTAGGAAGCTATCAGATCGGCGTATGGCAAGCCATGCGTGAGCTGGGCATCTCCTTTGATATTGTAACAGGTACATCGATTGGTGCCTTAAATGGTGCTTTTTTTGCCACCCAACACTACGACCTTGCCCGCGAACTGTGGGAAAACATCACGGTCGATAAAGTCATAAAAGATGGCATCAATTTGGATTCTGAAGATATCAAAGATGCGTTCCAAAAGAATCGCGGTTTAATCAAAAAATTTGCCTTATCCTATATTAAACATGGCGGAGCGGATATTTCTCCGTTCATTCAATTACTTGAGCACTATCTTCCGATTGATGAAATCAAAGAAAGCCCGATTAAATTTGGGGTTTTTGCCTGTTCCTTACCAACTTTTGGTATCAAACGGATGGTCATGCAAGAGGTTCCTAAAGAAGATATCATCCATTGGCTTCTCGCCAGCAGTGCGGTTTGGCCGGTGTTCCCGATTCATAAAATGCACAATCGTTTTTATATTGATGGGGGATACCGTGACAATGTGCCCATCGACTTTGCATTCCGGTTGGGAGCAAAGGAAGTCATCGCGGTGGATCTCTGGTATAAACTGAACCTCCATCCCACCCAAACCAATAAACCCAACGTGACCTATATCTCACCGTCATGGGATTTGGGCATGATGTTTGTCTTCAAGAAAAAAGTCATTGAACAAAACATGCGCTTGGGTTATAACGACGCGATGAAAGCTTTTCATATGAAACGCGGATTCCGTTACACCTTCTATGTGGCGGACGAAACCCCTGAACCTGCTGAACTCTTTGTGGCCTTGCTCAAGTGTGATTATCCCAAAATTTGGAAAAAGATCTTGGCTCAACTCGAAAAACATACCGGTGGTATCGTGACTCCTCAAAGTATGTATCTTCGAGCGGTGGAAATCCTCGCCGAGACATTGGGCATCGACCATTTGCCGATTTATACTCTCAATGGCCTCGCGGAATATTGCTTCGATGGGCTGAACGAACCGATTACCCGTGAAGATATCATTCATTTGATGCGAAAAGTTCACCAAAAACAAGCTTTCACCCGAAACGAAGAACGGTTAGCATTGTGCGCCCTTAAAAACGCGATTATTACCCGTGAACACTTGGAAAATATCAGCCAAATGCAAAATCCCAATCCGAAAATGGCCATTCTTTTCACCTTGCTCGCCTTGACGCATGAACGCTTGGGCGACGATCACATCTGTGGCGATACCATTTGTTTGGTCAAACGCAAAAAATACTCGGAAAAGTAACGGAACAACACCATGTCACATTGGAAACAACGATTCATTTATTCAGCCTATTTTATTAAAAACGCATGGTTCGTCATGCTGTGGAAACTTTTTCGTCGCAAAAAGGGTGTCGAACGGTTTTTGGGTCAAAAAGAGATTACGCAATCATACGGCGAAGCGATGCTTCGGGATCATATTCTCAGCGAAGAACCGTTTGCCGCAATCCGTTTCGGCGCGGTCGAACTCAGCTGCATCAACAACTACGAAAAGATTCAATTGGGACTAAAGAAGACCTATAAGCCGTCGGTTCGTTTCAGCATGAAGAACAACGCCGGCTTCTTTCCCACCGATGACGAAAACCTGACGCACTTCAGTACCCAATGGATCAAGGATGTTCAAAAAGCCGACATTATTGGTATTTCCGGTGTCCACATGGAAGACTATTTCTTTAAGAAGTTTTGCCCGCACGCCAAAGTCATTCAATATCAAACCTTTGAACCGCTTCGGGGTTATTGGACCAGCGCCCTGCGCGGGAAACGCGTCTTGGTCATCTCGCCTTTTGCCAAGGAAATCAAAGAACAATACGCGCGGCGCACGTCCATTATTCAAGATGA
>ERZ1645187.959-NODE-959-length-27507-cov-13.086187_pt1 | contig 27507 bp, 26 predicted proteins | sample MGYA00575352_ERZ1645187 | MGnify/ENA primary metagenome ERZ1645187 (study PRJEB40837, sample SAMN11349314) | freshwater sediment metagenome | isolation source: river sediment | host: Sediment | place: India: Wazaribad , New Delhi | collected 2017-02-21 ...
TGGTGCCGATTCTTGCGCTTCTTATCAGTACCTGGTATTCTTGGCCCCGCCCTTATTAACGAAAAAGCCACCCGCTTGGCGGATGGCTCTTTTTTACTTCTGTAAGTCTAATTGAAGGAATACCGACGGAATCATAGTCGCGGCGAATAACGTCAGAATCAGAAGGAGTGCTAATAAGCCTCCGACCGTCAACGCCAAGAACAACGAGAATAAAATCGGAACCAGGATGAGCAAGTTCCAAAATACGTTTTGGCTGAAGGCCACATGTTTGACGACTTGATTTTTGACGAAGGTATCTAAGATTAATGAAACGATACCTACGAAGGCGGGAATAAAGAAGAGGAACGATGCGCCGCTGAGAATAAATCCGGTGGCAGTGGCCAACAGAAGATTGACTCCGATTCCGGCGAGCATCAAAGATACTTTATCTGCTTTGGTTTTTAAGAACTTCTTCACGAGGAAGCCAAAGCCCACCAACAAAGCCAACATGATCAATAAGGTCGGTAGTTCGGTGCCTTGCATACGTACATAGGTCAAACTCCAAGGGACTTTACCGAAAAACGCCATCAATTTACTGGCAAATAGGCCGATTAAGACCGAAACCACAATACCCCCCAATACAAACCCGAACTGCTTGAGTAGACCCAATGGACGGATTTGTTTCTTGATGAGCAAGAAAACGACTAGACCGATGAACAAAGCCAAAGCGATGAAATTGAGAATAATCGCCCACGTTTCGGAATAAGCCACAAAGACACCGGGCAAGAGGTTAAAGAAGACTTGGTTTTGCGTTCCCACGAAATAATCGGCATTCGCGTAACGGGCATCGGTAACGAACTCTTCGACCAACGGGACGATTTGTTCGCCGTAATGTTGGATGCTGCTGAGATTGATGTTCGTATAGTTATCAAACGGCGTGTGGTAGTAATAGAGTCCATCCAAGACCGCAAAATTGACGCCTTGTTTGCCCACGGCTAAAAACTCGGTAAAATCGGTCAAGTTCGGCATCACCGTGTAGACCGCGGTGGCTAAACTATAAGACACAGGCTTTTGTGCGTTTTTATAGAAATCGATGACTTTGTCATTTTTGACGCTGGTTTCAAACATATACGCCGCGCCTTGAACGCCACGGGCTTCGACGTTGATGACGAATCCGACTTTATCCATCAAGGCCGTTTCTTGGGCCGCCATACGCGCGCCATACAAACCGACTTCTTCGCCATCGGTCATTAAGATATAAATGGAGTTTTCAAGCGTCCGTTGTCCATAAAGACGGGCAATTTCCAAAAGAGTCGCTAATCCATAACCGTCATCGGCCGCACCATAGGAACGGCCCAGTTCTCCGGCTCTGCCGATATGTCCGCGCGAGTCGTAGTGGGCCACGAGCAGGATTCCCGTCTCCGAGGTTCCCGGAATGGTTGCCAATAGGTTACGGATCGGATATTCGCAATCATCGCCGACTTCCTCAGGGGTATAATCCATTTCTTCGACATTCGCCGCCCCGACGAATTCTTCCAATTTATCTTTTAGATAAACACGGACTTCTTCATGGGCTTGAGTGTCGCTGAGCGCATGCGGATCACGCGAGAGTTCACTGATGTAGGAAGCCGCATGGACGGCACTGAACCCGGCGGCATCACTGGAAGGCGTAGGCGTGTATAGCACAAACAAACTTAAGACCATTGAAACGAGAAACACGGAAGCGGTAATCAACAAGTTTTTCTTTTTCATGACTCTTCTTTCCTTTTCAAAACCAAGGGCAAGACTTTTGGGGTGGAATAATAGCACCCTCTTGTCCGGATGAAAAAGATATACCATATTTAGACATAATTGCCAATGTGTCTAAAAAATAACACGCATCGGGCCAAGAAAAAAACCATCCAGGACGGATGGTTCGTTTCGTTATTGACCTTTTTGGCGGCGGATTTCGTCGATGATGGCGGGAACCAATTTCGTCGCATCTCCGACAAAGCCGAGGTCGGCCACTCCGAAGATGGGAGCGGTCTTGTCTTTGTTGACGGCGATGATGAGCTTGGATTCTTCCATACCGGCGACGTGTTGGATGGCACCTGAGATGCCTAACGCGAAGTAGACATCGGGACGGACGGTTTTTCCGGTTTGTCCGACTTGTCTGGACGCATCGAGTAATCCGGCATCGACCACAGCGCGTGAGGCAGAGACGGAGCCTTTTAATTCCTGAGCAAGCGTTTCGAGGCTTTCCAATTTTTCTTTGGGAATGCCACGACCCGCGGAAACAAGGACTTTGGCATCTTCGATTTTGGTTTTATTGACTTTCTCTTTTTTGACATCGATCACAGACACTTTTAAGCGGCTTTGATCGAACGATAAGGGAATGTTGACGACGACGCCTTGACGTTTTTCATCGCGGGGCATGACGTGCATGACGCCGGGACGGACGGTGGACATTTGTGGACGGTGGTCCGGGCAAATGATGGTGGCCATGAGGTTGCCTCCGAACGCCGGACGGGTCATATAGAGCGATCCTTCGGGAGTGACGCTGAGACGGGTGCAGTCGGCGGTCAAACCGGTATTGAGTTTGGCGGCTAATCGCGGAGCCAAGTCACGGCCGATCGAGGTTGCACCGACGAGGACGATGTTGGGCTTATGATCCCGTAAAACGGGATAGATGGCTTGAAGGTAGTTTTCGGTCAAATAATGTTTGAGCAAGGCACTTTCACCGACGTAAACGATGTCCGCACCATGGTAAATCAATTCTTTGGTTAAGCCACTGACGTTTTCTCCAACCAAGACCGCAATCAGTTTCGAAGCGGTGGTATCGGCGATTTCACGGCCTTTGCCTAAGAGTTGCAAGCTGACCGGATGAAGGATGCCTTCGCGTTGTTCGACGATGACATAGACATGACGATATTCTTCGATGTTCATGTTCATTCTCCTTTAAAACAAATAGTTTTCTTTGAGCTTGTCGACGATGAGCTTGGCAGCTTCTTTTTCATCGACCTCATAGACGTGTCCGGCGGGTTTGATCGGTTTGCCGAAAGATTCATAGACTTTGGTGGGCGAACTCTTCAAACCGATGGTCAAAGGATCGACGTCGGTATTGGCGGCGGTCCAGAGTTCGACTTTCGATTGACGGTAGGCGGCGAATAAACGGGCGACGTTCATATAACGGGGTGTATAACCTTCCGCTAGCACGGTAACCAATAAAGGTCCTTCGGCTTTCAAGGTATAGGTCGCATCTTCGACTTTGCGTTCGACGATGAAGTGGCCGTCTTTGAAATGCAGCGAACGGACATAGGTGATTTGCGGTAAATCCAGGAACTCGGCCATTTCGGGACCCACTTGCGCAGTATCGCCATCGATGGCTTGACGTCCGGTGATGATGAGATCAAAAGAAAGTTTTTTGGCGGCAGCGGCAAGGGCATGCGCCGTGGCCCAGGTATCGGATCCGGCAAACTTGAAATCGCTGAGCAGAATCAAGCGGTCGGCGCCCATGGCATAGGCTTCGTTCAGCACTTCTTCGGCTTGGTTGGGGCCCATCGATAAGACGGTGATGGTGCCACCGAGTTCGTCTTTAAGACGAAGCGCGGCTTCGAGTCCGGCTTTGTCATCGGGGTTCATGATGGAAGGAACGCCGACACGGATCATCGTTCCCTTAATGGGGTCAATTTTGATTTCGGCGGTATTCGGAACTTGCTTAACACACACTAAGATGTTCATAGGTCCTCCTACTTCAGAAGCGATCCGGCGATGACCATCCGTTGGACTTCGCTGGTGCCTTCGTAGATTTCGGTAATTTTGGCGTCACGCATCATGCGTTCCACTGGGTAGTCGCGGGTATAACCATAGCCACCGAAAAGTTGGACGGCTTTGGTGGTGACTTCCATCGCCACTTCCGCGGCATGGAGTTTGGCCATCGCGGCGTACATCGATAAATCGGGCGACTTTAATTCTTTGGCTTTGGCGGCTTGTTCGACGAGCAGACGGGCACCTTCGACTTTGGTGGCCATGTCCGCTAATTGGAATTGGGTGTTTTGGAAGGCACTGATCGGCTTTCCGAATTGTTTGCGTTCTTTGGTGTAGTGGATGGCTTCTTCCAAAGCGCCTTGGGCTAAGCCGAGAGCTTGGGCAGCGACGCCAATACGTCCGCCATCGAGCGTTTTCATGGCGATCGAAAAGCCTCTCCCGAGTTCACCGAGCAAATTGGACGCGGGAATGCGGCAGTTTTCAAAAATGAGTTCACAGGTGGACGAACCACGGATACCCATCTTCTTTTCTTTCTTGCCGACACGGAAACCGGGCGCGTCGCTTTCGACGATGAAGGCGCTGATGCCTTTGGTTCCCAAGGATTTGTCGGTCATCGCAAAGATGATGTAGACATGCGCATAACCGGCGTTGGTGATGAAGATTTTCGAACCGTTGAGGATGTAGGAGTCACCGTCTTTGACGGCGGTGGTTTGTTGACCCGCGGCGTCGGTTCCGGCGTTGGGTTCGGTCAAACCGAAAGCACCGAGCCATTCACCCGAGAAAAGTTTGGGCAAAAAACGGGCTTTTTGTTCGGGCGTTCCGAATTCGACGATCGGGGAAATGCACAGTGAGACACTACCGGATAAGATGATGGCGGTGGTGCCGCAGGCTTTGGCGATTTCACTGATGGCTAAGGCGTAAAGCGGATAGGAACCGCCGGCGCCGCCGATTTCCACGGGGAAAGGTAATCCGAAGAGTCCCATCTTTCCCATTAAGGGAATGAGTTCACTCGGGAAGCGTTCCTCTTCATCGAGGGTGGCCGCTAACGGGCGAACATCACGGTCAACGAATTCCCGAAGGAGTTTCGTATAAGCATTTAATTCTTTGGATGTTTCTAAAGGCATGATGTTTCTCCTTACGCCGCTTGATATTTGACTAAGGCGAAACCGGTCGCGACTAAGACGCCGGCTTGGTTTTTTACATCGGTACGGATGCGATAACGGTTTTTCTCGGGGATGATTTCCACGATTTCCGCTTCAGCAGTGATGGTGTCATCGATGAAAACAGGGGCAACGAACTTGATGTCTTGTCCTAAGTAAATGGTGCCGCGTCCGGGCATGTAATTGCCTAAGACCGCAGAGATGAGACCCAATGAGATATCGCCATGTGCGATACGGCGGCCAAAAATACTCTTTTTGGCAACCTCGTCATCGAGGTGAAGTGGATTATAGTCGAGCGATACTTCGGCGAACATGCGGACATCTTTGTCCGTCACCGTTTTGCTCAGCGAAGCTTTTGTTCCAAGTCGTAATTCCATAAATAAATTCCTCCTTTATTAGGCCTACGTACACTGGTAAAAAGACAAACCTGACGAAATCGTCATGTTCCATCAATATCATAGCACCTTAAGCTTTAACTGAACCAAAAACTTTTATTTTTATGAAATTCATGCCCTTTTTCGACACGAAAGGGCTTTCATCCAAAACATAAAACTTGCAATCCTCTCTTTTTTCGTAAGAAAAAGGAGAACTGACAACCAAAAAAAGCGCTTTGCAACTGATTGTTGCTATATAAATAAAAAAGAAAGTTATACAATGCTTCTAGAGGTAGAGTTATGAAAAATAAATTTTCGACCTATTTGGCCAAGAAAGAACCGTTATTGGAAACGCTTATCCAACGGTTGAACGCCAAATACGAGTACGCCAGCGTGCTGGGGAGTGATGTCCACGGCAAGATCTACGCGGTCAACCGCAGCTCGACCAATGTCGGGGACAACCCCGAAATGGAATCCGGGTTTGTTTTCCGCATTTATCACAAAGGGGTCAGTTTTGAATACGCCACCAACGAAGTGACGCCCAAAAAGATTCCGCAAATCGAAAAAGAAATCGCCGACCTTGTGGCTCATCCCCATTTAGGTAAAAACGTCGGCATGGGAGTGCCTCACGAAGAAGCGTTGGTGCAAACCTTTGTCCGTAAAAACCGCGGCAGAGATTACGCCACCGAAACGATCGTGGCCCTCTTATCGGACTTGGTCCAAAAGACCTTGAAAGAGAAAAACGTCGTCAACGTGAGTGTTTCGGCGAATTTTCAAGAAATCTCCAAGATCTTCATCTCCGGCAAACGTCATCTCAAGCAATACTACAATTACTGCGCGAGCAGTGCGTTCGTCATGGTTCGCGATGGCGCCACGACCCGTTATGCCTATGATGGCTTAGACGAAAACTCCTTGGCCGGTGTCCTCAAAGGGTTACCGAAGATGGTCAAGAAGACCTATCGTTTGGCGCTTGATTTACTCAAGGCCGAATTACCCAAACCCGGCGTCTACACGATCATCACTGATCCGTCAATCACCGGTTTGATCGTTCACGAAGCCTTCGGCCATGGCGTTGAAATGGATCAATTCGTCAAAGACCGCGCATTAGCCCAAGAATACGTGAACAAACAAGTGGCTTCACCTTTGGTGAGCATGCACGACGGAGCCGCTGCTGCCAACAGCGTCGCCAGCTACTTCTTCGATGATGACGGCGTTTCCGCACAAGATACGCTGATCATCGACAAAGGTATTTTGAAAGCCGGCATCTGTGATGCCACCAGTGCCTTGCAATTGGGCATTAAACCCACGGGCAACGGCCGTCGCCAAATCTTCAGCCATAAAGCCTATACCCGCATGACCAATACGTACTTCGAAAAAGGCAATGCCTCGCTCGACGAAATGATCAAGAGCGTGAAACATGGTTATTACATTGCCAAAACCAATAACGGCATGGAAGACCCCAAGAACTGGGGCATCCAATGCGCTGCCCACTATGGCCGCGAAATCAAAGACGGCAAATTCACCGGCAAAATGATTTCACCGGTCGTGATGAGCGGATTCGTGCTTGACTTGCTCAAGTCGATTTCGATGGTCTCCAACGACTTTGAAGTCAGTGGTTCCGGCCACTGCGGCAAAGGCTATAAAGAATGGGTACGCGTCAGCGATGGCGGACCTTCCCTGAAAGCAGAGGTAAAAATCGGATGATTAAGAAAATGATCGCGTCGCTTCAAAGCGTCGCCGGCGTCACGGACTACCAAATCGCGATTACCGAAGAAGTTCGCCACGAAGCCTACTTCGTTTTAGGCAAACGCGAAACCGTCCGCAACACGGATGTCACTTCCTATGCCGTCACTGTCTTTAAGAAAATGAGCAAAGATGGAAAAGAACTCTTAGGTTCATCCACCTTCAACGTTCCCTATACGCTCAGCCAAAAAGCGTTGGCTAAGAAAATTGAAGAAGCCTTATACAGCGCTTCGTTCGTTGAAAACAAAGCCTATGAGATTCCGACAGGGGATGGCAAGAAACACACCTTCCATTCTCCCGAAATCACTGACGATCCTTGGAAAACCATCGACACCGTCGCGGAGATCTTCCATGGCTATGCCAAACCCGGCAAAAAGTTCAACGCTCTTGAAATCTTCTTAATCGCGTCCAAAGTCCGGATTATCAACTCCAAAGGCGTTGACTACACCAAGAACTCCGCCGTCTTGGAAGTCGAAGCGATTCCGTCCTTCGATGGCCATAAACCCGAAGATCCGGTCAACCAAAAAGTCGAACTCTACCGTTACTTCCGCTACCGCGAAATCAATTTGGATACCATCCGCGCGGATGCCCAACATGCGCTTGAAGAAGTGGAAGCCCGGTTCAACGCCACCAAGATTCCTGCCCTGGGAACCATTGATGTCATCATCAAGGATGAAGAAGTCATCTCGTTGTGCAATGACTTGATCAGCGACTTGTCCTATGCCGGCGTTTACAACCACGCCACCGATAAGAAAATCGGCGATGTGCTGCAAACGGTCGACAAAGGTGAAAAGTTGACCATCGGTCTGGACAAACGTTATCCCGCCGATAAGTTCGATGGCGATGGCGTGCTCCTCACTCCGGTCACCGTGATTAAAAACGGCAAAGTCGAATCCTATTACGGCGGCAACCGTTTCGCCCAATACCTCGGCGTGAAGCCCACCGGTAACTTAGGCGGACTCAAAGTCGCTTTGGGCAAAACCTCCAAAGAAGATCTCTTCAAAGGTCCGCATATCGAAATCATCTCGCTGTCCGGCATTCAATTGGACATCTACAGTTCCTACATCGGCGGCGAAGTCCGCTTGGCGTATTACTTCGATGGAACCAAGAAAATCCCGGTGTCGGGTTTCTCCTTCAGCGGTAATTTATTCAAGACCCTCGAGAACATCCGCATCAGCCAAGACCAATATGTGACGACTACTTACGTGGGTCCCAAATACATCCGTTTACCCAGCGTCGAAGTTCTCTAAAATCAACCAAAGAAAGTAGGCTTTCCCAGTGGAAGCCTATTTTTTATGCTTTGGAAGGGGTTTCATAAATTGATTGACATACCGGGCCCAGAATGATACCTTGTAGGTAAGACATGAGCGACCGCTCACAAGATAATAAGGAGAATCATTATGGCCTATCAAGGTTTTTCCATCGACCAGTATTTGGATGCCGATGCCGTCACACGGCAACTCGACGCTTTAATGAAAGCGCCTGTTTATACCATCAAAAAGGAATTTTTGACTGAATACGTCGAAAACTATTTCAACAAGGGATGCCCGAAATCGAAAGCGATGATTGAAGACGCCAAGAAGATCATCCCTGGTGGCGTCCAACATAATTTGGCCTTCAACTATCCCTTCCCAATCGTCATCACGAAAGCAGAAGGGGCGAAACTCTACGATATCGATGGCCACTGGTATTACGATTTACTGCAAGCCGGAGGACCCACACTTTTGGGTAGCAATCCGCCGAGCATCCGCGACCACGTCATTGAACTTTTGAATACCTGTGGACCTTCCACGGGGCTTTTCCATGAATATGAATACAAATTAGCCAAAAAGATTTCCGAAATGGTTCCTTCCGTGGAACGTTTCCGGATGTTAGGCTCGGGTACCGAAGCGTGCATGTGCGCGGTTCGTATTGCCCGTCTAAAAACCGGTCACAAAAACATCCTTAAAATGGGCGGTGCCTATCATGGATGGTCGGATCAATTAGCCTACGGCATGCGTGTGCCCGGAACCAAAGGATTAATGTCCAAAGGCGTTCCTTCATTTGTCTTCAAACACACCGACGAATTCTTCCCCAATGACATCAAGGATTTGAAACGGAAATTACGCAAAAACCAATTGAAGGGCGGAACTGCAGCGATTTTCTTAGAACCGGTCGGACCCGAAAGCGGAACCCGTCCGTTATCCAAAGAATTCATTAAAGGTTGTGAGGCTTTAGCCCATCAATATGGCGCGCTTCTCATCTTTGATGAGGTGGTTACCGGATTCCGTATCGGACCTTCGTGCGCTCAAGGCTATTTCGGGGTCGATCCCGATTTAACCATCTTCGGCAAAATCATCGCCGGCGGATATCCCGGAGCGGGCGGTGTCGGCGGTCACGCCGATTGCATGGCCTACTTAGGCGCCGGGCTTGATTCTTCGGGTAAAAAAGTACCCAAGGCACTTTGTGGCGGAACTATGGCCGCCACACCGGTTTCCTGTGTCGCCGGATATTATGCCCTGTGTGAAATCGAACGTACCAACGCCGCGGAAATCGCCGGACGTATGGGAGACCGTTTGACCAAAGGATTACAAGAACTCATAAAGAAATACAAACTCCCGTTCGTGGCCTTCAACCAAGGCTCGATCGTGCACCTCGATAATTGCGCCACGATGCATTTCCATATCGATTGGAAAAAGCCGTGGAAAATCCCGGGTATTTTAAAGGAAACCGCGATCCGTCAAAAAGAGATGGAACATATGGGCGCTGCCTATATGGCCGAAGGTTTAGTGACGCTGGCCGGTACCCGTTTATACACGAGTGCGGCTTATACCGAAGAAATGATTGATGACGTTTTGGCCCGCTTTGAACGCGTGTTTGCCAAATGTGGTCCTTTAGGAAGCTAACTATGGCGTATACCCTCGAAGAAGCGAAGACACTGATTATCCGCGCCGGAAAAGAACTCCTTGCCAAAGGCCTTGTGGCTCGAACTTGGGGCAATATTTCGGCTCGTATTTCCGAAACCCATTTTGCGATTACTCCGAGCGGACGTTCTTATGAAACGATGACACCCGATCAAATCGTCGTGGTGGCCATCGATGACCTGACTTACGAAGGTGACATTAAACCTTCATCCGAAAAAGGCATACACGCCGATTGTTATCGGTTAAGGGAAGACGTTCAATTCATTATTCACACCCACCAAAAAGCAGCCACTGTGATGAGTATTTCCGGTGATCACTTTACGTTGGAAGATTCCAAAGAAATCGCACTTTTGGGGACGATGATTCCCTGTGCGCCTTATGGCATTTCCTCAACGAAAACGCTTCGAAAACATGTCGCTCAAACCGTTGCTGATTTTCCGCAAAGCAAAGTCTGCTTGATGCAATCGCACGGAGCCCTTTGTATGGGAACTTCTTACGATGAAGCATTTGCCTTGGCGGATGCCCTGGAAAACGCGATGCAACAAAGGATTTATCGTTCCATCGGAGTTTCTAACGACAAAGAATTATTAGAAAAATACTTTCAAAACCGTCGCTTGATTTTGGCTACTTCGGCGCTTCCTGATTTAGGCATCAGCATTCGAATTAACGACCGGTTTTTGATCAAACAAAACGGCAAACAAAGCGAATACTCGATTAAAGAAAAATTACCTTCGGAAGCTTGGATTGCCAAAGCGCATCAAACGATTTACAAAACCCAAAAAGCTCGTTGTATCGTTTACGAAAATGACCCCTTTGTGGTGGCTTTCAGCGCGACCAAGAAAACCCTTCGCCCGTCCATCGATGACCTTGCCCAAATCGGTGGGGCTACGATCAAAACCGCGACCTCTTCCAAAGTGACCTCAAAACTCAACGGTCGAAACGCCGTGTTCATTTTGGGTTTAGGCGCCTTTTGTACCGGACGTACGATGGATGACGCACTGGCTGTTGCCATGATTCTCAGAAAAGGTTGCGAAGCCGAAATCGTTTCTTCACTTCTTAATAAACCCCATCGTTTATCATTCTTCGATGCGTGGATTCAACGTACTGTCTATCTTTCGAAGTATTCCAAAATGAACGCCAAGGAGTAACGCTATGCTTAAAAAACTGACGCAAGAACAATGGACGTACATCCTGGAAACCGGCATCCGTGAGTTTGCCGCTCAAGGTTTTGACCGCGCCAACATCAACGTGATTGCCAAAAAAGCCGGCATTTCCGTCGGTGTCCTTTATAAATACTTCAAAGATAAAGAAGCCTTTTTCTTGGCGTGCCTCAATCAAAGTTTAACCATTCTCGAAGCGGTCCTTCGCGATTCGCTTTCCGGTGAACACAAACTGCTTGAACGTGCGGAAAAAATCATCCGTGCGGTCCAAAAAACATCCCGCGAGCACGTGGATTACATCAATATGTATCTTTCGATTACCACCGGAAGCAACCGCAAATTTGCTCCGGAACTTGCCAAACGGATTGAAGGTATGACCGCCGAAGTGTATGCCCAATTCATTAAAGATGCCCAAAAAAGCGGCGACATCCGCCAAGATGCCGACCCGAAAATGTTTGCTTTCTTTTTCGATAATTTGCTGATGATGTTGCAATTCTCCTATGGCTGCGATTATTTCCAAGAACGGTTTAAAGTTTTCGCCGGCGATGACATCTTGTCCAAAGATGAATTCGTCGTATCCGAAATGCTCAAGTTCTTGGAGTCGGCGTTTACGCTGGAACAAGCATCGATTCACCATCGATCCTAAGAGGGAGGACATCCAATGAAATACGTCATCAGTTACGATGTCGGGACGACCGGAGTCAAGACATGTCTTTTTGGCATCGAATCGAAAATCAAACTCTTGGGAAGCGCCAACCAAGGCTATGGCCTCTATGTGTTAGAAAACGGCGGGGCCGAACAAGATTTTGATGAGTGGTGGGCCGCCATGGTCAAAACGACGCATGAACTCTTTTCAAAAGTCGAAATCAAACCCACCGACATCTCTGGGATTTCTTTCTGCTCGCAGATGCAAGGGTTGGTTCTTGTGGATAAAAACGGTAAGGTCCTTCGGCGCCCGATGAGCTACATGGACCAAAGGTCCAAAAAAGAACTTCATGAAGGCATGGGCAGAGGCCTTAAAGTGGCGGGCGCCAATGTGTTTCGGTTATTAAAAAGCCTGCAAATCACGTGTGGAGCATCGCTCAGTGTCAAAGACCCGCTTTGGAAATACAAATGGGTTCAAAGAAACGAACCTGAGATATTTAAGAAAACCTATCGTTGGTTGGATGTCAAAGAATCGCTCATCGCCCGATGTACGGGTAAATTTATCATGACCCACGATTCGGCGTATTCGACCTTTCTTTACGATACCCGGAAGGGCAAACAAGGATGGAGCAAGACGTTGTGTAAAACCTTTGGCGTCGATATGAACCATTTGGCCCCGATTATCAGCCCAATCGATTTAGTGGGTGGGTTGACTGCATTGGCCGCCTCCGAACTTGGTTTACCTGAAGGAACACCGGTGTTTGGCGGTGGCGGAGATGCCACGCTGATTGGCATTGGTGCAGGCTGTGTCAACGTCGGCGAAACGCATATCTACAGCGGAACCTCCGGATGGGTTTCCACGATTTTGGATCATCAAGTCGTCGATACTGATGCGATGATTGCCGCGATTGTCGGCGTGGAAAAGAATCGTTTCAACTATTTTGCCGAGATGGAAACTGCGGGAAAATGCTTTGAATGGGTGAAAGACCACTTAGCGTTGGACGAAATCGGCGTTTATTTGAACCATACCCACGTCAGCGAAGGCAAAGAAGCCCTTTATCGAAGCTTGTACGAATATCTCACCAAGACCATTTCCGAGGTTCCGGCGGGTGCCGGTGGGGTCATTTTCACCCCATGGCTGCATGGCAACCGTTGCCCGTTTGAGGATCCGAATGCGGCAGGTGTCTTCTTCAATATCCGCTTGGAGACGGGCAAAACCGAACTCATCCGTGCGGTCCTGGAAGGGATATGCTACCATCTTAGATGGATGTTGGAATGCCAAGATAAGAAAATTCAGACCTCACAAACCATCCGCTTTGTTGGGGGTGGAGCGCTCTCTTCGGTCACGAGTCAGATTTTGGCCGATGTGACAGGACGGACCATTGAAGTCGTCGCTCACCCGCAGAATGTCGGCGCGGTCGGCGCAGCGGCTGTGGCCGGTGTTGGTCTCGGCGTCATCGAAAATCTGGAGAAAGTCAAAGATTTCATTCCGGTCATCGGAACCTACCTTCCCAAAACCGAAAATAAAGAAGTTTACGACCGTCAATACAACGTCTTCAAAAAACTCTATGCTTCCAATAAAGCAAACTTTGCGGCTTTGAATCAAAGCCCTCGGGGGAATTAACTATGTCGGACTCACGCAAACAAGAATTCATGCGGACACTCAAGTTTTTCATCTTTTCGATCTCTGCCGGAGCCATTCAAATCCTATCGTTTACTGCGATGAATGAACTCTTAGGCGATTGGTGGGGCTATTGGCCTTCCTACCTCATCGCGCTTATCTTATCCGTCCTTTGGAACTTCACCTTTAACCGTCGCTTCACCTTTAAGTCCGCATCGAATGTTCCCGTCGCGATGCTTAAAGTCTTCGCGTTCTATGCCGTTTTCACTCCGTTATCGACGCTGCTCGGCGACTATTTGGTCAAGACCGTCGGCTGGAATGAATATTTGGTCACGGCGATGAACATGGTGATCAACTTGGTCTTAGAGTTCTTGTATCAACGTTTCTTTGTTTTTAACAAAACGATGGATACCAACGATTTGGCACAAAAGAAAATCAAGGAGTAATTTACATGAGAGACTTCTATGACGATGAACGACGCATCAAAGGGATTGCCAATTATGTCACGGCGCTCTCCTTTTTGGGTTCGAAAGTCGGCAAGAAAGGCATCTTCAAAGTGAAGTATTTTACCGGTGTTAAAACACTGGGTCACATTCGTCAAAAAGAAGACAAAAACCTCAAATTCAGAATCTCATTTCATGTCTCTGAAGGTAAAGCCAAGCTTGTCATGGTCAACGAATATGGCATCAAAACCCTCGTGGAAAATCATGCGGAAGGCGAGATGCAGGTTTTCTTGCCGAAAGGCAAAACACGTCTACGTCTTGTGGGTGCCCGCGCCTTTTTTGAACTGACTTTGGAACGGATTTAGTTCATGTTCTATTCGAAAGCCAAAGGTATTCTTTCCGCGCATAACGGTATCAATATTTACCGTGGTTGTACCCACGGATGCATTTACTGTGACTCGCGGAGCACGTGCTACCAGATTAACCATCCCTTTGAAGATGTCGAGGTCAAAGAAAACGGCCCCGAGTTGTTGGATTTGGCGCTTTCGAAAAAACGGAACAAAGTAATGGTGGGAACGGGATCGATGTGTGATCCCTATTGCGCCATCGAAAAAGAAATTAAATATACTCGCAAATGTTTGGAAATCATCGAAAAACATCATTGTGGAGTCACCATCATCACCAAATCCGATCTCATCTTACGGGATTTGGATATTTTGGAACGTATTAATAAAACCGCCAAAACCGTCGTCCAAATGACCTTGACGACCTATGACGAAGACTTATGCAAGATTTTGGAACCGCATGTGTGTACGACCAAAGCGCGTTTCGAAGTCCTCAAAGTCTTCCGTGACCATCACATTCCAACCGTGGTTTGGCTGTGTCCTTTTTTACCGTTTATCAACGACACCGAAGAGAATCTACGGGGATTGGTCAAATACCTCATCGAAGCTAAAGTCTATGGCATCGTTTTTTGGGGTGTCGGAGTCACGCTGCGTGAAGGCGACAGGGAATACTTCTATGAGCAATTGGACAAACATTTCCCTGGACTCAAACAAAAGTACATCGATACCTATGGAAACGCCTATGAAGTACGAAGCCCGAAATCAAAGCAATTAACCAAAATGGTCATCGATCTTTGCAAACAGGCCGGCATTGAAACCGACACGAACAGAGTGTTTGCGTATTTGAGCACGTTACCCAAACAGTTCGAACAAATGGATCTTTTCGATTCTTCTTCAAACGGATAAAATAGCAAAAACAAATGCGAGTGAGTTTGCTATGATAAATACGTAAAGGAGTTTTTCATATGAATTCATCGTTTGTGTATCATGTGCCCACCAAGATCTATTTTGGTGAAAACCAATTAGCCAATTTAGCCTCCGAACTCAAAGTGTACGGAACGCGCGTTCTGATTACTTATGGCGGGGGTTCCATTAAGAAAATCGGCCTTTATGACAAAGTCATGGCGGCCTTGAAAGACCAAGGCTTGACCGTCTTTGAATTTTCTGGGATTGAACCCAATCCGCGCCATTCAACGATCAACAAAGCCATCGCTTTATGCAAACAAGAATCCATCGATGTCCTTTTGGCCATCGGCGGCGGTTCGACCATCGATGCGACCAAATTCATCGGTGCCGGTGTCTTCCATGACGGCGACGTCTGGGATTTCTTCATCGGCAAAGCCAAAATCACGAAGAGCTTACCAATCCTCACCATTTTGACTTTAGCGGCTGCCGGTTCGGAAATGGATGCTGGCGGTGTCGTCACCAACCTTGATAGCGACGACAAACTGGCGACCGGACATCCCAGTCTTTTACCCAAAGTGTCTTTCCTTGATCCCACGAATACTTATTCCGTCAGTCCGTATCAAACGGCCTGCGGATGTGCCGATATCTTGTCTCATATTTTCGAAGTCTATTTCAACTTAGAGCCCGACCTATTCATGCTGGATACCGTGATGGAAGGTCTCATGCGGACGATCATCAAATACGGTCCCATCGCCATCAAAGATCCCAACAACTACGAGGCTCGCGCCAACATCATGTGGGCATCGTCCTGGGCCATCAACGGATTCATCGAAGGTGGAAAAGATCAAGCTTGGTCGTGCCATCCGATGGAACACTCCTTATCGGCGTATTACGACATCACCCATGGTCTGGGCTTAGCTATTTTGACCCCGCGGTGGTTGCAACATGTCTTGAATGAGAAGACCGCTCCGCGCATCAAACAATTCGGCGTTCAAGTCTTTGGACTCGATTCCACGCTTCCTTCGATGATCGCCTCGAAGATGGCCATCGAACGTTTATCCGACTTCTTATTTGAAGAAATGAAACTTCAAAGTCACTTGGAAGATGTCGGCATTGACGAAACCCATTTTGACATCATGGCCCAAAAGGCCTGCCGTGGACGGACCATCCATGGTTTCCAACCGTTAAAGAAAGAAGATATCATCAGCATTTACCGTCGTTGTTTATAATTCGTTTTTCGGTGTTATAATTGAAAAAAAGGTAAACACCTATGGAAAAACAAGAAAAGAAAACTTTCGATCTCAAACGTTTTTTGCTGTCCGCTTGGCCGATTGTCGCGATGATTGTCGGAATATGTTTGCTGATGTTTGTTTTATCCTTGCTTGCCAATGGCAGCAGCTACTTCATTTTCTGGGGAGTCTCAGCGAATAGTGGAGTAGCGGATCTTGCGAACCAATCCGTCCGCTCGACGGACAATTTCAACTGGACGTTCATCGTCCTGTTTGCGATTGTGGTTTACATCTTTTTCACCGAGCTGAAACACAAGAATTACAAAGGCATCGTTGCCGCATTATCCCTCTATGGCGTGCACTGGCTTTATGAAATTGCCAACGCCATCATTCAATCCGCGACCGGTTATGCCTTATGGACCGTTTCTCCCGAAAGCACCTCGTTCATTCTTTTGATCGGTGTCTCGTGGGAACTGTCGATGATGTTCTCGATTGCCGGTTTGGCGATGTCCAAACTGTTACCGGACAACCCGAAGCTAAAAATCTTGGGCATGAACAACCGGATATTCTTTGCTTTTTTGAACGCCGCATTCTTCGGTTTCTTTGAAATCTTCCTAGCCGGAACCCCGGCCTTTATCTGGGTCTATCCGTGGTGGGGTGCGATTCCTGTGTTCGTGACCACCTACATCCCGTTCTTCTTGGCGGCTTTCCTGATGTATGACGCCAAACCCAGCACACAAAAAATCTTCCTCGGGGTCACCTGGGGACTGGTCGTTATCCTGTTAGCGGTTTTGATTCCTCTCGGCGTGATTTAACCCCCGAAAAAATTAGAAAAAAGTAAGATTTTAACGTTCAAAATGCATGTTTGAGCATTTTCAAGCATATCCATAGAAAATAACACTTAGTTATAATAAGATAAGCGAACGAGGAGGAAACCCCCTATGAGTCTTTATCAAATTACTGTCGAAAACGCCCACAATGAAAAGGTTTTACTGGAAGCGTACAAAGGCAAGGTGCTCTTGATCGTCAACACGGCGACGCAATGCATTTTTACCCCGCAATACCGCGCCCTTCAAGACCTCTATGATCGTTTCAAAGATCGTGGTTTCGAAATCTTGGATTTCCCGTGCAACCAATTTGCCAACCAAGCCCCGGGAACGCCCGAGGAAATCGAAACGTTCTGTTCCACCAAATACTTTACGACCTTCCCGCGGTTCGCCAAACTCAACGTCAACGGACCCGACGAAAACTTGCTTTATACCTATTTGAAGCAAGCCAAGGGTGGATTCATGAAGCCGGCGATTAAATGGAACTTCACGAAATTCCTTGTCAGCCGAGAGGGCAAAGTGCTCAAACGCTATGCCCCCAATGTCAAACCCGAAAAAATTATCGCAGACATTGAAAAGTGCCTGTAAGAAAGGTGCCTCAACGCAAAGGTGAACTATGTTTCTAGCATGGAAAGAAATTAAACACGCCAAAGGAAAATTCTCGCTGATCATCTCCGTCGTGGTGCTGGTCGGCTATCTTGTCTACTTTTTAACCTCCCTCGCTTATGGTCTTGCGTCTTCGTATACCAACGGCGTTTACGCCTGGAACGCCGACAATATCGTCCTGACCTCCGACAGCAACGACAACATCATGATGTCGGTGATGACGGATGAGCAATACGACGATGTCGACGCCACCGAAAAAGCGCGGTTGGGTTTATTCCCCGCCGTCATCAGTGACCCCTCGGCAGCCGTCGTCGACGATACGAAAGAAGAAATCTATGCCTTTGGCATCGATAACGGAAGCTTCATCGCTCCGAGCTTAGCTCTCAACGATAACGAAGTCGTCGCCGACAGCTCCTTAAAGGAACTCGGCTATGATCTCGGTACCGTGATTCGCGTCGCCGGAACCGACATCGACTGGACCATCATCGGTTTTGAAGAAAGCCGGACGTATCAAACCGCTCCGATCCTTTATATGAATATTGCGACGTGGATGGATTATCGCTTCAACCGAGCGACCATTCCTCTCGACCTCTTCAGTGCGGTGGTCACCCAAGGTGAAACCTTGACTGCCAATACCGACCTCAAGATTTATGACATTCAAGATTTCGTGTCCAATTTGCCGGGATATAGCGCCCAAGTGCTGACCTTCAGCATCATGATCGGATTCTTAATCTTCATCATCGCCTTCGTCTTAGGCATCTTCATCTTTGTGTTGACGATTCAAAAGACCAGCATGTTCGGTGTCATGAAAGCCCAAGGTATCTCCAATGCATATATCGGCGGATCCGTGGTTATGCAAACCCTGATCATTACCGGCATCGGCGTTTTCGGCGGTCTGTTATTGACACTTGTTTCCGGATACTTCTTGGCGGGCATCGTGCCCTTCGCCATCAATCCTCTATTCTACGCTGTGATTACGGCCGCGTTCTTCGTCTTCTCGGCGTTCGGTGGCCTGTTCTCGGTGCGAGCAGTTCTTAAGATCGATCCGCGCATCGCCATCGGATAGGAGACCCATATGAGCACCTTAATTGAAATGAAGAATATCACCAAGGATTTCCTCCAAGGTGACGAAGTCGTCCACGCATTAAAAGAAACCAATTTTATCGCCGAAGAAGGCGATTTGATTGCCATCATCGGACCTTCCGGAAGCGGAAAATCCACCTTCTTGACGATCATCGGCGGGCTTCAAACCCCGACCACCGGCGAAGTCCTTGTCGGCGGGAAACCGTTCAGCCGGCTCAACGCCAAAGAACGTTCCAAAGTCCGTTTCGAAAAAGTCGGTTTCATCCTCCAAAGCGCCAACTTGATTCCGTTTTTGAAAATCACCGACCAAATGTACTTATATAACCGTATTCAACGGACCAAACCTAACGAAGAACGCCTAGTCGGTTTGTTTGAAAAGTTAGGCATCACCAAACTCAAGAACAAATATCCGAGCCAACTCTCCGGCGGTGAACGTCAACGTGTGGCGATTGCCAAAGCTATCTACCACAACCCGTTGGTCATCTTAGCGGATGAACCGACCGCGGCTCTGGATACCACGCGCGCTTTCGAAGTCATCAAGCTCTTGGCGAAAGAAACCAAAGCCGAAAAGAAAGCGACCATCATGGTCACCCACGATGAACGCTTGACCGAATACTGCGACAAGGTTTACCAAATCGTCGACGGCGTCATGACGAGAAAAAAATAGCAAACGAAAAGCGGCTTCCCGAAGGAGGCCGCTCTTTTTTTATTTATTTTGGAGAACGCGTTGTTTGACGTTTCGGGCGTTTTCAATCCGCGCCATGAAATTCTTCATGATCATCAGATACAATTCATCGCCCAAGGCTTTATCTTCCCAGTGGTGGTCGACGCTGGGGTTGTCATTGACTTCGATGACATACACTTTGCCATTGGCTTGCTTGAGGTCGACGCCATAGAAGCCATCGCCCATGACCGAAGCGGCGCGGATGGCGGCATCGAGGACTTCTTTGGGAGCGTCTTCGACGAGGAAGGTATCGACGGCACCCACTTGGTCGTGTTCGGTTTTGGCGTGCCAGTTATAGATTTGCCAGTGGTTCTTGGCCATGTAGTATTTGCAGGCGTAGAGCGGTTTATTGTCGAGAATGCCGACCCGCCAGTCAAAGGAACTCGGAACGTATTCTTGAGCCAAAATCAATTCACCGGTTTTGAAAAGTTCTTTGAGTTTGGTGCTGAGCTGTTCTTCGTCATACACTTTGAAAACGCCGAGCGAGCACGCGCTGTCCGGTTGTTTGAGGACAATCGGGAAGCCGATCGCTTTGATGATATCGGGATGACGGGTGGTTTTGCTCACGACCAAGGTCTTCGGAGTTAGGACGCCTTGGACTTTCATGCTTTCATGGAAATACAGTTTGTTGGAACATTTGAGAATCGACCACGGATCATCGATGACCATCAACCCTTCGGCGTAAGCATAGCGGGAGAATTGATAGGTAAAGTCGTTGACGTTGGTGGTGGCGCGGATGAACAGCGCATCAAATTGCGTCAACCGGGCAAAGTCTTCTTTGGTGATGAATTCGGTATAGAAACCGATCTTTTCGGCGGCAATCTTAAAGCGGTCCAACGCCGTTTTCCCCGAAGGTGGAGCGGCTTCGCCGGGTTCCACTAAAATCGCTAAATCATATTTATAGTTTTTCAGCATAGAGGTGGTGAAACTCTTTTGGTTGAAATAATCTTCGGCGAGACGTTCGACGGTTTCGGTGTACTCGATATCTTTGAGCGTTAACGGGGTGACTTTAATTAAGTGCCAACGTCTATTTTTCTCGAATGTGCATTCCAATAACGGCGCTTCGAATAATTTATACAAGGAATGGCTCAATTTTTGATATTTGATGCGGGTCGTCTTACCGAACAGGATGCGAATCGTAATGCTGGTTTTCTTGATATGTTTGAAACTGCTTTGAATCAAGTCTTCGACTTCGTCGCCGAGGGATTCGGTGACCGTTTTATTGGTGAAGTCTTCGATGGTGGCGACGTTCGGGATGGCTCTTAAATTCCGGGCGGACGCCAGCAGGGAAACGTAATAACCGATGGTTTGATATTCATAAGACGAGCAGAGGTTAAAAATACGGAGGTCTTTCGCGGTTTGGAAACGTTCATCGTTGATGAACTCTTCGGCGGTGACGACGTCGACCGCTTCAATTCCTTCGAGCCAACCAACCGGTTGATCGACGACGACGATGTTCGAGAACCCGTGGTTGTTTTTGGGGTCGTTGACCAGCGTCAAAAACATCTTATCGGCGTGTTCGCCTTTGCCATAGAAGTTTTTAATTTTGCGCACGGTCCTAAAGCCAAAGGATTCATACCATTGAAGCAAGTTTTTATCGGCAGAATCGGCCTCTAACGAGATTTGCGGAACGTTGAGTGCTTGGGCTTCATCGATGATGTGCGACAAAAGCTCTTTGCCAAAGTGGCGTTTGCGGAATTCCGGCATCACGGCGATGGAGTAGATACGCCAAGACTTGGCATAAAGGTGGATGGTGGCGGAAGCACACGGCACTCCATCTTCGGATAAGAGGTAGACGTTTTGGTGTTTGCTGAGAATGCTGTGTTTGATGGCGGCCTCATCAAAGCGACGGGATTCGACAAAGCTCAGCTCTTCGAGTTTGACAAGAAATTCTAGGTCATCTGTGGTCGCGTATCGTATGTCCATTCTTTCATTTCCTCCGGGACTTTGCCCGATATTTTTCAAGCACAAAAAAAGGCAAAGAAAAATTCTTTGTCTAATGGGCGAATTTCATCGATTTGTGGCGTTTTTCTTTTTTGGGTTGTGACATCCTAGGTGGAACCGTCAGGGATAAACCCGGAAACGGCGGTTCGCGTGGCTCAATTCTGCGTTTGCTAAAGAGGCTCTTTTTCAAACGCTATATTTCCATTATAGACACTTTTTTGAGAACACCCAAATAAGAGATGAAAGATGCTTTTTTCTTTTTTCACTGTCTTAATTATTTGGAGTATTAACCGTTTATACGGGAAACTCTTTCAATTTTCCATTTATTTTCTTACAAAACTATTACATAATAGGTCGAGGACTTGAAATGCAACCGATCAATCAAGGCACCCAAGGTGTCGAAATCTCCGCACGGGAGAAGGATAATTCGCTTTTAGCTCGCAAGGCCGCTTCAGAGGGCATCGTCCTTTTGAAAAACGCCGGAGTTCTTCCTTTAACCATCAAAAAAGTCGCCCTGTTTGGCCACGGCGCCGTACTGACGCATAACGGTGGTACCGGCAGCGGTGAAGTCAATCCGCGTTACTCGGTGACCATCGCCGAAGGCTTTAAAAATAACGGCCTCGAAGTGGCTACGTCCGCATGGGTCGACGCCTATGCGAAAAACTATCAACGTTCCTTAGATGAATGGAATGCCCGCCGCAAAGCCGCCGTTGGGCGTCTCAAAGATAAGAAAAAGCAACAAAAAATCTTGGACTCTTTGCCCTTCGTCTTTTCCGGCGAAGCGCCTTTGACCCCGAATGATTTCCAAAACCTTGGCACGGACACCGTCATCTATGTGTTGTCCCGCCAAGCCGGCGAAGGCCACGACCGCGTCTTCTCTAAAGGTGATTGGCAATTGAGTGATGTCGAATATGGCAACATTCAAAAGATTACCAAAGCTTTTAAGCACGTCATCGTCGTGATTAACGCCGGATTTTTTATCGATCTTTCATTCATGGATGATTTTCCTTCCATCGAAGGGCTTCTCTTTATGGGCCAAGCCGGCATGGAAGGCGGTAACGCTTTAGCCGATATCCTGACCGGAAAAGTCAATCCGTCGGGAAAACTGTGTGCCACCTGGGCCATGAAGTATTCCGATTATCCGTCATCAACGACCTTTTCGCATAACGACGGGAACCTCCAAGACGAGGATTATACCGAAGATATCTTTGTCGGTTACCGCTATTTCGATACGTTCAAAGTCAAACCCCGTTATGCCTTTGGCTTTGGGCTTAGTTACAGCGATTTCTCGTATACCGTCCGTGAAGTCACATATGAAAAAAGCATCATCAAAATCAAATTTGATTTAAAAAACATCGGAAATTATTGGGCCAAAGAAACCGTCCAACTGTATTTAAGTTTCCCCGGCTATCAGAACATCGAATATCAACGGTTGATGGCGTTTAAGAAAACCAAATCGCTAGCGCCGAATGAAATTGTCACTTTAACCCTAGGCATCGATATGAATTTCGCTACCAGCTATGACCAAGAGGCGGCGTGCTTCTACATGGCTCGAGGCGAATACATCGTCCGTATCGGCAATTCGTCGGATCATACGCAACCCGCTGCCCGCGTTCAATTGGAAAAACGGATTGTCACCGAAGTATGCAAAAACGCCTGCCGTCCGCAACGTCATTTTAAAACGTTGGTGGCACCCAAATGGGCCCCTGAAGAACTTCCCAAAAACCTCCCCATCGTGGAACCCAATGTTTTCTTGTTTGAAACCGATATTGAAAAATACAAAACCTGTTCCTTGGCTTTACCCAGCGTAAAAGCCCTCGCTTTGGTCAGCAAAATGTCGCCTAAAGAACAAATCACCTTGACCATCGGCGGCGGCTATCAAGGAAACTTCCAAATCTGCTTGCAAGGTTCGGCCGGTTACACCACCGGAAATTTGATGAAATCGCATCACCTTCCCAACATCGTGATGGCGGATGGTCCTGCGGGACTTCGCGTCACCAACCAAATCAAAGAAAAACAAAAAGATGGACGTGAAAAAGTCACTTCCTTCTATGCCACTGAATGGCCGACCGCGACGGTCCTTGCCCAAACCTGGAATACCGACATGGTCACCAAGATTGGCGAAGCCATTGGCCAAGAAATGATGGAATTCGGCGTCACCTTATGGTTGGCTCCCGGGATGAACATCCAACGCAATCCGCTTTGCGGACGTAATTTCGAATACTTCTCCGAAGATCCCTTGGTTTCCGGAATTATGGCGGTCTCCTTGACCAAAGGCGTGCAAAAACGTCCCGGTTTGGGAACGACCATCAAACATTTTGCCTGCAACAACCAAGAAGATAACCGTCACCATTACTCTGCGAATGTCAGCGAACGCGCGTTACGCGAAATCTACCTCCGCGGCTTTGAATTAGCGGTCCGCTTGGGTCAACCCAAAGCGATCATGTCCAGTTACAACTTAATCAATGGCGTATACGCTCCCAATAACGAAGAACTTTTGACTGATATTCTGCGTCACGAATGGGGCTTCTCGGGTCTTGTCATGACCGACTGGGCCTCCTGTTCCGCCGGACGCGGTAATCCCACTTTGTGCGTACCGGCCGGCAACGATTTGATCATGCCCGGATACAAAGACGATTTCAAAGCGGTGGAAAAAGCATTCCGCAAAAAGAAAATAACGGCCGATGATTTGAAATTAAGCGCCGCCCGTGTGGTGGATGTCCTTTTAGATAATCCCTTCGTTAAAGTCGAAGAATAATTTCAAAATGCATAAGCCGAAAACAAGCAATTGTTTCGGCTTTTTAACGTGGGAAAGTTATAATAATAGCAATGGAGAAAACAATGAAACGTTATTTGATTGATTACTTGATGAATGCACGCGATTTGGGAGGCTATGTCACGAAGGACCAAAAGAAGGTTCCGTACGGCCAATTCATTCGCAGTGATGCCCCCCATTATTTGACCCAAGAAGGACGCGATGCGTTCTACGCGATGGGGATTACCACCGCGATTGATTTTCGCACCCCGGAGATTGCCGGAAAGTTTGTTTCCACGTTCCGCGACGATCCTCGTTTTGTCTACATGAATTATCCGATCGTCGAAGGCAGCAACGCCTATTCCAAAAGCGAAGAAGACTCACCGCAAACGTACATGCGGATGCTCGACCATATGGATACGTTTAAAAACATTATGTTGGGCTTTATCAACGCTCCCGGAGGCGTCTTCTACAACTGCTCAGCCGGCAAAGACCGTACCGGTGTGGTGACCTTTCTTTTATTGGATCTGATCGGCGTGGACCGTTCGACAATTTTGGATGATTACGCCGTCTCGGAAAAACACATCGAAGAACGCATCGGTTTGGTGCGGGAAGCGCATCCGAAATTTCCAGCCTCGATGGGCCATTCCAAAAAAGAATGGTTCTTAACGTTCTTTGATCTTTTCGATAAAACCTACGGAAGCGCCCGCCAATATTTGCTTAAAGCCGGCTTGACTCCGTATCAAATCACGAAACTCAAAAAGAAATTAACGCGTCCGCAATAAAAGACTTTAGCAGGAGGATTTATGGAAGAAATCTTGCAAGAAACCGTGGCCATTCTGAACGAAATCTTAGGTGTCAAACCCATTTTGTATGCCTCATTTGCCGTTGAGAAAGTTTTAGGGCGTTCCTTTAATGCCCATGACATCGACATCTTGGTTCCCTCGATCACTCCCGAACAAAAGGACGCTTTGATCAAAGAGTTTGCCGAACATGGTTTTTCCTATCTTGATCAATACACCGGAACGTTTACCAAAAACGGTATCGACGTGGAACTCAGCGACCGCGATCACTGGTTTAAGGTGTGCGGTTTTGATCCTCAAGGAACCTATGAAATCAGCGGACTCACGTTCCGTTACGACTTGCTGAGCGCCTCCAATTTATTGAAGCTTTACAACTATTTGACATCCCACTTCAAACGCGACCCGAAAAAACTTGGAAAAGACCAAGTGAAAATTCAAAGCCTCCAAGACGCTTTGGACCACCATACGACCCAGTTCCGCTAAAGCGGAGGTTACTTCTATGGATAACCAACCTGTTTCTTTTTTAGACTCCGAAACCGATGCCTTGATGAAGGACTATTTTTCGGCATCACCGAATGCTTATCCGCTGTTTGTCGCGGTCGCAAATCCGATTGTGGCCCAATTCAAAGAAGTCACCGTCAAAATCCAAAAAACGCAGATTGCTTTTTCATCTCAACACAATTTTGCCTTTGTTTGGCTTCCGCCGTTTAAAGTCAAAAACCGTCCCGAAACCTACATTGTGGTTTCCTTCGGAACGGAGGCTGAAATCAAACATCCAAGAATCGTCGATGCCCGTGAAGTCCAGCCCAAGCGGTGGATTCATCACGTTCTCCTCAGCCGTGTCGAAGAAGTCGACGAAACCTTAATGGGATGGCTGAACATCTCTTATCAACAAGCGAGGCGATAACCATGAAAGTCGAAACCATACTCAAACCGTCAACCACGGTGATCGGCAAACTCAAATTCGTTCAAGCAGGCAGCGGGGTCGAAGATTTATGGAAAGACGCCAATTGCCATTTTGACGAAGTGTTTGCGCTTGCCAAAAAGAATCCGGAAGGAAAACCCTCCGGCGTGTGGGGCGCGATGTCCGACAAAGCGATGAACTTTCTCCCTTGGGAAAACAACTTTTCCGAAGGCTACTATCTTGCCGGGTTCGAATCCAATCTCGACGTTCAAGCTCCTCAAGGGTGGACGAAATGGACGCTTCCCGGTTTCCGTTACCTTTGCGTCAAAGTCGAAAATAATTATCAACTCGTGATGCAACACGTGTTATCGGATTATATGCCTCACCATCAAATGAAACTGGTGGGTGCCATTCAAGAATTCTATCAACCGTCCGAAAACGGACAACTTTATTTATTATTCCCGTTTGAACGGGTCTAACATTAAAGATAGACGCGAAAGCAGGTGACCCGCGATGAAACGGTTGCTCTTGGTAACTTCTCCGCCCGCATGCGGAAAGACCTATATTTCAAAGAAATTAGCAGAAAACTTAAAGCACGTAGTGTATTTGGATAAAGACTCGTTAATCGTGTTATCCAAACAAATTTTCGTGGTGGCGCGCGAAGAATATAACCGCAGTTCACCTTTCTTCGAAAAATATATCCGTGATTTTGAATACGACGCCATCATCGCGATTGCGATGGAAGCCCTTGAATACGACGATATCGTTTTGATCAACGCTCCGTTTACCCGTGAGGTGCGCGATAAAAACTACATGACCCGTTTACGCGAACGCCTGCAGGAAAAGAACGCCCGTTTAACCGTCATTTGGGTTCAAACCGATGTGGAAGTCGTCCGTCAACGGATGATCGAGCGCAACAGCGACCGCGATACCTGGAAAATCGAACACTGGGACGAATACAACAAAAACATCAACTATGACATCCCCAAGGAATTGGATAATCCGAATGTCAAAGATGATCTTTTAATTTTCAAAAACTCCTCGGATGAAGAGTTCCAAGCTTCGATGAAAGAGATTCTTTCCATCATCGAAGAAACCAATCACGATTAGACTTTTGTAAGGCTTATCCTTGTAAGCCACGAGGGTTGTCGTTAGAATGAGTGTAAGTATAGGGAAGAAACGATGCCCCGCAACAAGCGACCTTTCGTTTTTCTGGCCTCTTTAGTCAATACGGCTTTTTTTATCAGTGCTTTTGCCACGTTCTTTTTCATCGCCGTGATTTTCCAAGAGATTCAGGAATATATCGAGTTCATACCGGTTTATATGCTCTTCTATACACTGGCCTTTTTAAATGTACCCGCGATCGTTTTGGGCTTTTTGGGGACGATTTCCTGCAATGGCCGTCCCGGCATTTACCGTCTTGGGAATGTGGCCTTAGTGTTGATGATTATTTGGGATTTCTTCCTTTTCTTCATTGGATTCCTCTTCATGCTTCTCTTTGGCGTGTGGCGGGGAACCTGGACATTTGAAAATATTCTCTATTGGGGAAAATACGCTGCGATTGCCATTCTTTTAATCATCGCATTGGTGGCGGAAGCTCATCGGGC